>WOYI010661408.1_pt1 | contig 64996 bp, 63 predicted proteins | sample 6423411 | NCBI WGS metagenome assembly WOYI01 (sample SAMN13441803, study PRJNA592873) | oil field metagenome | biome: oil field; feature: oil-well bore; material: oil-contaminated soil; isolation source: oil-contaminated soil from oil-well borehole | place: Germany: Wietze | collected 2016-10-18 ... | reverse complement strand
GCAAGGGCGACGGGCAGATCAAGATCGAGATGCACTTCCTGCCCGACGTGTACGTGCCGTGCGAGACCTGCAAGGGCGCGCGGTACAACCGCGAGACGCTGCAGGTGACGTACAAGGGCAGGAACGTGGCCGAGATCCTCGACATGTCGGTGGAGGAGGCGCTGCGCTTCTTCGAGAACATCCCGAGGATCCGCCGCAAGTTCCAGACGCTCTACGACGTCGGCCTCGGCTACGTACGCCTCGGTCAGCCGGCCACCACGCTCTCGGGCGGCGAGGCGCAGCGCGTGAAGCTCGCGAGCGAGCTTCAGCGGGTATCGACCGGCAAGACGTTCTACATCCTCGACGAGCCCACCACGGGCCTTCACTTCGACGACGTCCGGCAGCTGCTCGACGTGCTGCAGCGCCTCGTGGACGCGGGCAACACGGTGCTCGTGATCGAGCACAACCTTGACGTGATCAAGAGTGCCGACTGGATCATCGACCTCGGCCCCGAGGGAGGCGACCGCGGCGGTGCGATCGTGGTTGCCGGTACGCCGGAGGACGTTGCCGCCGAGCCGAAATCGCATACCGGGCGGTTCCTGAAGCCGGTGCTCGAAGGGCGCGGCGCGAGCGTCGCACCCGGAGAGGGGTAGGGCCGCGGATGGATGCGTGCGGGGCGATCGAGCGACTCGGCCGGCTGCTTGCCGATGAGGGATACGCACTGTCTGTGCGCGCGGACGGTAGCACGCTGGCCACCAAGCGGGGGCACAGCGCCGGCATCTTCCTGCACGATCTCGATGACGGCTTTCCGCCGAACGCAGGCGAGTTCGAGGCGATCCACCGGCGCGCCAACAAAGGCGAGAAGAACTCGGTGTGTCTGGTGGATCTGGTGAGTGGGAAGTCCTACTCGCAGGGCCTCGAGATCGACCGGTTCTCCCGGTATGGCGGCGAGTGGAGCCCGAACGTGAATCCCAGCAATCGCGTTGCGCGCATGCTCGCAGCGATGCTCGCCGAGGCGCTCCCACAGTGACCGCCACGCCCGACATCGCCAGACAACTCGGCCACGTGCCCGACTCGCCGGGCGTGTACCTGTGGAAGCAGGGCGACGAGGTGCTCTACGTCGGCAAGGCCAAGGCGCTGCGCAAGCGCATGCGCCAGTACGTGGCGCTGCACGACGAGCGGCCGATGGTGCCACGCATGATGGCGCGCGTGGACGGCTTCGACTACGTGGTGACCGGCACTGAGATGGAGAGCCTGATTCTCGAGGCGAACCTCATCAAACAGATCCGGCCGCCCTACAACGTGGACTACAAGGACGACAAGAGCTTCCCGTTCATCGCACTCACGCTCGATGACCCGTATCCCGCCATCAAGTACACGCGCGAGAAGCACAAGATCGGCACGCGGTACTTCGGCCCGTACACCGACGCGCGGGCGGCGCGCGAGACCATCGAGGTCGTGCGGCGTGTGTACCCCATCTGCCGGTCGACGTGTGCCGAGTGGAAGCGGCTGACGGCCCGCCGCGGCGCGCCGACGGGCAAGGCGTGCTTCGACTTCCACGTGGGCAAAGGCCCGGGTCCGTGCGTGGGCGCGATCACGCCCGAGGCGTACCGCGAGCGCGTGGACGAGGTCGCCAGGTTCCTGGAGGGGAAGCAGAGCGCCGTGGCGCGCGAGCTTGAAGAGCGCATGCGCGAGGCGTCGGCCGATCTGGACTACGAGCGGGCAGCGCGGCTGCGCAACTCACTTGACGCCGTGCGCTCGGTGCTCGAGCGCCAGCGAGTGGTCTCGGATCGACCGCTCGACATCGACGTGATCGGTATCGAGCGCGAGGAGACGATAGCCGGCGTGCACGTGCTGCAGGTGCGAGAAGGCCGCATCGTGGGCAGCAACGAGTTCACGCTCGACAAGGGCCTCGATGTGGGGGAGTGCGAGCTCATCGAGGGGTTCCTGCTGCGCTATTACGGCTCGGCGTCGCACGTCCCCCGTGAGGTGATCCTGCCGTATCTCCCTGAGGGTGCCGGGGTGGTGGAGGAGTGGCTCACGGGACTGCGCGGCACGCTCGTGCGCCTCACGGTGCCACAGCGTGGCGAGAAGCGCGGCCTTGCCGAGCTCGCGGCCACCAACGCGCGCCATTCGCTCGCGCGCTACAAGAACCGCACGCGCTACGACGAGGAGCGCCTCAACCGCGCGCTGCTCGAGCTCGAGAGCGCCCTCGCGCTCCCAGCTCCGCCGCTGCGGATCGAGTGCTACGACATCTCGACGCTTCACGGCCGTTCGAGCGTGGGCTCGATGGTGGTCTTCACCGGCGGTCGCGCCGACAAGGCCGCGTATCGGCGCTTCAAGGTGCGCATGCCCGCCGAGGAGAGCAACGACGTGGCGATGCTCGCCGAGGTGCTGCGCCGCCGCTTCGCACGAGAAGAAGACACGCGCTTCGCGAAGCGTCCGGACCTGCTGCTCATCGACGGAGGCAAGCCGCAGCTGAACGCCGTGCGTGCGGTGCTCGAGGACCTCGGGCTCGAGCGCATCCCGCTCGCCTCGCTCGCCAAGCGCGAGGAAGAGCTGTGGACACCTCCGCTGGATGAGCCCGTGCTGCTGCCGAACGGCTCGCCGTCGCTCTACCTCGTGAAGCGCGTGCGCGACGAGGCGCACCGATTCGCGATCGAGTACCACCGCGAGCTGCGCGGCCGGGCGATGAGCGCCTCGGTGCTCGACGATGTGCCGGGCATCGGCCCCAAGCGCAAGAAGGCGATCCTCGCGCGGTTCGGCTCGCTCAAGAAGCTGCGCGCGGCGAGTGTGGAGGAGATCGCCGCGGTGCCGGGCGTGGGCAGGGTCGCCGCCGAAGCGGTGGTGGAGGCCGTGAGGGCCGGACGTGACGAAGCCCCGGGGACCGGAGAGTGACCCGGCGGGCGGGTGACACGTGGGTGGCGCTCGACTTCGAGACGGCCACCGCCGAGCGCGACTCGGCATGCGCACTTGCCGTGGTGGTGATCGAGGATGGCGTGGTGACCGGCCGCGCCTCGTGGCTCATCCGTCCGCCGAGGAACCGCTACGACGAGCGCAACACCTGGATCCACGGCATCACCCCCGAGCAGACGGAAGGCGCGCCGAACTTCGGCGAGCTGTACGAGCAGATCCGCCCATACCTCGAGGGGCGTCACGTGATCGCGCATTCGGCACCGTTCGATGTGTCCGTGCTGCGCGCCTCACTCGCACGCTACCGAATGCCGATGCCCGATGCCCGGTACGTGTGCTCGTGCCAGATGGCGCGGCGGGCATTCCCGCTGCTGCCGAACCACCGCCTCCCGACGTTGTGCGCGTATTGTGACATCGAACTCGACCACCACGATGCGGCGTCTGACGCTCATGCGTGCGCTCGCGTGGCGCTGGCATGCCGCGACGAGGTGGGCGCGGCGACCGTGCACGAGGCGATCGAGCGGCTCGGGGTGCCGGTGCGGGTGCTGTAAGGGGCGCGAATGGTGCCGGGGGGGGTACGGCGCTCGTCCGGATGGTGCAGGGATGGGCGCGCTCGATCGGGTTTGCCGAGATCGCGCTCACCACTTGCCGCGATGTCCCGTGGAACGCGCCCTTCTGTGCGGGTCTGGGGTTCGTAGCCGTTCCGGAGTCTGATTGAGACGTGTCGGCGCGATACGGCCGATCGTGCCGATTGGCGGGCGGGTGGACCGGTTCGCTGTGAGCACCGCCGCGATCTGCGCTACCGAGCGATGTGCGTCTGGGTGCTCGACGAGCGCACCAGCGAGGACGTGTGTGATCGCGGGACGACCGTGCGTCCACGAGGCGGTCTGGACCGGGTGACGCGGTGTTCTCTTCCTAGCGCTGTCCCGTCGAGTCTTCGGCAGGAAGATCGGATGCCGCATCGAAGGAAGTGGAAGCCCCTGAGCGGAGGATACGTGACCGATTCGCCCGAGCCATCGGAAGTACCTACGGAAGTGCGATCAGGGTTCTGGACCAGCACGCGCGTGGTGGTCGCCATCGTGGTGGCCATCATCGCCCTGGTCTGCGCATCGTGCTCAGCAGGCGTGCTGCTGGTGTCCGCCCGGCTCGTGTCGTACTGGCAGGAGGCGGATGCGCGGGCGGACGTCATCGAGGCGGTCTACCCGGAGTATCGCGTTCTGGAGTCCACGTCGACCTCGTACACGTTGCAGCATTCACGTTATGAGGACCTTATCGTGATCGTCCCGATCTTTCCGGTCGGCGACAGCCCGTACTGGCGCTCGGTCCCCACCGAGGAGATCGCGCCAGACCGAGTCTCCACCGAGACGTTCTTCCGCCACGGTAGGGGCATGCCTTCCGATCAGCGCACTGGCATGAACTACGATGTCAGCGGTTTCGCCCGGGCCTACGGGAAGGTCGACCCGGGGGATCGTCTTGGCGTCAGTGCCGTGTGGCTCGATGGGGTCGATGAGTACGGCGTGGAGACATACATCGTCCTGCTCGCCGACCGCGGTGCACCGATCAGCTCCGCATCCACCGCGCGCGTGGTGGGCGCCGCCAAGTTCATCCGGCTCCCGGACACCGGTGAGTGGAAAGGGCAGGCGTTCCGGTGGGTGGAAGGCCCGGAGGAGTTCGAGCGCCTGCCGACCGCGAGCACCGATTTGTGCCCATTGCCGTCCGAGGCACGGGATGTCGCGAGCGAATTCATCGACCTGCTCCTTGCCGGGGATGCAGAAGCCGCGTACACGATGCGGGACGCCGAGACGTGGGTCGGCGGAGACCCGGAGGAACTTGCCCAACTGGCTGCGTCTGCGCCACAGGGTACGATCGAACGCCAGGACGTCCTGGGCTCGGGATACCTGTGGTCGACCGACCTCAACTCGTACGATGAACACTCCATCGACATCTTCTTCAAGGTCCATCGTACTGAGGGCGTCGTCTACTACCGAGTGCGGGTCACGTTGTCGCCGGATGGCACCAGTCACCCGAGCGACGTGGAGTGGAGCGATGAGTTGTTCGACGCGTGGATCGACGCTTGGTTCGATGAGTAGGTGTGTCGCATCCCGTCGAGGGGCGCTGCCGTGGCCCGGGTGCCTCATGCCGTGTAGCATGGATCATGGCTCAGCGGGGCCCTGAGTCGCCGAGCAGTCCGCTCAAACAATGGAGGATGCATGGGTCGTTCATGCGCGAAGTGTCGTCGGTGGCGATACCTGTGTCTCGTGTTGTTCGCACCGCTCGTGGCATCGCTCGCGGCGCCCGCGCCGGCCGTTGCCGCGCTTGCATGGCAGAAGACGTTCGTGAGAGGCCAATACAATGTCTTCGACAAGGGCATTTCGGGCGACTATACCGTGTGTGGAGCGATACCGTGGGGGCGAGCGCCTCTGACCCTCGGATGGTCTGGGTGGCGGATCTCGACGGGGGGAACGGCATCTGTCTCGGCTACGGGTCCAGCCCCGTCATCAACGGCGACCGCGTCGTTTGGCAGGATGGCAACAGCGACTACCTGACCTGGCGGGTGGGCGACACCGAGCCGACGCGTGTGACGTCCAACTACGCCGGACAGTACAACTGGCATCTCAAGTTCGACGGTGATCGCCTCGTATGGGCGACCAACACGGGCCTCGACTGGAAGATCTGGACATGGGCCGAGGGGGATACGGCGCCTTCGATCATCTCGGACGACCCCGCGAGCGATGAGGACATGCCAGCCGTTTCAGGTGATCGCGTCGCGTGGGGCTCGTACACGAGCGACGGCCTGTGGGTACAGTTCCTTACCAAGCGCATCGGCGATGAGTCGCCGCAGGTGATAACGCCCGTGGGGTTCGCCAGCCACGAGGGGCCACTCGTCTCCGGAGCGTTCGGCCGAGGTGGAGGACCTCGCTGAATTCCTGCAGGCCGGCATGTGGCGTGCGAACGTCACCGCCGATGCCGAGGGCGTGGTCTCGCGAGTGGCGCTAGTTGCGGAGGATGCGACGTGGTAGTGAGGGGCGAGTCCGCCGACGCACGGCTGCGCGCGAGGACGCTCTGCCCGCTGCGGAACTCAGTGTCTCTCTCCCGTCGCGCGGCTTCTACGAGCGTCGCGGTTGCCGCATCCTCGAGGCGCGCTTCATCGATGCCGGGGAGGGCGAGCAGCTCGATTACTGGGCGGTCGAGAAGCTCCTCGGCGCCTGATAGCGAGCACGCACGGGACGCCCGGCCTCGGCTAGACTCTATCTCGGCAGCGATGTCACGACTCTCAAGGAGGCCCGAGTGACCGGATCCGCGCGTTCAGCAGGCACGCTCGCACAGGAGGGGACGCTCACGATGCTGTACCGCGCCGGCGCAGTCGCCGCACTGGCCACCGTGGCGATAACGCTGTTCCAGATCGTCGCCGGCGTCCTCTGGCCGCCGCCGGACTTCGCGCCCACGGCCGCTGCTGCCACGCATATCCTCGAGATGGCGCAGACCGCACCGCTGCTCACGTTTGTGAAGCTCGACGGGCTCATGCTCATCGATTACGTCTTGCTCGCGGTCGTGTACGTCGCGCTCTACGCGGCGCTCAGGCGCGCGCAGCCGTCGCTGATGACGCTCGGTACCGTGTTCGCGCTCATGGCGATCACACTCTACTTCGCGGTCAACCCGGCGGCGACTGCGCTCGTGCTCGCCGGTCAGTATGTGGTCGACGGCTCGGCCACGGGCGTCGTCGCGGCCATGCAGGCTGTCCTCGCGGGCTTCCAGGGCACTGGCTTCCTCGTGCACTACCTCGTGATGGGCGTCGCCGGCATCCTCGTGGGGCTCGCCATGCTACGGAGTGACGTGTTCTCGCGCGGCACCGCCATCGCCGGCATCCTCCAGGGCGCGATGATGCTCGTTCCCGTGACGTTCGGCACCGTCGGGCTACTCTTCGCACTCGGCTCGCTCATCCCGTTCATCGTGTGGTTCGTGCTCGTCGGGAAGCGTCTGTTGCGGCTTGCGGGAGAGAGCGCTTCGGGTTAGCAGGTTTCCGTCACTGATCGATTCCGGTCGAACCACCGGCCGCCAAGCAGCAGGGCGAGCGCCGAGGCGCCCATCAGCCCGGCGCTGAGTGCGTACGGCGCCGCGTGCGACACGGTGTCCCACAACAGTCCGGCGAGGGCGCTCGACGGCAGCGCCGCGAGCCCGAGGACGAACGTGTAGCCGCCGAGTACGGTGCCGCGCCGCTCGGGGCCGGCGAGATCGCACACGTAGGCGCGTGTCATCCCTTCGGTGGCCGCGTACGGGATGCCGTAGAGCGCGAACAGCAGCCAGGGGGCGACGGCAGATCCGCCGAGCGCGAAGCCGAGGTAGACGAGCGCGTAGCCGGTGAACCCGAAGATGATGAGGCGGCGCCGCCCCACGCGGTCGGAGCGCGTGCCGAAGGGCGTTGCGAGCAGTGCGGCCACGATGTTGAAGACGACATACATCAGCGGGATCAGCGCGGTCTTGGCACCGAGGTCCTGCGCACGCAGGATGAGCATCGCGTCAGACGAGTTGGCCAGCGCGAACACGAACGAGACCGCCGTAAACGCCGCAAGCGGCTTCGAGAACCCCCGGAATGTGATCCGCGTGCGCTCGGTGGCGGGCACGCGCGTGCCAGTGTCGCGTACGAACAGCAACACGACGAGAATGGCCAGTGCGCCCGGTATCGCCGAGATCATGAAGATCGTGCGGTACGCGGCGGGCGAGGGGTCGAGCGTGAGGACCGCCCATGCGACGAAGGGCCCGATCGCGGCACCCACCGTGTCGAGCGCCCGATGCACGCCGAAGCTGCGTCCGCGCGTCTCGGCCGAGGAGCTCTCGGCGATGAGCGCGTCGCGCGGCGCGGTGCGAACACCCTTGCCGACGCGATCAGCCACCCGCAGCGCGAGGACCGCGGGCCAGCTCTGGGTGAGCGCGATCACCGGCTTCACGAGGTTCGACATCGTGTAGCCGAGCGCGATCAGCGGCTTGCGTCGGCCGACCCGGTCCGAGAGCCAGCCGCTCCCCAGCTTCATGAACGCTGCTGCGGCCTCGGCGAGTGATTCGATCAAGCCGATCGCCGCCACCGGAGCACCGAGCACATTGGCGAGGAACAGTGGCAGCACCGGGTAGACCATCTCGGAAGACGCGTCAGTGAGCAGGCTCACCACGCCCATCATCTTCACGTTGCGGGGAGTTCGCGCCACCTCGGGCCCCCTCGGCACCGGTCCTCACTGTCGATTCAGCATCCGCCTCGACTCCGGTCGGTGCAACCCTCGAGATGCGCCATGGGGGGAGTCGCCGTCAGGCGCCGCTGCTATACTGAATGGGCTGGTTGGGCATCAAGAAGGGAGCGTCACCCGTGAAGTTCCTTCTCCGCATGTTGATCTCGGCGGCGGCCATCTTCGGCGTCGCGTACCTGTCCGGTGGCTGGCTGCTCGGGGTCGACTCGTTCTGGCCGGCGGCCGTCATCGCCGCGCTCGTGCTCGCGCTGGTCAACGCTATCGTGAAGCCGATCGTGAGCTTCTTCTCGCTGCCGGTGACCTTCCTCACGCTCGGGCTGTTCGCCCTGGTGATCAACGCCGGGATGCTGTATCTGGTGGCGGCCATCGTCGATGGCGTGCACACCACCGGCTTCATCCAGACGGTGCTAGCCGCGATCATCATCTCGATCGTGAGCTCCATCGGCGGCGCTCTCACCAGCAAGGATGACTAGGTCCGTGCGATGACCGAGGAGACCGGCATCGACGAGACGCACCGGACCGACGAAGGCGACCTCGTCTTGATAACCGGCATGTCCGGGGCGGGCCGAAGCGAGGCGATCCACACCTTCGAGGACCTCGGCTACTTCTGCATAGATAACCTGCCGCCCGCGCTCATCCGGCAGCTCGTCTCGCTCACCACGCTTCCGGGCAGCCGTATCCGGCGCATCGCGGTGGTTTGCGACGTGCGTGGGGGCGAGTTCTTCAAGGAACTCGAGGACGAACTCGACCACCTCGAAGCGGTCGGCCACCCCTTCCGCACCCTGTTCCTCACCGCCGATGACCGCGCTCTGATCCGTCGCTTCAAAGAGACCCGTCGCCGCCACCCGCTCTCCGATGTGGGTGCGGTCGCAGACGGCATAGCCGCCGAGCGCGCGATCGTCGAGGGTATCCGCGAACGTGCGAACCTCATCATCGATACGAGCTCGCTCAGGCCGCAGGAACTGAGGGCGCTCATCCGTGACAAGTTCGTCTCGGACGATTCGGCGGGCGCGCAGCTCACGATCACCGTCTCGTCGTTCGGCTTCAAGTACGGCGTGCCGGTCGACGCCGACATCGTCATGGATGTGCGGTTCCTGCCCAACCCGTTCTACGTCGAGCGGCTGCGGACCAAGACGGGCCTCGAGCGGCCGGTGCGCGCCTTCGTGCTGGACAAGGAGGAGACCGCCGTCTTCCTGGAGCGTTGGTTCGCGCTGCTGGAACTGCTGCTTCCCAACTATCTGGCCGAGGGCAAGACGCAGCTCAACATCGCGCTCGGCTGCACGGGTGGCCAGCACCGCAGCGTGGTGCTGGCGGAGCGGACGGCCGACCAGGTGCGGTCGCTCGGATACCCGGTCTCGGTCAACCACCGCGACATCGTCAAGGACAGGACCCGCTCGTGAGCGCGCGCTCCGCGGTCGCGGTAGGCGGGGGCACGGGACTGCCGCTGGTGCTCGGTTGTCTGCTGCGCAGCGGCTTCGATACCACCGCGGTGGTCACAGTGGCCGACGACGGCGGTAGCTCGGGTCACCTGCGCCGCGAGCTCGGCATGCTGCCGCCGGGCGACATCCGCAACTGTCTGGTAGCGCTCGCCGCGCCGGGCAACCAGCTCGCTCGCGTCTTTCAGTACCGGTTCGCCGAAGGGGAAGGTCTCGCGGGCCACGCGCTCGGCAACCTCATCATCGCGGCGCTCGCCGACCTCGAGGGCGGTTTCGCCGAGGCGGTCGAGGAGGCGGGCCGTCTGCTGGAGGTGCGCGGCCGCGTCCTGCCTTCGACGCTCGCCGACGTGGTGCTTTCCGGTCGCGACGCCTCCGGGCGGCTCGTCATCGGACAGGCCAAGCTCGCCGAGAGCGAGGGTCCGGTCACCACGGTGTGCATCGAGCCGTCGGCGGTACGGGCATATCCGCCCGCGCTCGAGGCTCTGCGCGCCGCCGATCTGATCGTCATCGGCCCGGGCAGCCTCTTCACGAGCGTCATCCCGAACTTCCTGGTGGAAGGCATGGTCTCTGCGGTGAGAGAGAGCGGCGCCACCGTGGTCTACGTGTGCAACGTCGGCAATCTGCGCGGCGAGACGAGTGGGATGGACGCCGCCGACCATGTGGACGCGCTCGTCCGTCACGGCCTCGGCGGTGCGATCGACGTCGCGCTGGTGGACTCGTCCTCCACATCCTACGGCGGTGCTCACGTCGCCGGCGGACCGAAGGCGCTTCGGCGGATCGCGGCGCATGGCATCCGCGCGGTCTCCGCCAGCGTCGTCGACCCGAACGATCCGATGCGCCACGACGCCGACCGGCTCATCGCGGCTCTTGCGGAGGTGTGGTGATGTCCTTCACCGCCGAGGTCAAAGAGGAACTCGCTCGCATCGAGGCCAAGCCGTGTTGCGCGCATGCAGAACTGTCGGCTCTCGTGCGCGTCGAAGGCACGCTGCACTACACCGGTGGCGGCAGGATGCGCCTGGAGATCGCCACTGAGACGGCGCCTGTGGCGCGCAAGGTCATCAAGTTGCTGCGCGCTGTCTTCGATCTCACCACCGAGCTCACGGTGCGCCGCTCGGTGCTCCATAAGTCGAACAACTATCTGATCACCGTCGTCGACCAGCCCAAGTTGCATGGCGCTCTCGTCGAGCTCGGCATCCTCGACGAAGACCACGCACCGCTGTACTCGGTGCCCGGATGGCTGGTGAAGAAGGACTGCTGCGCGGTGGCCTACCTGCGCGGCATGTTCCTCGGCGGCGGCTTCGTCGCCGACCCGCACGGCGACTTCCATTTCGAGCTCACCGCCGAGTCGGAGCCGATCGCGAACGACCTCGTCACACTGATGGAGCGCTTCGATATCGGCGCTCGCGTCACCAGCCGGCGCGGCACCTACGCGGTCTACCTCAAGGGGGCCGAGCCCATCGTCACGTTCCTCGCACTCGTGGGGGCGCACCGCGCGCTGCTGCGCACAGAAGATGTGCGCATCCTGAAAGAGATGCGCAACGACGTGAACCGTCTCGTCAACGCGGAGACCGCCAACATCCAGAAGACGGCGACCGCCGCCGCTGAGCAGGTGGCGGCGGTGCGCACCCTTGAGCGGCAGCGCGGACTCGACTCGCTGCCGCCGGCGCTCCGGGAGATCGCCTACCTTCGCCTGGAGAACCCCGATGTGAGCCTGCGCGAGCTCGGCGAGCTCGCCGATCCGCCGCTTTCCAAGTCGGCGGTGTACCACCGTGTGCGCCGTCTGGAGGAACTCGCCGAAGACGGGTAGGTACTCACGTAGGAGCGGGTCTGCGGCCTGCTCTTGCTTGTGCGTTTCAGTTACCATGCTCAAAGGACGTGCGTCTCCATGAGCGGGACTAAGTCAACGACGTGATCGAGGAGGGTACCCAAGTGACGATTCGCGTAGGTATCAACGGGTTCGGCCGCATCGGCCGCCTTGCGTTCCGTGCGTGCGAGAGTGATCCCGCGATCGAGGTCGTGGCGGTCAACGATCTCACCGACGCCGCCACACTCGCCCATCTGCTTAAGTACGACTCTGTGCACAAGGTCTTCCCGCACGACGTGAAGGCGGGCGAGGGTTCGTTCTCGGTCGACGGCCGCGAGGTGAAGGTGCTCGCGCAGCGCGACCCGGCGCTTCTGCCCTGGGGCGAACTCGGCGTCGACCTGGTTGTGGAGTCCACCGGCTTCTTCACGGATGCCACGAAGGCCGCCGCGCACCGCGAAGCGGGCGCGAAGAAGGTCATCATCTCGGCACCGGCCAACAACGAGGACATCACCATCGTCATCGGCGTGAACGACGGCGACTACGACGCCGAGAAGCACCACATCATCAGCAACGCGTCGTGCACCACCAACTGCCTGGCGCCGTTTGCGAAGGTCCTGCGCGACAGCTTCGGCATCAAGTACGGCTTCATGAACACGATCCACAGCTACACGAACGACCAGGTCATCCTCGACTCGCCGCACAAGGACCTGCGCCGCGCGCGGGCCGCTGCGATGTCGGTCATCCCCACGTCCACCGGTGCCGCCAAGGCCATCGGCCTTGTCATGCCTGACGTGAAGGGCAAGCTCGACGGCATGTCGATGCGCGTTCCCACGCCCGACGGCTCTGTGGTCGACCTTGTGGCAGAGCTCGAGACCGCAGTCACCAAAGACGAGATCAACGCCGCGATGAAGGCGGCTGCCGACGGCCCGATGAAGGGCATCCTCGAGTACTGCACCGACCCGATCGTGTCGATCGACGTGGTGGGCAATCCCGCAAGCTCGATCTTCGACTCGCTCCAGACGATGGTCATGGGCGGGAGCGGCACCTTCGTGAAGTGTGTGTCGTGGTACGACAACGAGTGGGGCTACAGCAACCGCGTGAAGGACCTCATCAAGATCGTCGGGTAGCACGAGCGACCTCGAGCGAGGCGTCCTTCACGACAAGGGCGCCTCGCTTCTCGAATCGTCTGAGTTCGCAGCCGAGCCGGGAGGGCCCATGTTCGCGAAGAAGACCGTGAAGGACGTCGATGTGCGTGGGAAGCGCGTGCTCGTCCGCGTGGACTTCAACGTGCCGCTCGCCGAAGGCGCCGTGACCGATGACACGCGCATCCGCGCGGCGCTGCCCACGATCCGCTACCTGATCGACCACGGAGCGCGCGTGGTCCTGATGTCCCACCTCGGTCGCCCGGACGGCGAGCCCGATCCACAGTACTCGCTCAAGCCGGTGCGCAGGGTCCTGCAGCGGATGATCGGGCGCAACGTCGCCTTCTCGCCCGACATCGTGGGGCCCGAGGCCGAGGAGGCCGTCGGCCGCATGATCGACGGCGAGATCCTGATGCTCGAGAACGTCCGTTTCGATCCGGGCGAGAAGGCGAACGATCCCGGGTTCGCAGGCAAGCTCGCCGCGCTCGGCGACATCTTCGTGAACGACGCGTTCGGTGCCGCGCATCGGGCACATGCGTCGACCGCGGGCGTGGCGGCGTACCTGCCCGCGTATGCGGGCATGCTCCTCGAGCGCGAGGTGAAGACGCTCACGGGCATTCTCACCGATCCCGACCGGCCCTTCGTGGGCATCCTCGGAGGCAGCAAGGTGAGCGACAAATTCGGCGTGATCGACACGTTGCTGGACTGCTGCGACACCGTTCTCATCGGCGGTGGTATGGCATTCACCTTCCTCGTGGCCAAAGGGCTCGAGGTAGGCGATTCCATCGTTGAGACCGACTGGGTCGAGCCCGCCAAGCAGATGCTCGAGAAGGCGAAGGGAGCGGGCACGGAACTCGTGCTCCCCACCGACTTCGTCGTGGCCTCGGAGATCGCCGAAGATGCCGAGACACGGATCGTGGGACGGGAGGAGATCCCTGCGGGGATGATGGGTCTCGACATCGGCCCGAGTACGATCGAGCTGTTCAAGGGCGAGATCGCGGGTGCGAAGACCATCTTCTGGAACGGGCCGATGGGCGTGTTCGAGATGACGCCGTTCGAGGCCGGCACCAGGGAGGTCGCAATCGCGGTGGGTCGCAACAATCGAGCGGCGTCCATCATCGGCGGTGGCGATTCGGTGGCCGCGCTCAAGAAGTTCGATCTCGAGGACCGCGTGACGTTCGTCTCCACTGGAGGCGGCGCGTCGATGAAGCTGCTCGAGGGCTCGGCGCTACCCGGCGTCGACGCCCTCCTGGACAAGTAGGGAGACGCCATGGACCGCCGCATGCTCGTCGCTGGCAATTGGAAGATGTTCACCACCTCGGGGGAGGGCGTGGTGCTGGTCCAGGACCTCGCCGACCTCGTGCGCGAGGTATGGGACGAGGTCGAAGTCGCCGTCTGTCCGCCGTTCACGGGCCTCAAGGCCGTGTCTACTCTGATCGAACTGGACCACCTGAAGATCGCGCTCGGCGCTCAGGACATGCACTGGGAATCGGAGGGCGCGTTCACCGGCGCCATCGCCCCGCGCATGCTCACCGAGCTGCGCTGCGACTACGTGATCATCGGCCACTCGGAGCGCCGCGAGTTCTTCGGCGAGACGAACGAGACGGTGAACCGCAAGGTGCGCGCCGCTTACGACGCGGGCCTTACACCAATCATGTGCTGCGGCGAGAGCCTCACCACACGCGAGGCGCTCGAGACGGAGTCGTTCGTCCGCAAGCAGGTAATGGAAGGCGCGGCGGGCCTCGACGCCGCCGAGGCTGCCAGACTCGTGATCGCCTACGAGCCCGTCTGGGCGATCGGCACGGGCCGTACGCCAACGCCCGAGGCGGCCAACGACGTGTGCCGCACCATCCGCGCCACCATCGGCGCGATGTACGGCCCGCCCGCCGCCATGGCCGTGCGCGTGCTCTACGGTGGTTCGGTGAAGGCCGAGAACGCGAAGATGTTCTTCGGCGAGCACGATATCGATGGCGGTCTCGTTGGCGGGGCGGCGCTCAAGGCGGACTCGTTCGCGGACATCGTGAAAGCTGCGCGCTAGGTGGCCGAACGTCCACCGGTCGCGCTCATCATCATGGACGGGTACGGGATCGCCGCACCCGGCCCCGGCAACGCCATCTCGTGCGCTCGGACGCCCAACCTCGACGCGCTGACGGCCGAGTTCCCGTCCACAACGATCCTGTGCAGCGGTCTTGCCGTCGGTCTTCCCGAGGGTCAGATGGGCAACTCCGAGGTGGGACACCTCAACATGGGCGCCGGCCGCGTGGTGTATCAGGAGCTCACGCGTATCGATGCCGCGATCGCCGATGGCTCGATCGAGGAGAACGCGGTCCTCATCGAGGCGATCGACGGTGCGGTCGCATCAGGGGGCGCGGTGCACTTCATGGGCTTGCTCTCCGACGGCGGTGTCCATAGTCACCAGGAGCACCTGTACGCACTGGTGCGGATGGCGGCGGCGCGTGGGGCCGAGCGGATCTTCATCCACGCGTTCCTCGACGGTCGCGACGTGCCGCCCTCGAGCGGGCTGGACTACGTACGGGCGCTCGAGGCGTTCCTCGCGGAGATCGGCGTAGGACGGGTGAGCAGTGCGATGGGCCGCTACTACGCGATGGACCGTGACAGCCGCTGGGAACGCGTCGAGCGGGCCTGGCGCGCGATGGTGCTCGGCGAGGGTGAGCCGGCGGTCTCGGCCAGCGAAGCCGTTGCCGCGTCGTACGACAGGGGCGTGACCGACGAGTTCATGGTACCGGCGATGGTCTACGACGGTCTCAAGCCGGTCGGCCTCGTGAGCGATGGCGATACGCTCGTCTTCTTCAACTTCCGGCCGGACCGCGCGCGCGAGATCACCCGTGCGTTCGTGGATCCCGACTTCGGCGGTTTCGTGCGGCGCGTGTGGCCGGACATCCGGTTCGTGTGCCTGACCGAGTACGATCCGACGATCCCCGCGCCCATCGCGTTCCCCAAAGACCTGCCCTGCTGCGTGCTGGCGGACGTGATCGCCGAGGCGGGCCTGCGCCAACTCCACATCGCCGAGACCGAGAAGTACGCGCACGTGACGTTCTTCTTCAACGGCGGCGCCGAGGGGATGAAGGAGGGCGAGGAGCGCGTTCTCGTCCCGAGTCCGAAGGTCGCGACCTACGACCTCCAGCCTGAGATGAGTGCGCCCGAGGTGACCGTCAGGCTCGTGGAGGCCGTACAGCAGGACCGGGCCGACTTCTACGTGGTGAACTACGCCAACTGCGACATGGTCGGTCACACGGGGATCCTCGAGGCGGCTGTGGCGGCGGTAGAGGCGGTCGATGCCGGCGTGGGCGCGGTGGTCGAAGCGATTCGTGAGAAGGGCGGCTCGGCGATCATCACGGCCGATCACGGCAATGCCGAGCAGATGAGCGACCCGTCAACTGGTGGCGCGTTCACCGCACACACGCTGAACCCCGTGCCGTTCATCTGCGTGTCGAGCGCAGTGGAGGCCGTGGCCGAGGGTGGCATACTCGCGGACGTGGCTCCGTCGGTCCTGGCGCTCATAGGTATCCCCGCGCCTGCGGAGTGGACCGGTGCTTCGCTGCTCCGCTGAGCCGGGGTCTTGTGCGGACCTACTTGAGATACCATCCCCATGGCGGCTATACTGACACGGCTTGTGTCGTCAGACTCGCCGCCACCCGACGGCGTCACCGAGGAGTGTGCCGTGGACGTAGTTGCATATATTGCCCTCGCCATCCATGTGATATCCGCAATTGGGCTCGTCGTATTCGTATTGCTGCACTCCGGCAAGGGTACCGGCGTATCCTCTCTGTTCGGTGCGGGGCTTCCCGCGACCGCAACCGGGACCGGCACGATCGAGAAGAACCTGGATCGCATCACCATCATCTTCGCGGGGGGTTACGCCCTAACCGCGCTGGTCCTGATGCTTGTCTATCGCCCCGGGGCCTGAGGTACCGCCCCGTCTTCGAGAGTCCCGGGAACCCGCCGTCATGGCGGGTTCCTCGCGTCTTCGGATACTCTGGTCGTGGCCGGCGTCGCTTGCACTTCGATGCAAACGGGCAGAAAATAGCGTGATAGTTCAACGGAGCAGCCGCGGCCGGCATCGTGACCCGCCTGCCTGTTGGCCGCCCAAGCCGCCGTAGGGAGGGATGTACGAGGCGAGGTGCTGTTCTGAGGCATGGAAGACCGATGCACGTTCGTATAGTCGGAGGGAGGCTCTACCTTGTCTGAGCGAATCCGCAAGGGCTTTGCCATCATGCTGGTCTTGGCGTTGGCAGTCGCGATGATGGCTGGCTGCACAACCGAGACCGAAGGCGACGGCGAGACCGAGTCTGACGTCACCAAGGGTGGCACGTTCAACTTCTACATCAGCGAACCGGCGTTCATCGATCCTGTGAACCTTCAGGAGTCCGAGGGCACCCAGGTCGGCCAGGCAGTCTTCGACAGCCTCGTCGCGTTCGACCCGATCACTTCCGAGGTCATCCCAGCGGCTGCCGAGAGCTGGGAGCCGAATGACGACGCGACGGTATGGACGTTCAACCTCGTCGAGGGTGCGAAGTTCCACGACGGTACCGACGTCACCGCCGAGTCGTTCAAGTACGCATGGGAGCGCATCTGCAATCCCGAGAACGAGTCTGAGGTTGCGTATCACCTCGGCGTGGTCAAGGGCTACGACGAGATGCAGGACGGCACCGCAACCGAACTCGAGGGCGTCAAGGTCGTCGACGACTACACCCTCGAGGTCACCCTGAACTACGGCTTCGCCGACTTCGAGTATGTCGTCGGTCACCCGGCCCTCGCACCGATTCCCCAGGAGGCCGTCGAGGCCGATCCCGAGGGCTTCGGCGACATGCCGATCGGCAACGGCCCGTTCAAGATGAGCGAGCCCTGGGCGCACGACCAGTACATCAAGATCGAGAAGTTCGCCGACTACTACGGTGACGAGCCGAACATCGACGGCGTCGACTTCAAGATCCTGGCTGACCAGGACACCGCCTGGCTCGAGTTCGAGGCCGGCAACCTGGACTTCGTGCCGATCCCGAGCGGCCAGATCCAGGCCACTGTTGACACCTACGGCGAGAGCGCTGACGGCTACACGCTGAACCCGGGCAAGCAGGTCAGCCTTGGCGCCGAGCAGGCCATCTACTACCTGCTCATCAACAACGAGGACCCGGCTCTCGCGGATGCGAACGTCCGTGCCGCTCTGTCGCTGGCCATCGACCGCCAGGACATCTGCGACAAGGTCTTCGAGGGCACCCGCACGCCTGCAACGGGTATCGTCCCGCCGGGCATCGTGGGCCACAAGGCCGATGCGTTCCCGTACGCGAAGTACGATGTCGAGGCTGCCAAGGCCAAGCTCGCGGATGCCGGTTTCCCGAACGGCGAGGGCTTCCCGACGATCAGCCTGGAGTACAACAGCGGTTCGGGCCACGAGGATATCCTCGCGCTCGTCCAGGAGGACCTGAAGGCCATCGGCGTCAACGGCGAACTCGTCGGCTCCGAGTGGGCGCAGTATCTCGACAAGCTGGGTGCCAAGGACTACCAGGTCGGTCGTCTCGGCTGGATCGCCGACTACCCGATCATGGACAACTTCCTGTATCCGCTCTTCTTGACCGGTAGCAGCGACAACTACTCGTTCTACTCGAACGAGGATGTCGACTCGATGCTGGACGAGGCACGCACAACCGTCGACGACGACGATCGCGTGGCCCTCTACCAGGATGTTGAGAAGATCGTGGGTGACGACGCGGCGGTGATCCCGATGTTCTACTATCGCCACACGCGCGTCGCGTCCGATCGTGTGATCGACGGCATCTACAGCCCGAACGGCCTCTTCACGTTCGATACCGTTCAGCTCGAGGCCGCCGAGTAGGCGTTTTACCAGCGCGGTACGGATCGGTAAGGTTCTGCGTGTGCCGGGGCGCCCCGGGCGCCCCGGCACACCGCATGCCGCGCCCGAGTGGCGCATACAGGAAAGACGAACCCCATGCTCAAGTACGTGGTGCGCCGCATCCTGCAGATGATCCCCGTGTTCCTCGGGGTCACGCTCATACTCTTCGTGCTTCGGATCCCCGGGTTGCTCCCCGGCGATCCGATCCAGCTCATCGTCGGCGAGAAGACGCTGACGCCTGCGCTGAGGGCACAGATCGAGGAGAAGAACCATCTCAACGAACCGTTGTACGCCCAGTACGGCTACTACGTATCGAGCCTTGTGAAGGGCGACCTCGGTGAGTCGTACCAGAAGGGTAGAGCGGTCACGGCGATCCTTGCCGACAAGTTCCCCAATACGGCCCGCCTCGCCATCGCGGCGATCTTGGTCGAGATCGTGGTGGGCTTGCTCGCCGGCATCATCTCGGCGGTGAGGCAGTTCTCGTTCTGGGATGTGCTCGTCACACTTTCGACATCCATTCTCGTGTCTGTCCCGGTGTTCTGGTTGGGTATGCTGCTGCAGATGCTTTTCGGCATCAGACTCAAGCAGTGGACCGGGGGAGCGGTGTTCTTACCGATGTCGGGAATGGGCAATCCCCCTGACATCGTGCACCTCATCCTCCCGGCAGTGACCCTGGCGTCGGTCTCGACCGCGTACGTGGCGCGCATCATGCGTTCGCAGATGCTCGAGGCGCTCGGCCAGGACTACATACGCACCGCGATGGCCAAGGGCCTCACGGAGCGAGCGGTGGTCTTCAAGCACGCGCTCAAGAACGCGATGATCCCGGTCGTGACCTTCATCGGTATCGACCTCGGCGCTCTCATGGGCGGCGCCATCCTGACCGAGTCGGTGTTCTCGTGGCCGGGCGTCGGCCGTGAGATCTACCTCGCGGTCTTGCAGAGGGACTGGCCGGTGGTCATGGGCGGCGTTGTGATCATCGTGATCATCGTCATGTTCGTGAACCTGCTGGTCGATATCAGCTATGCGCTGCTCGACCCGCGCATCCGATACGGGGGTGCGGCGGAATGACCAGAGACGACAAGAGACTCAGCGATCTTCAGTCGGGCATGGAGGGTCCCCTGGATGCCGGCGGACACCCTACAAAGGACGAGCACGTCGTCGGCCCGATCCTTCCTGGAGCGGGCGAGGTCGCTGCCCGACCGGCGCGTACGTTGTGGGGCGATGCGCTCACGCGCCTCAGGAGGAACAGGCTCGCTATCATCGGCCTGGTCTGGGTGACGATCGTCATCGTTGTCGCGCTGTCAGCGGATCTGTGGGTGCCGCAGTTCTTCGCGGAGCCTACATCAACCGAGTTCGGCAGCCTGGAGTCCCCCTCGGCCCAGCATCCCTTCGGCACGGACAGGATCGGCCGGGACGTGTTCTCGCGCGTCATCTACGGCGCGCGCCCGTCGCTGTCGGTCGGCGTGCTGGCGGTGAGCATCTCGCTCGTGCTCGGATTGATCCTCGGCGCGCTCTCCGGCTACTACGGGGGTGTGCTCGATGCGTTCGTCATGCGAACGGCGGATGTGTTCTTCGCGTTTCCGTACATGCTTTTCACGATCGCGCTGCTCGCGGTGCTCGGGCCGGGACTTCAGAACGTGTTCATCGCCATAGGTATCCTGGGCTGGCCGTCGATCGCGCGCGTCTTCCGCAGCTCGATCCTCTCGGTGAAGGAGAACGAGTACGTGGATGCCGCGCGGGCGATGGGCGCGACGGACCTGCGCATCATGTTCCGGCACATCATGCCCAACGCGATCGCGCCCATCATCGTGTACGGGACGATGAGCATCGGCGGGGCGATCATCACCGAGGCCGCACTGTCGTACCTCGGCATGGGGGTCCAGGCGCCCACTCCGTCATGGGGCAGCATGCTGTCCGAGGCGAAGGCGCTCATGATCCCGGCGCCATGGCTCACCATCTGGCCGGGCTTCGCCATCCTCACTACCGTGCTTTCGTTCGTGCTCATGGGTGACGGTATGCGTGACGCCCTCGACGTGAAGATGAAGGACTGAGATGGCGCTCCTCGAAGTGACCGGCCTCAAGACGCAGTTCACCACCCGTGACGGCGTCGTGCGCGCCGTGGACGGCGTGAGCTTCGCTCTCGAAGAAGGACATACACTCGCGATCGTGGGCGAGTCGGGTTCGGGCAAGTCAGTGACGGCCTTGTCGCTCATGCGGCTGATTCCGGACCCGCCGGGCAAGATCGCCGCGGGCAAGGTCCTGCTCAAGGGCGAGAGCGTCCTCAAGATGAGCGATGCCGACGTGCGCGCGATGCGAGGCGACCGGATCGCGATGATCTTCCAGGACCCGATGACCTCGCTCAACCCTGTCTTCCGCGTGGGGTTCCAGATCGGTGAGGCCCTGCGGGTCCACAAGGGCCTCACGCGCAAGGAGGCCGACGCGCGGGCTGTCGAGATGCTCGACCTCGTCGGGATCCCGAACGCCCCGCACCGCGCGAAGGACTATCCGCATCAGTTCTCGGGGGGCATGCGTCAGCGTGCGATGATCGCCATGGCGCTGGCGTGCGACCCGGACATCCTGATCGCCGACGAGCCCACCACGGCGCTCGACGTCACCATCCAGGCGCAGATCCTCGAACTCATGATCGAGCTCCAGCAGCGCAAGGGGACCGCGATCATCATGATCACGCACGACCTCGGAGTCGTTGCCGACATGGCCGACGACGTCATGGTGATGTACGCGGGCAAGCAGGTCGAGTACGGTTCGGCCGACGACGTCTTCTATCGTCCGCAGCACCCGTACACATGGGGCCTGCTCGACAGTCTGCCGCGCCATGATATCGATGAGAAGGGGACGCTGCTTCCCATCGAGGGGCAGCCCCCGAGTCTCATCGACGTGCCCTCCGGCTGCGCGTTCCACCCGAGGTGTCCATACGCGCAGCCCGTCTGCTTCACCGATGTCCCCGAGCTTCGCGAGATCGAGCCGGGACACATTGCCGCGTGCCATTTCGCGGGCACGGAGAACCTCGTTCGCGGCCGAGTCGCCGCAGCCGAGGGGGAGGTGCGCTGATGGGTGACCTCCTCCGCGTCGAGGGCTTGGTGAAGTACTTCTCGACCGACCAGGGGCTCATCGCCTCGCGGCTGAGCAAGAAGGTCCACGCCGTCGATGGTGTGTCGTTCTCCGTGAAGAGCGGCGAGACGCTCGGTCTGGTGGGTGAGTCCGGGTGCGGCAAGTCCACCACAGGCCGCTGCCTGATACGTCTGCTCGAGCCGACCTCCGGCACGATCGACTTCGATGGCACGGATGTCCGCGCGCTCAAGGGCAAGGCGTTGCAGGAGTTCCGTCGTGAGGCGCAGTTCATCTTCCAGGACCCGTACGCCTCGCTCAACCCGCGCATGACCATCGGTGAGATCGTGGCCGAGCCGCTGGCGGTGCACCGCCAGGGCACGCCGCACGAGCGCAGGGAACGTGCGAAAGAGCTGCTCGACGTCGTGGGGCTCAATCCCGAGCACATCAACCGGTACCCGCACGAGTTCTCGGGCGGCCAGCGGCAGCGCATAGGCATCGCCCGGTCGCTGGCGCTCAAGCCACGGCTCGTCATCTGCGACGAGCCGGTCTCCGCGCTCGATGTGTCGATCCAGGCGCAGGTCATCAACCTGCTCGACGACCTGCAGGATCAGTTCGGCCTGACATACGTCTTCATCGCCCACGATCTCTCGGTGGTGCGACACATCTCCGACAGGGTCGCAGTGATGTACCTCGGCAAGATCGTGGAGATCGGCGGCTGGCAGGGCCTCTATGATGCGCCGCACCACCCGTACACCCAGTCGCTGCTGTCAGCGGTGCCTGTCCCCGACCCGGCGAAGCAGCGGACTCGCGAGCGCATCATCCTGGAGGGCGACGTTCCGAGCCCGATCGACCCGCCGATAGGTTGCCGGTTCCACACACGCTGCCCGATCGCGCAGGACATCTGTCACCATGAGGAGCCCGAACTCCGCGAGGTGGCACCTGGCCACGAGGCCGCCTGCCACTTCGCCAAGCCGTTCCCGATCGATCTTGCGACTGAGGCGCCCGTGGCGGAAGCTTCCGAAGCGGTCTAGGCATCGGCCGAGGCACTTTGCTATACTCTCCCTCGCTGTCCTCAGGGGCGGCGCGAGTCCGAGTGGCGGAATGGCAGACGCGCTAGGTTGAGGGCCTAGTGCCCGCAAGGGCGTGCGAGTTCAACTCTCGCCTCGGACACCAGCAATGACCAGCGGCTCTTCCCGAAAGGGAGGGGCCGCTGTTGCTGTGCCAGGGGCGGCGTCTAATGTAGCGTCTAATGTTGAGACCCGGCGAAGTGTTGCTTCTTCACGGCCGGCCTCGACGCGCTCGCGATGGGCAGCTACCTGATCACGAAGGACTCTTGCGCCTCTGAGCCTGCCTGACCGCCTGCGCGTGCTGTGGTGACCGAATCCCCTGCCGACCACCTGTCGGAACGACGTCAGGCCCCTGACAGCGGCTGCCGATATCACGGGCGTAGCAGTACGACACGCCGAGGGGAGCCGCAGCATGCGACATACTCGCCCGCTCATGACGTTGCTCGCGCTGACGCTCCTGATGGTCATGTTCCTCGGCGCGTCCGCATCGGCGCTCGAGCCCGTCTACCGCTTCTACAACGTCACCAACGGCACGCACTTCTTCACACCCTCGGCTGAAGAGCGCGACATGGTCGTGTCCAGGTGGCCCCGCGTCTTCCAGTACGAGGGCGTCGCATACAGCACCGAGGCGACAGTCGGCACCGTGCCGCTCTACCGCTTCTACAGCCAGCGGAGCGCCAGCCATTTCTACACCGCGAGCACCGACGAAGCCGCCATGATCACCGCGATCTGGCCCGGCATCTTCTCGCTCGAAGGTCGGACGTACAGCGTCTCGCCGACGGGGATCGACGGCTGGGATCCCGTATACCGCTTCTACAACGTCAAGACAGGCAGTCACTTCTACACCGCATCCGCCGAGGAGCGCGACCTCGTGATCGCGAAGCTGTCGATGACGTACCAGTACGACGGCGTCGCCTTCCATGTCGCCGATTCAGGGATCATGCCCAACGCGCTCGGCATGGTCTTTCCGGTGCTGGGGCCGAACAGCTACACGGACACCTTCGGCGCGCCGCGGCCGGGCGGACGCACGCACGAGGGAACGGACATCATGTCGGCCCAGAACACGCCGTGTGCGGCTGTGCTTGCGGGGACGGTGACCGCGCGCGAGAGTACCCTCGGCGGTCTTACGATCTGGCTCACCGCAGACAACGGGTGGACGTTCTACTACGCGCACCTGAACGGGTACGCGGTTACCTCCGGCCGCGTGGAGGCGGGCCAGGTGATCGGCTACGCCGGTGCCACCGGCAATGCCTCTACGCCGCATCTGCACTTCGAGATACACCCCGGTGGCGGCGCGGCCGTGAACCCGTATCCGTATCTACGCCAGATGCAGTAGCGGACGCGGGGCGCGGTCCACCGCGGTGCTGTTCCGTTGCGCCCGCATCCACCCTACAATCGAGCGAGAGCAGGATCGTTCGAGAAGGGGATCTTCCGTGCGCCAGAACCGGATGCCGGTCTCTGTCGGCGCGGTACGGATCGCGACGAGGTGATCTCATGCGCACACAGCAGCGCCTGACCGAGGCCTACGCCAGCGCTCGAATCGAGCCCTTCGACGACGAGTCCCGACTCGTCTTCATGAGCGATTGCCACCGTGGCACGGGCGGCCTGGCCGACGAGTTCGGGCGCAACGAGAACACCTACCTCCATGCGCTCGGGCATTACTATCGCAACGGCTTCACGTACGTGGAGGTGGGGGACGGCGATGAGTTGTGGGAGAACCGGGAGTTCAAGCACATCAAGGACGCGCACTACGACGTGTTCACCACGATCAAGCACTTCTTCGACGAAGGCCGCTTCATACTGCTGTGGGGGAACCACAACAACTATCTGCGCGACCCGGAGTACGTGAGGGAGCACCTGTACACGTACTACCACGATCACCAACAGAAGACGTACGAGTTCCTCGACGGTATCGAGCCGGTCGAGGCACTGGTGCTTCGGCATGCCGTCACCGGTCAGGAGATACTGGTCGTGCACGGACACCAGGGCGATTTCGCCAACGACCAGGCGTGGTTTCTGACCGCGTTCTCGCTCAAGTACTACTGGCAACACCTTCACGCGCTCGGCGTCCAGAATCCGGCGAGTCCGGCCAGGAACGCGGCGAAGCGGCACAAGATCGAGCGCAACTTCTCAAAGTGGATCGCCGAGCACCGGATGGCGGTCATCTGCGGGCACACCCATCGCTTCAAGTACCCGCGCGAAGGTGAACTGCCCTACTTCAACTCGGGCAGCTGCATCTATCCCGCCAGCCTGACCGCCATCGAGCTCGAGGCCGGGGAGATCCGCATCGTGCGATGGCGCATCGTCGCCGGGCCCGACGGCGTGCTCCATGTCGAGCGTCAGCTGCTGCGCGGTCCCGACCCGGTGGCGAAGTTCGACCCCAGGTAGGCACGCTATACTTGGGGTCCGGCCATCGAGAGGGGCGCTGGTGCTCGAGTTCGTGGAAGTCGCGGTGGGAGAGGGTCACCCGCTCGGGTGCGCCCTGTGCACACCGCAGGCGGCACCCGGGTATCTGCCTGCGGGCGACCTCATCGCGCGCATCCGGTACGCTGCCGCCGAGTGGGTGACCGGCCCCGGGCCGAACGTCGTGCTGGGCGGACCCGAGCCCTTCGCGCATCCGGAGCTGCCCGCATTGGTGGTGGCGTGCGTTGACGCGGGCATGCAGCGCATCGCCCTCGAGACCGACGGCGCGGCGCTCTCGGTGCCGGCGAATGTTCTCGGCGTCCTGCGCAGCGGGGTGCGGCATCTCCGGGTGCGTGTGTTGGATGCCGAGGCGACGCACGGCGATGCCCTGGGCGGTCGCGCCGGACGCACGCGTGATGCACTCGCGGGCGTCCACGCATTCCTCGCGGCCGCCGGGGAGGCCGGTCTCACGGTGGTCGTGACCGCCGTGATCCCTGTCTGCCGCCACAACGCCGACGCGCTGCCCGCCACGATCGCCGAGCTCGCGTCGCTCGGTGTGCAGGCGGTGCGCCTTGTGCCCTCGGCCGATGCGACCACGCCGGCGCCGGCGCTCCTCGCGGCGGCCTGCGACACCGGCATGGTGAACCGCCTGTGGGTCGAGGTGGATCCCGGCCTTCCGCTCCCCGACACGCACGCGCTTCACGCGGTGCCCGGGGAGGTGCGAGGTGGCTGAGCCGCTCAAGGTCGCGCTACTCGCGATGAACGCGCCCGGCTACCAGTCGCTTGCGATCGCCTACCTGCGCGCCTTCGCCGAAACCGACCAGCGCCTGAAAGGGCGCGTCGCCTTCCAGTCACTCGACCTCACGAGCCAGGACGACGCCTGGTGGGTCGCGTATCGCATCATCGCTCTGGCGCCGGACGTTCTCGGCGCCTCGGTGCTGTGCTGGAACGCGCGCGCAGTCTACGACGTGTGCCGGATCGTGAGGCAGGCGCTCCCGGATATCACGATCCTGCTCGGCGGGCCTGAAGTAGGCCCCATAGCCGAGGTGGTGTTGCGCGCGCACCCCGAGGTTGACGCGGTGGTGCGCGGTGAGGGCGAGGAAGCCTTCGCCGAGGTGTTGGATCTAGTGCGTCGCGGGAAACCGCTCACGCGGGCTGACGGCGTTTCGGCGCGGGACGGCTCGGGTGTCGTGCGTTCGGCTCCGGACCGGCCCCTGATCGCCGACCTGGACACGATCCCATCGCCGTATCTGAGCGGCGTCCTGCAGCCCCGGGAGGGTTCGGCCTACATCGAGGGATACCGTGGGTGCCCCCACCGCTGCGCGTACTGCTTCGAGGGCAAAGGCTACGGGCGCATCCGGTCGTTCAGCCGGGAGCGCGTGGAGGCGGAGATCGCATTCCTCGCTGGGGAGTGTGGCGTCACGACCTTCTCGTTCATCGATCCCGTCTTCAACCTCACGCCCGACCGCACGACGTGGCTGTGCGATGCGCTTTCACCTCACGCCTCGCGCGGCCTCACACTGCATACGGTCGAGGTCGATATCGAGCGTATCGACGATGAAGCCGCGGCACAGCTGAAGCGGGCCGGCGTCGTATCGGTGGAGACCGGACCGCAGAGCGTGGGCGCCGCGGCACTCGCCGCGTGCCATCGCGGGTTCGACCGCGAGCGTTTCGCGTCGGGTGTGGGGGCGCTCAAGCGCCAGGGTATCCGGGTGGAGTGCGATCTGATCGTCGGCCTCCCCGGTGATACCGCCCAGGACTTCTTCGCCGGTATCGAGTTCGTGCTGTCGCTCGACCCCGGCAAGCTGCAGACATCGACGCTCCACGTACTGCCCGGAACCGACCTGTACAACCGCGCGGAAGAACTCGGTTTGCGCTTCGACCCTGAGCCCCCACATGAGATCGTCGCCACTCCCACGATCGGCTTCACGGACCTGCGTCGCGCCGAGGCGCGTTCGATCTATCTCGCCCGTCAATACGCCGCACGGCTCGAAGGAGCGTGACATGTCCGGAGCATCAGGGGTCTCGAGGCGCGCCGAGGGCATCCGGCCCTTCATCGTGATGGATGTCGTCGCGCGGGCCAGCGAGCTCGAGGCGGCGGGGCGTGACATCGTGCACTTCGAGATCGGGGACCCCGACTTCCCGACGCCGGACGTGATCGTGCGCGCGGCCGAATCGTCGATGGCCGGAGGCGACACGGGCTACACGCAGTCACTCGGTCTGCCGGACCTGCGCGACGCGATCACGATGACGATGCGCTCGACGTACGGCGTCGAGGTCGACCCCGCCGACATCGTGGTCACGCAGGGCACATCGCCCGCGATGCTGTTACTCTTCGGCTCGCTCCTCGACCCCGGCGATGAGGTCATCATGCCTGACCCGTGCTACCCGGCGTATCCCAACTACGTCTCGTTCCTCGATGGGGTTCCCGTGCCCATACGGGTGCGTGCCGAAGACGGGTTCCGCTTCCGTATCGACGAGGTAGAGCGGGCGATCACGCCCCGTACCCGGGCGATCATGGTGAACTCGCCATCGAATCCCACCGGCGGGGTACTCGGGCCCGAGGATCTGGAGGCACTCGCCGCACTTGCGGAGCGCTACGGCATCTGGCTCGCGAGCGACGAGATCTACCACGGCCTGCAGTTCGAGGGGCGCTCACACACCGTCCTCGAGTTCACGGATCGCGCGTTCGTGTTGAACGGCTTCTCGAAGGCGTACGCCATGACCGGCTGGCGGCTCGGCTACCTCATCGCCCCGCGGCAGTTCGTGCGCCCCGCCGAGAAGATCCAGCAGAACTTCTTCCTGTGCGCCAATCACTTCGTGCAGGTGGCGGGCACGACGGCGCTTCTGCATGCGAAGGATGACGTAGCGCGCATGCGCGCCGCCTACGACGAGCGCCGCCGGTATCTCGTGCCGGCACTCCGGGAGATCGGACTCGGGGTGGCGACGGAGCCGCTCGGCGCCTTCTATGTCTTCGCGGACGCCCGCGCATGGGGCGCGGACTCAGTGGCCCTGTCCGCCCGGTTGCTGGAGGAAGCGGGTGTCGCGACCGCTCCGGGTGTGGACTTCGGCCCGGGTGGCGAGGGTTTCCTGCGTTTCAGCTATGCGACCTCGATCGACCGGCTGCGCGAAGGGGTGGAACGGCTGAGCGAGTGGTCGAGCAGTCGCCGTTAGGAAGATTCTTCTGCCGTTCAGCGGTCTGCCGCTTGAGCGGCGATGTGTGCGTGCCGACACACAAGGTGTGTGATTCGGTATGCTACTTGCTTGGTCCTCCCGGCATATATTCGAATGAGGTGGGGTGCGCGTGAGCATAGAGGTCTGGAGCAAGGCCGACCTGCACATCCATTCCAACCACAGTGATGGAACCGGCAGCATCCCGCAGATCCTCGAGTACGTAGCAACCAAGACCGACCTCAAGGTCATCGCCATCACCGACCACAACACCATGGAGGGCGCGCTCTTCGCCAAGGAGCTCGAAGACCTGTACGGGATCGAGGTCGTGGTCGGCGAGGAGGTCTCATCCCGGGAGGGTCATGTCCTCGGCCTGTTCCTCACCGAGGAGATCGAGCCCGGCCTGTCCGCGCTCGAGACGATCCGTCGCATCACCGAGCAGGGCGGCGTCGCCATCATCCCGCATCCCTTCAGCGCTCAGGGCGTCTACGGGCCTTTCGGCCGCGGCGCCTTTCTCGCGACGCTGAGTGACATGGCGTTCCATGCGCTTGAGGTCTACAACTCCGTCCCGTACCTCGGCTGGGCCAACCGTGTCGCCGCCAAGATGTTCAGCGGCGGACAGGGCATCGCGGCGGTGGGCGGCAGCGACGCGCACATGGTCCACAGCGTGGGTCGCGGCTACACGGTCTTCCGGGGTACGACCGCCGAGGACCTGCGCCGTAGCATCGATGAACTCGAGACTCACGCCGAGGCCGACCGCGGAGGTCTGGCACTCGCGTTGCGCTACGTGCGGGCCGTCCCGCAGATCCGTAGGCTTCGTGCCGCCAACTGGGAGCGCTGCCGGGTCAGCGCCTAACGCCTCGGTTCTCCCGTTGCGGCTTGCTCGAGGGGCTCCAGCGCGCTCGCACACACCGCGTTCACGAACGCCTCGTCGCCGCCCCAGGGGGCGAGTGTCATCACGTGCACGCTCTCCGGCACCCGTGCGAGTGAGATCGCGTGCCTCAGATCGAGCGCCGTCTCAAGCGTAGGCAGGGCTATCGTCGCAGCGGCGACCACGATGCGTGTGCATCCGAGCGCCGCAAGGTGGCGGACCACCTCGGTGACATTGGGAGCCTGCCACTCCAGCCACGCGATGCGGACGTGCTGCTCGGCGAGTCCCGCCTCACACAGCAGCATGCGCACGCGCTGGTCGAAGTAGTTCTCGACGTTTCCCGCGGAGGAGTAACGCCGCTCCCATACCGGCGGTAGCCCCTGGTCCACGAGTACGACGCCGACTTCGGCGTGGGATACGCCCTCCGTGAGCGCCAGCACGCGTGCGGCCAGCCGGTCGGGAAGGCAGCGGTCGTTCCACACCGGGGGACCGAAGTGCACCGCAGGTCCGTCACCATCACGCAGCGAGCGGTCCAGGACGGCGCGTGCGGCCTCGAGGTGTGCCGACTCCGAAGCGCCGAGGACCACGATGCTCACCGTGGTGGCGCCCTTGGCCGCAAGGCGCGCGATCGTGAGCGTGAGCGAGGCAGGGTTGTGAGACCAGGCCGGCTCGACGTCGCCCACGCGATCACCGAGGCAGGCGGCCACCCGCGTGACGAGTTCGCGCATGACGTCCGAGCCGGGCGCGCGTCCCCCCACGGCGCGGTATCGCGCCTTGTCCGCGTAGAACACGAACGGGAGCGCGGTGGTCGGCACCTCGATCTCGGCGCTCTCGGCGAGCAGGTTCTGGCGGAGAGCGACCGCACGGGGGTCGTAGCGCTCCGGCTCAGTGCACGCCAGGAGCACGACGGCATCGTGAGACGCGTTCGTTGCGGATCCGGGCATGGTGACCGGGCGGGTACGGGGCGCAAGGTGGGGGAGTGCCGTGGCCGCGACCGCGAAGCCCGCAGCGGTACCTGCGAGCAGCACGAATGTCGCCGCGGCGACGGCCTCGAAGGAGTCGTAGCGTGCCGCAAGGATGCCGAAGGCGTCGAGGGCGCCTACGAGACCGGCGAGTCCGGTGATGCTGGCGAGGGGAGCCACGGTGCGCGACAGCACGAGCGCCGCAACGACCGCGGCCCCGAAGATGACACAGCCGGCCAGGAGTGCGAGCCAGGATGCCACGTGCACGAGCTCCCTTCCGGGCAAGACGATAGTGTATGTGCGCGTGCCGCGCCACGCCCACACCTTGACAAGGATACCCCATGGGGTATACTGACGAACCGAAGATCAACTCTGACGAGGAGGAGATTCCCGTGAGTGGGACAGTACGCGAGATCAGTGAAGCGCAGTTCCAGGTCGAGGTGCTCGATTCAGCCAAGCCTGTCGTCGTCGACTTCTGGGCGCCGTGGTGCGGTCCGTGCCGCATGGTCGCCCCCGAGCTCGAGAAGCTTGCGGGGAAGGTTGGGGACCGCGTCTCGTTCGTCAAGGTGAACGTCGATGAGGCCCGTGACGTGGCTATCAAGTACGGCATCATGAGCATCCCCACCATCGCCAAGTTCGAAGGTGGTACTCTGGTTACCCAGGTAGTGGGTGCGCGTGGGGCCGATGCACTCGGCCGCGAGTTCGGTTTGGTGTGATCCGGAGCCATGCCGACGTACGAGCTTCGCTGCCTGGAGTGCGGACATGAGTTCGACCGCTTTCTGATGCGCCTCTTGCGCGATGCGGACCGGGTGTGTCCCGAGTGCGGGTCGACAAAGGTCGCGTCAGGGGTCGGCGGGGGTTTCGTGACCCGTGCGAGTGATTCCGGTTCGGCCTGCGTGCCGAGGGGCGGCTTCAGTTGAGGATAGCCTGCCGCCCGTGAGGTGCGCCCGGCATGGCGGTGGCGATGGAGTTCACGTATAGACGAGAGGGGCGCAGACCCTTCTCCGAGATGGTCGAAGCCGTGGAGCGGTCCGTACGCTCGCACGGCTTCGACGTTGTTCGCTGTCATGACCTGCAGGCCACGCTGGCGACCAAGGGGTTCGAGATCCAGCCGCTCATGGTGTTCGACATCGGTTCGGCGGAGAGGTCGGTCGACCTGTGCAAGATGCACGTCTACACCGAAGGAGATGTGGTCTGGGTCAGCGCGATAAGGCCGGTGGCGCTGTGGCAGGAGATCGGCGCCACAGACAGTGCGATGGATGCCGAGGCCGAAGCCTCCGTGGTGTCGCTCGTGGACGCGGCGTGCGTCTAGCGGCAGGGAACCGCTACTGAACGCAACTCGAGTACTTGAGGAAGACCTTGATCGCCTCGTCGATGAGCTCGTCACGGTCCTTGATGCTGTCGTCCACAAGGCAGGTCTTCATCGAGTAGCCGATGATGTGCAGGCCGACCTGGTTGAGCGCCGACTTTGCCGCCATGATCTGCGTGAGCACGGCCTCGCAGTCCGTACCCGTCTCCACCATCGTCTGCAGTCCGCGAATCTGACCTTCGAGCCGACGGAGCCGGTTGATGATGCGCTTGCGCTCCTCCTCGGTGGGAGTGAGTGCGATGCCGGCGGGCTTATCCATGGGTGTCTCCTTGCACGGGTGCAGCGCTGGCGTACAATCGAATGGTTTATGCTCGTCAATATACCCCTAGGGGGTATGTACGGCAAGGGGATGCCATGGGGTACACAGAGCCTCGCGCAGCAAGTGATGACCGCATGCGTGCCGTCCGGCGCGTTCTGTGGTGGGTCCTTGCGCTCAACATCGGCGTAGCCGCGGCGAAACTCGTCTATGGCCTGCTGATCGACTCGGTCTCGGTCACCGCCGATGGCTTCCACTCGATGTTCGACGGCACCTCCAACATCATCGGATTGATCGGGCTGAGCGTCGCGGCCCGTCCCGCGGACCGCGGTCATCCCTACGGGCACGGCAAGTATGAGACGTTCGCCTCGGCTGCGATCGGTGCGCTGCTGCTGTTCGCCGCGTGGAGGGTCGGCTCCTCGGCGATCGAGCGGCTGGCGCATCCGGGCGAGGGACCGGCGGTCGACGCGATGAGTTTCGTCGTCATGCTCGTGACGCTCGCGGTCAACCTTGTGGTGACCACTATGGAGCGGCGGGCCGGGAACCGGCTCGGCAGTGAGATCCTCAAGGCGGATGCGAGCCACACGGGAAGTGACGTACTGGTCACGCTCGGTGTCATCGGCGGCCTGGTCGCAGTGCGGCTCGGCTTCCCGATCGCGGACCCGGTCCTCGGTCTGGTGGTCGCCGGCTTCATCATCGTCACCGGCATACGCGTCCTCGCCTCGGCGGGCTCCTCGCTCGCGGATACGGCGCGACTGGCGCCTGCGGACGTGAGCACGGTGGTACTCGCGGTCGAGGGCGTGAGGGGCCTGCACGACGTACGCACGCGGGGAACGGAGAGCGACGTCTACGTGGACCTGCACGTGCAAGTCGACCCGAATGTGACGGTTGCCGAGGGTCACGCGATCGCCGAGCGGGTGGAGCAGGCGGTTGCCGAGGACTTCGCCGAGGTGCGCGATGTGATCGCCCACCTGGAGCCATACGATGACTATCAGCAACGTAAGACCGCGGAGCAGGAACAGGACGGCCGGCTCTGATGGCACGTGAGAGTGAAGCAGGGCGCCGTGCCGAGGGGTACGTTCTAGTCCTGGCGGCCGCTGCGTGCTGGGCAGGCGGTGGCCTCATCGCCAAGTGGCTGTTCACCGCGCCCGGCCCCGCCACGGCGGCCTGGCCGTTTCCGCCACTCGGCATCGCCGTCGATCCGCTGGTGCTCTCCGCCGCCAGGGCGGTCGTCTCGGCACTCATCGCGTTCGCCTACCTGCTCGTGCGGCGGCGCGACCTGCTTCGGGTGCGCGGTAGAGACCTGCCGTTCCTGGCGTTTTTCGGGGTGTTCGGTCTTGCGCTCGTGCACTTCGCCTACTTCAAGACGATATCGCTCACCGGTGTGGCCACCGCGATCCTCCTCGAGTACCTGGCGCCGGTCGTCGTGTTGCTCGTCTCGGTGGCGTTCCTGGGCGAGCGCCCCACCTGGGCGCTGCCGGTCGCGGTGGGACTGAGTGTGACCGGGTGCGCGCTGATGGTGGGAGTGATCGGCGGCGAGGGCCTGTCGGTGTCCGGGGAGGGCCTGTTCTGGGGGCTCGCATCCGCGCTGTTCTTCGCCGGCTACTCTCTGATGGGGCGCTATGCCGCGCACCGCTTCGCGCCGTGGACGCTGCTCACCTACGGCCTGGTCGCGGCCACCCTATTCTGGCTGGTCTTTCTCGGAGGGCCGGAGCGGGTCATCGCCCTGCTCTCGGACTGGCGCGCCCTTCTCGCCGTGATCGTGCTCGCGGTGGTGAGCACGATCATCCCGTTCGGCGCGTTCCTCAAGGCCTTGCATCTTATCGAGGCGACGCAGGCCTCGGTCACCTCGACCGTCGAGCCGGTGATCGCCGGTATCGCGGCGTGGTTCATCTTCTCAGAGCACCTCGGCTGGCTGCAGTTGCTCGGGGGCGCTCTCGTCATCGCCGCGGTTGTGCTTTCCCAGTTCCGGACACGCGTGCCCGCGGAGATGCCTGTCGTGGCCGACGGGCGGTTTGGGGACGCGGCGCCCCGAGCATAATCGCCTGTGGTACGTTGTTTGCTTGCGACGCCCCCCCTCAGAGGTTCCGATGGATCTCACGCACCGGCCAGAACTGCGGCAGAAGGTCACCCTCTCACCCCAGGTCTACCAGGGGCTGACCATGCTCGCCATGCCCGTCGCCGAGCTCCAGACGCTGATCGAGACCGAGCTGCTCGAGAACCCGGTCCTCGAGGTCGAAGAGGACGATCTTGACTCCGAGGTCGAGGAACAGCGCGACGAGGATCCCGAGGACGAGCGTTCATGGGATGAGTGGCTCGATCAGTATGAGGAGCTCGAGAGCATGGACGGCTCGGGTCCCCGTGACCCTAACGTCGAGGAAGTGAACTCGGAGGACTTCGTCGGCGGCGTGATGAGTTTCGGGGACTACCTGCTCGAGCAGCTCGGCATGCTCGACATCACCGACGAGGTGGAGCTTGCCGCGCGGGCGATCGTAGGTTCGCTCGATGAGGACGGCTTGTTCGTGAGCGACTGTGCCGAGATCGCGCGGATCACCGGTGTGAGCGGCCAGGTCGCCGAGGAGGCGCTCCGGGTGGTACAGCAGCTCGACCCGCCAGGCGTCGGCGCGCGTTCGGTGAAGGAGGCGCTGCTTCTGCAGGCCGAGGTCATCGGCGTCACGTCGCCCATCCTCACGACGATCATCGAGCATCACCTCGACGACGTCGCGGTGAACCACTTCCGAAAGATCGGGCGCGCGGTGGATGCGAGCGAGGCCGAGGTGCGCGAGACCGTCGAGACCCTTCGCCTGCTCAACCCGCGCCCCGCGGGCGCGTTCTCGCCCGGGCCTGCGCCGGGGTACGTCGTTCCCGATGTCACGGTCCGCCGGTTCGGCGACGAGTGGCTGGTGATCCCCAACAGCGAAGCGGTGCCCACACTGCGCGTGAGTCCCCGCTACCGCTCGATGTTGCGCTCCGGCTCGTCCACCGACGATGAGACGCGCCGGTACCTCAAGGACAAGATCCGCCAGGCCGAGTCGTTCATGCGCAACGTCGATCGCCGCAAGGACACCGTGAGCCGCATAGCCCAGATAGTGCTCGAGGTGCAGCAGGACTTCTTCGAGGATGGCAAGGGCGATCTGCGCCCGCTGCGGCTCGAGGACGTTGCTGGCGAGATCGGGGTGCACCTCTCGACCGTGAGCCGCGGCGTGACCGGCAAGTACATGGCCACTCCGTACGGGTTGTTCGAGCTCAAGCACTTCTTCTCGGGCGGCTACCGGTCGAGCACCGGGATGGATGTCGCGTCGACGACCGTGAAGCAGCGCCTTCGCGATCTGCTCGCCGCCGAAGAACCCGCCAGCCCACTGTCGGACCAGCGGCTCGCGGACGCGCTCAAGGCTGACGGGATCGACGTGGCTCGCCGTACCGTAGCCAAGTACCGTGAGGAACTCGGCATCGAGCCCTCCTGGGCTCGCAAGCGCCGATGAGCGTGGAATCGCGGGAGACGCCGCTGCTCCGGGCACGCCGGGCTTTCAGCTCGAGCTCCCGGCGGGACGTCCTGGTTATCATCATGATCCTCGGCGCGATCGCGTCGCTGCACCTGCTGAGTGACACGTCACCGCAGGCGGCGACGATGCACCTGTTGTTCCGCAAGCTCTACTACGTCCCCATCATGTATGCCGGATTCGCATTCGGCTGGCGTGGCGGCTTTGCCGTCGCCGTCGCCTCCGTGGTCCTCCTTGCGCCGCACGCCCACACCTCGAGCGGCATGCCTGTGGCGCAGAACGTGGACAACCTGTACGAGATGGCGATGTACCTCACCATCGGTCTGCTCTTCGGCTGGCTGCGCGACCTGGAGGAACGCAAGGCCGCCGACCTGCGGCAGGTGAGCCTCCGCCTCGAGCAGGCGTACCACACGCTGGAAGAGCGCGCCATCCAACTCGTGAACATCCAGGACTACACCGGGGCGATCCTGCGTTCGATCACTTCGGGAGTCATCACCGTGAGTCCCGACGGCTCGGTGGCCACCGTGAACGTCGCCGCGGAGCGCATGCTGGGCATGCGCGAGGAGGACATGGTCCCGCGCAGGATCGGGCGCCTGTTCACTGACGACGGCGGGCTCGACGGCACGCTGACGCGCTTCCTCAGCGGCCAATCGCCGAAGACGGTGTCCGACGTGCAGGCCGTGACGATCGACGGGCGAACCGTCCACCTCGAGGTCGCGATGGCCCGGATGCGGGATGTTGGAGGGCGAGCGCTCGGTGCCGTGGTCACCCTGGAGGACGTCTCCGAGGTTCGGGCGCTCACCGACCAGCTCATCCGGACCGACCGCCTCGCAGCCATGGGCGAGCTCACCGCCGGCGTCGCTCATGAGGTGCGCAATCCGCTCGGCATCATCCGCGCCTCGGTACAGCTGGTTGAGGACTCAGAGGGCGATCCGGCGCGCGTGCGCGACGCCACTCGCATCATCAAGCAGGAGATCGATCGCCTGGATCGGGTCATCAAGGCGCTGCTCGACTTCGGTAGGCCGTCGGCCCCGACGCTCAGGCAGACGAACGTCGAGGACGTCGTGGATGACGTGGTACTGTTCACCCGTCAGTTCGCGGTGCAGGCGCACGTGGAGATCGAGACGATGTTCGCGGCGGCAAACGCGGCGGTGCTGGCCGATGCCGATCAGCTCAAGCAGGTGCTGATGAACCTGGTCTCCAACGCCGTGCAGGCGATGGAGGACACCGGCGGCCGGATCGTGGTGCGGGTGTGGGACGACGACGCCTTCGTGTTCGTGTCTGTCGTGGACGACGGACCGGGAATGCCCCCCGAAGTGCTCGAGAAGGTCTTCGACCCGTTCTACTCCACCCGCAGTGATGGAACCGGCTTGGGCCTCACGATCGTCCACCGGATCATCGACCAGCATGGCGGACGCGTTGAGGTGCAGAGCGCGCCCGGAGTGGGCACGACCTTCACGATCGCGCTCCCGGCGACCTCCAGAGGAAGGAGCGACCGATGAAACACCGCGTGCTCATCGCGGATGACGAGAAGAACATGCGCTGGGTCCTCAGCCAGGCACTCGAATCGGAGGGGTACGAGGTCATCGAGGCCGCCGACGGAAAGGAGGCCCTTTCCGCCGTGGCCGACCAGGCGCCGGACATCCTGATCCTCGACCACAAGATGCCCGCACCGGACGGGATGGAGGTACTGCGCCGCATACGTGCCAAGGGCCACCGCTTCCCGGTGATCATGCTCACCGCGCACGGCAACGTGCAGACCGCCGTCGAGGCGATGAAGGCGGGCGCGAGCGAGTACCTGACCAAGCCGTTCGATCTCGATGAGCTGCGGCTCAGCATCGCGAAGGCCCTCCAGATGAGCGCACTGGCCGCCGAGGTGGACCGGCTGCGCGAGGAGCTGGATCGCGATTGGGACGTGGACGGCATCGTCGCCACCGACCCCGTGATGCTCGATATGTTGGAGACCGTGAAGAAGGTCGGCGCAACTTCGGCAACGGTGATGCTCTACGGAGAGTCGGGCACCGGTAAGGAGCTCGTCGCCCGGGCGATCCACCGGCTCTCGGCGCGTGGGACGAAGCCGTTCATCTCGATCAGCGCAGGAGCGCTGCCCGAGACCCTCCTGGAGAGCGAGCTTTTCGGGTACGAGAAGGGCGCGTTCACGGGTGCGGTGACGGCGAAGCCCGGACGCTTCGAGATGGCCAACGGCGGCACGCTGTTCCTCGACGAGATCGGAGACGTCTCACCCGCTGTGCAGGTCAAGCTTCTGCGCGTGCTGCAGGAGCGCACGTTCGAGCGCCTCGGCGGTACGCGCAGTATCGAGGTGGATGTGAGGGTCATCTCCGCCACGAACCGGGACCTGCAGCAGCTCATTGCCGATGGGACCTTCCGGGAGGACCTCTACTACCGCCTGAACGTGGTCCCTCTGACCATCCCGCCACTGCGGAAGCGCCCCGCGGACATCCCGCTGCTGGTCGCGCACTTTCTGGAGAAGTTCGGCGCGGGGAAGCGCACGATGACCGCCTCGGCGATGGAGGCACTGGTGAGCTACCAGTGGCCGGGCAACGTCCGGGAGCTCGAGAACACGATCGAGCGGGTCGTCATCCTCTCGCACGGCGAGACCATCGATGCCGATGACCTGCCGGCCGAGGTGCGCGCGGGCGTGAGTGTCTGCGACGCCGGCTCACGGTGCTTCGTACTGCCCGATAGCGGTCTCGACCTCGAGGAGGTGGAGCTCGACCTCGTCAGGCAGGCACTCGGCCGATCCGGCGGGAGTGCCCCTCAGGCGGCGAAGCTCCTCGGCCTCACCACCAAGACGCTCCAGGCGCGCATGGAGCGCTACGGGTTGTAGCGTCGCGGCTCCTCCGTTGTTTGGCACATGGCTTGCAACCCATGGCGTGTCCGTGCGCGTGTCCCGGGAGAGCGTCACATGAGCAAGATGAAGCAGTATCGGCTTCGTGTGGCTGGCATCGTCGCCATCGTGGCAGCGGTGGCGGGTGTGGCCCTGCTGCTCCATGCCGACTCTCACGTAGCCGGCTCGGTCGTTGCCCGTCCGCTCACCTGGATCGCGCCACTGCTGACCGTTCTCGTGCTCGTCGGCGTGGGCTGGATCCTGCTCTCGCAGCACCGCAGCGACGATCGACAGCACCCGTCGTTCGAGCGCTGCCCGTCCTGCGAACGTGACGTGCTCGGCAAGTGGCGGATGTGTCCGTACTGCGGCGCGATGATCCACGGCGCGAACCCGTCGCCGGCCCCGACGATCGGCCAGACCGACCGCTGATCCGCCTCTCATGAAGGAGCTCCGATGGCAACAGTCACCAGGCAGTTCATCACAACGGGCATGCACTGTCCGTCCTGCTCGATGCTCGTCCAGATGGATGTGGCCGATCTCGAGGGCGTGACTTCGGTCACGTCCGATCATCGCACCGCCATGACCGAGGTCACCTACGATGACGACGTGACGGGGCCCGATGACATCATCGGCGCCATCGTCAAGGCGGGTTACGGCGCGGAGCTGGTGCAGTCGTAACTCAAGAGGCCCTGCGCGGCGGCCGATCATCGGCGCTGGACTGCCGGCGCGCCTCGCGGTAGAAGTTGTCGTGACGTTAGGTCCGCACACGAGCGGGTGATGGGGGTCTTCCATGGATGGCTTCGTGCAACTGTTGACTGCGGCCGGCGCCGGCCTCCTCACCTTCCTCTCGCCGTGTGTGCTCCCGCTGATCCCGGGCTACGTCGCCTTCATGACCGGGATGAGCGCGAGCGAGCTGACCGCCGAGGACCGTAAGCTGTCCACGATCCTCGTGCCATCGCTGCTCTTCGTCGCCGGATTCACCATCGTGTTCGTCGCGCTGGGCGCATCGGCATCCGCTGTCGGCTCCTTCATGACCGCCAACCGGAAGCTGTTCGAGATCGTCGCGGGCGTGATCATCCTGGTCCTCGGCTTCTTCATGCTCGGCATCGTGAAGGTGCCCTGGCTCTACGGCGAGGCGCGCTTCGAGATGCAGAAAGCGCGCAAGTTCGGCACGCTGGCTGCGCTCGTGATGGGTATGGCCTTCGCGTTCGGCTGGTCGCCCTGCGTCGGTCCGATCCTCGGCTCGATCCTCATGATGGCCGCCAACACCGCCGAAGTCGGGCGCGGTGCGCTGCTGCTGGCGATGTACTCACTGGGACTCGGTATCCCGTTCGTCCTCGTCGCGATGATGCTGGGACGGATCAAGCCGGTGCTCAACTGGCTTAACCGGCACGCTCTGGTGATCAATCAGGTCGCCGGCGTGGTGCTGATGGTGCTCGGTGTGCTCATCCTCACCGGATGGATCGGTCCGGTCGTCGGCTTCCTCTCGATGTTCATCCCGAAGATCGGCGGATAGCGGGCTCTTTGCCCCGGTGAGGGCCGTGCTCTACGATGAGGGCCGGGGTATGTCCGCTCTCCAACGGACGGGGCAGGTCTCGCATGCGGCGTCGCAGGGGCGCGCGGCTCACGCTCACCAATAGGTTTCTGCTGCTCGCGGCGGTCATCGTCGTGAGCACGACGGTCTTGCTCCTCGCCACGTCCGCCGCCGGCGTCTATGACATGGCTAGGCGGCAGGAGTCGACGCGTCTGGCTGCTTATCGGGACATCCTGCTGGAGGAGCTTCGCAGTCACCTCAGGACTCTGCGTGACGCGACGTCGGCGACCGCCGAGAACCCGGCGCTCGGTGCCGCCGATGCCGGTCAGGTCGATGCGACACTCTCAAGGCTTGCGTTGGACAATGCCGAACTCCTTCAGGGGGCGGCGCTCCTCGACGCGAATGGCATCGTGATCGACGCATGGCCGGCGGACACCCTCGTGGGTGCGTCGACCGCGGTCTACGAGACAGCGGAGACCTCGTTGACCGCCGCAGTGTACCTGTGGGACGCCCCGAGGCTCGATGACGCTCAGGGAACGATGTGGGTGGTCGCGCCCGTCCGGGGGGAAGGCGGCGAGCAGAGGGTCCTGCTGAGTCGACTCAGGGACAGCTTCCTGAGTCGCGTCCTGACGGATCTCTCGGACCTGCCAGGTGCGTCCACCGCGCTGGTGTTCGACGGTGACGGGCGTGTGGTCTACCGGAGCGAAGGGGCGCTGGCTCTCGAGGGTGCGTCGATGGAATTCACACCGGACTCCAGGGAACCGTCCGGTGGCGAGTTGATGATCGATGGCGACGTGGGTCAGTCCGGTCCCTATGCGGAGATCGACGCGCTGTCACAGCTCGGCTGGACCGTCGCGGTCGTGGATCCTTCCTCGGCGGCGTGGAAGGAGACGCAGGCGGCGCTCGCGCCCGGTGTTCTCGGCTGGGTCGCTGCCCTCGCGCTCGCGCTCGTCACCGCCCTGGCGGTCGTGAGTCGTATGACGCAACCACTGAAGGAGCTGGAGACACGCGCGACGGCGCTGGCCTCGGGAAGCGCGGTGGAAATCGAGACGGTCGTCGAGCACGATGAGGTCGGCCGTCTCATCGAGGCGTTCAACTCCGTGGTCCGGCGGCTCAACCGGATGAACGACATCTCAGAGCTGCTGGCGCGCGCCTCCGACCGGTCGCTCGTGCTGGCAGGCGTGACGTCGGCGGTCGCCCACATGCTCGACGCCGTCGACGCCGAGGTCCTGCTGCTCGGTGCAGAGGGGCAGCTCGACCTGGTCGCGGCCGAGGGTGTGTTCTCGGGTAGGGAAGGGATCACGGTACGGCTGGCTGACGTCCCGTGGATCGCGGAGGCGATAACGACGGGGCAGCCGGTGGGCGCCCCGGCCGGGGCCAGAGACGCGTACCTTGACCTGCACGGGTCGAGCGTGGGTGCGGCGCTCGCTGCCCCTCTGCGCGCGGCATCGGAGACGATCGGCGTCACGGTGGTGGTGAGGCACACGGATGTCGCCTTCACCGAGGCCGAGGTCGATACGGTGCGGACGTTCGCGGCACAGGCGTCGGTCGCACTCCAGAACTCACGATTGTTCGAAGACGAACGTCGCTCGCGACGTGAGGCCGAGGCGCTGCGCTCCGTGGCCGAGCGTGTGGCATCACCCGGTGACATAGAGACCGTCCTGGCCGATGTGGCGCGGATGCAGGCTGATCTGGTCGGATCCGGCGTGGCACATGTGGCGCTGGTGGACAGGAAGTCATACGGGCTTCGTGAGCCCGACGAGCCCGCCGATGAACAGGCGTGGATCGCGCTCTGGCGGACGGTGGCGGGGGAGGGTGAGGACCCTGCCGAACCGGTGTGCGTAGATGCGAGGTCCGTGAACCCCGACGCGGCCGAGCTCATGCGACAACAGGACGTCTCGGTGGCACTCCTCACGCCGCTGTACCGCGCCGCCGGTTTCGCGGGGGTGATGGTTCTCTCGTCCACAGCCCCGTGTCATGCGCTCTCGCCGCGTCGTCTCGCGCTTGCCGGCACGGTGGGCAGACAGGCCTCGCTGGCGCTCGAGAACGCGTTCCTCTATCAGCAGGCCAAGAAGCGTGCGGACGACCTTGAGACGATCTTCAGGATCAGCCATGCGGTGAGCTCGTCGCTTCAGAGCCGGATCGTCCTTAATCGCGTGCTCGACGTCGTGCAGAAGATGCTCTCGGCGGATGCGGTCATGCTCATGACCTACGATGCGCAACGCAAGCTGATCTCTGTGCCGATGGCGCGTGGTATCCTCCATCGTGACATGCTCGAGGCGACTTTCCGCCCCGGTGAGGATGTCCCCGGGCGCGTATTCGAGACCCGCGAGCCGGAGCGCTACGACCGCATCTCGACCGCCGACACCCTGTTGCTCAACTCGGCGGCTCAGCAGGGGCTCGAATCACTGCTGGCGGTACCGCTGCTCGCACGCGGCAGGAGCATCGGCGTCCTGGTGGTTTTTGCCCGAGAGCCCGCCGCTTTCTCGACCGATGAACTCGATCTCCTGCGAACTTTCGGCTCGCAGGCCGCGCTTGCGATCGATACCGCGGAGATGTTCAGTCGCGAACACAACGTCGCGACCGTGCTGCAGGAGAGCATCCTGCCGATTCGGCTGCCGCGCATACCGGGTATCGAGGCGAGCAGTGTGTATCTGCCCGCCGGGACCGATGCCGACATCGGGGGCGACTACTATGACCTGTTCACGGCGCCCGACGGGCGGGTGGTCGTATCGATCGGCGACGTGTGCGGGAAGGGCGTCCTGGCGGCGACCAAGACCTCGATGATCAGATACGCGCTTCGCGGCATGGTAGTGGCCGGACTCGAGCCGGCGCGCGTGCTCGCCGAGCTCAACACGATGCTACTCGAGGCGGGCGATGCTACGAGCATCGTCACCCTGTGGCTGGGCTACATCGACACGACCACCGGGCGGCTCCTGTACGCCGATGGCGGGCATCCTCCCGGACTGCTGCGGCGCTCCTCGGATGCCCGTATCGAGCGACTTGCGACCACCGGCGCCCTGCTGGGCGCGGTACCGGGCATCACGTGGACGCAGCTGGAGGTGCCGATCGAGGACGGTGCCACGCTGCTGCTGTACACCGACGGGGTGACCGAGGCGCGCAGCGGAGACCGGTTCTTCGGAGAGGGGCGCGTCCGTCGTGCGTTGCGCGCGGGGGGCTCACCGGCGAGCGTGGCGCAGCGGCTGCTCTCGCAGGTGCAGCGCTTCGCATCCGGCGAGCTCAGAGATGATGCCGCGATACTCGCCGTCGCGTACGTTCCCGCATACGAGGCGGCCGAGGGTGTTTCGCCCTGACCCCGGGGGGTAATCCAAACCGGTAGGCGGACTGAGCCCGCGGAGGCGGACGATGAAGATTCTGACCGAGCACGAGTCTGATGCTCGCATATGCATGGTGAGGGTCCAGGGTGACGTCGACTCCTCGACGGCCCCCGAACTGCAGTCGGCGCTCGAGGCGGCCGTGCATCGGGGCTGCGTCAACCTGGTCGTGGATCTCGCGAAGGTCACCTATGCGGACAGTTCGGCACTGGGTGTGATCGTGTCGATGAATCGTATGCTCGAACCCAAGGGCGGCCGACTGGTGTTGGCCGGCGCCACGCGTGATATCGCACGGATCCTTGAGATCTCGGGGCTGGTGGGTGCGGCACCCACCATCTCGGCGGCGCCGGACGCCGTGGATGCGATGGAGGGTCTGAAGCTGGCGGCTCCGGTCGAGTCGCCGCTATGGAGCCGGTCGATGGATCTACCCGCCTCCTCGACGTCGCTCGCCGCCATGCGAGCCGAGGTCTGCGCCGCGCTGGAGCCGCTCGGCGTCGCCGAGGCGACGCAGTTCGACATACGCGTCGCAGTCGGAGAGGCGCTGTCCAATGCCGTCCGCCATGGCTCGCCGCGGGGTGAAGGCGACAGCGTGGCCGTCACGGTGACCGCCTACCCCGATCGTGTCGTGCTGGTCGTGCTGGATCGCGGGGAAGGCTTCGACGGCGAGTCGTCCAGTGACGGTGATCCATACGCCGCATCCGGACGGGGTGTGATGTTCATGCGAGCACTGATGGATCACGTGATCTTCGAGCAGCAGCCCGGGGGCGGTACGGCGGTGACGCTCGTGAAGCACCTCGGCGAGCCAAGTCCCGACGCCCGTCGGCCCGTTTCGCGTGATTAGTCCACAAAAGCGGTATCCTAGCCAGGGGAGTACATGCGAGGGAGGTTGCAGAGTGGAACTGATGGATGCAATCCGCGCGCGCCGGTCGATCCGCGTGTTCGACGGTCGCCCCGTAGACCGCGAGATCGTCGACCGGCTGATCGATGCGGCAACGTATGCTCCGTCTCGCTTCAACGTCCAGCCCTGGCACTTCCATGTGGCGATGGGTGAGTCTCGCAGGCGCGTGGCCGAGGTCATGGCGATGACAACGGCATACATGGATGAGTACCTCGACGTGGTCGGGCCGGACGGCATCGAGCACGCTGCACGGTTCTACGCGGATCTCGGTGGTGCGCCGGTCATCATCGGCATCTCGGCGAAGCATGTCGAGGACTCCGCCGAGTGGCTGGATGACACCATCGCCGTCGGCGCGGCACTCCAGAACTTCCTGCTGGCCGTCGCGGACGCAGGACTCTCCGCATGCAGCCTGACGGCGCCTCACTGGATCCGCGACAAGCTTCTCGAGGTCTTCGAGATCCCCGAGGGAGCGGACATCATGGCGCTCATCGTCTTGGGCTACGGCGATGAGACGCCCTGTGAGAGGGACCGTCACACGAATGTCGCAACCTACCTGAGGTGACCGCTCCGCCGCTGCGCGCAGTCTTCTTCGACGTCGGCAACACGCTGCTGTACGCCGATCCGAGTGTGTCCGAGGTGTGCCGCCAGGTGCTCGCCGAGGCCGGTCATATCCGCGATCTCCACGTCATCGATTCGTTCATGCCGCTCGTAGACGCCTACTACGAGGAACGCTACGAGGAGGATGACGCCTTCTGGACCGACGAGGAGCGGACCTCCTCGGTCTGGGTGGGCATGTACTCGATGCTGTGCCGTCGGCTGGGCATCGAGGACGAGGCTGTCGACCTTGCACGGAGGGTGTACAGCGAGTTCGGTCGCCCGGACCGCTGGTCGGCGTACGAGGATGTCCGTCCCGCGTTCGAGCGGCTCAAGAACCGGGGTCTCCGGGTGGGGATCATATCCAACTGGGATGCCCGGCTCGTGGGGCTGCTCCGGGGTCTCGGCTTCGGCGATGTGCTCGACGACATCGTCTCCTCGGCAGACGTGGGCGTGCACAAGCCCGACCCCCGCATCTTCGAGCTTGCGTGCGAGCGCATCGGCGTTCGGCCCGGGGAGGCGGCGCACGTGGGCGACCACCATTACGCCGACATCCTAGGTGCGAGCGCGGTGGGGATGCGCGCCGTGCTGATCGACCGGCACGGGGTGGTCGACCCTGCCGACGGGCCTATCCGCACGCTCGACGAACTCGACGGAGTCCTCGGCCTGTAAGCGGCGGAGAAGGGCTCACGCATGGCGGTATCATCGGTGCGGTCCTCGACTGCATCCCGGACAGGGAAGGTATGCGCATGAAGCGCTACATCGTCATCGTCACCGGTGCATCGGGCGCGGCCTACGGGCTGCGGCTGGTAGAGCAACTACTCGAGATTGGCGAAGTCACCCTCATCTTCACCAAGGCAGGCGCCCAGATGACCGCCCGCGAGCTTGGACTGGTGGTACCTGCCGAAGGTGGGCGTGGCGCGGTCCTCAGGTATCTTGAGCTTCCGGGGGACCTGCCATTGCGAGTCGTCGCGGATGACGATCTCTTCGACGCCGCAGCTTCGGGGTCGACGCGGGTTGAGGCGGTCGTGGTGGCGCCGGCCTCGATGGGCTTCGTCGGATCGCTCGCCAGCGGCCTCGCATCCGATCTCGCCGAGCGTGCCGCCGATGTCGCGCTCAAAGAGGGCCGCCGTCTGGTCGTCGTTCCCCGCGAGACGCCGCTTGGCCTGATACACCTGAGGAACCTGACCACGCTCGCCGGGGCGGGCGCGTCGATCGTGCCTGCGATGCCGGCCTTCTACCAACGGCCGGGCTCGGTGGACGACATGGTCAACTTCGTCGTCGGGAAGGTGCTTGACGTGCTCGGAGTGGATCACGATCTCCTGACGCGATGGCGCGGTTGACGCGGTGACCGGCACACGCGCTACCTGAACCTCGAGCCGGACTTGACGGTTATGGTCTGAGGGGAGCACAATCCACTATGACGGGTCATTCCATCGCAGCACTAGTCACACCAGTAGTCGTAGCCGTCACAGAAGGAGTCGCATCATGACCGTCTCCGAAGCGCGCAAGCGCTACCCGCTCGTGCCCCGCGAGATCCTCAAGTGGGCAGTCGAGAACATCTCCGATCCTAAGGACCTCGAGCGCGGCCTGTTCCGCCTGGACCAGGCGAAGCGCATCCAGCTCAAGTACGGCGTCTAGGCCGGTTCCGTCGTATCAGGACCCGGGTCTGTCATCCCCGCCGGACCCGGAGGCCGCATGCGCCGGTCTCCCTCCCTCCGCCAGCGCACGGCCGAACGCAGAAGCGAAGGCCCGCTCCCTCACGGGAGCGGGCCTTCGGCATGCGCTTGGAGGCGACGCCCGGATTCGAACCGGGGATAAAGGCTTTGCAGGCCTCTGCCTTGCCACTTGGCGACGTCGCCCCGTACGCGGGACGCGGTCCCGCTTGTCAAAGAAGGCCGGCCTCGGGGCCCTTGAACCCACCGGCCGACCTTCGTAGTGTGCTGGAGCGGACGACCGGATTCGAACCGGCGACCCCAACCTTGGCAAGGTTGTGCTCTACCAACTGAGCCACGTCCGCGTGAAAGCGCAAGCGCTAGTCTAACAACGCCGGGCGGGGTGCGCAACACTCGATCACACTCACTTCAGCGCATGGCTCCGGACATTGGGAAGACGGGGTGGCGCGCGCAGCGCGACCTGTTACAATAGTCGCCGCTGCTGCGGCAGTCACATGGGCGCTTAGCTCAGGGGGAGAGCACTTCCTTGACGCGGAAGGGGTCAGAGGTTCAAATCCTCTAGCGCCCACCATGATCCGGCAGGGTCCCGGGAAACCGGGACCCTTTCACGTTCCCGGTGTGTCCCCGTTCGTGGCGAACCGGTCCTGCGGCAGCGGGCTTTCCTCCGACACGATGAAGGTCGCGGCGCGCGGCAGGACCCGTGCCGAGAAGGGAGTGGTCGCGTGGAGGAGCTCGCCGTCGTACTCGAGCGGGAGCTTTGGGTCGGCGAAGACCTCGATGGAGGCCGCGGTGTGGATCTCGAGTCCGGGACGAGCCGGGTGGTCGCGCAGGCGGTCGAGGAGCGCCGCCCACACGGCGGGCAGGAGTCCCGCGGGTGATGTGGGCTTCAAGACGACGACCTCGAGCAGCCCGTCCTGCGCGTCGGCCCCGTGCGTGACGGCGATGTCGAACTGGATGCGCGCGAGATTCATGAGCAGCACCGCGATACCCTCGGTCTCGACGACGCGTCCGTCGAGGTTGAGGCGGAACTGCGAGACGGTCGGCACCAGACTCTGAATCGCTCCGATGATGTACGCGCCCTCTCCGAGGGTCGTCTTGAGCGGTCGCGCCGCCTCCATCAGCTGCGCGTCGAAGCCGGCTCCCGCCGCGATGGAGAACCCCTGCTTCCGGACGCCGTATCCGCTCCTCGGCGAGATTGAGAGTTCGCCGAGGTCGATGGTGACCGTGCGGCCCGAGATGGTGGCGAGCGCCAGCCCGGCCGGATCGAGCGGGATACCGAGGTTGCGGGCGATCAGATTGGCCGTGCCCGCGGGATAGGGGAGAACGGGGATGCCCGTGTCGCGCAGCGCGTATGCCACGGCCGAGACGGTGCCGTCGCCGCCGGCCGCAACCACGCGGGCGTACTCGCGGGCGTCGCGCAGCAGATGCTGGAGGTCCGCCCCCTCGTTCAGGAAGCGCAGTGTCACCTCGGCCCTATGCGAACCGAGCTCGCGCACGTACTCGTACAGTCCAGAGTCGCCGAAGCCCGATCGGAGGTTGGTCACGATGAGGATGTTCACGGCCGCCTCCTCGTCCCGCTGCTGGTGTTCGGCTACACTCGAACGGCGCCGTCGGCGCGGCTTGGACGATCGCCATCCCGGAGGTCAATTGTACATCTGCGACACGACTGCTCTCGATGCGGTGTTGCCGGCGCTGGCCTCGGCTGAGGCGATCGCCATCGACACCGAGTTCATGCGTGAGCGCACCTACTATGCCCGGCTGTGCCTCGTACAGGTGGCGATGCGCGATGACGTGTATCTGATCGACGCGATCGCGCTCGAGGGCGAGCTCGGCCGCCTGGCGCCGATCCTCGCGGCGCCGAAGCCGCTCAAGGTCTTCCACGCAGGCTCCCAGGACATCGAGATACTCGGCCGGGCCACCGGCGTGACGCCCGCCCCCGTCTTCGACACGCAGGTGGCCGCCACGCTCGCGGGCTTCCCCACGCAGGTGGGCTACGCGCAGCTCGCGAAGGACCTGGTGGGCGTCACGATCGACAAGGCCGATACGTTCACGGACTGGTCGGTCCGGCCATTGTCGGACAACCAGCTCGTCTATGCCGCCGAGGACGTTCGGCACATGCTCGGCATGTATGAGAAGCTGCGCGAGCGTCTCGAGCGCGAGGGCCGGTTGGCCTGGCTTGCCGAGGACTTCGAGCGGCTCGCCGATCCGGCTACGTACGAGGTGGATCCGCTGCGGCAGTATCTGCGCGTGAAGCGGGCCTCGTCACTCGACCGCCGCGGCCTAGCGGTCCTGCGCGAGGTGGCGGCATGGCGCGAGACGGAGGCGCAGCGCCGCGACATGCCCAAACGCTGGCTCATCTCGGACGAGAGTCTCGTGGAGATCGCGCGCCGCCGGCCGACCTCGGTCGAGGCACTCAGCGGGATACGGGGTGTGAACGAGCGCGTCGCGTCGCGGCAAGGGAAGGGTCTCATCGATGCGGTGCGGCGCGGCGAGGCGGTCCCCGAGGAAGGGCTGCCGCGTCTACCGAAGCGAGCGCACATCCCGAGAGACGCCCAGCCGCTCGCCGACCTGCTGAACGCGGTCGTGCGCGTCCGGGCAGCCGAACACGGGGTGGCCCCGGCGCTCCTCGCGTCGCGCGGCGACCTCGAGCGGTTCGCAAGCGGCGAGCGCGAGGGCCACCCGCTTTCCGAAGGGTGGCGACGCACGCTCGTCGGCGCCGAGCTCGAGGCGATCCTCGCCGGAGTGATGGATGTGCGCATCGATGGCGGCAGGATCGCGGTCGTGCCGAGCGGACGGTCCGGCGATGGCGATCGCTGACCGCGCACTGAGTGTCTCCGACGCGCTCGCGCTTGCGAAGGGCGCGCTCGAGGGCGTGCGCGTGCGGGTGGTGGGCGAAGTCTCCGAGGTCACGGACAAGCCCGGGTACAAGGCCCTCTACTTCTCACTCAAGGACGGCAGTTCCGTCATGCCCTGCCTGATGTGGCGTGACGCGTACGTCGGGTGCGGAGCGAGGATCACCGACGGCGCGCTCGTGGAGGTCGCCGGGTTCTTCACCGCCTACGCGGCGAAGGGACGGATGCAGTTCCAGGTCCGGCAGCTCGTTCTGGCGGGAGAAGGCGTCTTGCGTCTCAGGGTAGCCGAGCTTGCGCGCCGGCTCGAGGCCGAGGGTCTCATGCGCGATGAGCGCAAACGGGCCCTGCCGATGTTCCCGCGGCGGATCGGCGTTGTGACGTCGCCGCGTGGCAAGGCGGTCCACGACATCGTTCGTACGCTCAGGCGTCGCTATCCCGCAGCCGAACTCGTCGTCGCGGGCGTCCAGGTGGAGGGAGACGGAGCGGTCGCCGAGATCGTCCGGGGCCTCAACGCTCTCGGACGCGAGCCGGGCATCGACGTCGTCATCCTCGGCAGGGGCGGCGGGAGCTACGAGGACCTCATGCCCTTCAACAGCGAGGAGGTCGCGCGTGCGGTGGCCGCGTGTCCCGTGCCGGTGGTCACCGGCATCGGCCACGAGCCCGACACGAGCATCGCCGACATGGTGGCGGACCTTCGGGCTTCCACGCCGACCGCCGCAGCCGAAGCCGTCGCGCCGGATGCCGCGGATGTCGCCCGGCGTCTCGACGCGCAGCGCCGGCTCCTCGGACGGGCCCTCTCGCATCTGGTCGGCGCGTACGGGCATCGACTCACCCTCGTCGCGCGGCGGCCGGTCTTCTGCGATGCGACCGCACTTCTCGGGAGCAGGATGCAGGCGCTCGATACCGCGGCACTCGCGCTCGGCCGGGCGCTGCCGCGTCGGCTGGAGCGTGAGGAGGAGGCGCTCATCCGCGCGTCGCGCGCGATGGAGCGCGTCGGTCCGCAGGCCACGCTCGCTCATGAGGTGCGCCTCGTCCGGGCGGGCGAGAGGACGATGGCGGCGGGGCAGACGCTCGTCGAATCGGCGGAGCGCGCGATCGCGACCGCCGCGGCGCGACTGGACGACTTGTCGCCGCTGGCGATATTGGGACGCGGCTACGCGGTATGTTACGGAGCAGACGGCGCTGTCGTTCGTGCCTCGGCTGAAGTCGCACCGGGCGAGCGCGTCCGGGTGCGTCTGGCACGGGGGCGTCTCGGTTGCGTCGTCGACACCGTGGAAACGGAGGAGTAGATGGCATCGGATGTGGTGCTGCCCGAAGAACTGTCGTTCGGTGAGGCGCTCGCGGAGCTGGAGCAGATCGTGCGAGCGCTCGAGAGCGGACAGATCGAGCTCGAGGACGGACTCGCTCGCTACGAGCGTGGTGTCGCGCTGTTGCGCGCGTGCCAGGCGAAGCTCGCGGAGGCGAAGCAGCGCGTGACGATGCTCATCGGCGAGATCGAGGGCGAAGAAGGCGCGTCTGTCGAGGGCGGGGAGGCGGAGTCGTGAGCGACTGCATGTTCTGCATGATCGCCCGCGGGGACATCCCCGCCACGCTGGTCTACGCCGACGAGTACGTGGTGGCGTTCGACGACATCGCGCCGCAGGCGCCGGTCCACACGCTGATCATCCCCCGCAGCCACTATGCGGACATCGCCGACGGCGTCCCCTCCGATCTTCTCGAGGCGCTGATGCGCGCGATCCCACGTGTGGCCGAGAGCAAGGGCATAGCCGAGTCGGGCTACCGCGTGATCATCAACACCGGACCCGATGCGGCGCAGAGTGTCCACCACCTGCACGTCCACGTGCTCGGCGGACGGCCGATGGCGGAGGGAATGGTGGCGTTCGACGAAGACAGGTGAGGAAATGGCACCGGAGCGTACCGTGTGCGTGGTGACCGATTCCACGGCGGACATCCCGCGTGAGGTTGCCGAGGAGCTCGGGATCACCGTCGTGCCGCTGAGTGTCACCGTAGGCGGCGAGATCTTCGTTGACGGCTCGCGATCTCGATGGCGGAGTTCTTCAGGCGCATGAACGCCACCGAGGGGCTGCCCACGACGTCTCAGCCGTCCGTCGGGGCGTTCCTCGAGACGTTCGAGTCGGCGCTTGCTCGCTGCAAAGACGTTGTCTCCATCAACATCTCCAACCGTCTCTCGGGAACCATCGAGTCGGCACGCGAGGCCGCCTGGCTAGGACGCGATCCGCTCGCGCTTCAATGTGGCGGAACTCGCCGTGATCGAGACGGGATCTGTGATCGGGACACACACGGGTACGGGGTGGGGGCTCACCGGAGCCGAGCTGGGGTAGCCGGAGAAGCGGGAACGGCCCCGACCTTCGAGTCGGGGCCGTTCTAATCCTTCCCTGTTACCCCTGAGTCCTCAGGCGGCACATTCCAGCTAAGCGCTGGCCATCGGGATGCCGGTCACCGATGAGGCCGCAACCGCGGTGGGGCGGATTCCCCGCGACACCGCATGTTAGGGAAGGGAAACCTCTGTTAGCGCCTAACCTACCCTCTACGGCGGAAGATTGCAACAGTTGTTACATCGGGTCGGGAGGGACAGCGGACGTGCCGTCCACCGACCGACGAGCGCCGTTTGTCCGGTCGCGCGTGTCGCAACCGGGTCTCCAACGGCTACCATGAGCGAATGTGCAGCGCAGCCGCGCACGAGTCATCGATGGTGTTGTCGACGAACGCGCGGTACGTCTTTCTGAGGAGAGGGGATGAGCGATGACTGAGCAGAATGCGATCGAGTCGCTGTCGCAGGAATACCGGGTCGTGCAGCCGCCCAAGTGGGTCACCGACCGTGCGCACATCCAGACCATGGATGAGTACCAGGAGCTCTACAAGCGCTCGATCGAAGACCCCGAGGGCTTCTGGGCTGACATGGCCGAGCAGATGCTCCACTGGGAGAAGAAGTGGGACACGGTCCTCGAGTAGGACTTCAACAAGCCATACGTCAAGTGGTTCGAGGGTGGCAAGCTCAACGTCACGTACAACTGCATCGACCGCCACCTCGAGGGCTGGCGCCGCAACAAGGCCGCGCTCATCTGGGAGACGGACGAGGGCCGCACGAAGATGTACACCTACCAGTCGCTCTACTACAAGGTGTGCAAGTTCGCAAACGTCCTCAAGAAGCACGGTGTGAAGAAGGGCGACCGCGTCGCCCTCTACCTGCCGATGATCCCCGAGCTCGCGATCGCGATGCTCGCCTGCGCGCGCATCGGCGCGATCCACTCGGTCATCTTCGCCGGATTCAGTGCGGCAGCGCTTCGCGATCGTATCCAGGATTCGGGCGCCAAGATGCTGGTCACCGCGGACGAAGGTCTTCGCGGCGGCCGTGTCGTGCCGCTCAAGGCCGAGGCTGATGCCGCACTCAACGAGTGTCCGTCCATCGAGTCGGTCATAGTCGTCTCTCGCGCGCGTACGCGTGTCGACATGGAACCGGGCCGTGACTTCTGGTACCACGAGGAGGTCCGCGCGGACGATATCAGCCAGCACTGCGACATCGAGTGGATGGACGCCGAGGACCCGCTCTTCATCCTCTATACCTCCGGGTCCACGGGCAAGCCCAAGGGCGTGCTCCACACCACGGGAGGCTACCTGCTCTACGCGGCGACCACCTTCCGCTACGTGTTCGACTACCACGACGAGGACGTGTTCTGGTGCACCGCCGATATCGGATGGGTGACCGGGCACAGCTACATCGTGTACGGGCCGCTCGCGGTGGGTGCCACGTCGCTCATGTTCGAGGGCGTGCCCACGTATCCTGATGCCGGCCGCATGTGGGAGATCATCGAGAAGCATGGCGTGAACCAGTTCTACACGGCCCCGACGCTCATCCGCTCGCTCATGAAGCAGGGCGAGGAGTGGCCGGCAAAGTACGACCTCTCAACGCTGCGCGTGCTCGGTACGGTCGGCGAACCGATCAACCCCGAGGCGTGGATGTGGTACTACAAGAACATCGGCCACGAGAATGCGCCGATCGTCGACACCTACTGGCAAACGGAGACCGGCGGTCACATCATCACCAACCTGCCCGGCATCACTCCGATGAAGCCTGGCTCGGCGACGCTCCCGTTCTTCGGCATCGAGCCGGTCGTCGTGAACGAGGACGGCAGCGAGACCGAGCTCGGCAGCGGCGGGCGCCTGTGCATCACCAAGCCGTGGCCGGGCATGATGCGCGGCACCTGGGGCGACCCGGAGAACGCACTCATGAAGAACGTCTACTTCACTGCTTTCCCCGGTAAGTACTTCACCGGCGATGGCGCGCGCAAAGACGAGGACGGCTACTACTGGCTGCTCGGCCGCGTGGACGACGTGATCAACGTCTCCGGTCACCGCATGGGCACCGCCGAGATCGAGAGTGCGCTCGTGAGTCACGCGTCGGTCGCCGAGGCGGCCGTCGTCGGCTACCCGCACGACGTCAAGGGCGAGGGCATCTACGCCTACGTCATCTTGAAGAGCGGCGTGGAGATCCCCGGTGGCATCGAGAAGATCCTGCGCGGCCACGTGCGCGAAGAGATCGGGCCGATCGCGAGCCCCGACTTCATCCACATCGTGCCCGAACTGCCCAAGACCAGGAGCGGCAAGATCATGCGTCGCATCCTGCGCAAGATCGCCGGCGGTGACCGCAACATCGAGGCGTTCGGCGACATCTCGACCCTCGCGGACCCGGCCATCGTGCAGACGATCCTCGACACCGCACCGAAGGTCGGCTAGAGCTTCACGCGCATCGATCGCAGCGAGGGCCCCGCACATGCGGGGCCCTCGTCGTGTGCGGGGTCGCGGGCGCGCGCGTGCATGGTAAACTGTGCGTCGACTCGTTTCGCCCCTGACACGCCGGAGGTACTTCCCCGCATGGCTTTCAACGACCTCTTCCTGCGCGCGGCTCGCCGTGAACCCACGGAGAGCACCCCTGTCTGGATGATGCGCCAGGCCGGCCGCTACATGCCCGAGTATCGCGAGATCCGCGCGAAGCACGGCTTTCTCGAGATGTGCCGCACGCCCGAGTTGGCTGTCGAGGTCACCATGCAGCCGGTCGACCTCGTCGGCGTGGACGCCGCCATCCTGTTCTCGGACATCCTCGTGGTGTTCCCCGGAATGGGCCTCGACCTTGAGTTCGCCAAAGGCGAGGGTCCGGTCATCCACAACCCGGTTCGCACCGTGGACGACATCCGCAAGCTCCGCATCTCCGACCCGCTTGCCGACACCGGCTACGTGATGGAAACCCTCGGGATCCTGCGCAAGGAGCTCGAGCACAAGGTCCCGCTCATCGGCTTCGGGGGCGCGCCGTTCACGCTGGCGAGCTACATGATCGAGGGACACGGCACGCGCGACTACGAGTACACCAAGGCGCTCATGTGGAGTGAGCCCAAGGCGTGGGACGAGTTGATGACCAAGATCAGCGACACCGTCATCGCCTACCTCTCGGCGCAGATCGACGCCGGCGCGCAGGTCATCCAGGTCTTCGACAGCTGGGTCGGCTACGTGGCGCCGCGCGACTACGAGCGCTCTGTGCTGCCGCACACCAAGCGCGTGATCGATGCGCTCACCGAGCACGGCAAGCGAGTAGTGCCCGAGGGAGTGCCGATCATCCACTTCCCGAACGGGGCGACCTCGATGCTCGACCTCGCGCAGCTCGCTGGCGGCGATGTCCTCGGCGTGGACTGGCGCCTCGACATGAAGCACGTCGTCGAGCAGGTGGACGAGCGTTTCGCGATCCAGGGCAACATCGACCCGGTGGCGCTCTTCGCTCCCGATGACGAGCTCGAGCGGATGGTCGTCGAGATCCTTGAGGCGGTCGGCACGCGGCCGGGTCACATCTTCAATCTCGGTCATGGCATCCATAAGACCAGCGATCCGGAGAAGGCGCGCACGATGATCAGGCTCGTGCACGAGCACTCGGCACGCATCCGTGGCGGGAAGTAGGCGCGGGCGTGACGGGTCGCGTAGGAGTATTGCTGACGGCGTTCGGTGGTCCGGACTCACTCGAGTCGGTCGGGCCGTTCATGGCGCGGTTCATGGGGCGCGAGCCTGCGCCGGCCGTTGTTGCCGCTGCGCAGGAGAAGTACCTGGCGATCGGCGGCTCCTCGCCGCTGCCGGCGACCGTCGCAGCTATCGCCGCATCCCTCGAGCGCCATCTCCGGTCGGCCGGCCGCGAAGCGGTCGTCAGGGCCGGCATGCGCTACTGGGATCCTTCGATCGCCTCGTCGCTCGAGGAGCTTCGCGCTGCGGGCGCAGATCGCATCGTGATGGTGTCGCTCTCCGCGTTTGAGTCGCAGGTCACCTGTGAGGCGTACCGCACCGAAGCGCACGGCGCCGCCTGCGATCTGGAGCTCGCCGATCTGTGCGAGGCACCGTCGCTGTCCCGCGCACCGCAGTACCGCGACTTCTTCGGACATGCGTGCGCGCATGCGCTCGATGCGATCGTGGCCGAGCGCGCGCTCGTGGTGATGACCGCTCATAGCCTTCCGGAAGCCGATCTTGTGGCGGACGACCCGTATCCGGGTGGGCTGCGCGAGGTTGCCGACGCGGTGGCGGCGATCGCCGGACTCGCGGAGGGCGCCGAGTTCGCCGACGACGAGCGACTGCCCGGCGTGGCGGCATTCGGGTCGCTCGATGCGCCGGTGCCGTGGTTGCTCGCCTACCAGTCCCGGGGTGTCCGGCCGGGGACGTGGCTCGGGCCCGATCTCGTGCGGGTGATGGAGGTCGCCGCGGAGGTCGGCTACGATGGCGTGGTCGTCGTGCCGATCGGCTTTGCGATCGATCACATGGAGACGCTGTGGGACCTCGACATCGACGCGGCGGGCCGGGCATCGGACCTCGGCCTGAGTTTCATGCGCACAGCAGTGCCGAATGACGACGACAGCTTCGTGGAAGCTCTCGTCGGGGCGGTCGAGCCACTGCTGTAGCGACGCAAGACGCACACGACCGAATGCGGCGGCCGGCACCGCTCGCTCGCGAACAAGGAGCGGTAGCATGCACATCGTCATCATCGGCGGCGGGATCGCCGGCCTCGGCGCCGCGTACAAGATCAGGCGTGCCGCCGACGCGGGCAACGACGTCACCTTCACACTCGTCGAGAAGGACGATCGCCTCGGCGGGAAGATCTGGACGGACATCGCCGAGGACGCGGACGGCGGCCGCTACATCGCCGACGGCGGCAGCGACTCATTCCTCACCGACAAGACCGCAGTGCATCGCGTGGCGCGTCTGCTCGGCGTGCTCGACGAGGAGTGCGGCACCCTCGACGAGTACAAGCAGACGTTCATCGTCAAGCGCGGGAAGCTCGTGGAGATGCCCGACGGCATGATGATGTTCGCTCCCACCAAGCTCATGCCGCTCGCCACCTCGAAGCTCTACTCGTGGCCAGCGAAGTTCCGTATGGCGCTCGACCTCGTGATCCCGCGCAAGGTGCGCTGGGCCGAGGGGGAGACCGCACAGGACCACGACGAGACGCTCGAGAGCCTTGTTGTCCGCCGCCTCGGCCGCGAGGCGCTCGACCGGCTCGCCGAGCCGCTGTCGGCGGGTGTGAACGGCGACATCGCGTCGGAGATGTCGGTAGCAGGGCGCTACCCGATGTTGCTCGACATGGAGCAGAAGCACGGCTCGCTCGTTCGCGGCTTCCTCGCACAGCGCAAGAAGGTGGAGGAGATCAAGAAGAAGTACCCGCCGAAGCCGGGCGCAAAGCGCCGCACCTTCTTCTCCTCGTTCAACGAGGGGCTGCAGTTCATCTGCGACCGGATGGCGGACGCGGCCGGTCGAGAGCACATCAGGACGGGCGTCGCCGCCACGGCGCTCCAGCGCACGGGCGAGGGCTGGCGGGTGACACTCGCGAGCGGCGAAGTTCTCGACGCGGATGCCGTGATCGTCGCCACCGAGGTGTGGGCGGCGTCGGCATTGATCTCCCCGGTGGAGCCCCCGCTCGCGCGTCTGCTCGAGACGATCCCGTCGTCTTCGTGCGCCACCGCACTCCTGGCGTTCGACGCCGCCGACTACCCGCACGACACCCGCTGGCACGGCATCCTCACGCCGGCCGTGGAGAAGCGCCCGCTCACCGGTGTGTCGCTCATGAGCTCGAAGTGGCCCGGACGCGCACCCGAGGGCCGCATCCTCATCCGCGGGTTTCTCGGCGGGCCGCGCGACCAGGGGGTGCTCGATGCGAGCGACGAGGACCTCCTCGAACTCGCCCGCACGCAGCTCGTCGAGCTCATCGGGATCAAGGCAGATGCGCGCCCACGCTACGCGAAGCTCTTCCGCTGGGACAAGGGCATGCCGCAGTACACGCTCGGCCATCTCGACCGCGTGGACGAGATCGAGCGCCTCGAGGCGGGCGTACGTGGTCTCGCGCTGGCGGGCAACGCCTATCGCGGCGTGGGTGTCCCCAACGCGCTGGAGAGCGGGGAACGGGCCGTCTCGAAGCTGCTTGCTGAGGCGGGGGTCACGCTTGCCGAGGACGCGGTGGAAGAGAAGCGGGTCTACTAGCATCGACAAGGCGGCCGGGCGGTCGCCCATTGGGAAGGACGTGCGTCTTGAAGAGGGTCATCATCATCGGCGGAGGAGCGGCCGGGCTCGGCGCGGCGTACAAGGTGCGGCGCGCGGCTGAGGCCGGCCACGACGTGGACTGCATCCTGCTCGAGAAGGACGATCGCCTCGGCGGGAAGCTCGCAAGCGACATCGTGCGCGACCCCGAGGGCGGGGAGTACGTCGTGGACGGCGGCTGCGACGCCTTCGTCTCGGGCAAGCCTGCGATCGGACGGATCGCCCGGATGCTCGGGATCGCGGATGCGATGGTGCCCGCCTGCGAGGAGAACAAGAAGACGCTCATCGTGAAGGGCAGGCGCCTGATCGAGCTGCCGGACGGCATCATGATGTTCGCGCCCACCAAGCTCGTGCCGCTCGCCACCACGCCGCTCTACTCGTGGCCTGCGAAGTTCCGCATGGCGCTCGACTGGTTCCTGCCGCGCAAGGTGCGTTGGGCCGAGGGCGAGACCGCGCAGGACCACGACGAGACGCTCGAGAGTTTCGTGGTGCGCCGTATGGGCCGCGAGAGTCTCGACCGGCTTGCCGAGCCGCTCGTGGGCGGTGTGCACGCCTCGGACCCCTCGCAGATGTCGATCGCGGCCACCTTCCCGAACTTCCTCGAGATGGAGCAGGAGTTCGGCTCGCTCATCCGCGGCTTCCTCGCCGAGCGCAAGAAGCGCGAAGAGATGCGCGCGAAGTACCCACCCAAGCCCGGCGCCAAGCCGTGGGCGTTCTTCAACACCTTCTACAGGGGTATGGAGCAGCTCACCGGCGGCATGGCCGAGGCGGTGGGCGCCGAGCGTATCCGCACCGGTGCGGAGGTCGAGGCGATCGGACGCGCGGGTGAGGGCTGGCGCGTGTCGCTCGCGGGCGGCGAGGTCGTGGAGGGTGACGCGCTGATCGTCGCTACTGAGGCCTGGGCGGCCACACGGCTCATGCGCGACGTGGACGACGAACTCGCGGACCTGCTCGCTTCGATCCCGTGTTCGTCCTCGGCCACCGTGCCGATGGCGTTCCGTGCCGAGGACTGTCCGTTTGACAAGAGATGGTTCGGCATCCTCTCACCCCTCGTGGAGAAGCGGCCGCTGCTCGCGGTGACGCTGTCGTCCTCCAAGTGGCCGGACCGCGCGCCGGAAGACCGCGTGCTGCTCCGCGGCTTCATCGGAGGACCCGCGAACCAGCACCTGCTCGAGACAACGGATGAAGAGCTCATCGAGACCGTCCGTCAGCAGCTGGTCGAGCTGCTCGGCATGAAGCCGGACGCGCAGCCGGTGTACGCGAGCGTGTACCGCTGGATCGGCGGGATGCCGCAGTATACGCTCGGCCATCTCGACCGTGTGGACGAGATCGAGCGCAGGACTGCGGCGGTGGCCGGGCTCGAGCTCGCCGGTGGTGCGTTCCGCGGCGTGGGTGTGCCCAACTGCATCGAGAGCGGCGAGCGTGCGGTCACCAAGGTGCTCGCCGACCTCGGCATCACCTACGAGGAGGACACGACGCCTCCGGCGCGGACGCACTAGCCGGCTTCGGCCTCCCGGATCACATCCAGTAACACCGCGTGAAGCGCCGGATTGGCGGCGACGATATCGCGCGTGGTCACGTTCCAGGGGCTGCCGTCGAAGCCGGTCGCCCTTCCGCCGGATTCCTCGACGATCAGCACCCCTGCGGCCATGTCCCACGGCTGGAGCGCTGTCTCCCAGAAGCCGTCCGTTCGGCCTGCGGCGACGTTGCAGAGGTCGATGGCCGCGGAGCCGTCGCGGCGAACGTCATGTGCCGGGCGTACCAGGCGCTCCAGCAGCCGCAGCTGCCGGTCGAACGGTGCGCCGCGATTGTAGGGGAAGCCGGTACCGAGGAGCGCCTCTTCGAGGCGTTCGGCACCGGTGCAGCGCAACAATGATCCGTTGCGATGGGCGCCCATACCCGCTCCGGCACAGACCATCTCATCGGCCGGCACGTTGTAGACCGCCCCCGCCACCGGTGTGCCGTCGCGCAGGCAGGCGACGCTCACCGACCAGCACGGGTAGGAGTGCACGAAAGAGGTGGTACCATCGAGTGGGTCCACCACCCAGACCTCCGGGTCCGTGAGTGTCCCGCGGGCGACACCGGCCAGATCGTAGACCTCGGGTTCCTCGACCACGAAACGCGCATGCGGGATGAGTTCGGCGATCGCCGATACGACGGCCACACCGGAGGCGACGTCTGCAGCGCTCACCATGTCGGCGGTCCCGCTCTTGGTCCGCAGTCCGGTGATGCGACCGGCGTGCCGGAGAAGCACCAGCCCTCCGGCGCGGGCGGCGGTCTCGGCGATCATGGTCCGGTCAGGCACGCCTGCGCTCCTCGGAGCTCGGGGACGGGTATCTTGAAGTGTACTGGTTCCGCGGATGAGAGGTCAGCTATGCCCGCCGCACAAGAACGCACGTTGGTCGAACGAGGGTTCGCGGTACCGGTGCTGGACGACACGAGCGTGGCCGAACTGGAGGAGCGTGCTCGCGAGTTGCGCGGGGCGATCCTGACCATGACCACCCTCGCGGTATCCGGGCATCCAGGCGGGTCGATGTCCTCACTGGAGATCTACCTGGTCCTCTACCACTTCGCCAATGTCGATCCCGCGCGTCCCCGTGAGGACGGTCGCGACCGCATCGTCATCAGCCACGGCCACACCTCGCCGGGCGTGTACTGTGCGCTCGCCGATGCGGGCTTCTTCAAGCTCGACGATGCCGTGGCGCATTTCCGCCAGGCGGGGAGCGTCTTCGAGGGTCACGTGGAGCGCTCGGTGCCCGGCGTGGAGTGGGGGACCGGCAACCTCGGCCAGGGCCTCTCGGCGGGTGTGGGTTTCGCGCTCGCGGCACGGCTCAGGGGGCAGGGGTTCCGAACGTACGTTGCGATGAGCGACGGCGAGCAGCACAAGGGTCAGGTGGCCGAGGCGCGCCGGCTTGCGGTCAAGGAGGGTCTCACCGATCTGACGGCGATCGTCGACCTCAACGGCATCCAGATATCGGGCAGCACGGCGGACGTGATGCCGGTCGACGTGGCCGCCGACTTCGCCGCCGACGGATGGGGTGTCATCGAATGCGACGGGCATGACGTCCGGGCGCTCTATGCGGCGATCGCTTCGGCGACCACCGACACCGAGCGACCGGTCGCGGTCATCGCGCGCACGGTGATCGGCAAGGGTGTGTCATTCATGGAGAGCAAGGCCGAGTTCCACGGGCGCGGACTCACGCTGGACGAGTACGCGCGGGCGATGGCCGAGCTGGGCTGCGAGCCGATGCTCGAGGCAGCTCGGGAGCGTCGCGGCGGGGTCACACTCACGCCCGCGTTGCACCGCGGCGTGCGTCGCTGGGACTACGACCCCGGTGTCCCGCGCGACTACACGCGCGATAAGGACACTGACAACCGCTCGGCGTGGGGCGCCGCACTCGCGGACATCGCGGGGGCCAACCCGGACGCTCCCCTGGCGGTGCTCGACTGCGACCTCGCCACCTCGGTGAAGACCGATGCGTTCGCGAGGATCCGCTCCGCTGGATTCATCCAGTGCGGGGTGGGCGAGCACAATGCCGCGACCGTGGCGGGCGCGCTCTCCGTGTCCAAGGTGCTCACGTTCTTCTCGGACTTCGGCGTGTTCGGCATCGATGAGGTGTACAACCAGCAGCGCCTGAACGATATCAACGAGGCGCAGCTGAAGCTCGCCGTCACGCACTGCGGACTGGACGTGGGAGAGGACGGCAAGACGCACCAGTGCCTCGACTATGTGGGTGCGTTCCGGACGATGTTCGGCTGGAAGGTGATCGTGCCCGCCGATCCCAACCAGACCGACCGGGCCGTGCGCGCGCTGCCCGTGACGCCAGGATGTGTCGCGGTGGCGATGGGCCGCTCGAAGCTGCCGGTGATCCTCGACACGGCCGGCGATCCGCTCTTCGGCGGTGGCTACGTCTTCGAGTACGGGAAGGCGACCTGGGCGCGCGAAGGCGCGCAGGGCGCGATCCTCACGATGGGAACGGTGGCAGGTGCGGCGGTGGAGGCTGCCGACCTCGGCGCCGAGCACGACATCTCGCTGGGCGTCTGTATCGTCTCATCGCCGCTGGACCTGGACGACGAGGCGATGGAGAAGGCGGCGGCTCTGCCGTGGATCCTCGTTGCCGAGGACCACGGCTCGCGCACCGGGCTCGCGGCCTCGGTCGCCGAGTGGGTGGCGTCGCGGGGCATCGCAGTCCGGGTCATCGCTCACGGCGTGACCGGTTATCAGAGCTCCGGGGCCTCTGACGACCTGCTGTCACGAGCAGGGCTGGATGCGGTGGGGATCATCACGCGCGTGCGCGCTCTCCTCTAGCTAGCCGCGTTCGGCCTGTCTGCGCGCGACGTCGGCTTTCGCCTCGGCGACGGCCGCCACGAGCACAGCGTCCGCCTGCGGCGAGGGCGTGGCCACGACGCCGTGCTCCTCAAGCACGTAGAGGACGGCTGCGAGGGCGCGCGGCACGGCTGCCTCCACGGTCTCGGTGAGACCGATGGTGAGCTCGCGGGGGCTCATGTTCTCGACCTGCACGCCGATGCAGTCCGCCTCGGGCATGATGTCGATCAGCCTCGCCGCGTTGAGGACATCCACGAGCCGCACATCGTGCAGGGAGTGCAGGACCTGGTTGGGCGCGAAGTCGTCGGGGGAGACGCGCACGACGGTGCCCGCGGGGTGGCCGGTGCCGTCGACCGCATCAGCCACGAGCAGGAACTCCACGCCGCGGAAGAGGTGCATCATGCCCAGGCCCATCGTACCGGCGTCCATCACCCGCACGTCGTCAGGGAAGACGTAATTGGCCTGGAGGTCAGTCGCGATGCGGTTGCCGATGCCCTCATCCATCATGAGGATGTTGCCGATGCCGAGGACGAGGACGCGGGGGTTCTCTTCAAGCACGTGGGGGCCTTTCGGGTCGGGGGACGGACACGGGCCCCGGAGCGTGTGCCCCGGGGCCCGGTCTGCTCGCCTGCCAGTATGACCGTCAGGCAGGGCTGGAGACTAGTGGTCGGTCTCCTTCCAAGCAAAGATGATCTTGCTCGGATTGAAGTTGTAGATATTCGCCAGGTAGGCGTGGACCATCGTGAACACGATGAACACCCACATTATGAAGTAGTGGATGATCCGCATGTTCATCGGTCCGCCCACAAGCGCTGTACCGCCAGCGAAGAAGCCCCAGTCCGCCGTCGGGCCGTACAGGCAGAAGCCCGTGTACGCCATGATGTAGGTGAGCGGGATGGTCGCCAGGTACGAGGCCTTCTGGAGCGCCCCGTACTTGGCCGAGATGACGCCTTCCTTGCGCAAGAACAAGTAGTACTTCACCGTCTCCAAGAACTGGTGCTTGTTCTGCTCCTGCGGCAGCCAGTTCTTGATGTCCGTGTCCACCTCGCGTGAGCCGAGTTCGGTGGCGCTCTTCACGAAGAAGGCGGCGATGACGCGGAAGGTGAGGTTGATGAGGATCACGTACATCGCGACGAAATGCATACCGCGGGCGACGCCCATGAAGCCGTTGAAGAACGGGAAGTGAATGTAGAAGCCGCTGAAGGCGAGCATGATCATGCAGATCAGGTTGATCCAGTGTGTGATCACGAACACCAGCGGGTGCGCCTCACGATAGTGCGCCTGCCCTGACATCTACATCACCCCCATGGGGGACGACATGACGGTTACTTCCTTGCCGGTTGACGGTTCAAACACGTGAACCGCACACCCGATTCAAGGATCGAAGCTGTGGGCGATACGCAGGAGTTCGAGCGGCTTCTCGGCGTCTGCCACGGGAGCGCCGAAGAGCGCCTCTTCCATCGGGCCGCGAACACCGTTGTCATCGCGCGGTGCGATGTCCCAGGTGGTCGGAGCAACGATCTGGTAGTGGTCGATCTTGCCGCCCTTGATGCCGATCCAGTGCGCGACAGAGCCACGCGGAGCTTCCCACGCGCCCACGCCGTCGCCATCGTTCTTCTCGGCTGCCTGCCAGAACTTCACGTCGCCGCCCTTGAGGGCCGCGATCAGCTCGTTCACGAAGACCAGCGAGAGATCCGCGACGTACGCGGCCTCGAGGTTGCGGGCAGCGATACGGCCGAGCAGTGAGACGAGGATCTCCGGCTTGCCCTTCACACCCAACGCCTCGAGAGTCGAGTCGATGAGAATGGCAGGCGTGCGGACGTCCGCGCCACCGGCGATGTCGGCTCCGCCCTTCTCGGCAAGGTACGCCACGACCATGCGGGCGAGCGGCCCGGATTCGGTCGAGAGGTCCTTGCAGCGAACGGCCTTGCCGTACGAGTACTTGTCGTCGACGTTGTATTCGGTGAACTTGACCTTGGTCTCGCCGTCCTTCGGGTTGAGGCCCGTGGGCGACTCGTACCACGAGTGGTTCGTGTATTCCGTGACGTCATCCGGTGAAACGGTCTCCGGCTTGAGACCCTGGGACATACCGCGAGGCAGGTAACGCTCTTCGGGAACGAGCGAGCTCTTCTCGAAGACGCCCCAGCTGAGGAAGTTGCCCGTGCCGCCGCCGTATGTGGTCGCGTCCAGGATGAACGGAGCGATCGCCAACGTGTCCGGGATGAGTGCCGTGTCGATGAACTCCTTCACGCGCACAAGGCGGAACAGGATGTCGTCCAGCTTGTCCACGGTCGGGACGAACGCCGTGCCACCGGGAACAGACGTCATCGGGTGCGAGAACTTGCCCGCGATGACGGCGACGACCTCGTTGGCCACAGCCTGGATCTCGAGCGCCTCCAGATAGTGCGTGGTGGCGATCAGGTCTAGCTCCGGCGGAAGTGCATAGCCGGGGTGGTCCCAGTAGTGACCCGAGAAGATCGACAGCTGGCCGTTTTCGGCGAACGCGGTGAGGCGCTTTGCCACGGCTCCGAAGTCGGCCTGACGGGTGCCTGCGGACTCGGCGAGCGCGTACGTGTCAGCGATGTTCGCCTTAAGGGCGTTGATCGGGCTGACGTAGTCGAGCGCCGCGAGGTTGTAGAACCACAGGATGTGGCTGTGCAGGTACTGCGCGCACTCGAGGATGTTGCGGACGAGGCGTCCGCCATCGGGGATCGTGATGCCGAGAGCGGCTTCGGTGGCCTGCGCAGACGCGTGGCTGTGAGAGATCGGGCAGACGCCGCAGATGCGCTGGGAGACGTAGAACGCGTCTTCAGGACTCCGGTCCAGAAGGACCGTCTCCATGCCGCGGTACAGAGTACCCGCGACCCAGGCATCAACGACCTTGTTGTCCTTGATCTCGCACTCGACGCGCATATGACCCTCGATACGGGTGACCGGGTCGATAACGGTGCGTGCCACTACTTATCGCCTCCCTTCTTCACTCCATGCTTACGGTCGTACGCCTTCATCTCCTCCATGGGAGGTCCGTCGCCGATCCGGCCAGCGGCTTTCATGCCGAGACCGTGAGCGACAAGAGCGGCCGCGACGACGCCGCCGGCGACAGCGGCGACGCTGCCGGGCTGGACGTAGCCGAGGCTGCCGCCCATCTGCATGCTGGAGAGGCGCTTGAAGAACGGGGTGTTGTTGTCCACCCAGTTCAGGCCACCGCAGCCGATGCAGGGGGCGCCGGAGTTGACGCACCAGCTGACCGAGCGGTTCCAGCGGGTGACCGGGCACTGCGTGAAGGTCTGCGGACCCTTGCAGCCGA
>WOYI010974669.1_pt1 | contig 65105 bp, 47 predicted proteins | sample 6423411 | NCBI WGS metagenome assembly WOYI01 (sample SAMN13441803, study PRJNA592873) | oil field metagenome | biome: oil field; feature: oil-well bore; material: oil-contaminated soil; isolation source: oil-contaminated soil from oil-well borehole | place: Germany: Wietze | collected 2016-10-18 ... | reverse complement strand
GGCTTTATCCGCTTGCGATTTTGGCAATTCGACGGCCGGTACTATTATTGCCACCGAAGAAGCGAATACCACGATGATGCGGACGATGGCCAACATGACGAATATGACCGAGGGATCACTGGATTTGACACTGACGACCGATTCGACTGTTTCTGTCGATGTTGATTCTGATGATAATGATTATGGTTATGGCGATGAAACTGTCGATGTCGTAGTCGATGGAGCAATCAACGCCAAGGTATCCGATCTTTGGGGTACCGCTCCAAAAGCCGCCCTCAATGTGAATATTAATGAAGCTACCGTTAACGCTACCGGCACTTATGATGGTTCCCAAGAAGTATATGTTGACGAAAGCTTTACCGACCAACAAATAAATGCTTATTACGATAATGAATATGCTTATGTCGATTTTTCGGCGGCGACGGCACTTCATAGCGAACTTTTTGGAGCAATGAATTCGGAAGAACCGATGCCTACAAAATTTAAAGGCTTAGTTGGAACCATCGCCGAGTTTGGCATTCCCGATATGACGGAACCCGAATCGCAATTACCATCTTCTGAAGTTGATGAAATGATCGAACAATTATTACCGGTCCTTGAAATGATGCCCAACACCAGCGCCATGATGTTTGGTAACGAACTGCGCATTGTTTATCAATTGACCCAAGCTGATCTTCCTGACCTCATTGAGGGATTCATGATTGAAATCGCGCGCTCCACCAAAGCCGAGATTCCATCAAGCATCGATGCCAGTCTTCAAGCTGAAATCGACGCGCAAGTAAATGAAATTATGTCGCAAATTAATTTAACGACATTCCGCCTCGAACTTCACATCGATTCAACACGGAACATCTTCTCATATTTCCAAGTTCAACTTGATGGCGTCATTACGATTCAAGACAGCCATAATGATGGTTATCGGGACGAAGAAAATTCCATTTGGGTCGAAATTGAAATCCCATTTGAACAAATTGTGGACATCGATATGACGACCACCTTAGAGCTAAACGCCTTCAGCGAACCCGTTACCATTACCTTCCCGACCGATTTGGCGACCTACACCGATATGAGCGAAGACACGGTAATGGAATAACATCCGACATCCCATTAGACAAAAAGGACTCCGTTAATCAATGGTGGAGAGTCGTGATAGCAAATATCACGGCTCTTTTCTATTTGAGGTTCTTTGAAATAGAGTGAGGAAAATTGTGAATTTTTGATTTACCATTGTAAAACTATGAAGAATAGCGGAAATGATTATTTTTGTCACCACTTAATTTAATTGAACTTCAATGATTGAGACAACCTTTTTAGTTGCGCTACTCACCTAAACTGTAAAAAGAAAGGTGGAATGATTTTTTTACTCCACCTTAGATTTTACATAACTCTTTTCTTATGCTTAAGTGTTAGATTACGATATTGACGATTTTGTTTTTTACAATGATCCAGCGCTTGATCGGCGCCATACCAACAAATTTTTGAACGATTTCATCTTCAAGAACTTTTTGTTTTAATGATTCTTCTTCAATATCTAAAGCGACGATTAAAGAAGTCCGTAATTTGCCGTTGACCTGAATCGCCATCGTAACTTCTTGACGAATTAGTTTTGCTTCCTCATAAACGGGCCACGGCGCACATGCAATAAATGGGGCATGTCCTAAACTTTCAAACAATTCTTCGCCGACGTGGGGACAAATGACGCTGAACAGCTTTAAGAAGCCCTCGATATAGGGGCGATATAACGATCCTGCTTTATAAGCATCATTTGTAAAAATCATCAGTTGCGAAATCGCCGTATTCATTTGCAAGGTGTCGATATCATTGGTGACCTTTTTAACGGTGTAGTGGTAAATGTAATCCAACTCACCACTATTGGAATCGCTAAACCGCGCAACGAATTCCGGTTCGGTAAATAGGCGCACGACCCGATCAATGAAGCGCTTTGCCCCATCAAGACCGGTCGTCGACCACGGAAGAGTCGCTTCCAGGGGACCCATGAACATTTCATAGAGACGTAGTGAATCCGTACCATAAGTATCGAGAATGTCATCGGGATTGACGACATTACCGCGCGATTTGCTCATTTTTTCACCATTATCGCCAAGAATCATGCCTTGATGGAATAAGCGCTTGAATGGTTCTGATGTGGGAACTACGCCGATATCAAACAAAAATTTGTGCCAAAAACGGGCGTAAAGCAAATGGAGCACCGCATGTTCGGCTCCTCCAATATAAAGGTCGACTGGTAACCAATGTTTCAATAGACGCTGATCGGCAATGGCGTTTGAATTTTTAGGATCTAGGTAGCGCAGATAATACCAGCAACTACCCGCCCATTGGGGCATCGTGTTGGTTTCACGCAAGGCTGGTTTTCCCTCAATTGTCGTATTTACCCAATCCGTGGCGCTTGCAAGAGGCGATAATCCCGCGCCACCTGGTTTATATTCTTCAAGGCTTGGCAATAGTAGTGGTAAATCAGAAAACTTCAAAGCACGTGTTTCTTTTGTTGCTTCAAGATGCACAATCGGAATCGGTTCGCCCCAGTAACGTTGCCTTGAAAAGAGCCAATCACGTAATTTGTATTGGACCTTAAGGGAACCAACACCACGATTAGTCAAATACTCAGTTACTAGTTTTTTAGCAGCTTCCACTCCTTGTCCATTAAAAAAGTCCGAATTGATATGGTTCCCTTCGCCTGTAAAAGCGTTTTGGGATATGTCTCCTTCGACGACTTGGCGAATTGGTAAGTCGTGTTTTTTAGCAAATTCATAGTCGCGTTCATCATGCGCGGGCACGGCCATGACGGCGCCCCCGCCATAACTTGCCAACACATAATCGGCAATATAAATGGGGACCGCTTCGTTATTGATAGGGTTAATTGCATAAGCTCCTGTGAAAACACCAGTTTTATCCTTATTTAGCTCGGTGCGCTCCATGTCACTTTTATTAATGGTGTGCGTTACATATTGTGCAACAGCTTCCTTTTGTTGGGGTGAAGTTATTGCATTAACAAGTGGATGTTCCGGCGCTAAACAACAGTAAGTACAGCCAAATAATGTATCCGCTCTAGTCGTGAATACATGAAACGATTGATCGCTATCCTTAACCTTAAAAGTGATATCCGTTCCTTCAGAACGACCAATCCAATTTCGTTGCATCAATAGTGTTGATGGGGGCCAATCAAGCTCATCAAGTCCATTTAGCAACTTATCGGCGTAGTCGGTAATCTTTAACACCCATTGCTTCATCCACTTTTTAACAACGGGAAAGCCACCTACTTCGCTTTTGCCGTCAACGACTTCTTCATTTGATAAAACGGTGCCTAGTTCGGGGCAATAATTAACGGGCTTTTCATCAACATAGGCCAGTCCATGTTCGTAAAGCTTGATAAAGATCCACTGCGTCCATTTAAAGTATTCAGGATCAGTCGTCGCCAGTTCCAGCGACCAATCATAACTTAATCCAAGTTGTTTGATTTGTTTTCTAAAGGTATCGATGTTTCGTTTGGTGAACGTGGCTGGATGGTTATTCGTTTTAATCGCATATTGTTCGGCTGGTAGCCCAAAAGCATCCCAACCCATCGGGTGTAAGACATTATATCCTTGCATCCGTTTCATCCTAGCGACGATGTCACTTGCTAAATAACCACGGGGATGCCCGACATGGAGCCCTTGCCCCGAAGGATAGGGAAACATGTCCAGCACATAATATTTAGGCCGTGAAAAATCATATAAATCCGTTTTAAATACCTGATTAGCATCCCATTTATCTTGCCATTTCTTGTCGATTTTTTTAAAATCGTAATTCATACCATTCTCCTTTGAATAAAAAAACGCCCTCCTAAAGGACGCTTCCGCGTGGTACCACCTTATTTCACAAATCTTGTTTGTGCGCTTAAGTTCCGATAACGGGGGTCCGTAATAGCATTACTTCCGTGAGGTGAAACGCGTTGCCTTGTTGCACCAACCCAAGGCTCTCTAGTGGCCGCGTTTCTTAGCGGAGCCATCATATGTGTCATTATATCATAATGGGTGATGGCTTATTCAATCGATTTGTAAAGTTGTTCGTAAAGGCGCGCAGATTGCGCCCAATCATTTTGGCTTTTAAATGCGTTATAGATTAATTTTTCGCGCAGCGGTTGGTCATTAAATGTTTGCATTGCCCAAGTAATCGTATCTTTTAAAGCACTAACAGTATAATCATCAAAACTAAAACCATTGGCGAACTCTCCATTCGAGGCATCGTAGCCAATGACGGTGTCCTTCAAGCCACCAGTAGCGCGCACAAGTGGTAGCGTTCCATATCGGAGACTAATCATTTGCGCAATGCCGCATGGTTCAAATAATGAGGGCATTAAAAAGATATCGCTCGCCCCATAAAGGCGATGCGCCAATTCATTGTCATAGCCAATCCGGGCAAATACCCGATTAGGGAAGCGTTCTTGCAACCGATTGAATTCCATTTCGGCATTGGCTTCTCCCGATCCTAACACAATCAAAGAACCACCTTGCTCGACGATGCTGCTGGCACTCGCAATCAACAAATCAACGCCTTTTTGCCAAGTCAGTCGTGAAACTAAACCAAATAACGGACCATCGGTTTTTTCAAGTCCTAGCGCTAAAAGCAATTGTTCCTTGTTATAGCGTTTTCCGATGATATGATCGCTATACCCGTATTGTTTATATAAAGCGGCATCGGTTTGCGGATTCCATTCTTCATAATCAATGCCATTTAAAATACCGACAAAATCATCCCTAACATACTGGAGCACATGGTTAAGCCCATGCCCTCCCTCTTCAGTCAATAATTCTTTGGCATGCGTGGGCGATACTGTCGTAATTTTGTCACTATACATAATCGCGGCTTTTAAACTACTCGTCGCTCCTTTAAAGCGCACTTTGCCAGACCGATATAACTCATCGGATAATCCATAAAAATCACCAAGCAAAAATGGATCAAATAAGCCCTGGAACGCCGGATTATGAATCGTGGTCACAAAGTGAATCGCGTTATAGAAAGGATCGTCCTTATTTTGTTCTTTTATGATGACTGGCAACATGCCGGCTTGCCAGTCGTGAATGTGGATAATATCCGGTTTTAGCTTGACGAATTTAAGCATGTTTCGGACGGCAAGCGTAAAGAAGGCGAAACGTTCGATATCATCATAATAGCCATACACATTATCGCGGTTGAAATAGTAGCCGTTTCCGATAAAATAATAAGTAATTCCTTCATGATAAGTGCGATATAAATCGGCATGTTGTTTACGCCACGACATATACACGTCAAACGCGCCAATTAGTTTCATCGAACCATTATTAATTTGGGCAATCGCTTGGTAATAGGGCAAAACAATCGTCATTTCATGACCTTCAATCGTCAATTCTTTGGCAAGTGAATAAACCACATCAGCCAGACCTCCGGTCTTGGCATAGGGATTACTTTCGCTAGAAACCATTAATATTTTCACTAAATGCGGTCTCCTTGCTTAACATAGAGGGGATCGTGCTCAGTTCCCGATATATCCTTTACTTCGCGAATTTGCACGTGCTTATCGATGACGGCGTTATTGACACGCACATTTTTACCGATTTTTGTATCGGTAAAAATAATTGAGTTTTTGACGACAGCCCCTTCTTCAATCACGACATTACGCGATATGATCGAATTATTGACCTTGCCATTGATGCGACTCCCATTGGCAATAAAGCTGTTTTTGACTTGCGCTTGCAGTCCATATTTGGAGGGCGGGGTATCGTGGGTTACCGTAAATATCGGCCAGTCTTCGAGGAATAGTTGTTTTCGAATATCATAATTTAATAGTTCTAACGAATGATCGCGGTATTGTTTCATGCTTGAAAAATGACGAACATAGCCCTCGTGGCGATAACCAATCACTTTCCAATCGTGATTAATGACATAGGCGATGATGTCACGAAGCGAGTAAAAGGCCGACGTCGCTTTTGCGATATCTAATAAACGCTGGAGGCGAAGCATATCGAGGACATATGTTTCCATACTGACAAAGATTTGATCTTTGGTACCTTTATTAATGTTCATCCCATCGATATGGTCTTCGCTGGAAATTGAAAGCTGATCGCCCTCGACAAAATTGACTTTTCCATCATTAATGGCCGCATAAAGGATGGTAATATCAGCGCCGGTGGCTTCATGGGCGGCAATCATTTTATTGAAATCAAGGGGATAAATGATGTGGGCCGGGGCAATCACGAATAAATCCGGTTTCACATCAAAGAAAATCCAATCGTTAGCGATGATGTTATTAATGTCGTGATTGTATTGTTGGGTATGGGCGAATTTTTCGTTATACATAATCGCTTCATATCCGAGCTTGGTATTGGTATTCCACACGTTGGTGCTGCCAAGGTGCTTAAGAATTGACCGGGGTTGATTACGGACAAGAATGCCGACTTCATCAATTCCCGAATTGGAAAAATTGGATAATGGAAAATCGATAAAGGCATAACGCCCTAAAAACGATGTGGAAGCAATCGGTCGCGCGTGCGTTAGTTCATTGAGCGTCACTGGAGCGTGGAGATTACATAAACCCATAATTTTTTTCATGAAATTACCTCACTAATTGGCGACGAGGAAAATATCCTCGCCCCCGTCGATACGGCGCCCTTCTTCAATCACGACAGCGCTGGCAACGATGGCCCGGTTGATATAAGCGCCTTTTTTAACGATGACATTTGGCATAATCACGCTATCGATGACCGTGGCGTTTTCTTCGATGACGGCCTCGTTAAAAATGACGCTATGAGTGACATGGCCAAGGATAATCGCCCCTTGATTGACCATCGAATTGGTGACTTCGGCCTGTTTCCCGACATATTGGGGAACGCTATGGGTGTCTTCGGAAAAGATTTTGAGATCATCTTCAAGCGAATACAAGTCCAGCGCCGCATCATCATCGATTAAATCCATGTTGGCGTTCCAAAGCGAAGTAATCGTCCCAACATCTTTCCAATAACCATCAAAGCGATAAGCCAAGAGCCGTTTCTTCTTTGAAAGCAAATAGGGAATCACGTCTTTGCCAAAATCATGATCGGATTTTTCTTGTTTAGCATCAAACACGAGCGCTTGCTTGAGCACTTTATAGTTAAAAATATAGATACCCATGGAAGCAAGCGTTGAAGTTGGTTTGCTGGGCTTTTCCGTGAACTTGGTAATCATCATGTTGTCATCGGTGGTCATAATGCCAAACCGACTTGCCTCTTGCACTGTCACATTTAAAACAGCCACTGTCAAATCAGCGTTGTTTTTCTTATGATCATCGAGCATTAACTGATAGTTCATCTTGTAAATATGGTCACCGGACAAAATGAGAACATATTCGGGATTAAGACTTTCCAAAAAGTCGAGATTTTGATAAATGGCATCAGCAGTGCCTTTATACCAAGCAGCGCCTTGTTCTGTTTGGCGCGGTGGCAACGATGCCGTCAGCGAATGAACGCCGTTAAGGCCCCATTTTTCGCCATTTCCAACATAAGTATTGAGGGCGACTGATTCGTATTGGGTTAAAACACCAACCGTCTCGATGCGGCTATTGGCGCAATTTGAAAGCGGAAAATCGATAATCCGATATTTTCCTCCAAAACTGACGGCGGGTTTTGCAATTTTCCGCGTAAGGGATTCCAGGCGCGTCCCTTTTCCTCCCGCAAGCAACATGGCGACGATTTCCTTACCCATAAGCCGTCCTCCGTAAATAAATTTTAATTATTACTTTGATTTTACCATAGAACACTAGCCGGTTATTGACTAGGAAATAGATTTATTCATTTTGGCGACTTCGGCGTAAAGGTGGACGCGCGAAGCATTGTTTTTATTCAATACAACGAGTGTTTGATCAACGAGTGAAGAAATATCGGCGACCTTGTCGCTTGGGGCCGAAAGTATGGCTTGAAAACCAAAACTCCGTAATAAGCGGACCGCTTCTTGAATCCGACCCCGATCCATTTTCGAGAAGGCTTCATCAAAGATGATTAACCGAATCGAATTGGCGAGTTCGCCCGTGTCTTGAATTCGATAAAGCTGGGCGAAACTGGCCAACACTGAGATGTAAAATGGCGTTTGCGTTTCGCCACCCGACTTCTTCTTGATAACCTTGCTTAGATGCTGCGACACGCCTTGTTGGTTGGTCACCAATAAATCAAAGTCGAGATAGCTTCGGTAGTCGGTGAATTTGGCGACATTTTCTAAAATAGCGCTGTTGGCGTCGCCTCGGCCAATATCGACGATTTGTTTAAATAAGTCATTCATAACATCGGCATACTTATTAACAAAGGGAGAATCATCTTCGCCCAAACCAAGGAGCATGTCGTCTTTAATCATGTCGTAGTAACGGCGATATTGAGCACTGGGCTTCACGGTGAATTGATAGGAGTCATTGCCAAACATCGCTGCTTTAAGCGCTTCGTTTAAATCTTCAATCTGATCGATGACGCTATCGATGGCGCCCCGAAGCTTCGAAATAAAATCGTCTTTGAATTGCTTAGTGGCCTTGGCGTAGGCATCGGCGATCTTCTCTTTGTATTGTGGTAGCTTAACGTCTCTCATTTCGACAAGTTCGGTATCGTAAAGCAAGTTTTCGCTGCTTTCGGTGTCGAGTGTCAGGCGATAATCGCGCACGTATTCGCGTCGCAACCGCACGAGTTGACTGAATAAATTGCCCACTAGGTATTGGACATTGCTTAAATTCGTGTGATATTCGCTTACAATGTCAAGGTATGATTTGCCCTCAAGCCGTAACCGGTCGAATAATGGCATCCCCTTTTCAGCGACGAGAAAGGGGTCATAAGCCGTTTCTAACCGCTGCACCCGTTCATTCACTTTGACCTTGGCGCCGGGAATTTTGTCCTTCGTTAACATATCGATCGAACTGATCAAACGACCCTTTTCTTCATTTAAAGAAGCTTGGTCGGCCCTCAGCCCAGCGATATCTTCATCAATATCGGCGATGCGCTGATCATAACTGGCGATTTGGCTGAGGTCGTGTTTTGAAAGTTCTCCTTCCACATATTTCAGGGTTTGTTCAAGTCCGCGAATTTCACGGGTGCGACTTAAGGTTGATAATGAATTGGTCATTTCAAACGTGTTCATAACTTCCAAATTGTTAGCTTTGGACACCGATTCGTTTAACTGTTTCAGCTCTGACGCCAGATGCATATTCTTGACGATTTCTTGTTGTTTATGAGCCATTTGTTCTTCGCTAATGCGCCGTCCAATAAAGTGAATCTTATAGGTGTTAGGATGGATTCTTCCCATTGTGAAACTTCGATATAAATCGGTCTCAGGGGTAATCCCATTGCCGGAGTTACGAGCTTCTTGAGGCGTCTTGCACTTTTTAAGGCGCCCAATCAAAAAGTTGATGTAAGCGCGAGCGCCTTCATGATCGGTGATGATTTCTTCCGCGAGCGAATTTACCTCCGCAACATATTTTCGGTCGATAATCGCCCCAATATCCACTAATTGGGTGCCGTAGTAGCGGTTTTTTTCGAGCAGGGCTTTAAAGATATCATATGCTTCAAGATAATATTGTTCAGGTACGATTAGATTAAATTTTTGGCTATGCAAATAACCTTCAATGGCATTTGCCCAAAGGGGATGCCTGATATCGATTAAATCGGCAAGAATCGACACCTCGACATCCTTTTTAGCGATTTCCGATAAGCGTGAGGTTAGTTCGCGTTTAATCGCGAGCAAGGCGAATTCATAAGGCTTACCACCTTGGCGCATGTTGGCTTCTTCTTGACGTAGCGTCGAAGTCGCTTGGTCAAGAGCCAGCATCGTGCGGGCTAGATTGACGGAAGTCGCGGATATCGTCATCTTGAATTTGGTGAGAATCTCCCGCCACGTATTCAATTCTTCGATGTTAATATCAATGACGTTAGCAAGTGAAATATGCTGCAATTTTGTCGATGAAGAGGCCACCTGTTCACTTAAATCAAGCAATCGTCGCAAATCATCGGCCCGTTCATTGTCAAGCAAATCAAAATCTAACTGCGTGAGACTTTCGACTAATAATTGGCCAATCAAGGCGTAATTATCGGCATAACGCTTAAGGTTATTGATGATGGCGTCAATTTCATCTTGTAATGTTTTTAATTTATGAGTCGTTGTCTTTTTGGTCTCTTGAAGTTCATCGGTCAATTTATAGGCATCGCTGTTAACGCGGTCGGCGATGAGGCGGAACTTCTTTTTGTCGAGTTCGCTAATGTTGCTGGCAACGTCCGCTAAATCGATATCAATCCCCGTCAAACGCTCTTTGGCTTGGCGGAGTTGCGCGATATATGATTCAAGTGTGTCTTGCTCAATATGCAGTTCGCTATTCTCGATGAGGTATGAAAATAAATCGAAGTTTTCTTTATGTCCGGCATAGGCTTGATAAGTGCGCTCAATTTCTTCAAGACGATCGATGCGCACTTGCATCGTTTGGGCTTCCGTTTCTAGTTTCTTGTACTGAATGATGTTTTCTTGCATTGGCTCAATATTGACATTGGCCTGAGGGTCACAAACATATTCGGTGATAAATGTCTCGATATCGGTAATCGGCGTGAAACTGACTGCCTTCTTGATGAGCGAGAAATATTTGTCCTTTAAACCGCCAAACCGCCGTTTGAGCGTATCGGTGTATTGGCGATTGCTATCGAAAAAGCGGTGTCCGTTGGGATAATTATCTTTAAAGAACTTGCTTAGGGCTTTATATTCAAGTGGCACTTTGTTTTCAATAAATTCATTGCTGGGGATTTTATCTTCTAGCAAGAAAAAGCGATGCTCTTCGCTACCATCATCAAAGCAATCGAACACGCACCCAAATGTGAAACTTTTTTCTGATTTGTCATCGAAAAATTCCATTGCCAAGTACGAAGTGAAGCGACCTGTCCGTAAATAGTTGAACCCGCCTTCTTCAGCATCGCCCAGCTCGCCTTTTAAGTATCCCTTGAGGGTACGCGTTGATTTATCGGAAGCCGCTTTATTGAAGTAACGACCCGTAGTATCGCCAAGTAAGATAATCTGCATGGCGTCAATAAGCGTCGATTTGCCAGCGGCGTTTGGACCCGTCAAAAAGACAATTGGCTCAAAGGTAATCGTTTCATTCCAAAAATAGTGCCAATTGATAATTTTCATTTTACGAAGCAATTTCATAAGTCAGTCTCGCCGCCTTCCAAAGTTTTAAGTTGTTCCAGCGCTTCGGCCATGGCCACGATTTTGGCATTGTCGACGGCGTAGATTATCGAGGGGAGAATATAGAAACTAACATTGCCTTCATCGTAGGAACCGCTGACTTTAGCGATGATGTTATGGGTGGTCAAGAAACGTAATCCGCGTCCAATTAAACGGCCACTAAGCTTCTTACCGCTCAACGTGATGCCATAATCAAGCATCGTCTTGATTAACGCAGGCGTGGTCATATAGATGGACTCGCCCGTTTGCGTGCTTTGATTCTTTTCGTTTTCATAAACTAGGCGCAAGGTGAACAACAGCAAACTCGTCTCGCGGTCGAGGCGTAACCGATTGCTTTCGTAACTATTCGAGAGAGTAAAAACACCGTTAAGGACATCTTTATCAAGTGTCCATCCCGCATATTTCAAATAGCTATTAACGAGGTCATAAAAGCGTTCAAGAAACCGATAATCAGGATTGATTTTCATCGCCCGTTCCCGGGTATCAAACATATCGCGCACGATAAACGACTTGAGCAATAAGACATTGACGACGCGCGCAAATTCAGTTTGATCGGCGCTTGCCAGTTTTTGGAATTCAGCATCAAACATGGGTTAGTTCTCCCTTTTCACAAATGTTAGATTTGGTAATAAATAAGGTCCGGAAACAACATGACCATCCCCTTCTTGGATATCATAAAACGAACCCCGATAATCCTTATGGACCGTCGCTAAGATTAGCAAGATGAAGGCATCGTAATCAGGTAATGGAATGTCGGAAATGGCGACTTCTTCACGGTCCCCAAAGGCATGTTTCATAAAGGCCAGGATGCGATCGTCGGTAAAGTTATTTCTTGTCGAATCCAGGAATCCTTCCATCAGCATCCGCGAAACATCCTCAAAATCGATAATGGGAAGTGGTTCGCTGTCAAGACGATATTGCCGCACGAGCGGCAGTGTTAATGAATCAGGATTGATGTAGCCGGCTTCAAACAAACTAATGCTACTTTGCATATTGCTTAAGATTCCTGACAACCCTTCGCCAGTGAGCGCCGCCGCGCCATAATGCTTAAAGATGGTTTCAAGATGGCCTTTAACCGTTTTATCGGTATTATTTAAATACAAAATCTTTGTCGCCGATGCTTTGGTGTACTCGCTATGTTTGATGTCAATTTCATCGACCATGGCATCAAGTTGCTCATACATATCGGAAATATAGTTGATCTTTTCAATGATGTCCGCTTCGGCTTCTCGTTTGTCTTTATGGCGCGTGTAAATCAGTGATTGGGCCACAAGTTGTTTCCGTACATCTTCACTGCGCAGCCAATGTTGCAAAATATTGGTAATATGTCGTTTAAACTTTGAAATCGAGTCAAATGTTTTTAAAGGGTGGTACAAGCGATCAGAAATACGAGTTTTATAATCATCAAAATAATCGGATAACACTTTATTTGTGGAAAATACTTGGCCGAGCCGATGTTGGAAAATGCGAATCGAGTGACCGAGGGTAACGAGTTCGGTTCGTAATTTTCTGGTGTTTTCATAGACGCGAAGTAACGTCGCATACATAAATTCATCGCGTTCTTCATCTTCGAGTTTGAGCTCGCTATAGGTGCTATGAACAAGGCTGGTATATTGGCTTTCGGAATCGCTAATGATCTCGTGAATAAGTGTGATAAATTGGATTGAATAACTTGGTAGGGCGATTTGTTCCTCAAATGATTCGGGATCAATTTCAATGTCGATCCAACCCGTCTCTTCCAAGCGGCGGCAAATGAAGGCGGCTTTGCTTGGTAGCGATGCGTTAATAAATGAATCAAGGTCATCTTCTTCCCCTTCAAAATCAAAGCGCATCACTAGCTCGGCGGCATTGTCGCGGAGCGTGCGAATGAAATCATCTTTGCGGATGGTCATCTCGTCATTTTGTAAACTTTGATAGAGCACATCAAGAGCGAGGGCATAAATATCTTTGTTTTTGCTTGCCAAAATTGAAAAGAAGTTTTCTGGCACGCTGGAAAACAAATTCATACCCAACCCTCCTTATAATCTTTATAATTTTATCATATAAATAAATTTATATGCTGATAATTTTCGATATTTCCCCCTCTCAGCCACTGTGGTATAATCTAAACCATGAAACTTAAAATTCCCCCCATCCGCGTCGCCCGTCCCTACATTATATTTGGCCTTATTCTTGGCGTGTTCTTTTACATAATTCCCGGATTTGCTTGGCCCCCTACCTCAAGTCACTATTTCATCATGACCATCTGGCTTATCACCACGCTTGGATACATTATCATTGGAATATTTACAAGTTATTATGTGATTGAAAAGGATGGAATTATCCAACATCGATTCACTAAAAGTTACATTTTTCACTTTGAAGAGATTGTCTTTGTCGATCGTCCTTATACCGATAAGAAAAAAACATTGCGTTTTATTACCGATACGGGAGATATCCGCTACTTACTACTCGATTATGAAGCCAAAATTTATGATGCCGTTTTAAAACATTGCACTTTGTTAAGCGAACAAGACTTTAAAGTGCGGTTTCCCAACATCAAAATTTAACAAAATCGTTGCAACGATTATCATTTAATGATAAAATTGCAAAGCATGAAATGAGGTGAAGACGAATGTCCCGTACATGTCCAGCAAGCGGTAAAGGCCCCCTAAGTGGCAACACCCGTTCCCATAGTTTGCAAGCATCACGCCGCAAATGGAACGTTAATTTACAACCCTATAAAATGATGGTGGACGGCAAATCGGTGACCGTGCGCATGTCAACGCGCGCTCATCGGAGCCTTAATAAAGTCAGCAAATAAAGTTGCTTCGGCAACTTTTTTTTAGAATAAAATCGCTAGAAGCGTCAATGCTTCAAGCAAAATAACAATAAATAAAGTTACCCATTCTGAGGCGGGAAGCACGAATAAGCGGGGACGCACATAACTTTGAGCTTCCCCGTTTTCTTTTACCACCAACTGGCCCCAATTTTTTAGTTGGGGATTAATCATGACCGCCAGTTGCAAAAATGCGCAGATTAACGACCCATATTTAAGCAGGGGGCTAAAAACGCTATCAAAGGGAGTCGTGAACGCATAATATGCCGTGAATAAAGTCAGCAGTAGCGATATCATCATCGTCAAGGAAGCGACAAGAACATGACGTTCGACAATGGTCGTCTTTGTATAAAAGAGTAACGCCATAATGATTGAAAAGATCAAAGCGAGGGCGACCAAGACATATGAAAGCGCCAGGTTACTCACAAAAAACGCTCCATAGAAAAAACTTACGATTGACAAGCCAAATAACGCTAATGGGATTTGCAGTAACCGGCGTTGTTCATCGTGCAGCGCTAAAAGTAATTCAAACGGGAAGCGATTAAGGATTGAATATGATTCCAACGTGTTCTTCTTGTATAAAATGCGGCCCATCAAAATTGTGATAATCCCAAAAACAAGAGATCCCGAAAAACTGATGATCATTAAAAATGGATTCATTTTTGTGCCACCAACGCCTTGAAACGCGCGTCTAAATCGTCATGGCCAAATAAATACGTACCGGCCACTAAAATATCGGCTCCAGCGGCAACAGCTAGTGGACCCGTGGTCGCATTGATACCACCATCAACTTCGATTAAAGTTTTATAGCCATTGTCATCGATGAATTTTCGCAAATATTTGATGCGTTCGAACGCTTCTTCATTAAATGATTGGCCGCCAAATCCGGGCTCCACACTCATGATTAACACTAGATGCAACTCTTTTAAAAACGGCAACAGAACTTCGACGGAAGTTCGTGGTCGAATGCTCATGCCTGGTAAGCCACCCGTTCCGACGATGGAGGCGATGACCGATTTGATGTCGCGTTCATTGGCGCATGCTTCATAGTGAAACGTGACAATATGAGCACCCGCCTGAACAAAACGTGCCGCATACCGCCGTGGATCGTCAATCATGATATGGACATCGTTAATCAGATGATGTTTGGTTGCCAGCGATTGTAATACCGGTAATCCAAATGAAATGTTATCGACGAAATGGCCATCCATGACATCAAAGTGCAAATATGTGGCCCCAGCATCACTTACGCGTTTAATTTCTGTGGCTAAAATTGAAAAATCAGCGGCCAATAATGAGGGGGCAATAATCGGTGTACGCATTAATAAGACTCCTTTCGATGAGGAAGCGGCGCGAGCAATTCGAGGTAGGCATGATACGCCTCTAGTGGTATTTTACCATCTTTGACATGTCGTATCACAAGGCAACCCGCTTCATTTTGGTGGAGGCAATGAGGAAATTTACATCCGAGCGCTAATTGTTCAAACCCGGGGAAAGCCATCGCTAAATCGCGTTTTCCAAATTCAAGTTCGAGTGAAGAAAATCCAGGGGTGTCAGCGATAAAACCATCTTCAAATGGAAATAGGGTAACACCTTTTGTTTCATGCCTGCCACGACCAAACGCTTTTGAATAGGTGCCGATCGTTTGCTTATAATCAGGGCAAATTTCATTTATAAGCGATGATTTACCCACGCCACTTTGCCCGGCAAAAGCCGAAATCTTACCGCTTAGGTAATCTCTAAGGCGATCAAGCGAATCGTTTTTATATTTTGAAGTGTAAAAAACTGGAATATTCAAATGCCGCAACTGCACTTCAAATGAGGGTTCTAAATTTTCCAGCATCTTGTCAACTTTTGAAATAACTAACAATGGTTTGATGTCATTAAATTTCGCGTAACTTAGATAGCGATACACAAGGGGCCAAGAAAAAAGTGGTTCTTCGATACTCATGACAATAAATAGTTGTTCCAAGTTGGCAATTCGGGGGCGCGCCAACAATTTCGTTCGCGGAAACACTTCTTCAATCATTTGTGAATTTTTATTGAAGTTCACAAAATCGCCTGGCCAAGCGACGAGTTTATTGCGTAAAGTCTTTGGCATCTGACAGCGAAAAGTGCGCTTTTCAGCCAATACCATGAATTGATTAAATGATTTAGCGACGACGATGCCGTCCATCAGTCATCCGTCTTAAAGCCGAAAAATTTGGCAAAAAATGATTGTCGTGGGCTAAACGACTTCGGGTTATCAAGTACTTGCCTGAGCGCTTTTTGCATTTCGGAAACCGAGCGGTAGCGGTCAAGCGGATTTTTGCGACAAGCGGTCATAATGATTTTGTCAATGGCTTTAGGTATCGTCGGTAAAACTTTGCGAGGTGAAGGGAATTTTTCTTTGATATGCATCATGGCGACGGCGATGGGATTAGCTCCATCATATGGCACTTTTCCGGTAATTAATTCAAAAAATGTAATACCAAGGGAATAAATATCGCTTTGAAACGTCGGCGTTTTGCCCTGCGAAACTTCCGGGGCCATATAGTGAACGGAGCCTACGATGACTTCGCTTTTGGTCACGCGCCGTGAATTTTCAAAATATGCAATCCCAAAGTCACCAAGCTTAATCGTGCCATCAGGTGTTAAATACACATTGTTAGGTTTGATATCGCGATGCACGACAAGATGAGAATGAGCAAAAGACACCGCTTCACATAATTGAAACATAATGTCACTAGCTTCCTTAAAACTAAACTTACCGCGGATATCAAGTTCATCCTTAAGTGTGCGCCCTTTAATTAGTTCGTTAGCCATGTAGGGGCGATGATTGTGAGTGCCCACATTGATGACGCGGACGATGTTCGGGTGGTTCAAACTGGCGCAAGCACGCGCTTCTCTTTCAAACCGAGCCAGCGTCAAATCGTTTTTTAAGACTTCTTCTTTAATGATTTTTAACGCTAAAAGTTTTCTGGTAATGATATCTTCAGCTTGATAGACATTAGAAAATCCGCCCTCTCCTAATTCCGAGATGATGCGGTAGCGTTCATCAATTAACTCAAGTTCGCGCATTACTTGCCTTGCTCCCATAACGCAATCGCAATATTGTCGCTACCACCATTGGCGTTAGCGATGCGAATTAACGAATCGCATTTTTGCGCCGGGGTATCACTTGACACCAAAACGGTTAACAGTTCAATATCGCTGACATTATTATACAAACCATCCGAGCAAACCATAATTCGTTCCCCTTGATGGTCCTTTATTTGCAAATCAAAACTAATCGTCGGATTGAGGCCCAAGGCATTTAAAAGAACATGCTTTTGGGGGTGCGTTTTCATTTCTTCGCGCGTTATCTTGCCCATTCTAAACAAATAATCGACATACGTTTGGTCTTCCGTCAATTGTTTGAGTCCGTCCTTTCCAATCATATAAGCGCGACTATCGCCAAGATTAGCGATGGCCATTTGTTTGTCAACGAGTAAAACAGCGGTAAGCGTGGTCCCCATTTCTTTAGCTTTAGGATTGCGGGTCGCTTCATCATAGATAAGGCGATTGGCTTGCTTTATATGGTAAGTAAGCCATAATCGCGCCGTTCCCATCGTAAAAAATGAATTCTTTGCCTTAAAGGCATCGCTTAAATAGTCGGATGCCATTTTAGCGGCTAAATCACCGCGAGAGTGGCCCCCCATGCCATCGCACACAAGTAACAAAATATCGCCAGTGCGATTTGCTAAAGCGAGGGCGACATCTTCGTTTGTTTCACGTACTTTGCCAATGTCTGATTTAAAAGCGAAATTACCATGTTTTTTCATTGTGTTTTGCCCGCAATTGGCCGCAAGCGGCGTCGATGTCGGCACCAAACTCCTTGCGAATCGTCGCAGTTACTCCTTTACGTGTCAAATAATCAAGAAAGGCTTTGACGCGGTGATCGGGACTGCGCCGATAACCGTTTTCCATGACTTCATTATAAGGAATTAAATTAACATATGCCAAGATACCTTTAATCAAACTTACGAGTTGCTGGGCTTGTTCAAGCCCATCATTTATTCCATCGATCATAATGTATTCAAACGTCACGCGCCTTGAAGCGACATCGATGTATTCACGAACGGCCGGCATCAGGTCTTCCAGAGGATAGGCGCGATTGATTTTCATTAATCGGGAGCGCAACTCATTGGTGGGTGCATGAAGACTAATCGCCAAATTTATTTGAAGTCCTTCATGGGCATATTGCCTGATTTTATCAGGAATGCCACATGTCGACACTGTCAAATGACGCGCGCCGATGGCAAACGCCTTGGGATGGTTTAGTATCCGGATAAAATCCATCACATGATCATAATTATCAAATGGTTCACCCGTTCCCATTACTACGACGTGTGTGACCCGCTTGCCTTGTCCTTCTTCAATAAGCAAATTATTGATAGCTAACACTTGACCCACAAGCTCACTAGTGGTCAGATTCCGTTGCCGTTTTAATAGACCCGAGGCGCAAAACGAGCACCCCATGTTGCAGCCCACTTGCGAACTAACGCAAACGACTTGGCCGTAGTTGTAGCGCATCAGCACAGTTTCCACTAAATGGCCATCATACATTTTTACTAAAAGTTTGACCGTCCCATCGTCGCTATCTTGACGCACATGAATTGTAGGTAAATCAAAGTTAAACTGGGTTTTAAGTTCATCGCGAAAAGCTTTCGATATATCGCTCATGGCGTCGATTTCAGTGACTCGACGAGCATATACCCAGTCGAATAGTTGCGTCGCCCGATAGCTCTTTTGATTTAAAGCGACCATATGGTCGCTTAATGCATTAAAAGTTAAGTCGAAAAAATTCGTCATTTATTGTTTATTTTCTTCCTCATAATCGCCATGTACAAAGCGGTATTCATTTCATCAAATGGGAAATATTGCTTTTCATGAATTAGGGTGAAATCCTGATGTTCCGACAGGAAATTAGCAATAAGGTTTTGTCCTTCTTTTTTGTTGATGGTATTGATGCCATAGCTGAAAAGACCGCCTTCGGCGACAAATTTTGACGACTCATGGAGCGCTTCCTTTTGTTCGGCAATTAGTCCATCAATATTATCTTGTTTAAAATGAATGAAGAAATCAGGCAGTGACCTGATGAGATCAAACTTCGAGCAATTGCTTACAAGAATGACAAAATCTTGGGGATGGCTGACATGTGAAATTAACAACTTGGGCGTGCTCTCGAAGACGACGATGTTGGCTAGGCCAAAGCTGCCAATCGCTTTTTGAATGTCTAATTTTCGAGCGATGGAATTCGTCGCTACCTGAACGCGATTTTTGTTATTCGTGGCGATCGGAATCTCAAGATATAGGGCGTTAGGTCGCGTTTCCACGATTAAAACATCGCCAAACATCGTTGAAAAATCAAATTTATTCAAGATATCGGTGACTGCTAAGCGTTGTTGAAAAACGTAGTTATCCTTATATAGTGGCCGCAGTTTCAATGGTTCACGACCTTGGTAAATGACGGTATTTGGACATGGTCCTTTAATGAAGTATGAATCGTGTTCCAGCACATAATCGGCATTTGCCTTTAAATCATTAATGCGACATGCTTGAAACACCGCCTGATTGTTCGCTTTTAAAATCTTGTAAGTATTTGGTATGCCAAAGTGTTTCTGCCACATTGTTATAAGCCACGCCGGCGTATTAAAACGAAGCGACAAATATTCAACGGTATTCGTGGGGACATCTGGTCCAATTAATTGGCGGCCCGGCTCAGTATCGCGCATAAATTGTTCGACTGATTGCTCTTCGATGCCTAAACTCACCATAAAATCGCGTAAGTAAATAGCCACTTCGGGATATGGGACTCGTTTAATAAACACATTGTTGCCGAGAATTACTTGAATCAATAAGCGATCTTTTAGCGCTAAATCAGGATATCGTTTAGTGACGACATGATTGAGTAACATGTGGTGGTGAAGTTCGCAACTGGTCAACGACCGCACAAGTGGTTGTAGTGGTTGTTCAACGGGAGTTTGGGTAAAAACCCGTTTAATGGCGACTGAAAATGGTTGCTGATTCTCGATGATATCTAGCAAGATATCGCGAGCATGTTCGAATGCTTTCATAAAAATCACAACCCCTTTAATATAATAATTATAAATTATTACGCGCTATATCGTTAGCAATTAAAAAAATCTCCTTACTTATTCTTATTCTTGGGACTTTTCGCTGTTTTTTTATTTTCTTCAGCAAATATATCGCCTTGGAAGACATCGCTGACCTTACTTGCCTCGATTGGTTGAACTTTGACGGCATTAGCGCTTGTCACGTAGCGGGGATATAATTCATCATAAGTAGCATAGTGGTCTTCCATTTCAAAATAATGAAATTGTATGGCTCCATGGATGATATGTTCGCGAATAAGTGTTAACAAGTATTTAGCGACCTCGTCTTGAGATAACCGAAATTTGCTTGGGGCAAATACCTGAATAAACGCATGGTAATCCGTTTGGTCGACACCATCATGAAATAAATAACTTTCAGAAGCTGCTACAAGGATGTCATCCGTCGCATAGATTTTTGCTAAACGTGCATGAATGTCGTGGCTAATTCGCTCGGCGATAAACGGGTCCAGACCAATAATGGCGATGGTAATCATTTGAATTTCTCCTATTCGTTAAATATCGTATGGATCGATATTAATCGTAAAGTTTACTAGTGTCTTTTGGCTCATGAGTTCAACAATTTGGTGCAACGGCTTTTGGATTTTTTCATAATTGCGATATTTGACGATAATCAAGCGCCGATGCATTTGGTTTATAAAGGCGATATAAGGGCTGCTTGGACCAAGAATTATCACATCATCGCGCATTTTTTCTGCAATCATGTGGGCCATCGTATCCGCGACTTGCACAAGTAGCGCCTCGTTTCGCGATGATAAATTAACGGCTAATAAATAACTGTATGGTGGATAATTCGCGAGTTTGCGATGTTGCATTTCCATGCGAAAGAACAATTCATAATCTTGCCGTGCTCCCAACACGACGGCGTAATGATCTGGTGCGTATGTTTGGATGATGGCCGTACCCGGTCGATCACGGCGTCCCGAGCGACCCACAGCTTGCGTGATTAACTGGAATGTTCGTTCACTTGAGCGGTAACTTGGTAAGGTTAAACCGATATCGGCAAGGACAAGACCCACTAGAGTCACCAGGGGAAAATCGTGACCTTTGGCAATCATTTGCGTACCAATGAGGATATCCGCCTCATGGTCGGCGAATTGCTTCAATGTTTTGCTGATTGTGTGCCGGACTTTACTAGAATCAGAATCGAGTTTTAAAATGCGGGCGGTGGGAAAAAGGCGCGCGGCTTCTTCCACAATCTTCTCAGTTCCAAATCCTTGGCGAATAAAATATGGTGATTCGCACTTTGGGCACGAAGTTGGATAGGCTTCAAGATAGCCGCAGTGATGGCATTTAAGCATGTGATCGTGGTGGTGATAGGTCAGGGCAATATCGCAATTGGGACATTTAAACACGTGTTGGCACTGGCGACAGCTTAGACTTGGCGCATACCCGCGCCGATTAATAAGCAAAACAATTTGTTCACCACGATCGAGAGTTGCTGTCATTTCCGCGCGAAGCTGCAGCGAGAAAAGTGATGATTCACGCGAGGAATTGCGGGAATCGAGCATATCGATAATTGCAGTACGAGGTAAGTCTTGCTCGTTAATGCGTTTGGGCAAACGCAAATGATGATAAACGCCTTTTAAGGCGCGGGCCCGCGTTTCAAGTGATGGGGTGGCCGAGCCAAAGATGACTTTCGCCTGATGATACTTGCCCCGCCTAATCGCGACATCGCGAGCGTGATAAAATGGCATCGTATCTTGCTTATAAGTTTCCACATGTTCTTCATCAAGCACGATTAATCCGATATTCGTCAATGGAGCGAAAACAGCGCTTCGGGCCCCGACAACAATTCGCGCTTGGCCCGAGGCAATGCGCCGATATTCATCATATTTTTCCCCCGGTGTTAATTCCGAATGTAAAATAGCAACTTCCCCATGGAATCGTTTTAAAAAGTAGCCGACCATCATCGGCGTTAAAGCAATTTCGGGCACAATCATCAACACGGATTTGCCCTGTTTTAAAACCGTTTCGGATAAAGCAAGATAGACTTCGGTCTTGCCGCTTCCTGTTACTCCTTGAAGAAGGAAGATGGCATCTGACGAAGTTAACGTTTCATCAACCACGGCTTGTTGATCGCTTGTTAATTTGGGGGCGATGTCATGGTCAATAGCGGGCATCGTTAAACGCATACGTTCCCGAAAATATATTTCCACCTTCTTTTTGGATACTAGGTTATTTAAGATGGAAGGTGAGCGGCAATCGCGTTTCGAAAAAGGCGCCTCTCTTGCCATAATACGGAGCCACTCAATTTGTTTTAATGTTAATCCATCTTCGGAAGAGTCAATCACTTTTACCATCGCTTCATAAGCGATTTGGGGGCCCCCAAGCGCCGATTTTTGCGGCTTTAAGCTTGAAGGAACCATCGCCTGAAGCATGCTGATACGCGGTAAAAAATTATAGGCGGCGATATCAAACGCCAAATGCATTAATTCTTCATTCAAAAGTGGTTCCTGATCGATGATTTGCTCAATGGGTAATAGTTTATGTGGGGCTTTGGCTTGGAATTTATCAAGTGGCTCTTGAAGCTCTTCGGCGTCAAGAACATAACCCACCAGCGATTGATGGTTAAAGGGGACAAGGACGCGAAAGCCCTTTTTGAAACTCAATTCTCCCTCATACCAATAGGTAAAAGGCCGATCGAGCTGCAGCGATGCATGTTCAATCAAGACTTGAAGCAACCACATATTATTTACTTTCGTTGTGAGCTAATTGGCGGATCCGCGTCCGGATAATTTTTTGTATTTCCGCGCTCGCCCGCTTGACCGAATCGTTTAAAACGACAAAATCATATTCGTTTTGAAGGACCATTTCCCGTTTTGCCTTTTCAAGCCGCTCATTTATAATGGCCTCAGGTTCCGTTGATCTACGCGTAATCCGTTCTTTTAGCGCTTCAAACGATGGAGGAATTAAAAATATTGTCAGCACGTGATCGTCGCGCACCTTTTGCATCACTTGTTTGGCGCCTTCGACTTCAATTTCTAAGATGACGTTCATGCCTTCGTTTCGTAATTTTTCAACAGCGGTGGCAGGTGTGCCGTAGCGGTTTCCTACAAATTCGGCCCATTCCAGGAACTCGTTACGGGCTAATGATTTATCAAATTCTTCGCGCGAAACAAAATAATAATCAAAACCTTCCCGCTCATGGGGCCGGCGACTTCTTGTCGTCATACTGATAGAATAAACAAGACGTAAAGAACGATCAGTCATCACTTGACGACGAATCGTTCCTTTACCAACACCGCTGGGACCGCTGATGATGATAAGTAAGCCTTTTTTTAAGCATTTCCGCTTGAACATAATAGTAAAGTTATTATATGTGATTAAACCCCTACAAATCAACGAAAACTGGGCTCTATGTTATACTAATGTTCATGAGACCACTTCCACAAACATTTGCCGAATTAGCAAATGACATCAAACAACAAATTACAAATCTTCACATCGCCGACATCCGCCAATTGACTAATAAGTCGCTACTATTGGTATTTTCAGAAACAAAGTCGATGATGCTGGCGCTTTGCCTCGAACCTAGCGAACCGTTAATCACCCCAATTGATCCCCCACTTGACTGGTCACTATTGGTGAAGGCTGATATTGAAGTATTACGCCATCACATCATAAAAATGCGAATTGATGAAGTGATTTTTAGTGATGTTGATGACATCATCATTCTAAAGGGACACCGCAAGGGTGATGATTTTCAAATCCGCCATTATGAACTGATTATCGAACTTTTTAAAAAACATCCCAATCTCATTCTTACCCGTGATCAAAAAATCATTTTGTTGCTTCATTCATTTGGAATTGATCAAGCGCGACCATTACTTCCAGGATTCACGTATGAGAAACCATTACTACATGAAAATAAAAAGATTCGCAATTGGGCAGTTGCCATCGAAACATATATTTCATCACTCCAAACATCGATCATTGCAGAACGGGCAAAGCCCATCAACAAAATAATTAATAGTCGCCTTAAGTTGTTAACGAAAAAATTGGTTTTTCTAAATGAAGATTTAGCAAGTTGGAACGTACGATTAAACGCGCGCGTAGAAGCTGACTATTTATTAACACTCGAAAATCTTAACCGCCATCTTGACAACATTGATTTTGATGGGGTTAATCTGAACCTAGATCCGCGTTATTCGCTTAAGCAAAACGCTTTGAAACGCTATCGCCAATATCGCAAGGCTAAACAAGCGCAAGCGCCCATCCGCGAACAAATTCGCCTCGCTAATGAAGAAATTGCTTTTCTCAATCAAATTAAAGAATCGCCCCAAGTTACGATTTTCGACATTGAACACATTACTAATTTGCTGTCCGATTGGCATCTTTTGCCGAGGGAAAAGAAAAGCAAACGAACCGAGGCCTTGAAACAGCTTCCATACCATTTTTCAATCGATGGATATCACTTCTCGTTTGGAAAGAACGCACTTCAAAATGATTATTTGACCTTTAAGATTGCTCAAAAAGAAGAATGGTTTTTTCACATAAAAGACCATCCCGGCGCCCACATTATTTTGCATCAAACGAAAATTGATGCGAAATCCAAAATAATCGGAGCGATGCTGGCATTAATTCTATCTCATCAAACCACGGGCGAAGTTGATTATGCGCAAGTCAAAACAATAAAAAAAGGGGCGCACAGCGGTCAAGTCCTTATGCATGATTTTAAAACGATGCGCCTATTGAAAGTCGATGAGCGTTTGTATGATGTGGTGACCACTGCTACGCGCCTTCAAAGATAATCGGCGCCTTTAAGAGTTTCTTGCAAGGCCAAATTTTCAAACTTTTTTTGGCGTAAAACTTCATACGCCACGATGGCCACACTATTTGATAAATTCAGACTTCGTGCCGCTGGCTGCATGGGTATTCGTAAATTGCGGTCAACATTATTTTTTAATATTTCAAGAGGAATTCCACTTGATTCAGACCCAAACATTAAAAAAAGAACGCTTTTATCGACAAAATTCACATCACTATAAAGTCTCGATCCATACCTTGTAATCATATATGTGTCTGGATGGCGATTTTTTGTCAAGAACTCCTCAAAATTATGATAAGTCATCACATCAAGCATGTTTCCATAATCAAGAGCGGCGCGTTTAACTTCGCGATCGAACAGCGAAAAAGCAAACGGACCAACAAGATGAAGTTTCGCTCCAATCGCGGCGGCAGTTCGCATAATATTGCCGGTATTGGCAGCTAGTTCTGGCCGATATAAGACGATATGAATCATGATTGGAACTCCTTAACCACATTAAGTCATTTTCTTGTTAAAATTATAATATGAACGAAGCAAAAGCGCTCTATTTACGAATTACGGGATTGGGGGTCACGACCATTGAACCCTTATATGGTGGTCTTAATAGTGCCAATTATTTAATAAATCGCCACGATGTGTTACGGATTAAAAAACCATCGTTTGACACATTTTATCATCCTATCAATGAATTCAAAGCGGAAAAACTCGTCGCCACGACAGGATTGACACCCAAATTGCTTCACTTCGATCAAATAAGTGGCAATAAATTGACTTCGTTTTTGCCTGATACTACATTCATTAGCAAGCCGCCCACCAAGAAGCAAGTACAAAGTGTCGCTCAGGCTTTAAAACAACTTCATGCGCTTCCAAATGGCGATATCGCCCCATTTGATGCCATAAAACGTTATGCCCTGTATAAAAAGACCGCTAATATCCTGACTTCGGGACCAAATGAAGAAAAGATTATCGCTTATATCCAACATTTATTTACCCAAAGTCCGGCCGTGTTTTGCCATAACGACTTAGTCAGTGGTAACATCCTATTTAGAGATGATAATATTTACATCATTGATTATGAATATGCCGGCTTAAATCACTATTTGTTCGATTTAGCATCATTCATTAGCGAAAACAATATTAATGATGCCGCCCTAATCGATTCTTTTCTAGCAACCTATTTCCAAGAAAAAAACATCCCGCGTCGCGACTTCGACATCGTCTGTCGATTCCTTGATTACTTGTGGTATTACTGGGCGCAAGGGATGTTCAATGTGACCGGCCAATCGATTTTCAAAACAATTGCCAAAGCTAAATGGCAACGACTTAAAAACTTTTAGTTTTCAAATTGATCTTCGTAATTTTTCATGCTCGAAGCAATGATAGCTAAGGCTTCTTCTTTTCCTTCAACTTGCGAGACAAAGGTGTCTTTGCCTTCAAGCATCTTATAAACTTGGAAAAAATGGCGCATTTCTTGGAAGAGGTGATCGGGCAAATCTTTCATGTCATGATAAGCGCTAAAAACGGGGTCGTGTTTCGTGATGGCGATGATTTTTTCATCAATCATGCCCCCATCAATCATTTTAAAGACGCCGATTGGATAACATTCCACAATCGCTAACGGTTGAATCGCTTCCGAACAAAGCACCAAAACATCGAGGGGGTCAAGATCCCCGGCATACGTGCGCGGGATAAATCCATAATTTTGGGGATAATGAGTCGAGGTAAATAAAATCCGATCAAGAATAATCGTGCCTGTTTCTTTATCAAGTTCGTATTTTGTTTTGCTGCCTTTCGATATTTCAATACAAGCAATAAAATTTTCAGGGGTAATCCGCTTTTTATTAACATCATGCCATAAGTTCATAGGTACCATTCTCCTTTAGATATTATATCAAGCAAGCGTTTTTTTGCTAGATAATAAAACATGGTATAATTCACAATATGAAACGAAAATTGCGACCAATGACGCTCTCACTTCTAACCATTGCCAGCCTAACAATGCTGGTAAGTTGTCAAAAAAGTGACGCCCCGTTTATTAGTAAAAATGGCACATTATTTTTAAGCACGGATAGCGTTATTAATACATCCACAAGTAATTTCACAATCGCCGTTTCAAGCGATGAGATAAGTGTCCTCATCGATACGGATGCCTCCTTTGTTTTATATTTTGGTAATGCTTATTGCAGCTCTTGCATCGCCTTTAATCCATCTTTTTCCACATACATCAATGAGACAAACATGCTTATTTATTCTTACGATAACATTGAAAATGGCAACGATTTTGACATCTTGTTACAACGCTATCCCGAGGTTTTTTCCTTGAACATGGTCACTCCATCATTGTACTTTTTTAAACTCGGGGAACTACGAACCAAACAAATTGGCAATAGTCGCATGCTTGACATTAATACGTTTCGCCCCATGATGAAAAGTTTTGCTCAAGCGGTAAATATTAATGTAATTCATGACGCCGAAACTTATCAAACAAAGCTCACCGATGGAATCGTGCTTGCTTATGACCGCACTAACACCTCAATTGTCAGCCTTTATAACGACTTTCTATTCCCTTATTTTTCCACAATGGAAGGTTCCATCTACCAATTGGAGCTGACCTTAAATGAGGATTTATCTAATTACATTTCTCAAGAATTTGCCTCATCGACAGTTCCGCTACTTTATGAACTTGAAGATGGTGCCGTTACTTCCTTCATTAATCTAGCCGATCAAACATCTGCCACCATTATTTCCTGGCTTGACAATCAGCTTGGCGCCTAGGAATGTAACCGCTTGCATGAACCACGATTCGTGTTATGATATGATATTCATTTATAGGGGGACCATCCATGAGTTTTACGATTACTTATGACAACCAAACAAAAACATTTGATTACAAAGTCGCGTTGCTCGACTTAGCCGGTGATGATCATTCAATTGTTTGCGCAAAGGTCAATAACCGCATTCGCGAGTTGACTTATGAAGTTTATTTTGACGCTGAAGTCTCGTTTTTGACCGTTAAGGATCAAGACGCGATTCGCACTTATGAAACTTCGCTACGCTATTTATTCGCCATGGCGTTTACACGGCTTTATCCTGATGTGGATTTCCGTTTTTCGTATAATGTATCGCGCTCTATTTTTGTGGAACTCCTCAATCGCGACAAGCTATCCGACACTTACATGGTGCGCCAATTAGAACGCGAGATGCAACGAATCGTCGATGCCGATTACAAGTTCAACCGTTTCATCGTCAGCAAAGATGAGGCGCGCGCAATCTATGAAAAATTACATATGCAAGATAAAATCGAAATCTTGAAATTCCGCCCTGAAAAAACAGTTCATTTCTATGAATGCGAGGGCTATTTGAATTACATGTTCGGCTATATGGTACCTTCTTCCGGCTACCTAAAAAGCTGGAAACTGCGGCTATATAGTCCTGGGATCTTAATTCAATATCCCCGTTACGAATGCCGGGGAGAAATTCCCCCGTTCCAAGATGCGCCCACATTTGGGCATACATTGAAAGCAATTCATCAATGGTCGAAGATTACCCATGCCGATTCCGTCGCCGGCATCAATGCTTATATTACTGATGAACGCGTCGTCGAATTCATTAACCTGTCCGAGGCGCTTCACAACCGGATGCTCGCTGAACTTGGGGAATTAATTACCAAAGACATCGATAACATTCGCCTTATTTGTATTGCTGGGCCATCAAGTTCGGGTAAAACGACGTTTGCTAACCGTTTAAGAATCGAATTATTATCGCGTGGCATTAATCCGATTCGAATATCAATCGATGATTATTACTTGCCACGGAATAAAGCCCCGAAAGATGAAAATGGGGATGCCGATTTGGAAAGTATCGATGCGTTGGATATTGAACACTTTAACCAGAATATGCTTGATTTGATTCAAGGGATGGCCGTCGAATTGCCTAAATTTGATTTCAAAATCGGGCAAAGAGTCTCCGGTCGCACCTTAAAGATTGATCATGATACCGTCATTATCATCGAAGGCATCCACGCTTTAAACGACAAACTAACAACCCTGATTCCCAAACACCAGAAATATAAAATATATATTTCACCCCAATCACAAATCAACCTCGATAACCATAACCCTCTTTCTTTAACCGATTTACGGTTATTGCGCCGCATCGTCCGCGATAAAAAATACCGTAATTCCTCAGCCGAAGAAACAATCTCCATGTGGCCAAGCGTTCGTCGCGGCGAATTTACATGGATTTACGATACCCAAGAAAATGCCGATTATGTGTTTAATTCCTTTTTATCGTATGAATTATGCGTCATGAAACGCTATGCGATGCCCCTGCTAACTACTATTGAAAAAGACGCTCCCAATTATCCCACTGCCGAGCGCTTAATTAGGATGCTGAAATACTTTCTCGACATCGAAGATCGGTGGGTACCATCAAATTCATTAATCCGCGAATTCATTGGCGGATCGTGCTACTCCGACGTTATTTAAGCTTGCGACTATTAATCAAGCGCGTGCGTTCAATTCTATGAAAATTCACCAACTGTGGATAATAGATTTCTCGTAGCGTTTTGTATTGGGCTTGCCTTTCTTCGCTTAACCAGGGGAGATACCGATTGAGAAAAATCGTTTCCAGTCGGAAGAATGTTTCATATAAATTTATTAACGTAATATCATAAAAAGTCGTGCGTCTCGAATAGATTAATAGGGGCGATGAGTGCGTAATTTCGCTGCTCATTTCATAGGTCTTGGCATATTGAGACAGCCCCGCGACTTTTTGCACCCCATCACGGAAATTTAAGCGCACCTCGGCTTGACTTGCCGTGGCGTAAAGCCACCCATATTCGATAAATTTCTTGAGGTCCTTGCTTTTGAGGCCACGTTCCTTCATTTGTTCTTTAATCTTGGCAAACATCGCATCGGTTTTTTCTTTATCATCAATTAGGTGGTGGAATGCTAAGCCATACTGAAGATGCGTTAAATAAACGGGCACGACTTCAGCCATATGTTGGTGCAAGATAATTAGAATCGCTTCCGATTCATGAAGGGTGCGCCACGTCGAAAAGGCCTCCGTTTCAAATCCTGAGATGAGTAAATCGAGGGCACAAGTAAGCAAGGAAAAGCTTTTATTGATAATATCGGTGAAAAGTGTTTGTTGCGGTTGTTTGCTTTTGAAATTGCTGAGGCTGCCGGTAATCGTATTCGTATAAAGTTTAAGCGTCGTCAAGGGTGGAAAATAGCGGCTCTTGATGGCTCCCGTCCGGAATTCCAGATGTTCGTTGGTCAAATATTTATCAATCGCCGAATTGATGATACGCATGACATAGTCTTGATTTTGCTCAAGTTGCGCCCGCTTTTCCTCGGATTCTTTTAAATAATAATACATATGTTCATGAATCAAATATAGCGTCAATACGACAGGATTGATGTAGCGAATCGGATTGGCGGGATGCTCATTTAAAAATTGAGTTACTCCTTGAAGAGCGTCAACATGGAGTTGATACAAAAATGATTCGTTAGTCCCCGCAGGTAAACTAAGCGTTAATATTAGCTCATGGAACTTATCTTGCGGGACCGGTTCGAAATGGTTTCGCTCATTCATAAGATGACACCTCACGATAAATATGACGCATTAATGAAATAAGGTAAAGGCGGATTGGCTTTTTAGTGCGAGCGGCGATTATCTCATAATACATTTTCATTTGCCGATCATACTCAATATGATCGAGAGAACTGGTCTTAAAATCAATGATGCGAATTTCATTTTCGAATTCAAGCATGAGGTCGATCATACCCAATGTATCGCTAGCATTATCGACATAAGCTTGCTCCTGAAACACTTTAGCCAGCCTGGCGTCGCTAAGTGGTGGCAGTTTTATAATGGCCCTGATATGTGCTTTTAAATCTTCGGAAGCGATAAAATCAAGGTTAAGGTTTTGATAATCAATCCGGCTCATAATCTCATGGAGGCGCACCCCAAACTCGAGTACTGTTTGATCCACTTGAAGGGGAGTCGCGCTTGCCCGCTCTTTAATTTGAGGAGTTGTGGCGATATTCACATGCTTAAATTCAATTGATGGGGGCGTCTTCCCATCTTCAGTCGCTCGCAATTCAACATTTTTGAATATGTATTTATGGCCATACCGTTCAAAGAATCGGCCAAATGCCATAAAATCATGGAAGCTTTTGCTTCCTGACAGGGTAAATGGGCGTCCATCATTTTGCTCATAGATCATAATCATCGCTTCTTCGCTACGGGTGAGCGCCACGTATAATTTCCGCATTTCTTCGGATAAAGCTTGTTGCTTCTCGTCGGCGCGGACGAGAAAATGAAACAAGGTATAAGTTGTGTCTTTATCATAAATTGGCAAGACAATACCATAGTGCCCATGGGCTAACATCGATGTTTTTTCCTCGGGATGATTGAAGCGTTTCGCAAAACCTGGATAATACACAACAGGGAATTCAAGCCCTTTCGATTTATGAATCGTCATTAAATGAACGGCTTGTTCGCCTTGATTCAAACTCTCAAGCGCTAATGGGGCATTAAGACGCGTCGATTCATCGAAATAAATGACGAGGTCGGTCATCGTTTGGCCCATTTTCTCAATCGAAGCGCCTAATTTTATAAGTTGATCGATGCGGTGAGCATGAAAGTTAACATCGCCAAGCGCAATAACTTTATGGTGCAAATCAAATTTAATGGCGATATTAATTAATGTTTGTTGCAGGGAAGTCGTTTTCGCCTCGAAAGCAAGATTGCGAATTTCATCAACAAGAGGATCGTGGTCAATCGTTTTTTCTTTAAAAGCCATGATTGTTTGATGAATTGCGGCATCGCTTGTTTGAAAGATGAAGCTACGCATGACGCTGGCCCATTCATGCAAATGCTGAAGCGGGAAATCTTCTTCTTGCGCACCAGCGACAAGGCGAATCAAATTTTCGAATACGTTTAAGACATCCGATTCATGGAAATCATCAATCAATTCAACATCGAGCGGAATGCCTTCAGCGTTAAAAATTCGTTGAAAATCAGAAAATGACGCTTTGCGATCGATTAAAATTGCAAAATCGTTAAATTGAATGGGCCGCAAAACATCGAGTTTTTTATCATAGACTTGCTGCTTTGTCTGCATTTTACTAACGATATCATCGGCGATGATGTTTATTTCTGTCTCAATTGGGTCAATATTCATTTCGCGTTCGTAGCCATACATTATTAAACCTACGTCTTGCGATACTTTTCCATTGAGGTTATATTCTGTTTGTCCAAAATGGATTTGATGATGGGCTAGATAATCGGCGCCCCCAATTTTAGGGCTCATAAGGTGCGAAAAAACATCGTTAATGGCATCAATAACTTCGGCGCGTGAGCGATAATTTGTATTCATATCAATTGCCCGACCACCCAATGAATCGCGATAATCCGCATACTTTTGCGCGAATATATCGCAATTGGCGTTGCGAAAGCGATAAATCGATTGTTTGATATCCCCTACGACATAGACATTATCTTGTGCCAACAAATTAATGAAATAATCTTGTAAGTCATTTGTATCCTGGTATTCATCAATCATGAGATGCCGGATTTCTCGTTTTAATTCTTTATTTATTAAGGGATTCTCGACTAATTTAATTGCGAATTTGGCTACGTCAGAAAAGCTAAACAATTGTTTTTCTTGTTTGAAACTCATGAGACGATTGTGAAGTTCGCGTGCGATATTAACGATGGTCGTCACGTCGTTTTTAGTTGCTAAATATCGTGTTTTAGCATAATTGGAGCTAGCGATAATCGAGGCCCATTCCTGCAAACCCTGGACGCGTTGTTTGATGAAGTCATGCAATGCTTTTTCTTCATCTAGCAGTTTTCCGCGTATTTTATCGGGAAATTTGTTGGTGATGATTGCGGCGATTTTAGTATCCACATCCGTAATGTCATTGATGCGCGCAAAATATGAAATTACCGCCGTCATCATATCTGAATTACTAAAAGCTTTAGCCGCATCAATTAAAGTTACAAATTCTTCTTCAACCAATTCAATAAAATCAGATAATCCTTTTTCAATGAAAGAATCAGAATAATAATGATCGATATAATGGTCAAAATAAGCGATTTTATCAATCTTTAAATCAGCAACCCGATCAACATTTTCAACAAGAGATTGCAGTTTTTTATCATCGCGCGTGGCATAGGTATTAATTAGATGTAAAAATTCCAAATCGCCTTGTTCATAATGAAACGCAAAAATATCATCAAGCGCTTTTTTTCTCACATAATCCAGCAAAGATTCATCAATGATATCAATATCTTTTTCGAGCCCTAAGACATAATGGTATTTTTTTACTAGCGCTAGGGCAAAAGCGTCAAAGGTCATGATCCGAGCGCTTTCGACACGCATCGCCGCGCTTGGAAATTCCTTAACAAGGCGACTTCGAATGCGCTCTTTCATCTCATTGGCGGCCGCATTAGTAAATGTTAAGACTAATAATTGATCAAGCGAAAACCCTTGTTCAATTAACCGAAACACGCGTTCAGTCAAAACAGCGGTTTTACCGCTTCCGGCACCCGCCGAAACAACGATATTTTGACCGCGAGCTTCAATCGCTTGCCGTTGCTCGTTATTCCAACTCCGCGCCATCATCAACGTCCTCGCTTTCTATGTAAATCTTTGCAACAGCGTGATTTGGCCGGAAGCACATATCGCGGAACGGGCAATATGAACAAGAATAATCCTTGCCAATTCGGCGCGGGTTAATCGTAAAGTCGCAAGCGCGAATCGATTTAACGGCATTATTTATATGGCTAAGTGTCGTTTCCAGAAAACGTTCATTGTCGTCTTGTGAGAACACTCTTTGTGGGTAAGAAAATTTATCTTCTTTGCTGATTTTAATTCCGACTAAATATTGGCTATTCCGCAAGGTATCATCAAGCGTCATTAACACGGGGACGTTGTTGATTGATAAACCATTAAGCCGGACTTTATTATGATAAATTTTGGCATAATCTTCTTTCGGTTTTAAATTAATCGGAGGCGGAGTGATGTTTTGAATATAATACCCGATGATATCGACATCGCAAAACCGTGGATCGCGTTTAAACAAAAGACCATAACTTGGTAATTGTAACGATAAGCCGTATTGCAATTTGTCGGGCCTAAAAGATTCATCACCCGTTTTATAATCGACAAACGCGGCAAAACGTTTATCTTCGAGTTGCGTAAGTAAAATCTTATCGATTTTGCCAATGAATGTGGTGTTCTCATCTAGTGCAAATTTAAGGTTTACTTCGTTCATTTGCGCAACAAGGTGCATATGGGATTTATGTTCGGCATTGAAAGATATAACTTCAATTAAATCAGGTTTTAAGTGATCAAGAATGGCCTTGTCCCTAATTGAAAAAAAATAGCGATTTTTTAAAAGATTAAAGGAAGTATCAAAGTCAAAATCAGGATCATTGCTTAACTCCAACATCGCATGAGCAAAAGATCCAAAAGTGGTATAGAAATTGCCTTCAAACGGCTCAAGATCAAGCACGTAGTCTAAATAATAGCGATAGCGACATTGATAAAACGTGTCAATCCGCGAATAACTCATGCGGAGTTTGGCTTCCAAAAGATTCATATCAAATGGTTTGAACCGATAATCATATTGGCGATATGCTACATTCAATGCCTTTTGATATGGCGCAATTAATTCATTATCAATGTGGAATACCCGTTTTAAATCGAGCATGTTAGCCAACTTTATGTCTGCGCTTTGGCGCCCAAATTCTATTCTTCGGGGACGCGGCGTTAACTTGTCAAAGTTAAGACGATTAATCAAGGGACTCGCAAAAGCTTGGCCCCGCTCATCAATTAAGTGATAACTGATATAGAGGTGTGTTTGAGTTTTCAAAAAATATTCCCAAACGCCTTCCTCTTCATCGTTTTGTTCAGTCGAAGTAAGGCGACCAAGTTGCTGTCGTTCCTCATCATTAAGAAATGAAATATCGCGATGAATTGAAGGTATGACGCCTTGATTTGCTCCTAAAACGAATACATACGCCCCTTTGATGGGATATGGCGAGGGCAAAATACGAATCGCCGGATTCATTACCTTTGCCGGTACATTTGTCTGATCAAGAAGTGCTTTCAAATAACGTCTCATCGTGGCTGGTGACCCTTTAATTTGGGATGCTTTCTGGATCATCAATAGAACCGTATGCGTGTCTTCAATTGCAAAATCTTGCTTTAGTTGCGCAGCAATTAATCCAATGTCTTGGCCATCGTTAAACAACTTTTGAGCCATCTGACCGAGTGGAGTTGCGCCCCAGGAAGCGATTGAAGGAAGGTTGATTGGCATTTGAAAATAATGGCTACCGAGCAATAATGGCAGATGATAATTGGTGTCGTTATAAACGACGTAAATATCATTGATGTTAACTCCGTTATCGATTAATTCAGAAGCGGCATTAAAAAAGTAATCGACTTCGGATTGGATTGACGAAAAAGCGAAAACTTCCTGTTTTTTAAATTGAGAAGGCGTTTCAAACACGAGTTGTAGCCCAAGAATCTTTGCTAGTTTGTGTAATTCTTTATCATGATGATAGCCAATGACTTTCGCAAATTTTCCTTCAAACCCTTGGGAAAAATAGGGTGACTTCGCTAGTAATTGTTGGTTTTCAAGATCCGCTTTTATGGAGATTAATTGATCGATGCGAACATTTCCGATTGGCACTTGAGGCAAAAAAAATAAATCATTTAAGCGTTCCTTTGCTAATGCATAAGAAAAGCCATATTTTTCCATCAGATAGACAATTGCTGATTCTTTAGTCGAAAAATAAAGGCCTTGAATCAAATCTTCTTTAGAGTAAAACCGAACTGGTTCTCCCAAATCAATTGAATGTGATTTTAAATAACTGATTCGAAAATTGGGCGGGCAAATGATAAAAGATATGTTAGTAGCCTGATTATCCATAACAAAATTATATCGTAAATAATGAATGTTTAATTAAGATAATTAAATTAATTATCTTAAAGTTAGAGTTTATATGTTCGTGTCGCCGTAATGGTTTGTAACCATCCGTGATACCTACGCTTAACTTCTTCATGAGACATATCCGGAGTAAATGATTGCCGGTAGGTGTGGATTTTCTTAATTTGCTCCAGCGATGTCCAAAACCCGACTGCCAAACCGGCGAGATAGGCGGCTCCAAGCGCCGTTGTTTCAAGACAAGTCGGTACCTTCAAAGGCACTTCTAAGATGTCGGCTTGAAATTGCATTAAATAAGAATTGGCGGTTGCCCCCCCATCAACTACGAGGGCCGGAAGTTTTAGTCCGGTATCGGCCTTCATCGCTTCGATGACGTCTTTACTTTGATAGGCAATTGCTTCGAGGGTCGCTCTCACAATATGATACTTGGTGGTGTTTCGCGTTAAACCAAAGATAGCGCCACGAGCGTCATTATCCCAATAAGGTGTTCCAAGACCCACAAAAGCGGGGACGACATAAACGCCTTCGCTATCATTAATCATCATCGCGCTTCGTTCACTATCAGCACTTGATGAAATCATCTTCATTTCATCGCGCAGCCACTGCACCGCGGCGCCCCCGACAAATACCGAGCCTTCAAGTGCATAAGTTAATTTATTGTCCAATGACCAAGCGACAGTAGTCAGCAAGCCGTTTTTTGATAAAACTGGCGTATCGCCGATATTCATCAGCATGAAACAACCTGTGCCATAAGTATTTTTGATGCTCCCCGATTCAAAGCATGTATGTCCGAAGAGCGCCGCCTGTTGATCACCGGCCACAGCCATGATTGGAACATTGCTTGAAAAATATTTGGCAATTCCAAATTTTCCGGAGCAACATTTTACGGCGGGCATCATTTCGATGGGAATGTCGAATAATCGCAATAATTCCGAATCCCATTTTTTCTCGAATATGTTAAAAAGCATGGTGCGCGAAGCATTGGTGACATCAGTGGCATGTACTTCGCCATTTGTCAGTTTATATAACAGCCAACTATCGACGGTTCCAAATAAAAGTTCACCGCGTTTTGCCCGCTCATCGCCATCGATCGCGTCAAGAATAAACCTAATTTTTGATGCGCTAAAATAGGGATTTAATAACAGCCCCGTTTTTTGATGAATTATGGTGCGAAAAGACTCTAACTTATCGCAGATGGCGATTGATTGGCGCGATTGCCATACGATGGCCGGATATACCGGCATGCCTGAAGCTTTATCCCATACAATTGTGGTCTCTCGTTGATTGGTAATTCCAATCGTTTCGATTTGCCGCATCGTCAAATTTGATTTAATCAGCGCCTCATTGACGGTGGCACTGACGCTGGCCCAAATTTCGAGGGCGTCTTGTTCAACCCAGCCTTGATGAGGATAGTGACAAGTAATTTCTTCTTGGGCTTGGGCAACGATCCTTGTATCTTTATCAAAAATAATGGCGCGCGATGATGTCGTTCCTTGATCTATTGCTAGAATATATTTTTTCATAGTTATCAATTTCCCCGCAATTCCTTGACAAATTCCTTATCTTCCCTGCTAACGCGATATGAGTCGCGAATTTTACTCACCATCTTTTGACGAATCCAAATGGCGAGGTGACTTTGACTTATATATTCAAGAAATTCAGATTTTCTCCGAATAAAGCATTCCGCTAATAGCCAAGCAATGGCCATGTAAACATGGTAGACCGCTTCTTGTTCATCAATCAGCGACCAAACAATATCGAGGGGTTTTTTAGGGACGACATAAATAAGGGCCAGCACATACGCGAACCGGCGCAAATAAGGGAATGAGGATTTCGCAAATTCCGGAATCACTTTTATTACTTCTTCGCCAATGTTTTTAGGTAATGTGACGGCGACGCCATCAACAAATGACCAGTCGGTGGCGTCTTTAAAATACGCTCGATAAAAGATCCATTTTTCTTCAAGTGACCGCTGACTATAGGCCATCGACAAGCCATAAACAAGCGTTAAATCATAATGGATGTTATAAGCAAAATCGCTCCAATCAACATTGGCATTCGCCAATTCTTTACTAAGTAGCCGGATTGGCCCTAGCTTTATTTTTAAATTATAAGGATAGTGGTTCCTTTTATTAAACGGCGCCAATTGATACAAACGCTGGATAATATCCTGCACGGTCATGGGAGACGACATCGCTAGTTATCTTGACCTGACAAGACGTTCGATATTGCTTACTTCTTTGGGAATGTCGCTTGACAAGTTTTCAGAGCCGGTGCGCGTAATTAATATATCATCTTCAATTCGAATGCCAATGCCCAAGTTAGCAAAGTACAATCCCGGTTCCACCGTGATGACATGTCCCGGTTCTAGTGGTAACTCGCGAATTGCGGCGTCATGGGTGTCAAGACCAAGATGATGAGAAACACTATGGTAATAGTGTTGCGCGATTTGTTCTTTTGTTTCTATGAGCCCCCGATCGAGACATTGATTGGTTAGAAATTCAATCGTTTCGCGTTGTAAATCAATCAATGTTATGCCAGGCCGTGCAAATGTAATAATATGTTTATTGGTGGCCAACACGGCTTCGTATACCTCTTTTTGCAAGGCGTTAAACGAGCCTGATGCTGGATAGGTCCGCGTAATATCGGCGCTATAGCCATCATACCGAGCTCCCAAATCGCATAATACAAGCGCGCCATCAGCAATCTTATCCTTGGGGTTGGGATAATGTAAAATCACGGCATTCGGGCCAGAAGCTACAATCGTGTCAAAGGCGGGTTCCGCATTCGCAAAATCCTTAATCGCAAAACGAAATAAGCCTTCCACTTGATATTCATATAAACGCGGTTTCAATCTCGTCGCAATATAGTTTAATCCAAATCCAGTAATGCGAATCGCCTGGCGAATCGCGGCTACTTCAGCATCGGATTTAATCATTCTGTCGCTAACGATTATGGGATAAACATTTTCAATCGTTAAATCTGGCTTGCGTCCTTTTAATTCGTTGGCAAAGTCATTTGGCTGTTTAAAATGTGGCCCGATGATTAGATCAGGCTCTAAATCAAAATAGAAATGCTTAATTGGTCCATAAGCTTCTTCAGTGGCAAAAATAGCTTCAATTTTAGCCATTAAATTTTTAGTTAACAAGATGTCGTCCACCGCGCTTCTTTGCCGCGCTTGTTCAATCGTCAATAAACGCCCCGTCCATCTTTCTTTTGTGGCATCAGCTTCATCGATGAAAAGGTACGTTTTCACTAGATTATCGTCAGTCTTTAAAATTAATATGGCAGAATTTTCTTGGGTAATCCCCGTTAAATACTCAAAATTTCGATTGGCAATAAATGGGTGCTGTGAATCGGCGCTCGCTTTTAGAGCGGTACCCGCGAACAAAAGCAAGCCGCTATCAGGAAGTAATTTAGCGATAAGATTGTCGCGTCTTTTTTTGAATTGACTAGCTTCCATGACATTACTCCTCAAATTTTATCGGTCGCACAAAGCGTTCTTTTTGGACATCTTCAAGCGTCCAACGATTCATAAGTCTTTTAATGACATCACCACTAATAAGTGAATTGCTTATCAACTGGGCGTCTATTTTATTATTATAAGTGATATTTTGGATTGTCGCACCGGTTTCCATACAAAAACGATGAATATGCCCCATTTCTTCAATAGGACCCACTAAGTGGATTAAAAATCGTTCCCCCACTTCTCCTAGTATCGAATTATTTATCGCCATTTCTCCGGCTTGAATGAAACACTCACGCAGCCGTTTGCTTCCAAGCTTTCGACCGCCAAAATAGCGGATGACAACAAGCAAACCACAATCAATCGGCGCTCGTTTCAGTAAATTAAGCAATGGCAGTCCAGCAGTACCTGATGGTTCCCCGTCATCATCGCCATATAATTGGTCAGCAATTATATAGGAAAACGGAATATGGGCGGCACTTGGGTGCGTCTTTTTCAATTCGGTTAAGACTAGTTTTACTTCTTCTAGAGTCTGTATTGGAAATAGCGATCCGATAAACCGGGACCGGTCAAGCGTCAGTTCGCTTTTTCCTGAAGAATAAACGCCAATCATCACTCAAGGGCAATAAGTGCCTTAACCGCTTCCTCAAGTTCTGCAATTCTCATTGTTTCAAAATTGCCTTCATCGATAATTTGCGACATTTCATTCATCACTGGTAGCTGCGCCAATAACGGCACATGGTAGCGATCCGCCAAATCCTTTGAATAGCTGGATCCAAATAAATCGATGATGGTGCCACAATGCGGACATTTGACATATGCCATATTCTCGACAATGCCTAGCACCGGGATGCGTAGCATCGAAGCCATCTTCACGGCTTTGGCGACGATGTTGGCGACCAACTGTTGCGGTGAGGTGACGATAACGATTCCGGATACCGGTATTTTTTGAAATGTCGTGAGGGCAATATCGCCAGTTCCCGGCGGCATATCAATTAATAAATAATCGACTTCATGCCAGAAGACGTCCGTATAAAATTGGCGTACGAGGTCGCTCACTAGTGGTCCGCGCCATAAGATGGGTTCTTCGTGTCCATCAAGTAGCATCGCCGCGGAAATTACTTGAATTTCTCCACGACTCATTTGGGGTAAAATGTACCCCTCGCCGCCTTCGGCCTTTCCACTGAGGTGGAAAATCTTAGGAATGGAAGGTCCTAGCACGTCAGCATCAAGAATACCGACACGGAATCCTTCTTGCGTCAAATGAGTTGCGAGCAGGGCGGTCACAAAGCTTTTACCAACACCGCCTTTCCCAGATAAAACAGCAATAACATGCTTCACCCGCGATTTGGGATGTAATTTGGCTTTCTCAAAAATACTGGAAGAATTGTCGACCATAATGCTCCTTTCGATTAAGCGTAAACGAAGTAAATCTTATCGCCTTCGACTTCAAACACAAAGTTCGTGTTATAAGGATTTGAATCTAGATTGACGATAGCGGACTTGTAGGTCAAAGCATAGGCTGTTAGTGCGGTGGCGAATGTTCCAAAGTTGGGTGATTGCACGACTTCGGCCGCATAGAATAGCTTAGCGATTAAAGAGTTGCCACTTGAGTCATAGTTTGTGTAATCGTAAGAGGCGGTTCCAAATGGTCCACCAGTCACATCAGTGTGGAGCAATGAGCCCATCTTTACAAAGTGGCCTTGCAGCCGCGCGACGTCTGTTTCATCAAAGATGCCGCCCACAATCAGGTCAATTTCATCAATAACGGACAAAGCGCCTTCCACACCATCAGCTTCGACGGGGTTGAGATTGGCATAGTCGGTGCCATAGAAATCGATTGTGGTCGGTGTCGGGACAACTTTCGCGTATTCTTCTTCAAAAATATCGGTATAAAAGCCCGCCGACATTTCGCTAACAAGATAAGCACGATCGCTAATATTTTGTGATCCATCAAGTACATAAGTAAGTTCAATCAGCGACCGGAATTCACTTCCATAGCCTTCAATGGAACTTCCATCGGTCACCCCATTGAAATCGATTAATGTTTCCACATAGAGGTCGAGCCGCTCCGCCTCAAATTCATAATCAAAACTATTAAGGAAAATGGCTTCAATCTTGTTGGACTTGCTGTCTTTATCCGTTAACGGATTGTTGAAGTCGATATATTTGGCGATGCTGGCCGAATCAAGAATGTTATGGAACGCTAATGATCGCGTCTTGTACGTTTCGCCTGATACATCATTCGTGAATACTTGTGACACATCAAACAAATGTAGTAATGGCTCGGTTGTGTGGCCGCCTCCGATGAAGGCACCGATGTCGAATGTCGCCCCCATATCTTCATAAGCCGCCCCGTCATAAAATTCTGAAAGCAGTTCTTCAATGACGCCTTGAGGTCCCACGACTGGAGGATTGATTGCGGTGAAGTCAGTCGTGGAATAATCCATTGTTGTCAAATCGGTCGTGAAGTAATCAACGGGCGACAAGTAATAATCTTCTTTGCCCTCGGTATAGACATCGAAAGAAATGAATTGAAAGGCATCTCGTAATAAATCAGCCACGGCATCACTAGCCAGGTTGCTGTAATTTAATACGGCAAGAATTGAGCTTATTTCGGTTGGCGACAGCGTCGTCGGATCGATTCCGGACGTTCCGGTGCTCGTGGGCATCACGCGTTTTACTTCTTTGAAAACCCTAAATAAGGCATTAATTTCTCCGGAGTCACCTTCCCAATCATTGGTGTGGTGTTCAGCGCTCATGCCAAATAATGTTTCATAATTAACGACTAAGTATTCGGCCTTTTCGGCGGCTGAAGCAAACTTATAAACCATGGCCACATAATAGTTGGGGTTGGGGTTCAGCGAATCATTGATTAAGGTGCTTAAGCCCGTATCATTCATCATCTTAATCATGAGTTGTTCAAAGACAGTGGCATCAGTGGGAAGCCCACCAGGGACGCCTTCTTGATGGAAGACGTTGCTAGCAAATAGCGATTCCGCTAGCGCTTGAATTGAATCGATGTCGCTATTTGCAATCAGGGTTAAGTCGGTATAAGTTTTCGTAGCAACTACTTTGGCGTCACTATAAATGCCAAGCAATTGGGTAATTTCCCCATCTTGGTAGGGCAAATATTGATCGTCGATGAGCGGGTCGCCGCGATTGCCGCGGTAGTGCGTATTGGCATCGGTAAAGTCGACACCGGCGATGGCTACATCACCCGAGGTCAGCATATTGGCAAATAAATTTGGAATTGAGGGATAGACAATTGAGGAGTGGTTCATCGCTAGCAGCATGTTTTCTACCGCTGTAGCATCATCATCTAAAAGCGTCGATAAGACATCGGATGAACCCGCACCGCTGAATGTGGCAAATGATAGCCCGCTCGCGCTAAATGCGTCAAGAATATCGACAATGCGTGTAATTTCGCCCGTCGTGGCCGGAAGCGCAACATCGACCCATCCATCATCATTAAGCGGTTCATGGCCAGCAAAATCATTGCCAATCGCAATGATGTCTTCTTTTAAGGCTGGGTCACTACCGATGCCTTCATAAATATAGGCATCAAGTTGCGATTGATCAATAATCATCCACACCATTTGTTCAAATACGGTGATATCGAGTAATAAGCGATCTTTGGTCGGTTGTAGCGTATTGAAAATTAGTGAATCATGCAAAGCATTCAATAAATCATCAATTATGAGGGAATCGATTTGCGTTTCATCAAACGGGGTTCCATCGTTAACTCCCAAAGAATCAACAAGTTCATATATATCGAAAACTTTATCGAGTTCTTCTTGTCGTTCAGACACGGCACCCATCGTTTTTAAATAACTAGGATTGCTATCGGCGATAGTAACCCCTGTAATCGAGAAACCATCGGCGCTAAACATCTGGTCAAGTAAGTTAGGATTGGCTGGCCAGGCAATATAGGATTCATTAATACGTGCCATCAGCACTTCAACCTTTGCTTGTCCAGTTGGATCACCTAGCAAGAGATCGAATTCGGTGGTCAAAGCGGCTGGATTATCCATCGAATCAAAATCGATATCGGTATCTTTTAAGGCGACTAGGATATTTTTAATCGTCGCGATTTCGCCATTTACACCAATCCAGTTGTCAGGATTGGCGGGGACTGTGGCGGCAAAATTATTACCAATATCGATAATGTCATCAACCAATAATCCGGGTCGATCTCCTTCGAGCTCGTCACTATAAATGTGATCGACGAAATTGGTAACTGTATATAACATTTTAATTGTTTGCTCAAATATGGTTAAATCATCAGTCGCATGGTCATTGCCGGTAATGAATGTATTAAATACTTTCGAATCATGCATATCGTTCATCAATGTCTCAATCCCGACACCATCGATGCTCGCAAGCGTTAGTGGTGTGCCATCTGTAAGTCCCAAATCATTAATGCCTTCATAGACATCCATAAGTTGCGTAATTTCGGTGGCACGTTCAGAGGCCAATGGTTCATCGCGGAAGAAATCGGTATTGGCGTCATTCAAATCCACGCCATCAATCGCAAAGGAGCCTGATGTGAATATCTCATCGAATAAATTGGGAATCGAAGGATAGGCGATGCGTGATAAGTTGATATCAAGCAACAATGTTTCCACTTTTGTGGTGCCACCTGCCTCGCTGAGCAATGTCGAGAAAGAGGCAGCGCCATCGTTTCCAAAGTCATCAAAGCTGAGACCGGTGTTCTTAAAGCTCGTTAAGACATTGGTAATCGCCTTGATTTCCCCACTTGGGCCAATCCATTCATCGAGCGGATTATCGGTGTCCGTGAAGTTGTTGGGAATTGCCATAATGTCGTCTCGTAGAGCCGCATCGACATCGAGGGGATCGGCCAATTCGGCATAAATGTACGTATCCATCATTGAAGTGTCAAAAATCATTTCCACGACTTGTTCAAAGATGGTCAAATTACCTAAAGCGTGGCTTCGTGATTCAAATGATTCATCGAACATATTGAATATTTTTGAATGATGGAGTGCGTTAAGCATCGTCTCAATCTCGGCGATGTTTTCGGTGGTCAAAGTATCCATCGAGAAAGCGGCGCCACCATTAAGCGCTAATGTCTCTAGTGATGCATATACTTCAAACGCATAATCGATTTCTAACTCGCGATCGCTCGATTCATCCATCGTCAAAAGAATGTAACTATTATGTTCGGCTAAAACAAGGCTACCGACATTAAATTGGTCGGTTCCAAGAATTAAATCAAACATGTTATAAAGCATAATACGCATGCTACCAATATCATTCAAGGCTAGCATGATTGGTTTTACGTCAACCGAAGAAATCGTGGGATCGTTTTGAAGTTTATTGATCGGATCGGGGTCGCCGTCAGCAAATGTCTGAATGGCGGTCACAAAAGCGACAATTTTGTCAATTTCACCTCCATCACCATGCCAGTTGATGGCTGTGGCTGGCGTTTGTCCCACCGCGTGGAAATCAGCGGTCACGCGGTCATAAGGAGATAGCGACGTTCCGTCTTCGTAAGGATCATAAATGTAATCCGCCATCAAGGTGCCTGTTCCTTTTAATTTGGCTAATAGGAAATCGCTAAAGACATATTCGTCGCTTGGTGCGTTAAAAATTTGAGAGCGAGCAAGTGATTTAAGAAGGCTTTCGACCTTGACAGGATCAGAGTTTAAAAAGTCGATATTATCAAGCCCCTCGGTGAAATCATTGAGAGAATTGAGGATTATTTTTAAATTGGCTCCTTCTTCATGCCAATCTTGAACATTTCCAAAGGACGATCCAATCGTGGGGTCGACAAGACCGCCAGTCGGACCAATTAGATTGTCGAGCATGCCACCCATCGTGGCGCTGATGATAATTGAAGAATCGATTGAATCGAACATCGTGCCGATGGGGTCATCGGGATCTGAAGCATATGAAATCATTTGGTCCAGCACATCGCCTTCAGTATCAATATCGCCGACGACGACCATCGCCGTTTCCACAAATTTAATGAGACTATAGTTTTCGCCTGTGACGATGGGGTCGCCAAATTCATCGTAAGTGGTGGTCCATCCATCGCTAGGGACTGAACGCATCGCTGTATCGAATTCATCTTCGTCAAAATCGAGGTTACCGGCCGAATTAAACAATTCGGTCAACATATTGTAATAGTTTTCTCCAATCATCAGCCCATCGTCATCTTTTGGATTGATGATATCCGACATATAAAGCGAGTCGAGCAGACCGATTAGATCATCAGCGACAGGAGCAACATCTTCAAAAATGGTATCGAGTTGATCGACAACGCTTAATGAGAATCCAACAATATCGATTAAATATGACATTTGCGTACCGACATCGCCAAAATCAAAGTTTAAATCAGCGACTGTCAAACCTAGTGGCGATAGCAAATCGTCCATTTCGGGCGCAGACAGCGCGCCTTCAAGGACATCAGGAAGCACAGCTCCCATGATACGCGACCGATCGAGCAAGGGACAGACATCTTCTTTGAAGCCATCACGGAATTCACTATCTTCAAATAAAGTCAGCAATCCTGTATCGGCCGGGTCTTCAGAAGTTGGAACCGAACTAAGTTTTGGACCCCGCGCTAAAGGATTACTTGGCGGTTCTTCCTCGGGGAAAATAAGGGTCACTAAACTGTCATTTTGGAAAATAGCGCTGATGATTCCTAGCACGGCGCCAAATTCACCTTTATAGTTATAGCGCTTTTCGCCATTATCATTGCCATTAAGAAGCGTCAAAACATCTTCTAATGAAGTTCGATCGAAACTGGCCCCCCCGGCAAGCGTCTCGAGTAATGGGGTCATCGCCATATCCAGTAAATCATCCAGCCCATGGATTAAAAGACCACTATCAAGCAAGTTGGCACTGACATCGGGCAAAGGTAAACCATCGATGTCAAATAATATCGTTTTTGAAGTGTCTGGATCGACGCCGATTGGCAAACCATCAACATCGAGTTCACCGACGATAATCTCAATTAATTCATCGCTATTAGCGCGGATAATGTCAATCAGTGTCTGCTCTTCAGGTGTTAATCCCTGGGGCGTTTTTATTTTTTGGGAAAGCGATTTGATGCGTCCACCAGAAAAAGTACTATCATCAAACGGGTCAGCGAAAGGATTAGTTTCCTCGCCAAGATTTGTAATATCGAATAAAGCGGGCAATAAATCCGGATCGAGATTGGCAATATTATGAATGACATCATAAACAAGGGCGATTTCTTCGCCAAAATGTAAATCAGCATAATCATCCCATTCGGTCGGGAAGAAAGTGGCGAGTCCGATTCCTTCGACGGGATCAGGGCTGCTAACTTCATCATTGACAAGCTTAAAGACAACGGCGGGCAATACTTGACTTAAGAACTCCGAGTCGTCAATTCGATGAAGAGCCGAACGCACATCGGGATAGGCTTCATCGCTGACCATCGTCACAATTTTATCAGCCGTGGTGGTGTCGGGATTCATAAATGAGTCAATCACTCCTGAATTAATGACATCGACCGCAATATCTTTAACATTTGTCAAATCATCTTCCCAATTGATGCCTTCCAAATCAAGCAAGTTGGGATCGACAAATTCTTGAACCTGTTCCATATTCATGGCCACCGACACAGCAATCGGCAGGGCCTCCATGATTAAGGCTGAACCTGTAATATTTAAAATAAGGGAGGAGACGATATCCTCCGCTAAGAGAATTGAAGCCGTGGTATCGTTAAGCCCTTGATTAATAATGCCCGTCGATAAAATCGTTTGGCCAATGCTAGCAACCGTGAATAATTCACCACTAAGTGTCAACATGTAATCGTCGACCTGTTCCCCGGTTACATAGTCCATCAAAACGGTATCCAGCGTCCGCCCTTGGTCATCAACGGACCAATTGAACATCAATTGTGCGAATAACGAGTCATTGTAAGCATCGATAAACGACATCATCTGCACATAGGTTGGGTCATCTATTCCTTGGGCGACAGCATTATCATCATTATGAAGCGCTTGGTTGATTGTATTTAATACGGAAGAGAAAGGAACCATAATCATCACGGTGACAAGCGCCACTTTCACCGCATTTAGTAAACCACCCACAAGCCGTAATTTATGTTTTTTACGTAATGGCTTCGGAATGAATAGACGGAATGGGAAGAAATATAATAAACTGGCAAGCAACTCGCCAATAGTCGAAATAAGAATGCCAAGCAAAATGAACACGACATAACGAATTAACACTAGCGTAAACGCTAAAATTAAAGCGGCAGTATCACTTGAGGAACCACCAGTCGTCATGCCTAAGGCATTGAACAATTGCGTGACAAAACTTTGAACTGTCTCGCGAATCGAGGTGATATTGAGAGTGATCAGGCTCTCGCCAAGAGTCAGATTAACCACGGGAATCGAAATACCAAAATTTCCTAGCAACGCATTAATATTCACATCAGCTAAAGCCTCTGATAACGGACGCGAAGCAAGAAATACCACAATGACTAGCCCCCCCACAATTATAAGGTGGAAGCCCGATTTCCAGACGCCGCGCCAAAGACCAATCAAAAACCCAATCGCAATAAGGCCAATCAAAACGAAAAAGCCGATATTAAAAACCATGGAAATAGTTTCAGGGTCAATATTTAGCAAAGTGATGATATGATGATTCATGATGATGTCCTCACAATTAAGTAATATTAAACCGATTCTTACGATAACGACATTAGTTGTTTAATTATTATATTATGTTATCATTAATTCCATAAAATAAAACGATAAGCATGGGCCAATTAACTAATTTTTTTACAAAACACGACGCGGTTATTGAAACACAGCCGAGCGCCATTCGCCAGCTTGTTCTATTTGTCCTTGGTTGGGCGGGATTACAAGCAATTGCCATCACTGTTTCGGTTACTGTTAGGGCGATATTATCATACATTTACACAAATCCCATCGAACTAGCCAACGCATTGGGTCATATTAGCTATCCAGCTTCAATCAATATCATCTCCTATGTAATACTGCTAGTGGTCCTTGTGATGGTTGCTTGGGACACTCTAAAGAAATTATTGCCCTCATTCATTCGCCTTAGCGTCGTCTTTAAAGGAATTGGATATGGCGCCCTCATCCTTTTAGCAGGAATCGCCTTAAACTCATTATATTTAGCATTTGGAATTGACTTGAGCGATAACGCCAATGAATCAAGCATTACCGCCATCATGCGCAACTATCCGTTCTTCTCGATTATTGCTTTTGTCATCGCTGGACCAATTTGTGAAGAGATAACCTACCGCCTTGGCTTATTTGGCTTATTAAGACGCCTTAATCGTTATGTAGCCTATGCCGTTACATTTTTATTTTTCGGACTAATTCACTTTGACTTCGATACTACCAATATGATAAATGAGTTACTAAACCTTCCGTTTTATATCATCGCTGGATTAATATTTTGCTATATATTTGAAAGAGAAGGCTTAGCCACTTCCATATATGCCCACATTACTAACAACCTTGTTTCCTTTATTACTTCATTTCTATCAATCGATTTATTAGCGAGGATCATTTAATGTTTAAACGACCATGGGCTCTTGATAGTTTCCATCTAAAACTTATCGCTTTAACCACGATGCTTATTGATCACACCGGCGTCATTATCGTGGGTGCGTTTTGGCCAGGTAGCATCGCTTATAGTTTACTTAGAATCATTGGCCGTATTGCCTTCCCTTTATTCGCCTTTATGATAAGCGAAGGCATGATGCATTCCCGCCACCCCTGGAAATATTTAGCGCGTTTGCTATTTATGGCCGTTTTCATTGGACTAGCCATCTTTATCATCAATGATTTTTTGCACATTTCTGTATTAGCTGGCAACATCTTTATCGATCTTTTACTTGGAGCTTCAATGATCTTCGCATTGCGGCAAAAAGGGTATTGGAAACTGAGCGCAATCATACCAGCTGCGGTTGGCATTTTTATCTATGTTTATCCACTGCCCGCTCCCTTAAGCATGGATTATCAAATTTATGGGCTCGTTATGATTGTGGGTTTCTATTTAATGCGTCTAGTCGCCAATTATTTAATGAGACGGCAAACAAGGCAATTGGGTATCAATTTTATTGGATTCACCTTAACGCCTCAGTATCAAAAACAGTTAAACCTTTATGCGAGTATATGGCTTTTAACTGTCAACTTAATTTGGTATATTATTTACTTGATTGATCCGCAAATAGCCAACATGGCGATGGGGGCTCAATCATACTCGTTTATGGCCGCGTTGTTCATTTATGCCTACACTGGCAATCGCGGTTATAACAAGAAATGGTTCCAATACGGAAGTTATGCTTTCTATCCCCTGCACTTCTTAGTGCTGTATGGAATCTATGAACTCATCGCCCTAATCATTTAACCAGGAGGAAAATTTATGATTATCAAAGTCCAAACAGCGACTGAATTCCATGAAGTTATTAAGACTGGCAAAGTGCTAGTCGACTTTTATGCCGATTGGTGTGGCCCTTGCAAAATGCAAGCGCCCGTGCTCGAGCAGTACGACGCCGGCAGCCCGAAAGCCAAAGTCGTCAAATTGAATGTTGACGCACTTCCTGAACTTGCGGGCGAATATGGCGTTTATTCCATCCCGACGCTTGCTTTATTTGTCAATGGCGTTTTAGCGGCAAAAAACGTCGGTTTCTTGCCATTAGCCCCTTTAACAAGATTTATCGATTCTCATTAATAATTTTAAGGCCCGCTTTCAATTGACATGATAATAACTTATGTTATTATTTATTTTGCGATTTTAGCGGCGCATTGGATCAGTGGTGTAGCGGTTAACATGCCTCCCTGTCACGGAGGAGACCGCGGGTTCGATTCCCGTCTGATCCGCCATGTGGTGCAGGTGTAGTTCAATGGTAGAACATCAGCCTTCCAAGCTGATTACGCGGGTTCGATTCCCGTCACCTGCTCCATTTTTTTTATTAAATAAATAATTGTTGCGATTATATCATCACTATAGTTATCATTAATATGTATAAATTATGGACTTTGAAATAATCGTAGCCACAACTAGTGAAGACAAAATGAGCGAGTTTCGTCAGTTTTTTGCTGGTTACTCGATTAGCCTTTCCTCTTTAAAGGACATCGATTTATCGATACCAATCAATGAAACAGGGGCTACCTTTCTCGATAATGCTCTTATAAAAGCACGCGCGGTTGCTCGCTATGTCAATAAGCCTGTGCTTGCTGATGACTCTGGGCTTCAAATTGAGACATTAGGCGGTTTTCCTGGCACTAAATCAGCCCGATTTATGGCGGGAACTCCCTACGCCGAACGCATGATGGCCATCCTAAAAATGCTGGAGCCCCATCATAATCGTCGCGCCCAGTTTAGTTGCACGCTCGTTTTAATGCAACCAACCGGCGACTATCGCATTTTCATTGGAACTTGCTCCGGCACGATTGCCACACAATTAGTTGGTGCTAATGGTTTCGGTTACGACCCCATCTTCAAGGTTGATGAACTGGGAAAAACATTTGGGGAAGCATCGATTACCGAGAAGCAAAAATACTCGCACCGAGGCAAAGCTGTCGAAAAATTGATCACTTGCCTCGTTAATAACAACATTATCAAAAAGATGCGTTAAATAAAAAGGATCGAATAATCGACCCTTTGTTTGTATATTAGCAAACTTTTCTTATTTTAGCGCGCATTTGCCAAGGAAAATAGCCGTGGAACCAAGTTCATCTTCAATGCGAATTAGTTGATTGTATTTGGCAATGCGATCGGTCCGACTCATGGAACCCGTCTTGATTTGACCTGCATTCATGGCTACGGCCAAATCGGCAATCGTCGTATCCTCAGTTTCTCCTGAACGATGAGAAATAATGGTTGTGTAACCGGCACGTATCGCCATAGAAATGGCATCAAGCGTTTCTGTTAAAGTGCCAATTTGGTTAACTTTGATGAGAATTGAATTGGCAATATGGCGGTCGATCCCCTGTTTTAAAATCGAGGGGTTCGTGACAAAGATATCATCACCCACTAATTGGATTTTATCGCCTAAACGGGAGGTTAATTTTTCCCAACCATCCCAATCTTTTTCACCAAGCCCATCTTCAATCGAAACAATGGGGAATTTGGCGACGAGCCGTTCATACCAAAGAATCATTTCTTCGGTCGTTTTTTGACCTTCTTTGCTCTTCTTCAAGTCATAAATCTTCTTTTCTTCATCGTAAAATTCGCTGGCAGCGACATCTAGAGCGATGAAAATATCTTCACCGGGGACATAACCAGCTTTTTTAATCGCTTCAACGATAATTTCAATCGCCGCTTCATTACTAGGCAAATTGGGAGCAAAGCCACCTTCATCGCCAACGGCTGTGATGTGTCCTTTTGTCTTTAAGACTTTCTTTAATGAATGAAATACTTCGGCTCCCCAACGGACCGCTTCTTTAAAAGAAGGAGCGCCTAAAGGCATAATCATGAATTCCTGAAAATCAACGCTGCTGTCGGCATGAGAACCACCATTGATGACATTCATCATTGGAACAGGCAATACCTTGGCATTGACACCGCCGAGGTAGCGGTATAATGGCATCCCATAAAAATCAGCGGCAGCGCGAGCGCAAGCAAGCGAAACGCCCAAAAGCGCATTGGCTCCCAATTTTGATTTTGTTGGCGTCCCATCAAGTTCAATTAGGAGATTATCGATGGCCACTTGGTCATCGACATACATGCCTAATAATTCGGGCGCAATGTCATCATTGACATGATCAACAGCTTGTAGCACACCTTTGCCAAGAAAGCGTTTTTTATCGCCATCGCGAAGTTCTAACGCTTCGCGTTCGCCTGTGGAAGCGCCACTTGGGACAATCGCACGTCCAAAGGCGCCAGAATCAGTCGTCACTTCTACTTCAATCGTAGGATTTCCTCGGGAATCGATTACTTCGCGGGCATAAACGTCGGTAATAATTGGCATATATATTTTTCTCCTTTTATTTTTAAAAGCATTTATTATTTTATATTAAAACGCGCCATTTTTCCATGATTTGTAACCTATTTCTGCACATATTTATATAAAGATACATTTGTTGGTTTTGAAGCGTGAGAAATCATAAATTCGCGTGTGGCTTGATGCATAATACGCGCATTTTCCTTATAGTTAAGTTTTGGATTAGGAAATATTGGCGATCCAATAAAAACATCCATCGCCGGTTTACGATATTTTTTGAATAGACCTTGGGGCGCCCGATACGTTGTCACAATGGGAACCGCAGGGACATTATTGCGACTGGCATATTGAAAACTCGTTGAGGGAAATGAACGAATTCCGGTATAGAATGGCCAGATGTGCGCCTCAGGATAAACGACAATGACTTTTTTTTGTTTCAAGATTGTGGAAATCGCTTCTAATAATCGCATTGTTCCTTTGATAGTATCTGGTAATGGCCAAGCACCAAGCGCTTTTGTTAAATGTTTAATAAAAGGAATCGAGACGGCATCGGGGTTGGCGATAATATATACTTTACGCCAACGAGTAATAAATGCTTGAGGGATAAAGGCATCATAATACGCTGTATGATTGCCATATAAAACATAACCCGTTTTAAGTCCCTTTATATGTTTGCGTCCATGGATTTTAATTCGAAAATGAAACAGATTCATTAAATTCAAGATGGGAATCGCGACTACATATAAAAGTAAAAAACTAGCAACTTTGACCCAAATATTTTTTGGCAAGTATGGAAAATTAGCGGGGATTTTTTCAGTTACGATCTTAGTATTGGCAAAATCATCGCTCAGTTCATCCTGGTATTCGATGACTTTACCATAAACGATTTTTTTCATTTTTTCTTTTTAGCGATTACGTCGTTAAACATGCCTTCCATCTTGTCGATGGCTCCGGCGATGGCAAATCGCTTGGAATATTCGATATACTTTATCGATGCTTTAGCCTTTAACTCAGGATTTTCGATCCAAAAATCAATTTTATGGGCGAGGTCAAGAGGATGCTTATGGTCAAATAAATTATTTTTGGTCAAAGCAAAGGCATTTGTGGCGGATTGCGGCGAATCCGAGATGACAGGAACTAAACCGCAGGAAATCGCTTCAATACAAGAAATTCCTTCGATTTCGGCATCGCTGGGGTGAACATATAAGTCGCAATAATTAATGACTTTTACCAATTCCTCTTTTGGATAAAAATTGATGATTGGTTCATGGGGCAATAATCTTTTGGCGAGATGGACCATGTTCTCTTTTGAGGGGCCCGCTCCTGCAAAAATTAATTGGATTTTGTCGCGGTATTTAGATTTATGCACAGCTTTTATGAGCAAATCATGACGTTTTTCCCTTGAGAAACGTCCGACAAACAAAATCAGGAAGCGCTCTTCAAGTCCTTTGGGCTTTGGTCCTGGATTTGGTTTAAAAAATGGGATAACCCCATTTGAAATGATATAAGTTGGTGCTTTATATTTATGATTTTGAGCCACATGGGCGATGAAATTGCTGGGGCAATGGATGGCATCAACATAACGATATAAAACGTGACGCATTCCGGCATAGACTAGGTCGTTCGCAAATTTGATATTTTTTAATAAAAAATGAGAGGTAACGTTTTCCGCTTGCGTGTGCATGCCTGCGGTTACCGGAATCCCCTTTTTAACGCACATTTTGATGGCGGTGCGCCCCAAAGAAAATGGGAGCATGATATGAACGACTTCGGCGCCCTCAAGCGCTGATGTAAGGACATTTTTATCAACTTTGGCTATTTTTACGCCATTTTTGGCAACGTACTTATTAAAAATTCCAAAATTCATCGTGGGAACTTCATAATAGCCATCTGCTTCTGCTTTGTTTGGTGATATTACTTTGACGTAATGTCCCCGCTCTTTTAGGGAATTAATTAAACGCTTAGCGGTAATCGTGGTTCCGTTATTTTCCTCGCCAAGGACGTCACAAACAATGGTAATTCGCAAGTTGTTACTCCTACTTTCTTTAGAAAGAAAGAATTTCGTTTTTATGGTTGTTTTTTAGAAAACATTAGCAGCCACGACAAAGTTGACTCATGCGGTCGTTTTCGGCTTTTTCACGAACTTGGGCTTCCAACAAACGCATCCCGCCTGAAAGATTATATGCGTCAAAGCCATTTTGTCGCAAGGTCCTAGCTGCTAAATATCCACGCATGCCACCTTCACAAACTATGTAAACCTTCTTGCTGTTATCGAGTTCTTGGTAGCGTGTTCTTAATTGTGAAAGAGGAATATTGACGCTATCGGGGAAATGGCCCAATTTAAATTCGCCCTCATCGCGGACATCGAGGAAAATTAAGGAGCCATCGTGGGGAAGGTCATCAATTTCTTCAACATAATATTGTTTGACATTGCCTTCAAGCACATTCTCCGCTAAATAGCCGACCATATTGACTGGATCTTTACTGCTACCGACAGGAGGTGCATAAGCGAGGTCAATTTCAATTAAATCAGTCGCCCTCATACGCGCTCGCATTGCCGTGGCCAGCACATCAATCCGTTTATCAACACCATCAAAGCCAACGGCTTGGGCCCCAAGAATGACTCCCGTGCCGCGTTCAAAAATCAGCTTAAGCATTAATGGAGTGGCCCCCGGATAATAGGAAGCGTGACTATTGCCCATTTCAATAACTTTATCAATCGTATAGCCAGATTTGCGAGCGACAATTTCGCTAAGGCCGGTCGTCGCCACGGTTAAATCAAAGAATTTCAAAATGGCGGTTCCTTGAGAACCATGGTATTTCTTTTTGGCACCAAGCACATTGTCAGCCACAAGCCGCCCTTGCCGATTAGCCGGCCCCGCAAGCGGAATGTAAGCCTCTTGCCTCGTTGTAAACTGTTTGACAAGAATCGCATCGCCTACCGCGAAAATATCGGGGTCATTTGTTTGCAAATAATCATCGACTACGAGAGCATTACGGGCATTGACAATTAGTCCCGCTTCTTGAGCGAGTTTGGTATCTGGTAAAACGCCAACCGCCATTATGACCATATCAAAGGTAAATGTTTGAGTGCCAATGGAGGCGATAATTTCGCTGCCCTCGGTTTTAAAAGCGCTGACGCCCTGATTTAAAATAAGAGTCGCCCCTTTTGAACGGATGTATTGGTGCACATCAAGCGCCATATCTTCATCAAGTGAGGCGATGACGTGATTCATCATTTCTACAATCGTGACTTTAATATCACGACGCATTAAGTTTTCAGCCATCTCTAACCCGATGTAACCAGCTCCTACAATTAAGGCCCGTTTGGGATTATTATCGACAATAAAATCAGTAATTTTAAAAGTATCGGGCACATTTCTTAATGTAAATATATTAGGACTATCGATACCCGGAAGATTTGGAATAAGTGGTTTGGCGCCTGGAGCTAGAATGAGCTTATCATAAGCTTCGCTGTAAACTTCCCCACTCTTTAAATTCCTAACGGAAATCCGTTTTTGATAGCGATGGATTTCGACGACTTCATGGTCAATTTTGACTCGAACATTAAAACGCTTTTCAAATTGTTGCGGTGATTGAACAATCAATTGCTGTCGCTCTTTAATGACGCCCCCAATGTAATAGGGCAACCCACAATTGGCATAGGAGATATAAGGACTTTTTTCATACATAACAATTTCGATTTTTTCATCTAACCGCCGTAACCTAGCCGCCGCCGAAGCGCCACCAGCCACACCACCGATGATAATAATTTTCATAGACCGACTCCTATTATTTAGTATTTTCAACGCCTGGCTTTTTGATGTGTGGTTGCTTCATTAAGAAATAATAAAAGCCAAAGAATATAATAATCATCGCCGCAAGCGACCCATACAACCAATACCAACCTTCATTGTAAATGAAACCAGTAATTAATAATACGGGAAAACCAAAAGCGATGGCCGTAGTCGATCCAATTACCAAATCATTCGAAGCCGGGGATTCAAAATTTGGATCCATTTCTCGTAAAATGGAAATGCCCGTGCTCACCGTACCGGTAAGATTTCCATAAAACGCTAGGAAAGCTTGATCTGGATAATCTTTATAAACACGAGTTGTCACATGGCGAATATAGAAATAGCTCGATAGCATACCAACAAGACCAATCACCAAGAGGGTGACAATCATCCCAAGTGAAGAAATCATTTCAATATCAATTGCGGTAATTGAGGCGATAATCATGAAATCAAAGGCGACACCGGCAATCCGATTTAACATAAAATCATTCGTGTAAGTACGCTTCATCAATTTCATCTTCTTAACTAATTTAACAATTTGTTTGACAAGAATTGTCATAAAAGTAGCCACAATAAAGTTAAAGCCCCAAATTAGCGGGATAATACTTTTTTGAACAAATCCTAGCGGATTGCTATCGATAACGCTTAACAGAGCAGTGAAACCGATCATGAACAACCAAGTTAGTAAATAAACAAGACCGACGATGGCCAATTGAATACTCATTTTATCAACGGATTCGACCACCGGAATTTCGTCGCTCCCTTCCACGAGTGAAGTGATAACGGGTTTATTGGCATCCGTGCGATCAATGGGCTTAATTTTGCCTTGACGCACAAGCATATTTAAATAGATAACGCCACCGACAGCCGCGGCAATAAAGCCCATTGTGGAAATGGTAAGGCCAAATGAGCGACCACCTACAAACCCAGCGGAAGTTTCATAAAGCATACCGATATTATTGGCTTGTCCTGGACCTTGGCCGTAGCCCATCGGTAATAAAATTCCGGCAAAAGGGGCAACCTCGACAAAAACCAAAGCAGCGATAATAGTGACAACAATCCCAACAATACCCTGCATTAAATATGATGTGACAATTAGCAGGCCACTTTTTACGGGTGATACTTGCTTAATTTTCCTAACCTGAGCGAGTTTTTCCGACCCTTTTAAGCCGAGGGCAATAAAACCAATCGCAATCATATGGTAAGTTATAATCGACATAAATTCACTTGTAATTAAAAATGAACCATCGATTTGAATTTTGAAAGCGTTGTTCAATAAATATTTGATGCCTAAGCCCAAGAATCCCGCGATTATCGATGTCGGAATCAAAGATTTTTGAATAAATTTGACTTTCCGCCTAATCGTATTTGCAAAAAGAAGCAAACCACACAAAATCAGAATTTGTGTAATAATCGACCAATACGAGTTAAAGTCCGAGGGTGGAAGTGTCGTCAGGATTGTTAATGAGATCATAATCAATGGTTCCTTTCAAGTAATCATCGTGATTGTGCAACAATTGCATCGTAATTAAATATTGGTAGGTCGAATCTTTCACGGGTAGCTTGGCGACAATTGACAAATTGCCGCGGACATAGATGATAAATTTACGTCGAGTCTGCATCGTGTATGAATAGATATTTTCAAACGAGTAATGGCGCGTATCTTTTTTTGAGATAAGCGACAAACCATCATGTGATAATTTTAACATCTGTTTGTATTTTTTTGATCGGCGCTTGGCGCCACTGACAAAATATCGAACATCGCATTGCGCGCTCAATTCTAGATCATCGATATGCTGACCAACATATTTCACGTAATCTTTTTTAACCATGTGATCAAGGGCGACGGTGTCAAACCGTCCCGTTGGTCCATTGACGTACCCATGGACATCATAGTGGCCCACATATCCGCAAGCAGAGCACCAGAGTTTTGAGCCGCCCGATTTCATCGTAAAGGGTTGATGACATGAAGGACACGTAAACACGAGGCGATGCAAACCAGCTGCCTTGTTAAAACCCCGGTATTTGCGAATCGGTCGTTGTTCAAAGGCATTGATGGATAATTCATTTTTTATAAGGTCAGTAATGCTGTCACCGCTGAGCGAGTCGAATTCGGCCACTTCAATAATCCGTTTTAGCTTTATTCCTGTGGGGCCGAATTTCCGTCTGACAGACCATCTAGGGCTAGAAAAATATAAGCCGTATGATTCCATAATGACGATGGGAACTTTCATCAGTTTGATTAATTTGCCAATCGCCGAAGGCATCGAGGATACATTTCCCGTCATCGTCATGTTCCCTTCGGGAAAGATGCACACATTGCCACCCTCGTCAAGCACGCGCTTGATCCGGGGGACAACCGCAATATCACTCATTGATTTCGATTTGGGAATGGGGGCAAACACATAGTTTAATAGCCAACTCGGGAAACCTTTATTCAATAGTTGTTCGCTAGCGACAAAATATAGGGGAAAATTGAACAATGTATCGGTCAACAAGATATCGAATTCTGTTGCATGGTTGACAAGGACGATTAACGGCCCGCGCTTTTTTAATCGATAATAACGGGGGCGAAAACAGAAATACAAAAAAATCCACGGATTGACGAAAAACCGAATAAGAAGCAGCAGAAACCAGTGTCTTGGCTTTACTTTGTTGATTCTTTTTTTTGGTTTCATACGTTGCGAGGTTATTTTGTCACATCAATCGCGCGTAAGAAACATTTACGTTCCTTATGTTTTTCATGTTCGAATGATTTCCACAAAAGATTGATATCCATATTATCCGATAGTTCGGGACCGGTTTCCGCAAATTCAATCTTGTTTTTAATGGCATTTTTAATGGCTTCGGTAAACATCATCGCCAGAATCCCGGAATTTTTAAGTTCGGGTTCGACGGCAACTAAAAGCATGTCGAGTTTTTTAGCGTGCTTCAAGGCTCGTAAAAAACCGATGAAACCAAATGGATACAAATGGCCCTTGCTACGCTTCAAAGCATCGCAAGGGGAAGGAATCATTAATGAAAAGCCGACAATCTTGTTTTCATCATTGCAGACGATTTGAAGATAATCCAAATTTATCATCGGCACATATTGAGCGGCTAGGTTGTCCATCACATCTTCGGGAATCGGCACATAGCCATATAAATCATCATACGCTCGGTTCATTAAATGAAGGATTTGATGAACATATGGTTTTAAATCTTTCATCTTGCTGCTTTTAGGACGGACGTTATGCACGTTATTTTTCATTGCCGTATATTCGGCAATTTTGACGAAACGGGGGTCGATTTCTTTTGGGATAAACACCTTGTATTCGTTCCATACGGCATCTGCGACAAATCCTAACTGTTCGAGATGGCGCACATAATATTCATGGGTATAAAAAGTCGCAAACATATTTTTTTGGTCGAAACCATAAGTAAGCAATCCTTCTTTGTCTTGGTCCGAATAGCCAAGAGGACCATTAATTTGCTCAAGTCCGTTTTCTTTTCCGTATGTGGCCACGGCATTGATGAGCGCCTTCGTCACTTCGATATCGTCAATCATATCGATACGGTTGAAGCGAATCCGTTTTTGCTGATATTTGGTATTCGCGAAATGATTGATAATCGCGCATATCCTACCGACGATTTTTTTGTCACGATAGGCAAGAAATAGTTTGAAATCGCAATAGCGACTGGCAGGATTCTTTGACGCCGTTAAATTATTTACTTCATCTTCATAGATGTAGGGGGTGAAGTATGGATTACCCCGATATAATTTAACTGGGAAATTAATAAAATTTCGCAATTCCCTTTTCGAGGTAACAGTCTTAATGATGATGTTACTATTCATGTCTTTGCTCTTTATCATATAATTTAGTATCTATATTGCCATATTTGTCATTTAAACACAATTCAAAATAAAAAACGCATCGATAAGATGCGTCTAATTGCGATGGCGGAGCAAGAGAGACTCGAACTCTCGCGCCAGTTACCCGACCTACGTCCTTAGCAGGGACGCCCCTTCACCAACTTGGGTATTGCTCCATGGTGCTAATAAATACTACCATCCAAGGTTAGTTGATTCAATCAATTTATTTTTGAAAAACCAATTAGTAGGCCTTGGCAAAATATATGACTTTCTTAGCTTTTTTACCACAGATGGAACACGTTTCTTGAAATGATAATTGATCAAATGGCATGACGCGGGACGTCGCCGAGCTCCGCTCTTTAATTAAATCTTCGCAAGCGCGTTCGCCACACCACATAGCTTTGGCATAACCTGTTTCCACAGCGCTTAAAAGTTCATCGATGTTATGCACTTCAATGATGTGTTGATGTAAGTGTTGGCGCGCTTTCTCAAGCATGGAAGTTTGGATTGTTTCCAATAATTGTGAAGCCGTGTTTACAACATCCGGACGATTGATTGTCACTTTGCTACGATCGTTTCGCGATGCAGCCACAAGGACATTATTCTCAATATCACGGGGTCCGAGTTCGAGTCTTAAAGGGACACCCTTCATTTCATATTCGGCAAATTTCCATCCCGGTGTTTGGTCCGAATCGTCTAACTCGACACGGAATCCGGCCTTTGCTAGTTCGTCTTTCAACAGGCGTGCACTTTCGAGTACGCCTGGCTTGCTCATTTGAATGGGGACGATAATAATCTGAATGGGGGCAACGTGTGGGGGAAGCACAAGCCCATTATCATCGCCATGAACCATGATAATCGAACCAATTAACCGCGTACTAACACCCCAACTGGTTTGATGAACCGGTTTTAAGATATTATCGCGATCTTGGAATTTAATATTAAATGCCTCGGCAAAACCCGTTCCAAAGTAATGGGATGTCCCGCTTTGAAGCGATTTTCCATCGTGCATCAGGGCTTCGATTCCATAAGTCTCCATCGCTCCCGCAAATTTCTCTTTGTCGGTCTTGCGACCAGTCAAAAAAGGGATGGCTAGTAACTCTTCGCCAAGCAGGCGATAAATTTCCAATATTTGGAGAGTCTCTTGGCGCGCTTCATACTCGCTAGCGTGGACAGTGTGTCCTTCTTGCCACAAAAATTCGGCACCACGCAAAAATGGACGCGTCGTTTTTTCCCAACGAATCACCGAACACCATTGATTGTATTTTTTGGGCAAATCACGATAGCTTGAAACGATTTTGGCATAATGTTCGCAAAAGAGTACTTCGCTTGTGGGGCGAATAATTAATCGTTCTTCAAGCTTTTCTTTGCCTCCTTGCGTGGCGATAAGAGTCTCGGGAGCAAAACCTTCGACATGCTCTTTTTCCTTATTGAAAAGACTTTCAGGAATCACTAGCGGCATATAAACATTTTGATGTCCTGTTTGTTTGAACTTCCGATTAAGATAGTTTTGTATTTGTTCCCAAATGGCATAACCATACGGACGGTAAATGATGAAACCTTTGACCGAGGAATAATCCATTAATTCTGCTTTACGACATATATCGGTATACCATTTGGCGAAATCGACATCGCGACCAGTGATACTCTCGTTTTTAATGTGTTTGTTTTCCATATTAACTCCTAATTTTTCTTTACTACTTCAAATTGTTTGATGCGACCAATGACTTTGGGTTCAATCGTTGGCAACGATGAGGAATAACCACCAAGGCATTCGGCGCTGACACCGGCGACTTCGAAGTTAGCCATTAGTTCCACGCTATCGAGGTCTGCCATATCTGTAGCGATAACCGGATGGGTGAACTCTTTAAGCGTATCAATCAAACTATGGGCTTCTAAGCGAAGGCGGTCATCGGTCAAGATATCGGCCGTCATGCGCGAATCAAGCACATAATAGTCGAATAAATCATAAATATCTTTATCCAAAAGTAAATGCATATCTTTAAAAGCGAGGGCTGTTTCCAGTCCTTTATCCTTATATGAATGGATCAACTTGGAAATAGTGTCAAAATTTGCTTCCCAATCATTTATTTCAATTTCGTCGAACAATAAAACAATATGCGATTCCTTGGCGCGTTTCATCATTGCCAAACTTTTTAAAATGAAGTTGTTTTCATGGATGCTCGCTTGAATAAATACGCGTTGATTTTCTGTTTGGCGCCCACCTGTAAACGTCGTTAGTAATTGACGCGAAATATTCGATAATAATTCGCGATAAGATTCGCTATCGTTGGCTAAACTGCTTAATTCCAAACGGTTGTTAGTAAGGGTGGAATTAATGACAATTTTTGAAAAATATCCCGAGATTTCATAATTGCCTAAATCTAATATTGGACGGAACAATATTTCATATTTACGACTCTTAATAATATCGACAACTTCTAATTCAACCGTCTTCACGGAAATTTCGTTATAACTCTGATTTTGATCGAATATTTCCACAAGAGTACTACTTTTTTCAGCGCGATTGGCCATTAAACGAGCGTGGTGCAATAACTCCTCAAAGTGATGGGGAAAATATTTGTTTTCAACAACGCCGATAGTAAAAGCAACTTCTTCTTTCAAACCGCTGATTTCGAGATTTTTTACGATTGTGTGGGCAATCGAATGAGCGATTTGGCGATGTTCGTTCGCCGAAAGATTTTTTGTTTCCAAGAGGACAATTTCAGTGGCTTCCTGCTCGACAAGATACAGGCCCATACCCATATAATTAGTAATTGTATCCTTAAGTTTTTTCAAAAACACCGCTGAAATATAAGTACCAGTATTACCTGAGTATTTTCGATAGAAAAAACGAATCAAATACGTGGCGCCGCGGTTAGAAGCCGTTTTCTGTAATCGATGGTTAGCTTCTTCCACGGAGATAACATTCGACGAATAACGCCGTGCCATCCCCTTTTTCGGCGACAAATACCGAAGAATGTAGCTATTTAAATGGATTGTTTTGGTCTTGTAATCAACATTTGTCACTTCAAGGACTGAAAAATACGTTTTCTTCGAGGAGTTAATCGTCGCTCTTACCTCAAGGTGCCAAGAATTCGTCTTTTTGATGTCAATCAAATTAAGAAGCCAAGTTTGGACGCGATAATAATCTTCGGCATCATATTGCTTTAAGAATTGATCAAGATTGCTCGTCTTGATATTGCGAGGATTATTCTTATCAAAATATGTTACATTACCGGTGTCGATATTGATTGAATAAATCCGGTAAGAATACACTTTAGCCAAAGTCAAATGATGGCGTCGCATATCGTGGTGTCTGAACATTAGAATAAAAATCATCGTCACTAAAATGATGATCGCTCCTAAGAAAAAATCCTGTAACAAAGGAGAAACGGGCAGAGTTGGGAAGATAGCGATGAACATGGTGAACCTCTCAAGTATTATATACTTAGGCAATTGGTTTCTCAATTGAGGATTACCCGCTTGTGTCCAGTTGGAAAATATAAATACCATGATATAATATCGAAACGGAGAAATACCCAAGCGGTTGAAGGGGTCAGTTTCGAAAACTGATAGAGGTTGTAAGGCCTGCGAGGGTTCGAATCCCTCTTTCTCCGCCATATAAGAAGCATAGGTTTGATACAATTTGTATCAGACTTTTTTTGCTTTAATAAGGGCTTTTTCACACTATAGAGAGTAAATTTAAATGTGAAAAGTAACCAAAAATAAGGGTAAAAATATTAGACTGATAATAGGCTTACACGATTTGAGGCTTATTTACACGATTATACCGTGTAAACTTTTTTTGTTGAGAACATATCAACATTAATTGGAATAAAATGTCAATAATAATTGGAATAAAATATTTACATTTATTGGAATTGTTGTATAATACAATTGGAGGTAATACCTATGATACCTGGTAATTATAAGAAGAGAATTATTGAAAAAGAAATCGAAGATAAAATGAAATACAGTGGAGCAGTGGTAATTGAAGGACCTAAATGGACTGGAAAGTCAACTACTGCAGAACTATATTCAAAAACAATTATTAAATTACAAAATCCAATAATAAAGATGCAATATCAAACATTGGTGACCATTTCAAAAGATGAAGTGCTTTCTGGTGAAAAACCTATTCTTTTTGATGAGTGGCAAGAAGTTCCTGAGATTTGGGATTTTATAAGGCTTGATATAGATGATAACAAATATAAAGGTGCGTATTTACTTACAGGCTCTGCAAAGAAACAAAACATAAATATATCTCATACAGGAACTGGAAGAATAAATTCTATTTACATGCGTCCTATGAGTTTATTTGAGAGCGGAGATTCTAAAGGAACAGTCTCATTAGCTGATTTATTTGAAGGTAAGAAAATTCAAGTACCAAAATCAAAAACAAGCATTAATAACATCGCTCACTATATTTGTCGCGGTGGATGGCCAGGTAGTCTAGAATTACCACTAAAAGAACAACTTGCTATTCCTAAAGACTTACTTGAAAGTATTATATCAAAAGATGTAGATGAAGTTGATGGAACCAAAAAAGACAAAGATAAAATTAGGAAACTCATACGCAGTTATGCAAGAAATATATCTACATTAGCAACCAGTAAAACTATTTATAAAGATCAAGAAAACGAAGGTATTTCTATTGACTATAAAACATACGAAACTTATACAAATGCACTTCAAAGATTATACATTATTGAAAACCTTAAAGCTTGGTCTCCCGCTATTAGAAGTGCTAGCACGATTAGAACATCAGATAAAAAGCAATTTGTCGATCCAAGTATTGCTGTAGCTGCTCTCGGTTTGTCAGTAGATAAACTAAAACAAGACTTTGAAACATTTGGATTCTTTTTTGAATCTATATGCACAAGAGATATCAGAGTATATGCTCAATCGTTAGATGGTGAAGTATATCATTACAATGATTCATCCGGATTAGAAGTAGATTTAATTATTGAGTTGAGGGATGGCAGATGGGCTGGGATCGAGGTTAAATTAGGGGAAAATGAAGTTGAGAAAGCAGCATCAAATCTTATAAAACTAGCAAAAATTCATAAAACTAAGAAACCATCCTTTTTAATGATACTTACAAATACCGAACTTTGCTATCAAAGAACTGATGGTATTTAT
>WOYI011208012.1_pt2 | contig 65252 bp, 60 predicted proteins | sample 6423411 | NCBI WGS metagenome assembly WOYI01 (sample SAMN13441803, study PRJNA592873) | oil field metagenome | biome: oil field; feature: oil-well bore; material: oil-contaminated soil; isolation source: oil-contaminated soil from oil-well borehole | place: Germany: Wietze | collected 2016-10-18 ... | reverse complement strand
TATAGGGCAGGTTGCGGTTGCGCTGCGCGAAGTCGATGCCGTAGCCGACCACGAACTCGTCGGGGATCTCGAACCCGGTCCAGGTCGCCTTGATCGGCACTTCCCGCCGCGACGGCTTGTCAAGGAGCGCGCAGACCTCCAGCCGCTTCGGCCCGCGCGAGCGCAGGAGGTTCACGACATGGTGGAGCGTGAAGCCGGTATCGACGATATCCTCGACGACGAGGACGTCGCGGCCGGCGATCTCGCCGCGCAGATCCTTGAGGATGCGGACCTCGCGGCTCGATTTCATCGCGTCGCCGTAGGACGAGGCTTCGAGGAAATCGACCTCGACCGGCAGGTCGATCTCGCGCACGAGATCGGCGATGAAGACGAAGGAACCGCGCAGGAGGCCGACGACGACGAGCTTGTCGGTGCCCCGGAAGGCGCCGGTGATCTCCTTCGCCAGCGCCTCGACCCGGGCCGCGATGGACTTGGCCGAGATCATCTCGTCGATGCAATACGCACGGTGCGGCATGGCGGCCCCTTGATTTTGTGCCTCCATTTAGCGACACGGGGCGGCATTGTCACCAATGGACGAGCGGATGCCGACACATTCCGAAACCCGCGCGATGCCTTATTCCGCCCGGCAGATGTACGATCTCGTCGCCGATGTCGGGCGCTACCCCGAGTTCCTGCCCTGGACGGCGGCGGCGCGCATCCGCTCCCGCACCCCCCGGGACGACGGGGCCGAGGTGATGGAGGCGGACCTCGTGATCTCGTTCAAGGTCTTCCGCGAACGCTTCGGCAGCCGGGTGACGCTCTGGCCCGGCGAGTTGAAGATCGACACCGAATATCTCGACGGGCCGTTCCGGTTCATGCGCGCCAACTGGTCGTTCCGCGACCGGGCGGAGGGCGGGTGCGAGGTCTCGTTCTTCGTCGATTTCGAATTCCGGAGCGCGATCCTGCAAAAGCTGATCGGCATGGTCTTCGACGAGGCGATGCGCCGGGTGGTGCGGGCCTTCGAGGCGCGGGCGGCGGCGCTATACCGAACGTCCTGAAACAGCGGGCGACGGAACCCGAGGGCTGTGGACTTCGGAAGGGACCAGCGGCATCGGCGATCCGCAATTCGCTTTGAACTTGCGCCGTTCATTCGAAGTTGCGCGCAAGTTTCAGGCGAAATGGGAATCAGCCACCAAGCGCGCCCAGAAGCAGGTCGAGCGCATGGTCCACCGTCGCCCGGCGCACGGCCGCGCGGCCGCGCGGGCCGAACTCGACCGTCTCCGCCACTGTCGGGTGACCCTTGCGGGCAAGTCCGAAGCAGACCCGGCCTTCGGGCTTGTGCTCCGACCCGCCGGGGCCGGCGATGCCGGTGACGGCGACCGCCAGCATCGCCCCGGAGCGCCTGAGCGCGCCCTCGGCCATCTCGCGCGCGACCGCTTCGCTGACGGCGCCGTGGGCGGCAAGCGTCCCGGGCCGGACGCCGAGCATCGCCTCCTTGGCGGCGTTGGAATAGGTGACGAATCCCCGGTCGAAGATGTCCGACGACCCTGCCACGTCGGTGATCGCCGCGCCGATCATGCCGCCGGTGCAGCTTTCCGCCGTGGCGATCGTCGCGCCCTTCGCGCGGGCCGCCGCCAGAAGCGCCTCGGCGCGGTTCATGCCGCCATGATCCCATGCGCGACCCCGGCCGCGATCAGCGTGGCGATGCCGGCGAAGAGCCCGGCCCAGAGATCGTCCTCCATCGTGCCCGACGCGTCGCCGCGCCGGTCGGCCCGGCCGACGGGACCGGGTTTCCAGATGTCGAAGAGCCGGAAGAACAGGAACGCCGCGACCCAGCCCGGATAGGCGACAAGCCACCAGTCCTCCATCCCGCGCATCCAGAAGACGGCGGCGGGGAAGAGAAGCGCGATCCACTGGCCCGCCACCTCGTCGATGACGATCTCGGGCGGATCCTTGTCCACGCTCTCCGCGACCATGCGCGCCGTCGCCCAGTAGCCGAGCGGGATGACCGCGAGCGTCGCGGCCAGAAGCGCCGGAAAGCCGAGGACGTGGTCGATGGCGATGCCGGCCGCGACGGCGACAGCCGAGCCCCAGCTGCCCGGCGCGGGCCTGAGATATCCGGTGCCGAACACCGTGGCGATGAGGCGGGGCAGGGTCATGACTTCACCAATGTGACGGTGGCAAGGGCGGCGATGCCTTCCTCGCGGCCGGTGAAACCGAGCCGTTCCGAGGTGGTGGCCTTGACGCTGATCCGGTCCGGGTCGGCGCCCGCGATCCGCGCGAGTTCCCTCGCCATGTCAATGGCATGGGGACCGATCTTCGGGCGCTCGCAGATCAGCGTCACATCGGCGTTGGAAAGCCCGTAGCCCTTCTCGCGCGCGATCGCGGCGGCATGTGCGAGGAAGATATGGCTTGCCGCCCCCTTCCACTGCGGATCGGAGGGCGGGAAATGCCGGCCGATATCGCCTGCGGCCAGCGCGCCGTAGATCGCGTCGGTCAGCGCGTGCATGCCGACATCGGCATCCGAATGGCCGAGAAGCGCCTTCGTATGCGCCACCCTCACCCCGCAGAGCATCACATGATCGCCCTCGGTGAAGGCGTGAACGTCGAAGCCGTTGCCGGTGCGGATATCCATCCTGTCCTTCAGCATCCTCTCCGCCCGGGCGAAATCTCCGGGCAAGGTGATCTTGATGTTCTCCTCCTCGCCCTCGACGATGGCGACGTCAAGCCCGGCGGCGAGGGCGACCTCCACATCGTCGGCCGCGCCGCCCGGATGGGCGCGATGGGCGTCGAGGATGGCGGGGAAGCGGAAGCCCTGCGGCGTCTGCGCGCGAAAGAGGCCGTCTCGCGGCGCGGTGCCGGTCACATATCCGCCGGCACCGGTCCAGAGCGCGTCCGTCACCCTGAGGGCCGGCGCGGCGGCCGGGGCGGAGGCGAGCGCGTCCGTCACCCGCCCGATCAGCGCGGACGAGACGAAGGGGCGCGCGCCGTCATGGACAAGAACGCGGGAAATCCCCGCCGATACAAGTGTTTCCAATGCGTTCCTCACAGAGTCCGCGCGGCTTGCGCCTCCGGCGACAAGCGTCACCCGGCCGGCGAACTCCGCCAACCCGCGCGCCATGTCGTCGGGATGGAGGACCACGACGATCCGCCCGCAGCCGGCGAACGCCGCCACCGTCCGTGCGAGAACCGACCGGCCGCCGATCTCGCGCCACTGCTTCGGCACATCGCCGCCCGCCCGGGTTCCGCGCCCGGCGGCGACAATGATGATGGCCGTGTTCTCGGGGTCTGCCACGCCGTTCTCCGCTTCTTTCTCCGGTCTAGTCCGCCGCCGCCGCGCCGGCAATGCCGTCCGTCACGGCGATGACCGCGACGGCCCGCACAAATTTTGGGCAAACCGTGCCTGCATTGCGAAAGCCGTCGCGTTTTCATTGCGCTTTTCCGTGGGGGAGACTATCTGAATGGCAATTGCACAAGGATTAGGCGTTTGACCTTTGGTCTCGGCGACACAGCGATTGAGCCCCCGGTTTTCCTCGCGCCGCTCGCGGGAATCACCGATCTGCCGTTCCGCCGCCTCGTCGCGCGCTTCGGGGCCGGCCTTGTCGTCTCCGAAATGGTGGCCTCGGGCGAGCTTCTGACCGAAAAGCCGTCGGTCCGGGCCAAGGCGAGGACCGATCTGGGGCTTGCCGACGGGGCCGGGACCGCGGTGCAGCTTGCCGGGCGCGAGCCTGCGCCGATGGCCGAGGCGGCACGGGTCGTCGCCGGCATGGGCGCGGCGATCATCGACATCAACATGGGCTGTCCGGCCAGGAAGGTGACCGGCGGCGCCTCCGGCTCGGCGCTGATGCGCGACCTCGACCATGCGCTGTCGCTGATCGAGGCGGTGGTGGGGGCTGTCGATCTGCCGGTCACGCTGAAATGCCGGCTCGGCTGGGACGCGGATTGCCTGAACGCGGCCGCGCTGGCGCGGCGGGCGGAGGCGGCGGGGATCCGCATGATCACCGTCCACGGCCGCACCCGCCAGCAGTTCTACAAGGGCGCCGCCGACTGGGCGGCGATCCGCGCGGTGAAAGAGACGGTGACGATCCCGGTCATCGCCAATGGCGACATCGTCGATGCCGCAAGCGCCGGCGAAGCGCTGCGGCTTTCGGGTGCGGACGGCGTGATGGTGGGGCGCGGTGCGCAAGGAGCGCCCTGGCGCCTTGCCGCAATCGCCGCGGCTCTTTATGGCGCTCCGGCGCCGGAAGTTCCGCACGGAAAGGGATTGTCCGACATGATTTCAGAGCATTACGAGGCGATGCTCAGCTTTTACGGCAGGGATATCGGGGTCCGGATCGCGCGCAAGCATCTCGGCTGGTATGCCGACGAGGCCGGCGCGGGGGGCTCGTTGCGCGCCCGGATGATGACCGCGACCGACCCGGCGGAGGTGCTCGCACTTGTCGACCGGGCATTTGCCGCGACCCCCGAGAGGCGCGCCGCATGACGCTGCCCTCCGCCCCGACGCTCTGGGCCTCGCTTCCGGTGCCGGCGATCCTCATCGACGGCGCCGACCACGCCGTGGAGCTCAACCCGGCGGCCGAGCAGTTCCTCAACGTCTCGACCAAGGCGCTGAAGGGCCAGCCGCTCTTCGACCGCCTCGCCATCGACGCCCCGCTCGAGGAGGTCTTCGCCCGGGTGCGCGCCAACCAGTCCTCGCTCTTCATCAACGATGTCGATGTCGGCACCGGCGAGCGGGCGCCGGTGATCTGCAACCTCCAGGCCGCCCCGGTCGCCGATACCGGCGATCATGTGCTCCTGCTCATCTCGCCGCGCGAATTCGCCGAGCGGATCGGGCGCGGGCAGGGGATGAAACACGCCGCCCGCTCGGCGATCGGCATGGCCGAGATGCTGGCGCACGAGATCAAGAACCCGCTGGCCGGGATCACCGGGGCGGCGCAGCTTCTGTCGATGAATCTCAATGCCGAGGATCTGGAGCTGGCCGACCTGATCGTCGCCGAGACGCGGCGGATCGTGAAGCTTCTCGAACAGGTCGAGCAGTTCGGCAACCTGCGCCCGCCCGAGACGCGGGCCGTCAACATCCACGACGTACTCGACCGTGCCCGGCGGTCAGCACTTCTCGGCTTCGCCTCGCACATGGCGATCATCGAGGATTACGACCCCTCGCTGCCGGCGACGCTGGGCGATCCGGACCAGCTTTTGCAGGTGGTGCTCAACCTTCTGAAGAACGCCGCGGAAGCCACTGGCGGGAAACACGGAACCATCCGCCTTCATACCTTCTACGACCACTCGCTGCGGCTCCGCCGGGTCGATGGCAGCGGCTCGCCGCTGCCGTTGCAGATCGAGATCATCGACGACGGCCCCGGCATTCCGCCCGAGCTCGCCGACGCGATCTTCGATCCCTTCGTCTCGGGACGCGAGAACGGCACCGGGCTCGGCCTCGCATTGGTGTCGAAGATCGTCGCCGATCACGGCGGCTGGATCAGCGCCGAATCCGCGCCCGGCCGCACGACGTTCCGCCTTTCGCTTCCCGTCGCCCCGAAGGATGGGGCCCCGAAATCCGAGGAGACAGTCTGATGGACGGCACCGTTCTCGTCGCCGACGACGATCGCACCATTCGCACCGTGCTGACCCAGGCGCTGACCCGCGCCGGTTGCAAGGTCCACGCCACCTCGTCGCTCGTCACCCTGATGCGCTGGGTCGAGGAGGGGAAAGGCGACCTCGTGATTTCGGACGTGGTCATGCCCGACGGCAACGGGATCGAGGCCCTGCCGAGGATCGCCGCCGAGCGGCCGGGCCTGCCGGTGATCGTGATCTCGGCGCAGAACACGATCATGACGGCGATCCAGGCGGCGGAGTCCGATGCCTACGACTACCTGCCGAAACCCTTCGACCTGCCCGACCTGATGAAGCGCGCGGCGCGGGCGCTCAGCCAGAAGCGCCGCGCCGCGCCGGCGGTGGAGCCCGCGCCGCGCGATGCCGGCGACGACCTGCCGCTGGTCGGCCGGACCCCGGCGATGCAGGCGCTCTACCGGCTCGTGGCGCGGGTGATGAACGCCGACCTGCCGGTGCTGATCACCGGCGAATCCGGCACCGGCAAGTCGCTCGTCGCCCGCGCGATCCACGATTTCTCCGACCGGCGCACGATGCCCTTCGTCACTGCCCTGGCGGCCGATCTCCAAGGCGTCGAGGGCCCCTCGGCGCTCCTGGCCCGGACGCGGGGCGGCACCATCGTCTTCGACGAGATCGGCGATTTCGACCTCGAGGCGCAGGGCCGCATCGTGCGCATGCTCGACGCGCTGCCGGCGAACGCGCCGCGGATCGTCGCGACGAGCCAGCAGGATCTTTCCGGAAAACTCGATTCGGGCCGGTTCCGCACCGATCTCTACTACCGGCTCGGCGGCATCTCGCTGACCGTTCCGGCCCTGCGCGAGCGGGTCGAGGACATTCCGCTTCTCGCCGCGCATTTCCTTGCCCGCGCCGAACGCGACGGCGCGCCGGCCCGGCGCCTGTCGAGCGAGGCGACGGCGCTGATCCGCGCCTACCGCTGGCCCGGCAATGTGCGGCAGCTCGAAAACACCCTGCGGCGCCTCATCGTCACCGCGCTCGAGCCCGAGATCACCAAGGCCGAGGTCGAGGCCGCGCTTGGCGCCGCCCCGGCCGAAAGCCTCAGCGTCGGCGCCGCCGAGGAAGGTGAGCGGCTTTCCGCCTCCATCGCCCGGCATCTGCGGCGCTACTTCGACCTGCACAACGACAGCCTGCCGCCACCGGGACTTTACGCCCGAATCCTGCGGGAAATGGAGGCGCCGCTGCTCGAGATCGCGCTGGAGGCGACGGCCGGAAACCAGGCGAAATGCGCCGATCTGCTCGGGATCAACCGCAATACCTTGCGCAAGAAGATCACCGATCTGGATATCCGCGTGACACGGCGGCGCAAGTTGATGTAAAACCGCAACACAAAAGTGGCCAATCGGCGTCAGCCGGGACAAGGACCACGACATGTCGGCGGTAGCCGCGACAGCGGCGCAAGATCAGGGGCGAGCTCGTGCAGGGCCTGGCGCGCAGCGCATCATGGGACCGGTTCACCCGGCTTCGGCGGCAACGCCGCTTTCAGAACGCGGTGACGCTCGGCCTCGTGGTTCTCGGGCCGATTCTGGCGCTTGCAACCTTCGTTGCACTCGGCCCGTTCGGGCAGGGGGCGAACTCGACCGCCCTGCGGCTCGTCCTCCTTGCCGACCTCGTCTATTTCCTGATCCTCGGCGGCATGGTCATGGCCCGCATGGCGCGGATGATCGCGGCGCGGCGGGCGAAGTCGGCGGGGTCGCGGCTTCACATGCGGCTGACCGGCGTCTTCGCGGGCATCGCGCTGGTGCCGACGATCCTGGTCGCGGTCTTCGCCGGGCTCACGGTGAATATCGGTCTGGAAGGCTGGTTCTCGGAGCGGGTGCGCGGCGTCGTCGGCACCTCGCTCGCCGCCGCCGAAGCCTATCAGGAGGAGCATCGCCGCGACCTCGCGGCCGATGCCGAAGCGCTGGCGCTCTACATCGACAACACGAGGCAGGGCACGTTCCTGCTCTCGGACGGCGACCTGCGCCAGATCCTCACCCAAGGCCAGAGCCAGATCCAGCGCGGCCTGCGCGAGGCCTATGTCATCGACGGCGGCGGCGAACTCAGGGCGCGCGGCGAGCGCAGCTATCTCTTCGACTTCGAGGCCCCGAGCGGCACGGAGATCGCGCGCGCGAAGACCGGCGAGACGGTGCTGATCGAGGACTGGGCCAACAACGAGTTCCGCGCGCTGGTGGCGCTTCCCGCCTTCGCCGACCGCTACCTCTATGTCAGCCGCAATGTCGACGGCGAGATCCTCAGCCTCCTCGACGAGACGCGGGCGACGGTCGGGCTCTACCAGCAGCTCGAGGCGTCGCGCGGCAAGGTCCTCTTCGAATTCGGCCTCGTCTATATCGGCTTCGCCCTCATCCTCGTCCTCGCCGCGATCTGGATGGGCCTGTGGTTCGCCGAGCGCCTGTCGCGGCCCGTGGGCCGGCTCGCCGGCGCCGCGCAGAGGGTCGGGGCGGGCGACCTCGAAGTGCAGGTGGTGGAGGAGGAGGGCGACGACGAGATCGCCATGCTCGGCCGCGTCTTCAACCAGATGACCCGCCAGCTCAACACCCAGCGCCAGGCGCTGATGGAGACCAACCGCGCCACCGAACGCCGCCGGAGGCTCTTCGATTCGGTGCTGTCGTCGGTCACGTCGGGGGTGATCGGGCTTGACGCCGAGGGCCGCGTCGATTTCGTCAACCGCGCCGCGACCCGGCTTCTCCAGCTCGAGGAGAGCGCCGATCACGGCCGCCCGCTGGCCGAGGCGGTGCCGGAATTCGCCGGGCTCTTCGACCGGCTCCGCGACGGCATCGGCGAGGTCGCACAGGAAGAGATCAAGCTCGGCCGCGCCGGGCGGCTGGAAAACCTCCTCGTGCGCATGGCGATCCGCCGCAACGCCGACGGACGGCTCGAAGGCTACGTCGTCGCCTTCGACGACGTGACCGACCTCGTCTCGGCCCAGCGCATGGCGGCCTGGGGCGACGTTGCCCGTCGCATCGCGCACGAGATCAAGAACCCGCTGACGCCGATCCAGCTTTCGGCCGAACGGATCAAGCGCAAGTTCGTGCGTCTTGTCGGCGACGAATCCGATTCGCTCGAACAGATGACCGATGTCATCGTCCGCCAGACCGGCGACCTCAGGCGCATCGTCGACGAATTCTCCAAGTTCGCCCGGATGCCCGAACCCGACCGGCGCGATCACGATCTGACGAAGCTGATGCAGGACGCGGTGACGTTGCAGGAAGAGGCATTGCTTGGCGCGCGGCTGGTCGCCGACCTGCCCGACGCGCCGGTGATCGCCGAGTTCGACGCGACAATGATCTCCCAGGCGGTCACGAACCTCATCAAGAATGCCGGGGAAGCCACTGAATCGCTGAGGGAAAAAGGCGCCCCGGAAGGCTACGCGCCGGAGGTGCGCGTGCGCATGACCGCGGACGGGGATCTGGTCACGATCCGCATCGCCGACAACGGGATCGGCCTGCCCGAGGACCGGGCGCGGCTTTTCGAGCCCTATGTGACGACGCGCGAGAAGGGCACCGGGCTCGGCCTTTCCATCGTCAAGAAGATCATCGAGGAACATGGCGGCACGCTGACGCTCAGCGATGCCGAGATGTTCGAAAACTGCGCCCACAGGGGCGCGATGGCCGAGATCCGCCTGCCAAGGGCGCGGACCGGCCGCGGACAGAAGGAACGGGCCGCGGATGCGGCCGGAGGTGGGACATGAGCGATATTCTGATTGTTGACGACGAACGCGACATCCGGGAACTGATCTCGGACATCCTCAAGGACGAGGGCTTCACCACGCGGCTCGCGGCGAACTCGGACGAATGCATGGCCGAGATCAACGCCGAGCCGCCGGCGCTGATGATCCTCGACATCTGGCTGAAGGACAGCCGGATGGACGGGATCGACATCCTGAAGACGGTGAAGCGCGACAACCCGGATGTGCCGATCATCATCATTTCGGGCCACGGCAATATCGAGATCGCGGTCGCCGCGATCAAGCAGGGCGCCTACGACTTCATCGAGAAGCCCTTCAACATCGACCAGTTGACCGTGGTGATTTCCCGCGCGATGGAAACCTCGCGGCTGCGGCGCGAGAACGCCTCGCTCCGTCGCCGCGACGTGACCTCGTCCGAGATGATCGGCTCCTCGCCGGCCTTCCGGGCGCTGAAGGGGCAGCTCGAGAAGGTGACGAAGTCCAACGGACGGGTGATGCTGACCGGCCAGCCCGGATCGGGCAAGGAGGTGGCCGCGCGCTACATCCACGTCAATTCGAACCGGGCGAGCGGGCCTTTCGTCACCGTCTCCTCCGCCTCGATCGAGCCGGAACGGATGGAGGAGGTGCTCTTCGGGCGCGAGACCGCCGAGCGCGGGGTGGAAAAGGGGCTGCTGGAGCAGGCCCATGGCGGCGTGGTCTATTTCGACGAGGTCGCCGACATGCCGCTCGGCACCCAGTCGAAGATCCTGCGGGTGCTGACCGAACAGCAGTTCACCCGTGTCGGCGGCTCGGACAGGGTCCGGGTCGACCTCCGGGTGATCTCCTCGACCACCCGCGATCTCGCCGCCGAGATCGCCGCCGGCCGCTTCCGGCAGGAGCTTTACGACCGCCTGAACGTGGTCCCGGTCGCGGTGCCGCCGCTCGAGGAGCGCCGCGAGGATATCCCCGAGCTGTCGCGCCATTTCATCGAGGGGTTCAACAAGAGCCAGGGCCTGCCGCTCCGCCCGGTCAGCGACGAGGCGGAGGCGCTGATGCAGACGATGTCCTGGCCCGGCAACATCCGCCAGCTCAGGAACGTCATCGAGCGGGTGCTGATCCTCGGTGACCATGGCGGCCCGATCGAGGCGCGCGAATTGCCGGGGCAGAGCGACGGGCCGGCCGAGGAGGGGCGGATCGTGCTTTCCGGCGGGCTCGCGACGCTGCCGCTGCGCGACGCGCGCGAGCTTTTCGAGCGCGAATACCTTCTCACCCAGATCAACCGCTTCGGCGGCAATATCAGCCGCACCGCGACCTTCGTCGGGATGGAGCGCTCGGCGCTGCACCGCAAGCTGAAATCGCTCGGGGTCGTCACCACGTCGAAATCCGGCGCAAGGGTCGCGCATCTGGAGGACGAGGAGGAGGAGGAGGCCTGAGCGCGCCGGTCCGCCGGTCCTGAAGCGCTTCGGGTTTATGTGGAAATATCAGGTATGGGAATTCGAATGGGAAAAGTTCGAATTCAGATTCAATGCAAACCCGAAAAGCTGTAGGCGCCCGCGCGCTTCCCGGCCTGGATGTCGCTCCGAAGCGCGGAGGGGCGCGCGCGGCCGGGGCTGGTGGCCGGGGGTGAGCGTGGCGCCCATGGCCCGGAACGGAACCTGTTGGTTCGGTCGGGCCACTCGGGACGGGACCGAGCGAGCCGACCTTCGCCCTGCAACGCCGCGCGACGAAGCGGCGTTCGATGGGGTGGCGCGATAAACTGCCCCGAACGGAGGTTGCCGCGCCATCCCACGGGCAGGCACGCGCCCGGCTTGCGGTCCGCCTGCCGACAGCTCCTCAACAGGCTCGTATCGGACCAGCGACCCTGCCGCGAAGTCCCGCGTCCGCGGCGCGTTGACCGCCTTCGCCCCGGAGCCTATCAAGAGCGGCAAGCACGGACGGGAGAGCGGACATGAAGGTCATCATCTGCGGCGCGGGCCAGGTCGGCTGGCAGATCGCGCGCCATCTCTCGGGCGAGAAGAACGACGTCACCATCGTCGACAACAACGCCGACCTCGTCCGCCGCGCGACCGAGACGCTCGACGTGCAGGGCGTGGCCGGCTTCGCCTCCTATCCCGATGTGCTGGAGCGGGCCGGGGCGCGCGATGCCGACATGATCATCGCCGCCACCTATTCGGACGAGGTGAACATGGTCACCTGCCAGGTGGCGCATTCGGTCTTCGGCATCACCCGCAAGATCGCCCGGCTGCGGGCGCAGTCCTACATGGATGCGATCTATTCCGACCTCTACCGCCGCGACCACCTGCCGATCGACGTGGTGATCAGCCCCGAACGCGAGGTGGCCGAGGCGGCGCTCCAGCGGCTCGCCGCGCCCTCGACCTTCGATACCGAAAGCTTCATGGGCGGGCGGGCGCAGCTTCTGGGCGTCGCGCTCGAAGAGGATTGCCCGGTCCTCAACACGCCCTTGCGCCAGCTCACCGACCTCTTCTCGACGCTGCGCGCCATCGTCGTCGGCGTCCGCCGCGAGGGCCACCTCTTCGCGCCCGATCCGAACGACCAGCTCTTCGCCGGCGACCAGATCTACGTCTTCTCCCATGTCGAGGACGTGAACCGCACGCTCGACATCTTCGGCAAGGCGACGAAGAAGCAGGAGCGGATCGTCATCATCGGCGGCGGCAATGTCGGCCTCGCCGTCGCGCGGGCGCTGGAAAAGCGCACCGACCGGATCCGCGCGAAGGTGATCGAGAAGAGCCGGGCGCAGGCCGAACGGGCGGCGGATTTGCTCGAGCGCACCATCGTGCTCAACGGCGACGGGATGAGCATGGAACTCTTGGCCGAGGCCAATATCGACCGCGCCGACGCGGTTCTCGTCGTCACCGACGACGACAAGACCAACATCCTCGCCGCCGTCCGCGCCAAGCAGGCCGGCTGCCCGATGGCGATCGCGCTGATCAACGACCCGACGCTGGTGCCCTTGATGGGGGCGCTCGACATCGACGCCTATATCAACCCGCGCGCCACGACCGTCTCGTCGATCCTGCGCCATATCCGTCATGGACGGGTGCGGGCGATCTATTCGATCGGCGATGCCGAGGCCGAGGTGATCGAGGCGCAGGTGCTCTCGACCTCGCCCATCGCCGGGCGGCCGATCCGCGATATCGAATTCCCCGAGGGGGTGCTGATGGGGGCCTTGATGAAGGGCGACAAGGTGGTGAAGCCCACCGGCGACACGCGGGTGGAGGAGGGCGACGTCATCGCGCTCTTCTGCATGTCGGGCGACGTGCCGGAGGTCGAGCGGCTCCTGCAGGTCTCGATCGACTTCTTCTGAGCGATGCGCCGCCTCCTCGATCTTCCGTTCATGGTGATCCTGATGGCAATCGGGGCGATGGCAATGTTCATCCCCGCGGCCCACGCGCTGACCGTCAGCGACCACGCCGTGGCGCGCGCGTTCTTCTATTCCGGCACGCTCTTTCTGATGCTGGCGGCGCTTCTCGGGATCGCCACCGCCGCCAACCGGGCCGGCAATCCCGCCCGCAATCACCTGCTGACGCTGGTCGGCACGTTCACGGTCCTGCCCCTCATGCTCGCCGTCCCCTTCGCCGAGGCGGTGCCCGATACCACCCTCTACAATGCCTGGTGGGAGATGGTCTCCTCGCTCACCACGACCGGCGCCACGCTGTTCGACGCCGACCGCCTGCAGCCTTCGGTCCATCTCTGGCGGGCGCTCGCCGGCTGGATGGGCGGGTTCTTCGTCCTCGTCACCGCGGTGGCGATCCTCGCGCCGATGAATCTCGGCGGGTTCGAGGTATTGAGCGGCGCGCCGGCCGGGCAGGGGGTGATTGCCGCAGGGCAGGCGGCGCGGGGGGCGCTGCCGTCCGAACGGCTCTGGCGCCACACCAAGACGCTGCTGCCGGCCTATGCCGGTCTGACGCTGGCGCTCTGGATCGGTCTCATCCTTTCGGGGGACACCGCGCTCGTCGCCGCCTGTCACGCGATGTCGACGCTCTCGACCTCCGGCATCTCGCCGGTGGGCGGCCTGTCCGGCAGCGGGTCGGGCGCCTCGGGCGAACTCGTGATCCTCGTCTTCCTCGTCTTCGCCCTGTCGCGGCGGCTTTACCCGTCGGGCCGGACGCTCCGCAACACCAGCGGCCTCCTGCTCGACCCCGAGCTTCGCATGGCGCTGCTTCTCGTGACGCTGGTGCCGGCGCTTCTTTTCCTGCGCCACTGGGTCGGCGCGCTGGAGGTCGACGAGGTCAAGGACACCGCCGCCGCGCTCCGGGCGCTCTGGGGGACGATCTTCACCGTGCTGTCGTTCCTCACCACGACCGGCTTCGAATCCGCCGACTGGACAGAGGCGCGCGACTGGTCGGGTCTCGCCACGCCGGGGCTGATCCTCGCCGGCCTCGCGGTGATCGGTGGTGGCGTGGCGACGACGGCGGGGGGCGTGAAGCTCCTGCGGGTCTACGCGCTCTACCGCCACGGCGAGCGCGAGATCGAGCGGCTGGTGCATCCGAACTCGGTCGGCGGCGCCGGCGTGCAGGCGCGGCGTCTCCGCCGTCAGGGGGCGCAGATGGCGTGGATCTTCTTCATGCTCTTCGCGCTCTCGATCGCGGTGACGATGCTGGCGCTGGCGCTGACCGGGCTCGATTTCGTCGCCTCGACCACCTTCGCGGTCTCGGCGCTGTCCACGACCGGCCCGCTCGCCGCCGTCGCGGCCGAAGCGCCGCTGCCGTGGTCGGAATTGAATGGCGCGGCGCGGGCGGTCACGGCGGCGGCGATGGTGCTCGGACGGCTTGAAACGCTGGCGATCATCGCGCTTCTCAACCCCGACTTCTGGCGCGGCTGAGCGTCCGCCCGACGTTAGGTCCGATCCGGCCGCAAATAGGGGGTGGAAACTCCCGAGATCTTGAGCATACTTCCCCCAAGTCCCCGGTGCAGCGCCGAGGGGCGGGGATACCGTTCGTAGAAAAGACCTCAAAGAAAAGTACAAGGCGACGATAATCATGGCTGCCGACAAGCAGAATTTGCAAGATGCCTTTCTCAACCATGTCCGCAAGGCCAAGGTTCCGGTAACGATCTTTCTGATCAACGGCGTGAAACTTCAGGGTGTCATCACCTGGTTCGACAACTTCTGTGTGCTCCTGCGCCGCGACGGGCAATCGCAGCTTGTCTACAAGCATGCGATCTCGACGATCATGCCGGGGCAGCCGATCTCTCTTTACGAGGGCGAAGACTGACCGACGCGCATATCGTCAAGGACCGCCCGACCCGGGCGTTCGTCCTTCATCCCGACCTGAAAACCGGCCGCACCCGGCGGCTGCCTGACGACGCGCTGGCCGAAGCCGTGGCGCTGGCCTCGGCGCTGCCCGACCTCGAGGTCGTCGGGGCCGGGATCGTGCGCCTGCCGAAGGTGCAGGCCGGGACGCTCTTCGGCTCCGGCAAGATCGCCGAGCTGAAGGCGCGGTTCGAGGCGGACGAGGTGGACCTCGTCCTCGTCGACGGGCCGGTCAGCCCGGTGCAGCAGCGCAACCTCGAGAAGGAATGGGGCGTCAAGCTTCTCGACCGGACCGGCCTTATCCTCGAGATCTTCGCCGACCGGGCGCGGACGCGGGAAGGCGTGTTGCAGGTCGAACTCGCCGCGCTCAGCTACCAGCGCACCCGGCTCGTCCGCGCCTGGACCCACCTCGAACGCCAGCGCGGCGGCTTCGGCTTCGTCGGCGGCCCGGGCGAGACCCAGATCGAGTCCGACCGCCGCGCCATCGACGACGAGGTCGTGCGCATCCGCCGCCAGTTGTCCAGGGTGGTGAAGACCCGCGCGCTTCACCGCGCCGCGCGGCGCAAGGTGCCGTTCCCGATCGTGGCGCTCGTGGGCTACACCAATGCCGGCAAATCGACGCTCTTCAACCGGATGACGGGCGCCGAGGTTCTGGCCAAGGACATGCTGTTCGCGACGCTCGACCCGACGATGCGGGGCGTGACCCTGCCCTCGGGCAGGAAGGTGATCCTCTCGGACACGGTGGGCTTCATCTCCGACCTGCCGACCCAGCTCGTCGCCGCCTTCCGCGCGACGCTGGAAGAGGTGCTGGAGGCCGACCTCATCCTCCATGTCCGCGACATCTCGCACCCCGAGACCGAGGAACAGGCGGCCGATGTCGCCGAGATCCTCGAAAGCCTCGGGGTGAAGGAGGACGTGCCGCTCTTCGAGATCTGGAACAAGATCGACCTCCTGCCAGAGGCCCGGCGCGAGGCGCTGAAGGTGCAGGATGCCCGCAGTCCCGGCGCGCATGCCGTCTCGGCCCTGACCGGCGAGGGGGTGCCCGCACTTCTCGACGCGATCAGCATCGCCCTCGACGAGGACAGGCGGGAAGAGCTTCTGGTCCTGCCCTTCGCCGCCGGGCGCCAGCGCGCCTGGCTGCACGATGCCGGCATCGTCCAGTCGGAAAGCGAGGCCGGTGACGGCCATCACCTGACGGTCCGATGGACCGCCCGCCAGAAGGCTGCCTTCGAAGCGCTCTGAGAGCGACAGCAACCAGCGTTCGGGTGTGAAAACCGAGGGCGGCGGCCGGTGCCGAACCGGAAGACATGTCCCGCCCGGCGGCATTGCCGGGCAGCGCCCGCCCCTCTCGCCCTCGTGCCTTCTCACGACCGCTGGGACAATCTGCGGAAGACGCGGCCCGACCTTCCGTCTACTCCGCCGGTTCCAGCCGGGTGATCCCGGTCGCCGCCGCCCGCGCGAGGTCGGGGTCGAGCGACATCGGCACGTATTCGCCGCGCCGCCAGAGTGCGCTCAGATCGTCGTAGTGACGGCTGAGCGGATGGCCCGACTGCCCGGTCGAGATGATGAAGACCGAACTGTCCGGGTCGGCGAAGTCGTAGACCCCGCGATAGCCGGCGCCGTTCACGTTCAGATAGGGCTCCGGCCCGCTGCCGGCCGTGCGGCCGCGATCGAGCGTGTGGTCGCCGCCGCTGGTCGACTGGCGGATGTTCACCAGCCACTTCACCACCGGCATCCGGCCGAGGACCGGGTGATCCTGCGTCGCCTGATGCGCGTCGCCCCAGCGCCAGCTTTCGACATTCGGCCCGTAGCGCTCCGACAGATCCACCAGCGCGTCGTCGAGCGCCATCCTCGCGATCTCGGTGCAGGTCTCCTCCGGCGCCGACTGCATCACGTCGCACCAGCGCGCCGCGCCGTCGATGTCGCGATAGACCCGCTCGATGAAGAGCGGTTCGACATGGGTGAAGCTGTCGGCCAGCGGGCCGAGCTCGTCGCGGATCAGCCGGTTCTGCAAGGCCCGGGCCCAGGCGGCGTAGATCAGCGGCTCGGGCAGGTGCTCGTTCATGTTGCCGTCCCATTCGGCCAGCACTTCCAGCGCCCGCTGGCGGAGCCGCTCGGGCGTACCCGAGGGCGCGGCCTCGCCGGTGAACCAGAGGTCGGCGGCGATCAGCGGCAGGATCGTGCGCGCGGCGGGCGAGAAGGTGTAGAGCTGGGCCGCGATGAAGCTCTCGCGGCTGTGGACCTCGCGCTCCTGCATCAGCCGGGTCCAGCGCTGCACCCGCTGGGTGTCGCCCCAGGTGAAGCTGACATGGCGCGGGAAGGGGCGGTCGACGGTCTTGTTGTTGGTGTTGCCGACGATGCCGCCCTCGGGGTTCACGAAGCGCGGATTGGCGGCATGGGGCAGGCGGCCCTGCCAGCGGTTCTCCGGCATCCAGCCGAGGGCCGGCAGCCGGCCCTGGCCCTTCATGGCGGGGTCGCGCGCCGGCATCGCCCCGAACATCACCATCGCGATGCCGTCCTGATCGGCCATCGTGACGTTCTGCGCCGGGGCCACGAAATCCTGCCCGGCGGCGATGCCGTCATCGATGCTTTTCGCCTGCATCAGCCGCATCGCGGCCGTCATCGAGGCATCCGCGGGGTCGAGCGCGGTCCAGCTCAGCGCCGCGACATGGCCCTGCGGCGTCACCGAGGCGAGGTCGTAATGGGTGCCCGGCAGGACCGGTCCGTTGTCGCTCCAGCGCAAGGTGACGGTGATCGGCGGGGCGTCCTTGACATCGATGATGGAGCGGCGGCTGGTGAAGGGCTTCCAGCCCTCCGCCGTGCGGTAGCGCTCGGGATCGGCGGGGTTCAGCTCCTCCAGCCTTATGTCCTGATCGTCGAGCCAGGCGGCGCTGATGCCCCAGCCGAAATCGGCGTTGCGCCCCGAAAGCACCGCCGGGATCCCCGGGATCGTCGCCCCGATCACCCCGCCCGAGCGCAGTTCCAGCCGCGCGAGATACCAGAGCGACGGCGCCGAGAAGTCGACATGCGGATCGTTGGCCAGAAGCGATCCGCCCGCCGCCGAGCGCGAGGGCGCCGCGGCCCAGGCGTTCGAGGCACCGGCAAAGGGCAGATGGACGACGGGCGAGAGCGGACCCTCCGGGCCGGTCTCGAGCGCCGCGTAGGACCGCTTCACCCCCGGAACGAGGCTCGCATAGGGCGGCAGCGAGGCGATGCCGGCGCCGGTCACGTCCGGCAGAAGATCCCGCGCCCAGTCCTCGGACAGCAGCGAGATCCGGGCGCGCAGCACCTCGGCCTCGATCTGCGCGGTCGAGCGCATCGCCATCAGCTTCAGGATGGCGATGGAATCGGCCGGCTGCCAGTAGGAGATCTCGGTGGAGAAGAAGAAGAATTCCGGCGCGCCGCGGCCCTTGGCCTCGGCATTGACGATGCCGATCCAGGCATTCACGCCGCGCGCATAGGCCTCGAGCGCCGCTTGCGTCCCGGCATCCTGCGCGGCGACCGAGCGCACCGAAAGCCCGTGCAGGTCGAGCCGTCGCATCAGCTCGTCGGTCTTGACCGTCCGCTCGCCGAAGACCTCAGACAACCGGCCCTGCACGGTGCGGCGCAGCACCGTCATCTGCCAGAGCCGGTCCTGGGCATGGGCGAAGCCGAGGGCGAAGAAGACGTCGGCGTCGGTCCGGCCGAAGATATGCGGCACGTCCGCGGTATCGCGCACGATCTCGACCGGCGCGCCGATCCCCTCGATGCGGTAGTCCTCGCCATAGTCCGGTAGCGACCGCGCGGCGAAATAGTAGCCGAGCGCCAGCCCGCCTCCCGCAAGAAGCACGAGCGCCGAGAAGATGCGCAGAAGCCAGCGAAACGCGGTCAGCATGATATCCGAAGACCCTGGGATCCGATGCGCCCGCCGCCGGCACCGGACCACGCAAACCGGTTGACGGCAGGGGCAGGGCGGTTAACTAGGGCAGAACGGCTCCGGCTGCAATGATCTTGGGAGGAACGGATGGCAAAGGTGGCATTTCTCGGCCTCGGCGTGATGGGCTTTCCGATGGCGGGTCATCTCGCGGCGAAGGGGCACGAGGTCACGGTCTACAACCGCAGCCCCGCCAAGGCCGCGACATGGGTCGGAAAGCACGGGCACCGCTCGGCGCCGACCCCGCGCGAGGCGGCGGCGGGGGCGGAGTTCGTGATGGCCTGCGTCGGCAACGACGACGACCTGCGCGCCATCTGCCTCGGCGCCGACGGCGCCTTCGCCGGCATGGGAAAGGGCGCGATCTTCACCGACCACACCACGGTCTCGGCCGCGGTGACGCGCGAACTCTCGGGCGTCGCGCGCGACGCCGGCATCGGCTTCGTCGACGCGCCGGTCTCGGGCGGGCAGGCGGGGGCGGAGAACGGCGTCCTCTCGGTCATGTGCGGCGGCGACGCGGCGGACTATGCGCGCGCCGAACCGGTCATCGCCGCCTATGCCCGGATCTGCCGGCTCCTCGGCCCCTCGGGCGCCGGACAACTCGCCAAGATGGTCAACCAGATCTGCATCGCCGGCCTCGTCCAGGGCCTCGCCGAAGGGCTCCACTTCGCCGAGCGCGCCGGGCTCGACATCGAGGCGGTGGTCGAGGTGATCAGCCAGGGCGCGGCCGGATCGTGGCAGATGGCCAATCGCCACAAGACGATGAAGGACGGCACGTTCGACTACGGCTTCGCGGTCGACTGGATGCGCAAGGATCTCGGCATCTGCCTCGCCACCGCGAACGAGACCGGCGCCAGCCTGCCGGTCACGGCCCTCGTCGACCAGTTCTACAAGGACGTCCAGAAGATGGGCGGCAACCGCTGGGACACGTCGAGCCTCATCGCGCGGCTGCGCGCCGCCGGATAAAGCGTTTCGGGTTTACGTTGAAATGGCAAGTATCGGAATTCGAACTTTTTTCGTTCGAATTCCGATTCAAGGAACCCCTGAAACGCCCTAGAACCGCACAAGTCCCACCGTCTTCCTGACGCCAGTATCCGGCCCCTTTCAGTGTGGTCCAAATACCTCGGGGGTGCGGGGGCAGCGCCCCCGCGCGGATCGGCCGCGCAAGCGGACGAAACCCGGTCAGGGAATGATCCGCGTGTATTTCGTGCCCTCGAGCGTCGCGCCGGCGATGAAGCCCGACTGGCCGAAGACCAGCGCGATCACCGGGGCGAGCGTCGTCGTGGTGTCGGCGGCAAGCGACCCGCCCTGATCGGGAAGCGCGTATTTCGCATCCGCCCCCACCGCCCAGCCATCGGCCGCGCGGAAATCCGCCAGCGCCGGCTGGGTCATGAAGAACAGCGCGTGCGCATATTGCTGCGCGCCGATCTGTAGCCCCCAGCTTGCCTGCGTGGCGGAATAATAGTCCACCGTGACATCGTTGATTCTCAGCGCCCCGCGACCATAGGCGCCACCGAAGACGAAGCCCGCCTCGGTCATCAGCGGCATGTAGAGCACCCCCGCCGCCTTGTTCATCAGATCCTGCGTGCCGGGATAGCGCGAGACCAGGAAATCCCGCGTCGCGTCCACCCGCGCGTCGAGCCGCGCGGCGCCATTGCCGCCGATGCCGTTGCCGCAGGCCGACAGCCCCAGAAGGGCGCCCCCCGAAAAGACCATGTTGCGACGGGAAAGTCCGTTCATCTCACTGCTCCGCTCTCAAATCCCAATGCCGGCCTTATCCGGCCGGTCCCATACCATCTATAGGGCAGAATGCCCCGCCTGTCATTAAGTGTTGTGGACACTCACGCGATCTTGGGCGGGCCTCCGCCTTATCGCCCGAGTATCCGCGCGACATCGGGCGCGAAATAGGTCAGGACCCCGTCGCAGCCCGCCCGCCGGAACGCCATCAGGCTTTCGAGGATCACCTCCTCCTTCATCCAGCCGTTCAGGACCGCGCCCTTCAGCATCGCGTATTCGCCCGAGACCTGATAGGCGAAGGTCGGCACCCCGAAGGCGTCCTTCACCGCGCGGCAGATATCGAGATAGGGCAGGCCCGGCTTGACCATCACCATGTCCGCGCCCTCGGCAAGGTCGCGGGCGACGAGCCGCAGCGCCTCGTCCGCATTGCCGGGGTTCATCTGATAGGTCTTCTTGTCGCCCTTCAGCGCGCCCGAGGCGCCGACCGCGTCGCGGAACGGCCCGTAGAAGGCGCTCGCATATTTCGCGGCGTAGGAGAGGATCGTCACGTCCTTGTGGCCGGCGCCTTCGAGCGCCCCACGCATCGCGCCGATCCGCCCGTCCATCATGTCCGACGGCCCGAGGATGTCGGCCCCGGCCTCGGCCTGGGCGAGCGCCATCCTGACCAGCGCCTCGACCGTCTCGTCGTTCAGGATCACCCCGTCGCGGACCAGCCCGTCATGACCGTTGGAATTGTAGGGATCGAGCGCCACGTCGGTCATCACCGCGATCTCCGGCACCGCCGCCTTGATGGCGCGGACCGCCCGGTTCGACAGGTTCTCCGGGTTCCAGGCCTCCTCGCAACCTTCGGTCTTCAGCGCCGGATCGGTATAGGGAAAAAGGCAGATCGCCGGGATGCCGAGCCCCGCCGCCTCCTCGGCGGCCCTCGCCGCGCCCTCGACCGTGCGCCGCGCCACGCCGGGCATCGAGGCCACCTCGACATCCGCGCCCGCCACGTCGGTCACGAAGACCGGCCAGATCAGGTCCTTCACCGACAGCCGATGCTCCTGCACGAGGTCGCGCAAGGCGGCGGTGCGGCGCAGGCGGCGGAGCCGCGTGGCGGGGAAGGGGGCCTGGATCGGGGTCATGTCGCGCACTCTGGTCTTGGTCGGATCAACGGGTTACATGGATCGCGGCGCATCTCAAGGGTGGAAACCGTCGCAGGGCGGCACTAGCATCGCGCCCAAGCAGGGGCCGGGGGCAGGATTTGGACTGGACGAAACTGATTTTCGACCTGATCGACCTCAGGTCCTTTTCCAACCTCTGGTACTGGATCGCGCTCGCCGTCACCTGGTCGTCGGCCTCGCACTGGGTGCTCGGCATTCCCTACGACATGGTCCTGCGCGCGCGCCGTCTCGGCGGCCAGGCCGAAGCCGACCTCGAGGACATGGCGCGAATCAATATCGGCCGCATCCTCTATATCGAGCGCGAAGCCGGGGTGATCCTGCTTGCCATGCTCAGCTTCGCGCTGACCTCGCTGGCGCTTCTGGGCTTTTTCTACAAGGTGGAATTCTGCCAGGCCGTCTTCCTCATCGCGCTGCCTTTGTCCTTCGTCGGGATGATGAGCGTCGCGACCGCCCGCAGGATCGAGGCGGCCGGCAACACCGGCGAGGCGCTGCGCCGCCGCCTCGCGCTCCACCGGGTGACGGTGCAGGTGATCGGCATGATCTCGATCTTCGTTACTGCCTTCTGGGGGATGCTGCAGAACTTCAATATCTCGATCCTGCCCGGTTGACACCGGCGGCGGGAAAGATAGGTCAGGGCGATGACCCCAGCCCCCCATATCACCCTCTCCGGCGCCCCCGAAGGCTATGACGCCCGCCTCCTCGCCCGCGAGCTTGGGCGCGGTGTGCCCGTCCTCCATGTCGCGCGCGACGACAAGCGGATGGAGGCGATGCGGGCGGCGCTGGCCGTCTTCGCGCCGGAGGCGCTGGTCCTGACCTTCCCGGCCTGGGACTGCCTGCCCTATGACCGGGTCTCGCCCAATGCCGACACCTCGGCCACGCGGATGGCGACGCTCGCCGCCTTGGCGCAGGGCCTGCCTGTCCCTTTCATCCTTCTCACGACACTGAATGCGGCGACCCAGAAACTGCCGGCGCGCGAGGTCCTGAAGGCCTCCGCCTTCACCGCGCGGGTCGGTGGCCGCGTCAACGAGGCCGCCTTGCGCAACTTCCTCGTCCGCATGGGCTTTTCGCAAAGCCCCACGGTGACGGAGCCCGGCGACTACGCGATCCGCGGCGGCATCATCGACATCTATCCGCCGGGCGAGAGCGGGCCGGTCAGGCTCGACCTCTTCGGCGATGTGCTCGACGGGGCGCGGCGCTTCGATCCGGCGACCCAGCGGACGACCGAGAAGCTGACGGTGGTGGAGCTCGCGCCGGTCTCCGAGATCATCCTCGACGAGGCGGCGATCACCCGGTTCCGCCAGACCTACCGCATCGAGTTCGGCGCCGCCGGAACCGACGATCCGCTCTACGAAGCGGTGAGCGCGGGCCGCAAGCATGCCGGGATGGAGCACTGGCTGCCGTTCTTCCACGACCGGCTGGAAACGCTCTTCGACTACCTCCCCGGCGCCTCGGTGATGCTCGACGACCGGATCACGCCGGCGCGGCTGGCGCGCTGGGAGGGGATCGAGGATCAATACGACACCCGGCTGGAGGCGATGAAGCGCAAGGACCGGCTCGACACCGTCTACAAGCCCTGCGCGCCGGGGCTTCTCTACCTCGACGATGCCGGCTGGGACGCGGCGGTCGCCGGGCACCGGGTGATCCAGCTTGTCGAGCTGCCGCAAGCGACGGGGCCGGGTGTTCTGGACGCCGGGGGGCGCATCGGGCGCAACTTCTCGGCCGAGCGCCAGCTTGAGAACGTCAACCTTTTCAGCGCCCTCGCCGATCATCTGAATGCGCGCCGGGCGGACGGGCAGGTGATCGTCGCCTCCTATTCCGAGGGCGCGCGGGAACGCCTGAAAGGGCTTCTGGAGGACGAGGACGTGGTCGGTGCCACGCCGATCCGCGATATCCGCGATGTTCCTGAAGGCAAGGGTGGCCTCTACCTCGCGGTCTGGGCGCTCGAACACGGGTTCGAGGGCGACGGGCTGACGGTCGTCTCCGAACAGGACGTGCTCGGCGACCGGCTGATCCGGGGCGCGAAGAAACGCCGGAAGGCCGAGAACTTCCTCACCGAGGCCCAGTCGCTGTCGCCCGGCGATCTCGTCGTCCATGTCGATCACGGCGTCGGCCGCTATACCGGGCTCGAGACGATCACCGCGCTTGGCGCGCCGCATGACTGCGTGGCGCTGGAATATGCCGGCGGCGACCGGCTGTTCCTTCCGGTGGAGAATATCGAGCTTCTCAGCCGCTACGGCCACGAGGAGGGGCTTCTCGACAAGCTCGGCGGCGGGGCGTGGCAGGCCAAGAAGGCGCGGCTGAAGGAGCGCATCCGCCAGATCGCCGAGCGCCTCATGCGGGTCGCGGCCGAGCGTCTCTTGCGCAAGGCGCCGATCCTCGAGGCGCCGCATCACGAATGGGACGCCTTCTCGGCCCGCTTCCCCTATCAGGAGACCGACGACCAGCTTGCCGCGATCTCGGACGTGGTCGAGGATCTCGGCGCCGGCCGGCCGATGGACCGTCTCATCGTGGGCGATGTCGGCTTCGGCAAGACCGAGGTGGCGATGCGCGCCGCCTTCATCGCCGCGATGTCGGGCGTCCAGGTCGCGGTCATCGCGCCGACGACGCTGCTCGCCCGCCAGCATTTCAAGACCTTCGCCGAACGCTTCCGCGGCACCGCGATCACCGTGCGGCCCCTGTCGCGCTTCGTCTCGGCCCGCGATGCCCAGGCGACGCGCGACGGGCTGGCCGAGGGCACCGTGGATATCGTCATCGGCACCCATGCGGTGCTGGCAAAGTCCGTAACATTTCGCAACCTTGGCCTCCTTGTCATTGATGAAGAACAACATTTCGGTGTCGGCCACAAGGAGCGGCTGAAGGAGTTGCGGTCGGAGATCCACGTCCTGACCCTGACCGCGACGCCGATCCCGCGCACACTTCAACTGTCGCTCACAGGTGTCCGGGATCTCAGCATAATCGGCACCCCGCCGGTCGACCGCCTGGCGATCCGCTCCTATGTCAGCGAGTTCGACAGCGTCACCGTCCGCGAAGCGCTCCTGCGCGAGCGGTACCGGGGCGGGCAATCGTTCTACGTCGTCCCCCGCATCGCCGACCTGCCCGAGGTCGAGGACTTCCTCAAGACCCATGTGCCCGAGGTCTCCCATGTCGTGGCCCACGGCCAGATGGCGGCGGGCGAACTCGACGACCGCATGAACGCCTTCTACGACGGCAAGTACGACGTGCTCGTCGCCACCTCGATTGTTGAAAGCGGCCTCGATATTCCTACCGCGAACACCATGATTGTTCACCGGGCGGATATGTTCGGCCTCGCCCAGCTCTACCAGATCCGCGGCCGGGTCGGGCGGTCGAAGCTGCGCGCCTACTGCTATCTCACCACGAAGCCCCGCGCACCGCTGACGCCCGCCGCACAGAAGCGGTTGCGGCTTCTGGGCAGTCTCGACAGCCTCGGCGCCGGCTTCTCGCTCGCCTCCCAGGATCTCGACCTGCGCGGCGCCGGCAATATCCTCGGCGAGGAACAGTCCGGCCATATCACCGAAGTCGGCTACGAGCTCTACCAGCACATGCTGGAAGAGACGATCGCCCGGATCAAGTCGGGCGACCTCGACACGCCCACGGCCGAGGATGACCAGTGGTCGCCGCAGATCAATCTCGGCGTGCCGGTGATGATCCCCGAGGATTACGTGCCCGACCTCGACGTGCGGCTCGGCCTCTATCGCCGCCTGTCGTCGCTGACCACCAAGGTGGAGCTCGAAGGCTTCGCCGCCGAGCTGATCGACCGGTTCGGCGCGGTGCCGAAAGAGGTCAACACGCTCCTGCTGGTCATGCGGATCAAGGCGATGTGCCGGCGGGCGCATATCGGCCGGCTCGACGCCGGGCCGAAGGGGGCGACGATACAGTTCCACATGGACAAATTCCCCAATCCCAAGGGCTTGGTGGAGTTTCTTCAGACCCGGAACGGGCTCGCGAAGATCAAGGACAACAAGATCGTCGTGCGCCGCGACTGGGCGACGGACAGCGACCGGATCAAGGGCGCCTTCGCCATTGCCCGCGATCTCGCCGAGAAGGCGAAGGCGGCATAGCCGCCGCCGCTCAGCCCTCGGTCGGGCGCGGCAGGCGCAGCGTGATCGGCAGCGCCAAAGCGGTGCAGACGAAGACCCCGGCCATCAGCGGCACCGGCGTGCCGTCGAAGGCAAGCCCGATCGGCACGGCCACGATCACCGACAGCACCGTCGCCACCGCCGTCACGACCGAGACCGCGGTGCCGGCGATATGGCCCATCGGCTCCAGCGCCAGCACGTTGAGGTTGCCGATGGTCAGTCCGGCCATGAAGAAAACGCTGATCGTCCAGTAGAGATAGGCCCAGAAGCTCAGCGCCTCAGGCAGCCAGCCCATCGCGAAGACCAGCACCATGATCCCGGAATTGACCACCTGGAAGGCGAAGGTCGTGGTCACCATCCTCCGCATCCCGAGCCGCACCACAAGCCGCGCGTTCAGCACGCTCGCGAGGCCCGCGACGCCCGCGATCACCGCGAACCAGCGCGGGAAGCTTCCGGCGAGGCCGTAGCCCTGGTCGAAGACCTGCTGGGTGGAGGAGAGCACGCTGAAGAGGCTCGCGAAGGCCAGCATCATCGCGGCGATCACCATGAGGACGAGCCGGTGGGTCAGGATCTCCCGCACCGCTGCGATGAGCGTGCCGAAGCGCAACGGCCGGCGCGAGCGGACCGGCAGCGTCTCGGCCTGGCGCGCCCAGAACCAGGTCGTGGCGATGACGGCGAAGGCGATGAAGGCCGGGAAGATGCCGCGCCAGCCGAAGCCGGCGATGATGAAGGAGCCGAGAAGCGGCGCGACGGCGGGGACGAGGGTGAAGATCATCATCGTGAACGAGACGATCCGCGCCATCTGCCGCCCCGAATAGAGGTCGCGCACCAGCGCCATCGCCGCGACGCGCGGTCCCGCGACGCCGAGGCCCTGAAGCACCCGCGCCGCCAGAACCAGTTCCAGCGTCGGCGCCGCCCAGGCGAGGGCCGCGCCAAGGCAATAGAGCACCACGCCGCCGATGATCACCGGCCGCCGGCCGAGCGCGTCCGAGAGGGGGCCGGTCAGGAACGTGCCCGTCCCCATGCCGAAGACGAAGCTGGTGATGATGAGCTGTGCCCGGTTCGGCGCCCCGGGGCTGAGTTCGGCCGCGATCTCCGGCATCGCGGGCAGCATCGCGTCGATGGAAAAGGCCGTCATCGCGAACATCATCGCGAGAAGTGCGATGAATTCGGGCAGGGGCAGGCGGGGCGCGTCCGCGTCGGGCTCCGTCCCGGCCGTCATCGGTCGTCGCACTTGGCCGCATCGGCCAGTTGCCGGTTGATGTCCTCGATGATCCGCCCCCAGGTCTCGCCCGGCTGGGCGCCCTGCAGGACGTGCCGGTTGGCGATGACGAAGCACGGCACGCCGCTGACCCCGCGTTCGCGGGCATGGGCGTCGCGGGCGCGGATGTCCCCGGCATCGCCGTCACCGTCGAGGAGCCGCCGGATCATCGTCCGGTCGAGCCCGGCCTCGCCCGCGATATCGGCGAGCACGTCAGGATCGCCGACATCGCGCCCGTCGCGCCAGAGGGCGCGGAAGAGGGCGGCGACCACCGCCGTCTGCCGCCCCTCGAGCCCGGCCCAGTGGATCAGCCGGTGCGCGTCGAGCGTATTGGGCTGGAGGGCGATGCGGTCGAGGTTCAGCTCCACCCCCGCCCCGGCGGCATGTTCGACGAGCGGCGCATAGGCGCGGACCGCGCGTTCCCTGCCGCCGAACTTCGCCTCCATGTAGGCGCGGCGGTCCATCCCCGCCTTCGGCATCTCGGGGTTGAGCTGGAACGGGTGCCATTCGACCGCGAACGGATGGTCGGGATGGGCTTCGAGCGCGCGGTCGAGATAGGCCTTGCCGACATAGCACCAGGGGCAGGCGATGTCCGAGATGATATCGAGCCGGATCATTGGTTTGCCTTCCATTCCTCACGCAATGCGCGGCGGTTGATCTTGCCGTTGGCGGTGACCGGAATCGCCGCGCGGCGCAGGTAGAGACGGGGTTGCTTGTAGCGCGCGAGGCAGGTCGCGGCATGGGCGGCGAGGTCGTCCCCGGTCGCCTCGCCCGCGTAGAAGAGCGCGATCGCCGTCGCATCGGCCTTGACCGGCAGCTCCACCGCCGCGCTGGCCGAGACGCCGGGATGGGCGTTCAGCGCCGCCTCGATCTCCACCGGCGAGACACGGAAGCCGCCGGCATTGATCATGTCGTCGGCGCGGCCGAGACTGGTGATCGCGCCGTCCTCCGCCATCACCACCATATCGCCGGTCTGGAACCAGTCATCCTCCGGTGCGCGGATTGTTTCGCCTTCGACCGTGCCGAGGAACAGGCCCGGATCGCTCCGGTGCACTGCGAGGATGCCGGGTTCGCCGCGCTCCACCGGCGCGCCGTCGGGGCCGAGCACGGCGATGCGGCGCCCCGGCTGCGGATAGCCGGTCGCCCCGTCGGGCGCCGGCCGGGCGGGCGAGGACGACAGGAAGGTCGAGCATTCCGACATCCCCATCGCCTCGTGAAGGTCGGTGCCGGTGGCGGCGCGCCAGCCCGCGCGGATCGAAAGCGGCAGCTTCTCGCCCGCCGAAAGCCCGTGGCGCAGCCGGGGCAGCGACAGCGTCGCGTTCTGCGCGAGGATACGGCGGTATACGCCCGGAACAGCGGCAAAAACAGTCGCATCGAACCGCTTCGCCAGAAGCGGCAGATGATCCGCCTCCACCCCTTCGGCCGCGACCATCGCGGTGGCGCCCGCCGCCCAGGGATCGAAAAGCCCGGCGCCGAGCGTGTAGGTCCAGTTGAGCGCGCCGGCATGCATCAGCCGGTCCTCCGGCCCGATGCCGATCCAGCCCGAGGCCATCATCCGCCGCGCCCAGACCGCGCGATGGGCATGGGCGACGGCCCGCGGCGTGCCGGAGGTGCCGGAGGTGAAGACGATGTAGGCCAGCCGGTCGGGATCGCCCATGACCCAGTCGGCGGGCGCCAGGGCCTCGAAGCCGCGAAGCTCGGCATCGGCGAGGACCGGGCAGGGCGGGTCGTCGGGAAGCGCCACACCCTCGGCCGCGACGATCAGCCGGGGACCGATCGCGGCGCAGAGCTTCGCCACCTCGCCCGGCGTCAGCCCCGCCGCGGTCGGCACCGGCACCAGCCCGGCCGCGACCGCGCCGAGGAAGGCGAGGGGGAAGCTCACGCCGTTGCCGAGCCGCAGCATCACCCGGTCGCCGGGGACGAGCCCCAGCGCCAGAAAACCCGACGCCACCCCGCGCACTGCCGCTTCCAGCCGCCCGTAGCTCCAGCGTTCCGCGCCGGCGGGCCGCAGGATCTGCAAGGCGATGTGGTCCGGCCGGGTCCCGCCCGCGCCGAGGACATGGCGGGCGAGGTTGAAGGGCGCGGGGCAGGGGTCGAACGGGGCGGGATCGGTCAGCGACAGCATGTGCCCTCGCTACGCCTCCCGCCGGGGCGTTGCAAGCCGGGGCGGAATGGCGTTATTGCACAGGCAGTACCTCTGGAATGAAGAGATGAGAGACAGCGACCCGACCGGAATCATCCGCATCGCCCGTGCCGGCTCCGGCACCGAGGAACCGGCGGAGCCGCTCAACCTCGGCCGCCGGGTGCGCGAGCTCCGGAAAGAGCGCGGCTGGACGCTGGAACAGGCGGCCGGGCAGGCGGGGCTCGCGCGTTCCACCCTGTCGAAGATCGAAAACGGCCAGATGTCGCCGACTTACGAGGCGTTGAAGAAGTTGGCCGAGGGGCTCTCGATCACCGTGCCGCAGCTTTTCACCCCGGCCTCGCGGCCGCAGGTCTCGGGCCGGATGGCGGTGACCAGGGCGGGTGAAGGCCAGGGACACGCGACCGCGACCTACGAGCACCGGCTTCTGGCAGGCGCGCTCCGCGCCAAGCAGATGCTGCCCTATACCGCGCGCATCCGCGCCCGCGACGTCGCGGAATTCGACGGCTGGGTGCGCCATGACGGCGAGGAGTTCCTCTTCGTCCTGACCGGCGTCGTGCGGCTTTACACCGAGTTCTACGAACCCGTGGACCTGCGCCGCGGCGACAGCGCCTATTACGACGCGACAATGGGGCATAACGTGATTTCGCTCAGTCCCGAGGATGCAACGATCCTTTGGGTGACGAGTCTGGCATAACGTCCGTCGGGGCGGCGAAGGAGATTTCGATGCGTGTCATGACCCGGCCGATCGACGGCCAGAAGCCCGGAACATCGGGACTGAGGAAGAAGACGAAGCTTTTCATGTCCGACGGTTACCTGGAGAACTTCATCCAGTCGGTCTTCGACGCGACCGGCGGGGCCACGGGCAGGACCTATGTCGTCGGCGGCGATGGGCGCTACTTCAACGACAGCGCCGCGCAGGTGATCCTGAAGATGGCGGCGGCCAATGGCGCGAAGCGGGTCATCGTCGGGCGAAACGCGCTTCTGTCGACGCCCGCGGCCTCGCACCTGATCCGGCTGAACCGGACCGATGGCGGTCTCATCCTCTCGGCCTCGCACAATCCGGGTGGCCCGGACGAGGATTTCGGCGTCAAGTTCAACACCGCGAATGGCGGTCCGGCGCCCGAGGCGGTGACCGAGGCGATCTTCGCCCGGACCGGGGAGATCCGCGAGTATTTCGTCGCCGACGACAATGATGTCGATCTGTCGAGGATCGGCACGCAACAGATTGGCGGGATGGAGGTTTCCGTCATCGACCCGGTGGCGGACTATGCCGCGCTGATGGAAAGCCTCTTCGATTTCGACAAGATCCGCGCGATGTTCGCCGGCGGTTTCCGGATGCGCTTCGACGCGATGTGCGCGGTGACCGGTCCTTATGCGCGCGAGATCCTCGAGCGCCGCCTCGGCGCCGAACCGGGGACGGTGGTGAACGCGGAGCCGCTGCCGGATTTCGGCGGCCTGCACCCCGATCCGAACCCGACCTGGGCGCGCGCGCTGATGGACGAGATGTTCGGGCCCGACGCGCCGGATTTCGGCGCCGCCTCGGACGGCGACGGCGACCGCAACATGGTCGTCGGGCGCGGCATCTATGTCTCGCCCTCCGACAGCCTCGCGGTGCTGGCCGCCAATGCCCGTCTCGCGCCGGGCTACCGGGCGGGGCTGAAGGGTGTGGCGCGGTCGATGCCGACCTCGGCGGCGGTCGACCGGGTGGCCGCGGCGCTCGGCATCGCAGCCTATGAGACACCGACCGGCTGGAAGTTCTTCGGCAATCTCCTCGATGCCGGCCGCGCCACGCTCTGCGGCGAGGAGAGCTTTGGTGCCGGATCCGATCACGTGCGCGAGAAGGACGGGCTCTGGGCCGTGCTCCTGTGGCTGAACATCCTCGCCGAACGCAAGGAAAGCGTTGCGGAAATCCTGAACGCGCATTGGCGGCTCTTCGGCCGCAACTACTATTCGCGGCACGATTACGAGGCGCTGTCGGTCGAGGTCGCGACCGGCGTGATGGGCGGGCTGCGCGGCAAGCTCGCGGGCCTGCCGGGACAGATCGTCGAAGGCATGAAAGTCATCGCGGCCGACGATTTCGCCTATACCGATCCGGTCGACGGGTCGGTGGCGCGCGGGCAGGGGCTCCGCGTCGTGTTCGAGGGCGGCAGCCGCCTCGTGATGCGGCTTTCGGGGACCGGGACCGAAGGGGCGACACTCAGGCTTTACCTCGAGCGCTTCGTGGCCGGGCCGGACGGGCTCGGCGACGCGGTGCAGGAGGCGCTGGCGCCGATGATCCGCGCCGCCGAGGCGCTGGCCGGGATCCGGACCGCGACCGGGCGCGAGGGGCCGGATGTGATCACCTGAGGCGCGGCCGGGGGCGCTGCCCCCGGACCCCCGGGATATTTGATCCAGGTGGAAGCTCCGGTCAGGGCCGGAGGCGGCGGCCTTCGGCGTCGAACGCGAAGGCGCGGGCCGGGTCGTAGTCGAGCGCAATGGCTTCGCCGACGCGGTGGTCGTGCTGGCCGAAGAGACGGACGGTCAGGGTGGCATCGGCGTCCGTCGTGACGAGGAGGTTGGTATCGCCGCCGAGCCGTTCGACATGGGTCACGGTGCCCCGGAGCCGGCCGCCATGGGCGGCGCACAGGTGCTCGGGGCGGATGCCGAGCGTCGCGCCGGGGGCGCCGAGGGGCCCTGCGGCGAGGAAGTTCATCGAGGGCGCGCCGAGGAAGCCCGCGACGAACCGGTTGTCGGGGTCGTTGTAGAGCGCCATCGGGCTGCCGACCTGCTCGACCCGTCCGTCGCGCAGCACCACGATCCGGTCGGCGAGCGTCATCGCCTCGGTCTGGTCATGGGTGACGTAGACGATTGTCGCCCCGAGCTCGCGGTGCAGTCGTGCGATCTCGACACGCATGTGCATCCTGAGCGCGGCATCGAGATTGGAGAGCGGCTCGTCGAAGAGGAAAAGCTCGGGCTTGCGGACGATGGCGCGGCCGATCGCGACGCGCTGGCGCTGACCGCCGCTGAGCTCCGACGGGCGGCGCTTGAGGTATTCCTCGAGCGACAGCATCTTCGCAGCCATCGCGATGCGCTCGGCGATCACCGGCTTCGCCTCTCCCGCCTGCTTCAGTCCGAGCGTCATGTTGCCCTCGACATCGAGATGCGGGTAGAGCGCGTAGGACTGGAACACCATCGCGATGCCGCGCTTGGCGGGCGGGGTCGTGGTGACGTCCTTGCCGCCGATCCGGACCGTCCCCGAGCTTGCATCCTCGAGCCCGGCGATGACCCTGAGGAGCGTCGACTTCCCGCAGCCCGACGGCCCGACGAAGACGATGAACTCGCCGGTCTCGACGCGGAGGTCGATATCCTTGAGGACATGCACGTCTCCGAAGGATTTGTTTATGTTTTCAAGCGTCAATGCGGTCATGTTGAAGTCCCGAGGTCGATGGCGCGGCCGGTGCGGATGCTTTCGTCCGCCGCAAGGCAGATGGCAAGCGAGGACACCGCATCCTCCATGTGGCGGGCAAGGTCGAGATCCTCGGCGACGGCGCGGAGGAGAAAGGCCTGTTCCGCGTCGCAAAGCGCCTGATGGCCGGGCTCTGCGGGGAAACCGACATCCTCGTCGGTGCCGCCGGTGCGGTGGATGCGCAGGCTTCCGACCCTTGTGTGCCCGTCGACGCTGTCGGAGGCCGGATGCATTCCGGAAAGGATCGAGACCGCGCCGTTGGGCGAGATCACGTCCTTCACGAAATAGGCGACCTCGGACATCATCGGGCCCCAGCCGGCCTCGTACCAGCCGACCGAGCCGTCGGCGAACAGGACCTGGAACTGGCCGTAATTGTACATGTCCGCGGCGATCTCCTCGGTGAGGCGCAGCCCCATGCCGTGGACCCGCACCGGGGCGGCGTCGGTGATCTGGCACATCACGTCGACATAGTGGACGCCGCAATCGACGATGGGCGAGGTGGTCCGCATCAGCGCCTTGTGGACCTCCCACGTCGCGCCCCGCGACTGCTGGTTGAGGTTCAGCCGGAAGACGTAAGGCCCGCCGAGCCCGCGCGCCTCGGCGATGAGCCGCTGCCAGGACGGGTGGTGGCGGAGGATATAGCCGACGACGAGCTTGCGCCCGAGCCGGGTCGCGGTATCGACGACGCGGCGCGCCTCCGCCACCGTCGTCGCGAGCGGCTTCTCGACGAAGACATGGGCGCCCGCCGCCATCGCCGCGCAGGCATAGTCGGCATGGCTTTCGGAATAGGTGGCGATGACGGCAAGCTCGGGCCGCGTTGCCGCAAGAGCATCGGCGAAGTCATTGAAAAACCGATAGGATCGCAGCTCCGGCGGCAGCGCGACCGGCGAGCGGTTCACCAGCCCGACGATCTCCGCCTCCGGGTGATGGTGATGGGCGAGCGCGTGGCTGAGACCCATATTGCCCAAACCGGCGACGAGAACCCTCATTTCACCGCTCCCGATGTGATGCCGCGGATGAGCTGCCGCGAGAAGATGACGTAGAGCACGAGCACGGGCAGGATCGCGAGGCTCAGCGCCGAGAGGACCGCGTTCCAGTCGGTGACGAACTGGCCGATGAAGACCTGGGAGCCGAGCGTCAGCGTCTTCGTCGCCTCGCCCGGCGCCAGGATCAGCGGAAACCAGAGGTCGTTCCAGATCGGGATCATGTTGAAGACCGCGACCGTCGCCATGGCGGGGCGCACCAGCGGCAGCACCAGCTTGAAGAAGATCGCATATTCGCTCATCCCGTCGATCCTGCCGGCATTCTTCAGATCGTCCGAGACCTGGCGCATGAACTCGCTGAGGATGAAGACCGCGAGCGGCAGGCCCTGCGCGGTATAGACGAGGATCAGCGCGGCGAGCGTGTTCACGAGCCCCGTCTCAACCATCAGTTCGAGGATCGCCACCGTGCCGATGCGGATCGGAATCATGATCCCGAGCGCGAGGTAAAGCCCCATCAGCGTGTTGCCGCGGAAGCGGTATTCCGACAGCGCGAAGGCCGCCATCGCGCCGAAGAGCAGGATGAGCAACAGCGACGCCACCGTGACGACGAAGGAATTCTGGAAGTAGAGGAGGAAATCCCCCTGCTTCATCACCGTCTGGTAGCCGATCATCGAGAAACTGTCGGCATCCGGCAGCGCCAGCGGCTCGCGGAAGATCGCCTTCCGCGCCTTGAAGGAGTTGATCAGGATCACCGCGACCGGGAAGAGCGCGATCACCGTCCAGGTGATCAGCGCGGCATGGGCCGCGACGGTGTTGAGGGGGTTCCGGCGCGCGGTGTTCATCTTCCTCCCTCAGAACTGATAGCGCCGCATGCGCGTCTGGACCCCGAAGAGGTAGATGCAGACCCCGGTGAGGATGATCGCGAACATCGCGGTGGCGATGGCCGACCCCATATGCGGGTCGCCGAGCTGGAGCTGGAAGCCGAAGAAGGTGCGGTAGAGGAACGTGCCCAGGATGTCGGTCGAGAAATCCGGCCCCGCGAGCGCGCCTTGCGTCGCATATATGAGGTCGAAGGCATTGAAATTTCCGACGAATGTCAGGATCGAGATGATCCCGATCGAGGGCAGGATCAAGGGCAGCTTGATCTTCCGGAACGCCGCCCAGCCAGTGATCCCCTCGATCTCTCCCGCCTCGAGGATCCCTTCGGGGATCGACAGGAGGGCCGCATAGATCAGCATCATCGGGATCCCGACGAACTGCCAGACCGAGATCAGCGCCAGCGTCGTCAGCGCGTATTCCTCACGGCCGAGCCAGGGCGCGAACAGCGCCTTCAGCCCCACCGCATCCAGCATCCCGGGCGCGATGCCCCAGATCGGCGAGAGGATGAGCTTCCAGGCGAAGCCGACGATGACGAAGGACAGGATCGTCGGGATGAAGATCGCCGAGCGGTAGAGCGCCGCGAAGCGCAGGCGCGGATGCGACAGGATCGCGGCGAGTGCGACGCCGATCGGGTTCTGCACCAGCATATGGATCACGAAGAACCACAGATTGTTGCCAAGCGCGTTCCAGAACGCGACCGACCAGCGCGGATCGCCAAGAAGCGTGCGAAAGTTCGCCAGCCCCGAAAACACCCGCCCGTCGTCGCCCGCGGTGTAAAGAGACAACCGCAAGGTGTTGAAAAGCGGCCAGATCATCACCGCCGTATAGACGAGGACCGCCGGCGCCAGGAAGACCGCGATATGCAGACGCGAGCGGGTCGCCATGGCAGCTTTCTCCCTTCACTGTGGTGGAAATACCTTCGGGGGGTCCGGGGGGCGGAAAGCCCCCCGGCGGGTCGGGCGCGTCAGCGCCCGACGCTCATTTCTGCGGCTCGTACCAGCTCGCGAGTCCCTCCTGCAGCCGCGCGGCGGCCGCTTCCGGCGTCTCGGTGCCCCTGATCACGTTGGCGCTGGCATTCCAGGTCTCGTTCTCGAGGTTCGGCGTGCCGCGCGACAGGATCTGGTAGGTCGAGCGGATCGTCGAATGGCACTTGTCGCGCCACGACACGAATTCCTGCGCCAGCGGGTCTTCCATCGCCACCGGCGCCGAATTCAGCGAGAAGAAGCCGGGCAGGGCGTTGGCATAGAGCGTGGCGAACTCCGCCGATCCCACCCATTCGAGGAACTGCCTGGCCTCTTCCGAATGCGCCGAGGCGGCGTTGAGGCCGATGGCGATGTCGGTGTGGTCCGAGATGTAGCATTCGTCGCCCGCCGCCGCGACCGGCGGCGCGAAGGCGCCCATCTCGAACTCGGCCTGCGCGTTGAAGCCCGAGATCTCCCACGATCCGGCCGGGTAGATCGCGGCGCGGCCCAGGGTGAAGAGGTTCTGGCTGTCAGGGTATGTCTGTGCCTCGAAGCCGTCGCCAAGGTAGTCCTTCCATTTCGCGAGTTGCCGGTAGGGCGCCACCCAGGGCTCGTCGGTCAGCTTCTGGGTTCCCCTGATCAGCGCCAGACGGCCTTCCTCGCCCTTCCAGGAGTTCGGGCCGATATTGTTGTAGCCCATCGTCGCCGCTTCCCACTGGTCGCTGGTGCCCATCGCCATCGGGATGTAGGTGCCATCCGCCTTGATCTTGTCGAGGACCGCGAAGAACTCCGCCTCGGTCGCCGGAACCTCGATCCCGAGCTCGGCGAAGGCGGCCTTGTTGTAGATGAAGCCGTGGATGACGGAGGCCATCGGCACGCAGAACGTCGCCGCGCCGTCATCGGTCTGCCAGGCCGACTTCGCCACGTCGGAGAAGTTCGCCATCGCCGCGAGGCCCGAAAGGTCGGCGAGCTTGCCGCCCTCGTAGAGCGCCAGCGACGCGTCGAAGGGCCGGCAGGTGATCAGATCGCCCGCCGAGCCGGCATCGAGCCTGGAATTCAGAACGGCGTTGTATTCTGCGGGCGCCGAGGGCGTGAACTGAACCTTGATCCCCGGATGCGCCGCCTCGAAGGCCGGGATGATCGTGTCCTGCCAGATCGTCAGGTCGTCGTTGCGCCAGCTCTCGATGGTCAGCGTCACGTCCTCAGCCCGGGCAAGGCCGGTCCCGAGCATCGTGGTCGCCAGCAGGTATCCGGCCAGTCTTGTCCGTGTCATGTCATGCTCCCTTGGTTGGTCTTGAATGGCCGGTCTCTCGGGCCCGTCGCTTCGATCCGCGCGAGTGCCGCGCGAAGGTTCCCCCCGCTTGCCGCGAGATGTTCGTCCGCCGCCGCGGGCGTCAGCCCGCGCGCGACCAGCACCGCCGGGCGGACCGCGCCGCCGACCGCATCAAGAGACGCACGCGCCGCATCCTCGCCGACCCCGGCGATCCGCGCAACCATTGCGGTCGCGCGGGCGCGCAACTTGTCGTTGTCGGCGACCAGGCCGACCATCATCCCGTCATGGACCGCGCCGAGCCGGATCGCCATCAGCGTCGACATCATGTTGAGCGCCGCCTTCTGCGCCGTCCCGGCGCCCATCCGCGTCGATCCGGCGACAAGCTCCGGCGGGGTCGGCAGGCAGATCGCCACGTCGGCATGATCGAAGATCGCGGCGCCGGCATTGTTGGCGATGGCGACGACCCGCGCGCCTTTGGCTTTCGCGATCCGCGCCACGGTGACGGGGTAGGGGGTCCGGCCCGAGGCGGTCACCGCGATGACGGTATCGCCCGCCCGCACCGCCTCCGCCGCCCGCGCCGCGGCGTCCGCGTCATCCTCGGTATCGCCCGGCATATGGGCATCGCGCGGCAGCCCGCCGGCCATCAAAAGAAGAACGCGCCCCGCCGCGATCCCGTAGGTGCCTGTAAGTTCCATCCCGTCGGCATTCGCCATCAGCGCCGACGACCCGGCCCCGGCATAGACGAGCCGACCGCCGCCCCGCACCGCCGCCGCCATTGCCTCGGCCCCGGCCTCGATCGCCGGCAGCGCCTGCCGGACGGTGGCGAGCGCGGCCTCCTGCGCGCCGAGGAGCCGGTCGAGAACCTCCGCGCCCGGCAGGGCGTCGAGCCCTTCGGCCATCGGATGCAGGCGTTCGGTCACGGCAGGCAGCATCGAATCCCCCCAGAGTGCGTCGATGATACCTTTTCAATACCTTTTGTCCACTCCGTTGTGGCAACGGACGGTAGCCGGCCGCCACCGGCATATTCCCGCCCCGCGACAGCGCATGATCCGCTTTTCTTTCGATCAAAGGTATTATAAAGGTATCTTCATGACTCACGCGGCTTCCATGCTCATCGGCCTCGACGGCGGCGGCACGGCGTGCCGCGCGGCGCTCCTTCTCGGCGGCGTCCGCCACGAAGTGACGCGCGGGCCGGCCAATGTCTCGACCGATTTCGACGCGGCGCTGGTCACGATCCGCGACGCGCTCGACGGTCTTGCCGCCAAGGCGGGGCTGGGGGCCGCAGCACTTGCCGGCGCCAGCGCCCATCTCGGCCTTGCCGGGGTGATGAGCCCGGCCATCGCCGCGCGCGTGGCGGCGGCCTTGCCGCTGCCCGGCGCCGTCGTCACCGACGACCGGCCGACGACCATCGCCGGCGCGCTCGGCGACGCGGACGGCGCGGTCGCCGCCATCGGCACCGGATCGTTCCTCGGTCGCCAGGCCGGCGGACGGGTCAGCGGCATCGGCGGCTGGGGCTTCTATATCGGCGATCAGGCGGCCGGGGCCTGGCTCATGCGGCGCTGCCTCGAGGAGGTGATGCTGGCCGTCGACGGGATCGCGGCCGAGACCGACCTCACCCGCCGCATCCTTGCCGAACACGGGCACGATCCCGGCCAGATCGTGCTCTTCTCGCTCTCGGCCCGGCCCGCCGACTACGCGCGGATGGCGCGCGAGGTGGTGGCCGCGGCCGAGGCAGGCGATCCGCTCGGGACACGGTTGATGACCGAGGGCGCCGATTATATCCGCGCCGGGCTTTGCGTTCTCGGCTGGCGCCCGGGCGAGACGCTCTGCCTGGCCGGCGGGCTCGGCCCCGCCTATGCGCGCTGGCTCGGCGAGCCGGTCGTGACGGCGAAGGGCAGCGCGCTCGACGGGGCGCTCCTGCTGGCTGCGCGGGCGGCGGAGGCATCGGCATGACCATCGCCGAATTTCTCGATCCCGAACTCTGGCTGACCCCGGCGGGCGGCCCGCTCTACGTCCAGCTTCGCAAGCGGATCGAGGCCGGCATCGGCTCGGGCTTTCTCGCCCCCGACATGCCGCTGCCGCCCGAACGCGAGATCGCGGCGATCACCGACCTGTCGCGCGTCACCGTGCGCAAGGCGATCGCCGAACTCGTGGACCGCGGGCTGATCGTGCAGAAGCAGGGCTCCGGCTCCTTCGTCGCGCAGGCCCGGCCACGGGTGGAGCAGTCGCTGTCGCGGCTCACCTCGTTTTCCGAGGACATGGCCCGGCGCGGCTTCCGCTCCGAGATGGACTGGCTCGAACGCGGGCTTTTCCAGCCCGCGCCGGAAGAGGTGCAGGCGCTCGGCCTCGGCCCCGGCGACCAGGTCGCGCGGCTCGCGCGGCTCAGGCGCGCCGACGGGCGGCCGATGGCGATCGAGCGCGCCTCGCTGCCGCCCGATCTCCTGCCCAATCCGCTCGCCGTCACCCGCTCGCTCTACGAGGTGCTGGGGCAGGCGGGGCTGCGCCCGGTCCGCGCGGTGCAGAAGATCTCCGCGATCAATCTCGGCGCCGCCGATGCCGAACTTCTCGGCGTGACCGCGATGACCGCCGGCTTGCGGATCGAGCGTGTATCCTATCTGCCGGACAGCCGGGTGGTGGAGTTCACGCGCTCGCTATATCGCGGCGATACCTATGATTTCGTTGCAGAAATGCGCATTCCGGAGGCCTGAGACGATGACGGGGACACAAAGCCTGATGCGCAAGGAAGTGCGGGAGATCCCGGAGGCCGTCGCGCGACTCCTCGACGCGGGCGGCGAGGCGATCCGCGCCGCCGCCGCCGATGCGCGGCGGCGCGACCCGGCCTATATCGCCACCGTGGCGCGGGGGTCGTCGGACCATGCCTGCACCTATCTGAAATACGTCTCGGAGCTGACGCTCGGCCTGCCGGTCGCCTCGATCGGCCCCTCGGTCGCCTCGATCTACAAGGCGCCCTTGCGGCTTCAGGGCAGCCTCTGTCTCACCGTCTCGCAATCCGGGCGCAGCCCCGACATCGTCGAGATGGCGCGGGCCGCGCGGGCAGGGGGCGCCCTCACGGTCGCGGTGACGAACGACGCCGCCTCGCCGCTCGCGGCGGCGAGCGAGCGGGTGCTGGCCCTTCATGCCGGCCCGGAACTCAGCGTCGCGGCGACGAAGACCTTCGTGACCTCGGCGGTGGCGGGGCTGGCGCTTCTTGCCGAGTGGAAGGGTGACGCGGCGCTCCTGTCGGCGGTCGCAGCGCTTCCCGGGCATCTCGAGGCGGCCGCGCGGAGCGACTGGGGCGCCCTCGGCGACCGGCTGGTCTCCGCCGGCTCGCTCTACACGCTCGGCCGCGGTCCGGGCTTCGCGATGTCGGGCGAGGCGGCGCTGAAATTCAAGGAAACCTGCCTGATCCACGCCGAGAACTACTCCTCCGCCGAGGTGCTGCACGGGCCGGTCTCCATCGTCGGGCAGGGGTTCCCGGTCCTCGCCTTCGCCGCCGCCGACGCCGCCGAGGACACGGTGGTCGCGGTCGCCGACGCGCTGGCGGCCAAGGGCGCCGAGGTCTTCGTGACCTCCGACCGCGCCGGGCAGGCGGCGCGGCTTCCGGCCGTGCGCACCGACCATCCGCTGACCGATCCGCTGGCGCTCATCGTCGCGTTCTACGCGATGGTCGAGCGGGTGGCGCTGGCGCGCGGCATCGACCCGGACAGGCCGCGCCACCTCGCCAAAGTGACGGAGACGGTGTGATGGCCGCGATGCTTCTGCACGGCGCCGACATCTTCGACGGCACCCGCCTCGGCCCCGGCGCGCTTCTGGTCGAGGACGGCCGGATCGCGGCGGTGCTGGCGGCGGATGCGACGGTGCCCGGCGCGCGGCGGGTCGCGCTCGACGGCGGCGTCCTGGCGCCGGGTTTCGTCGACCTGCAACTGAACGGCGGCGGCGGGGTGATGCTGAACGACGCGCCGGATGTCGAGACCCTCGCGACGATGGCCGAGGCCCATGCCGGCCTCGGATCGCTGACGATCCTGCCGACGCTCATCACCGACACGCCCGAGCTCACCGCCGCCGCCGTCGCGGCCGTCGAGGAGGCGGTCCGTCTGGGCGTGCCCGGCATCGCCGGGCTCCACCTCGAAGGCCCGCATCTCAGCCTCGCGCGGAAGGGCGCCCACGATCCCGCGCTGATCCGGCCGATGGGCGCGGGCGATCTGGCCTTCCTTCTCGGCGCCGCGAAACGGCTGCCACGACTTCTGGTGACGCTGGCGCCCGAAAGTGTCACGACCGCGCAGATTGCCACGCTGGTAAAGGCCGGCGTCATCGTCTCGCTCGGCCATAGCGATGCCGGCTTCGAGACCTGTCGCGCCGCCGCATCCGCCGGCGCCGCGATGGCCACGCATCTCTTCAACGCGATGAGCCAGATGGGCAACCGAGAGCCCGGCCTTGTCGGCGCGGTGCTGGCCACCGGCACGCTCGACGCCGGGCTGATCGCCGACGGCATCCATGTCCATCCCGAGGTCATGCGCGCGGCCCTTGCCGCGAAGACCGGGCCGGGGGGGCTGTTCCTCGTCACCGACGCGATGGCGCCCGCCGGCACCGCGATCACCGCCTTCACGCTCAACGGCCGCGAGATCCGGCGCGCGGACGGACGGTTGACGCTCGCTGACGGCACGCTCGCCGGCGCCGATCTCGACATGGCGCGGGCGCTCAGGGTTCTGCGCGACGATGTCGGCCTGGCGCTCGACCGCGCGCTCGGCATGGCGACGGAGGTTCCGGCCCGGGTGGCGCGGCTGTCGGACCGGTCCGGGGCGCTCAGGCCGGGGCGGAGCGCCGATGTCGTGCATCTCACGCCCGACCTGCATCTGGCCGGCATCTGGCGGCAGGGCACGCCGGTCGCGCTGTCTCCGGCCTGATCCAATTATCCGATAAGCAGAATTATGTAATATACCGATATGGCCGAAACCGCGCCCCAAGGGCAAAACCGCGCAGATGCCCGGTCGTGACTGGACGCCCCACGGCCTTTGCCGCTAGAGCTTTGACGACACGATACCGGAGCGCACCCATGACCTTCGACCGATCCATCAAGATCGCCCCCTCGATCCTTTCCGCCGACTTCGCCGATTTCGGGCGTGAGATCGAGGCCATCGAAGCTGAAGGCGCCGACTGGGTCCATGTCGACGTGATGGACGGACATTTCGTGCCGAACCTCACCTTCGGCCCGCCGCTCTGCAAGGCGATCCGCAAGCACATCCGCACGGTCATGGACGTCCATCTGATGATCGCGCCGGTCGATCCCTATATCGACGCCTTCGCCGAGGCCGGCGCCGACGTGATCACCGCGCATCACGAGGCCGGTCCACACATTCACCGCACCTTGCAAGCCATTCGGGCGACTGGGAAAAAATCCGGTCTCGCGCTCAATCCCGGCACCCCGGCGGACGCTGCCGCGCCGCTCCTCGATCTTTGCGATCTGATCTGCGTGATGACCGTGAATCCGGGCTTTGGCGGGCAGAAATTCCTTCATTCACAGATAGACAAGATACGTTCCTTGCGCGCCATGATCGGCGACCGGCCGATCCATATCGAGATCGACGGCGGCATCACGCCCGAGACCGCGCCCCTCGTCACCGCCGCCGGCGCCGATGTGCTCGTCGCCGGATCGGCGGTGTTTTCCGGCGGTTCCGTCGCCAGGCCCGAGGTCTACGGCCAGAATATCCGTGCGATCCGCGCCGCCACGGCAACCGCGAACATCTGACCCTGGAAGGAGGAGAACATGGCCGTTTCCCCGCCCGTCTGCGATTTCGGCTGGAAAGCGCCGGATTTCACCCTGCCCGGCACCGATGGCCGCGACTGGTCGCTCACCGATATCCGGGGCCGCAGGGGCACGCTGGTCATGTTCATCTGCAACCATTGCCCTTACGTCCAGTCGGTCATCGACCGGATCGTGCGGGATGCGAAGGACTTGCAGGCGCTCGGTATCGGCGTCGCCGCGATCTCGTCCAACGACGCGGTGGAATACCCCGAGGACGGCTTCGGGAACATGACGGCCGAAGCCGCGAAGCACGGCTTCACCTTCCCCTATCTCCATGACGAAAGCCAAGCGGTCGCAAAGGCTTACGGCGCGACTTGCACACCGGACTTCTTCGGCTTCGACGCGGGTCTCGGCCTCCAGTATCGCGGCCGGCTCGACGCCTCGGGCCGCCGGGCCGCGGCGCCCGATGCAAAGCGCGAGCTTTACGAGGCGATGAAAGAGGTCGCCGGGACCGGCAAAGGCCCGCGCGAACAGACGCCGTCGATGGGGTGCTCGATCAAGTGGAAGGCCGCATGAGCGCGCCGGTCGTCGTCTTCGACCTCGACGGCACGCTGATCGATTCCGCCCCGGCGATCCACGCCGTCTCGAACGCGGTGCTGGCCGATCTCGGCTTCGCGCCGCTCTCGCTGCCGCAGGTGCGCAGCTTCGTCGGCAAGGGCGTGCCGAACCTCGTGCGCCAGCTTCTCGTTGCCTCGGGCGAGGATCCCGTCGGACCGCTGTTCCAGCGGATCGAGACGGCGCTCGTGGCGCGCTACGAGACCGACGTGGAGGGCAATACCCCCTACCCCGGCGTCCCCGAGGCGCTGGCGGCACTGGCCGGGTTCGGCTGCCGTCTCGCGGTCTGCACCAACAAGCCCTACCGCCCGGCCGAGGCCGCCTTGCGCCATGTCGGCCTCCGGGAGCGGTTCAAACTGGTGATCGGCGGCGACAGCCTGCCCACCCGCAAGCCCGATCCCGCGATGCTGCACCATACCCACGAAAAGCTGGGCGGCGGGCTCATGATCTATGTCGGCGACAGCGAGGTCGATGCCGAGACCGCCGTCAACGCCGCCGCCCCCTTCGCGCTCTTTACCGAGGGCTACCGCAAGACCCCGGTGGCGGAGCTGCCCCACAGCGTCGCCTTTTCCGATTTCGCCATGCTCCCCGGCATCGTGCGCCATTTCGAATGGTAAGGTCAGCGGTCGCCGATGCGGCCGTCGTTCAACTGCCCTCGCATTCATATTCAAAACTTGCTATATAATGAGTTTCTCCTATACATGGCGACAATTCCAGCGGGAGACGGTCATGACAACCTCCGTGAAACCTGATGTGACGGCCTTCTTCGACGAGGCGACCAACACCGTGACCTTCGTCGTCAAGGACCCCGGCAGCACTGCCTGCGCTGTGATCGATTCGGTCCTGGATTTCGACTACGCCTCGGGCCGCACCGATACCGCGAGTGCGGACAAGGTGATCGAACATGTCCGCAAGGAAGGGCTCAGCGTCGAATGGGTGCTGGAGACCCATGTCCATGCCGACCACCTCTCGGCCGCGCCCTATATCCAGGAACGTGTCGGCGGCAAGATCGGCATCGGCGCCAACATCACCATCGTGCAGGACACGTTCGGCAAGGTCTTCAACGAGGGCACCGAGTTCCAGCGCGACGGCAGCCAGTTCGACCGGCTCTTTCGCGAAGGCGACACGTTCCGGATCGGCGCGCTGGAAGGCCGGGTGCTGCACACGCCGGGCCATACGCCGGCCTGCCTGACCTATGTCATCGGCGACGCGGCCTTTGTCGGCGACACGCTCTTCATGCCCGATTTCGGCACCGCGCGCTGCGACTTCCCCGGCGGCTCGGCCGAGACGCTTTTCGCCTCGATCCAGAAGATCCTCAGCCTGCCGGACGCGACGCGCATCTTCGTCGGCCACGACTACAAGGCGCCGGGCCGCGACGACTACGCCTGGGAAACCACGGTGGCCGAGGAGAAGGCCCGCAACATCCATGTCGGCGCCGGCAAGTCGGCGGAGGACTTCGTCGCGATGCGCCAGGCCCGCGACAAGACGCTGGCGATGCCGCGGCTGATCATCCCCTCGCTGCAGGTGAACATGCGGGCAGGCCAGATGCCGCCGGCCGAGGATGACGGCGCGACCTATCTCAAGGTGCCCGTGAACAAGCTTTGACCGTGAACAGGCTCTGACGCCCTTCATTCCCGGCGGACCCTGCCCGATGCCGAAACGCTACAGAAGCCCGGTCCCCGAAGATCTGACGGGACAGGTCTTCCTCACCCAGTGCGACGACGCGATGCGGGCGCTCGCCCCCGACCTGACCGCCCGGACGCTGGGCGAGCCCCGGCGCGAGACGAGCCGCAAGGCGGACGGCCTCAGGGCGGCGGAGCCGGTCCGGCTTCCCTGACGCGGCTCAGACCACCGCCTTTTCGAGGAACGGCCGTTTCGCCAGCACCCGTTCGGCCCCGAGCGGCGAGAGGTCGAGCGTGCGGAAGCCGCCGGTCAGGATCACCTCGGCCAGCCCGCGTCCGACCGCCGGCGCCTGTTGCAGCCCGTGGCCGGAGAAGCCGGCGGCGACGTGGAAATTCGCATGGCCCGGCCAGCGCCCCAGAACCGCGTTCTGGTCGAGCGTGTTGTAATCGTAATGACCGACCCAGAACCGCGTCACCTTGACGGCGTCGAAACCTTCCGACCGCGCATAGAGCTTCGGCCAGATCAGCTCCTCGAACTGGGCGTGGTCCGGCTCCCAGTCGTCCTCGGCGCAGGGGCCGTCCTCGTCGGGAACGGTCGCGGCGATCCACTGGCCGTGTTCGGGGCGGAGGTAGATGCCGCCGTGGTCGATGATCAGGGGCGCGTCGGGATGGCGGGCGTTCGGGGCGTCGATGACGAAGACGGTGCGCTTGCGCGGCTCCACCGGCAGCTCGATCCCCGCCATCCGGCAGATCGCCGTCGATCCGGTCCCGGCGGCGCAAAGGAAGGCCCCGCCCTGCAGCCGCGCCCCCTTTTCGGTCAGCGCCGCGACGATCCGGTCGCCCTTCCGTTCCAGCCCGGTGACGCGGTCCTGCACGAAGACCGCGCCCCGCGCCCGCGCCGCGTTCCGGAACCCGTTCAGAAGCCCCATATTGTCGAACCAGCCTTCGTCCCGCGCGCCGATGCTGCCGGCGGTCACGTCGTCCACCTGCATCCACGGGAACCGCTCCGCCAGCGCCTCCGGCCCCAGCACCTCGGTCGCCGCCCCGAGCCCGCGCTGCATCGCCGCGAGCTCGGCAAGCAGCGCCGCGCCCTCCGTGGTGCCGGAGAGGAACAGGTAGCCGTTCTCCTTCAACCCCAGTGACGGCACCCCGCCTTCCGGCCCGACGCGCGCGCCGAAATCGCGGATGAAGCCGACGCCGAAGCGCGAGATCTCGACATTGACCGGGTTGGAGAATTGCTGCCGCACCGAGGCGACTGAAAGTGCGGTCGCGGCGCGGGCATAGCTCGGATCCTTCTCGACGACCACCACCCGCAAGGCCGGATCCGATTGCAGGAGCCACCACGCCGTCGCCGCCCCCGTCACCGCCCCGCCGATGATCACCACGTCCCAGTTGTCGCCCGACATCGCCTGCCTCTTCGCCATTGACGCGGTCATAGGTATCAAGTTCGGCGGAAAGCGAAAGAGCGCGCACTCGACAGAATCCTTCGGACATGGCAAGAACAATCCGGGGATGTTGCCATGATGTTGTTTTCGCTGCAGGCCGATTGCGCCGCTGCTGTCGATCGATTTTGCCCGCCCCGGTTCGTACCTGGCGGTGGCGGGGTTTGGCTACGGTATTTGCCCAACCAGGAGAGGGAAGCGCCTTGACCGACGTTTCACCCCTTGTCGCGCATCTCGAACGGGTCATCGAAGCGACCTCGATCGAGGACATCTGGTCGATGCATCTCGACAAGATGGCAAGCTATGGCTTCACCCGCCTGCTCTACGGCTTCACCCGATTTCGCACCTCGAACTCCTTCGGCAATGCCGAGGACGTGCTCGTCCTGTCGAATCACCCCGAGAACTACCTTGCCGAATTCGTGCAGAGCGGGCTCTACAACCATGCGCCGATGGTGAAATGGGCCGCCGCCAACGAAGGCGCCTGCTCGTGGCGGCTGATCGGCGAGATGGCGGCCTCGGGCGCGATGACCGCGACGGAGCGGCGGGTGCTCGAACTCAACCACAGATACGATGTCCGCGCCGGCTATTCGATCAGCTTCCACGACGTCTCGGTCCGCGCCAAGGGGGCGATCGGGCTCTGCGCGCCCCCCGGCATGCACCAGCACGAGGTCGACGAGATCTGGGACGAACACGGGCGCGAGATCACGGTGATCAACAACGTCACCCACTTGCGCATCACCGCGATGCCCTTCGCCTCGTCCCGCCGCGCCCTCACCCCGCGGCAACGCGAGGCGCTGGAATGGGTCGGCGACGGCAAGACCATGCAGGACATCGCCACGATCATGGGCCTGACGCCCGCGACCGTGGAAAAGCACCTGCGCCTGGCGCGCGAGGCGCTCGATGTCGAGACGACGGCGCAGGCCGTGCTGAAGGCTTCATTCCAGAATCAGATCTTCATTTTCCCCGATGCGTGAACGATCCGCGGGCACCGTTTCCGGATCGGAAACCATCGAGCCGGCGCGCGTCCGGGCGCCGGGACCTGCCCAAAAGGACAGGTCATAATCTTTCCGATTCAGGCGGGTATGGATTCCCATACTTTCGTTACCCGACGTAAACCGGCAATCATCTGCGTGTTCCGTGAGTGGTGGCATTAGCCAGGAACAGCGACCCCGACCAGCCCGCAGTTTGTGGGGGAAGGGGTAGCCCGGGAAACCGGACGCTGGGTCCTGTCGGGTGCTTTCTCCATCCGACAGGCCTGGCACCAGAACGCGCCCTGTCCTCATCCCCAACAGGTGCTGGCGCGATTTCGGGCGGTGCGTATCGACAAGACGCGCGCCGCCCCTTCTTATCGCAGACGGTCATTCCGAATCAGGAAGGGGCCACGTTGCCGCGGCCCCCTTGAGTGAATGTCCGGTGGCGTCAGGCGCCGCGGGTCTTGGCGACTTCTGCCGCGAAGTCCTCTTTTTCCTTCTCGATCCCCTCGCCCACCGCGACGCGGGCAAAGCCGGTGATCTCCACACCGGCATCCTTCGCCGCCTGGGCAACGGTAACATCGGGGTTGATCACGAATTTCTGCCCAAGCAGCGTGACCTCTTCGAAGAATTTCGCCATCCGGCCGCCGATCATCTTCTCGATCACCGCCTCGGGCTTGCCGCTTTCGCGCGCCTGCTCGGTCAGGATGGCCTTTTCCCGCTCGACCAGCGCCGGGTCGAGGTCGGCCTCGGAGAGCGAGGCCGGCGAGGTCGCCGCGACATGCATCGCGACCTGCTTGCCGATCTCCTGCGCCTTGTCCTTCGGGCCCTTGAGGGCGACAAGAACGCCGATCTTGCCCATGCCGTCGGCGGCCGCGTTGTGGACGTAGGAGACGACCGTGTCGCCTTCCAGCACATGCATCCGGCGCAGCGTCATGTTCTCGCCGATCCGGGCGATGGCGTCGGTCAGCACCTCTTCCACCGGCTTGCCGTTGAGATGGGTGGCCTTCAGCACTTCGAGCGTCTCGCCGGTCTGCAGCGCGACCTCGGTGATTTCGCGCACCATCTGCTGGAAATCGGCGTTCTTGGCGACGAAGTCGGTTTCCGAGTTCAACTCGATCGCGACGCCCTTGCCGTCGGAAACGGCGACGCCGATCAGACCCTCGGCGGCGACCCGGCCGGATTTCTTCGCGGCCTTGGCAAGACCCTTGGTGCGCAGCCAGTCGGTCGCGGCTTCCATGTCGCCGTCGGTCTCGGTCAGCGCCTTCTTCGCGTCCATCATCCCCGCGCCGGTCGATTCGCGCAGTTCCTTCACCATTTGTGCGGTGATCGCCATGTCTGGCTCTCCTTCGATTTCGGATGGGTCAGGCGGGGGATACCCCCGCCCGATGAAAGTCGGATGACAGGGGGCGGTGCCCCCCTTCCCGGTCAGGCCTCGGCGGTCGCGTCGGCCTCGGCCACAGCTTCTTCGGCCGGCGCCTCGTCGAGCGCGCCGATGTCGATGCCGGCGGCCCCCATCTGGGCAGTCATGCCGTCGAGGGCGGCGCGGCTGACGAGATCGCAGTAAAGCGCGATGGCGCGGGCCGCGTCGTCATTGCCGGGGATCACATAGTCGATGCCGCTGGGCGAGCAGTTGGTGTCGACGACCGCGACGACCGGGATGCCGAGCTTCTTCGCCTCGAGGATGGCGAGGTCTTCCTTGTTCACGTCGATGACGAAGAGAAGATCCGGCACGCCGCCCATTTCGCGGATCCCGCCGAGCGAGGCCTGAAGCTTCGCCTGCTCGCGCTCCATGCCGAGCCGCTCCTTCTTGGTCAGGCCTTCGGCGCCCGAGCCCAGAACCTCGTCGATCTGCTTGAGACGGTTGATCGACTGGGAGACGGTCTTCCAGTTGGTCAGCGTACCGCCGAGCCAGCGATGGTTCATGTAGAACTGCGCGCAGCGTTCGGCGGCGTCGGCGATCGGCTTCGCGGCCTGGCGCTTGGTGCCGACGAAGAGGATGCGGCCGTTCTTGGCCACCGTCTCGCGGATGACGTTGAGCGCGGCGTCCAGCATCGGGACGGTCTGCGTCAGGTCGATGATGTGAATGCCGTTGCGGTCGCCGTAGATGTATTCACCCATCTTCGGGTTCCAGCGCTGGGTCTGGTGACCGTAGTGAACGCCCGCTTCGAGAAGCTGACGCATGGAGAATTCAGGCAGTGCCATGTCCGTTTTCCTTTCCGGTTTGGACCTCGGCGAAGCCATAAGGTCCCGGATCAAGTCCGGGACAACCGGCGGACCTTTCGGGGATGTCTCCCCCGAGGGCCCAAGCCTCGCCTGTGAAGTGACGCGCCTATAGGCCGGATTGAGACCGCGCGCAACCCCCTGCCGCGCGACCGGGTGAGAGCGCGCAGCCTCCGGCGGGGATATTTTCGGCAAGATGAAGGGGATGAACGCCCCCAGCTTCATCTTGCCGAAAATATCCCCCGCGGAGCGTCCGCCGGATCGGATCGTCCGCGCCTCAAGGCCCTTGTAGCGCGGGAGATAGTCCCGGGCCGAAGTCCCGGGCGGCGCGCGCACCGTCCGGCTTGCCTGCCGGCCGGTTTCCCGGCAAAGGACGGGAATGAGTTCGCGCCCCGACATCCTCTGCATCGGCTCGGTCCTCTGGGACATCGTCGGCCGTTCGCCCGTCCACATGACGGCCGGCGCCGACGTGCCGGGCCGCATCACCCGCCTGCCCGGCGGCGTCGCGATGAACATCGCCATGACCCTCGCCCGCTTCGGTCTCCGACCCGCGCTTCTCAGCGCCGTCGGCCGCGACCCCGAGGGCGACGAGCTTGTCGCGGCCTGCGCCCGCCTCGGCGTCCTGAGCGATCACCTCTATCGCTCCGACGACCTGCCGACCGACCGCTACATGGCCGTCGAGGGCGCCAACGGCCTCGTCGCGGCGATTGCCGACGCGCATTCGCTCGAAGCCGCGGGCGACAGGATCCTGCGCCCGCTTCAGGACGGCACCCTCGGCAGCGCGACCGCGCCCTGGACGGGTCCGGTGGCGCTCGACGGCAACCTGACCCGGGGGCTTCTCGCCGATATCGCCGTCTCGCCGCTCCTCGCCGCATCCGATCTGCGCGTCGCCCCGGCGAGCCCCGGCAAGGCGGAGCGTTTGCTGCCGCTCCTGCCGGTCCGCAATGCCACGCTCTACGTCAATCTCGAGGAAGCCGGGCTGATCTGCCAGCGCCGCTTCGCCTCGGCTCCGGAGGCCGCCGAGGGGTTGCTGGAGCGCGGCGCCGGGCGGGTCCTCGTCACCGATGGCGCCCGCGCGACCGCCGACGGCGCGGCCGCCGGCATCCTCACGGCCGCGCCGCCCGCCATTCTCGTCACCCGCGTCACCGGCGCGGGCGATACCTTCATGGCGGCCCATATCGTCGCCGAAACCAGGGGCGTGAGCCGCGAGGCAGCGCTTCGCGCCGCCCTCGACGCCGCCGCCCATTATGTCTCGGGAGATATCGGCTCATGACGCCCCTGCCCCTCGCCTTCGCCCCCGAAGTCGCAAAGGCGCGTGCCGCCGGCGCCCCGATTGTTGCGCTGGAATCGACAATCATCACGCATGGCATGCCATACCCGCAGAACCTGGAAACGGCCCGCCGGGTCGAGGCCGAAGTCCGGGCCGCCGGCGCCGTGCCTGCGACGATCGCGGTGATGGCCGGGCGGCTTCATGTCGGCCTCTCCGATCCCGAACTCGAGGCGCTGGCGCGGAGCCGCGACGCGATGAAGCTCTCGCGCGCCGATCTCGCCGCCTGCCTCGCCTCGGGGCGGACCGGCGCCACCACCGTCGCGGCGACGATGATCGCCGCCCGCCTCGCCGGCATCGCGGTCTTCGCCACCGGCGGCATCGGCGGCGTCCATCGCGGCGCCGAGACGAGCTTCGACATCTCGGCCGACCTGCGCGAACTGGCCGAGACCCCGGTGACGGTCGTCGCGGCCGGCGCCAAGGCGATCCTCGACCTGCCGAAGACGCTCGAAGTTCTCGAAACCCTCGGGGTGCCGGTGATTGCCTATGGCCAGGACAGCTTCCCCGCCTTCTGGTCGCGCGACTCCGGCCTCGCCGCCCCGCTCCGGATGGACAGGGCCGACGAGATCGCCGCCGCCCACCTGATGCGCGGCCGGCTCGGCCTGCCGGGCGGCCAGCTCGTCGCCAACCCGATCCCGGCGGCGGACGAGATCCCCCGCGCGGTCATCGGCCCGGTGATCGAGACCGCGCTGGCCGAGGCCCGGGCGAAAGGCATCGCCGCCAAGGCGGTCACGCCTTTCCTGCTCTCGCGCATCTTCGAGCTGACCGAAGGACGCTCGCTCGACGCCAATATCGCCCTCGTGCTGAACAATGCGCGCCTCGGCGCCGCCATCGCGACGGCGATCGCGGACGCCGCCTGACGACCCCATTGCCGGCACCCTCCGAAGCCCATACATTCAGGCCCGGAGCGGAGGGAAGCGCGCACGATGAAACCGAATGAGGACGGACCGGACCACGCCATGGTTCACCCGCCACGGCGGCGCGGCGTGCTCGCGCGGTTCCGCGCGAACTTCCTCACCGGGCTCGTGGTCGTGGCCCCGGTCGGGCTCACGCTCTGGCTGATCTGGACGGTAACGGGCTGGATCGACGGCTGGGTCCTGCCCTTCGTGCCGGCGAATTACCAGCCCGACCGGATCTTCAAGGCGCTCTTCGGCGAGGATACCGCGATCAACCTGCGCGGCGTCGGCGTCGTGGTCTTCCTGATCTTCACCGTCGTCGTCGGCTGGATCGCCAAGGGCCTCATGGGCCGCTCGCTCATCGCCTGGGGCGAAAGCCTCGTCGACCGGATGCCGGTCGTCCGCTCGATCTACAACGGCGTCAAGCAGGTGGCCGAGACGGTCTTCAACCAGACGGAAGCGAAATTCGACAAGGCCTGCATGATCGAATATCCCCGCCCCGGCATCTGGGCGGTCGGCTTCGTCTCCACCATCGCGAAGGGCGAGATCCTCGCCAAACTCCCCGACGACGAGGTGATGACGGTGTTCCTGCCGACGACGCCCAACCCGACCTCGGGCTTCCTGCTCTACGTGCCGAAACGCGACGTGACCTTCCTCGACATGTCGGTCGAGGACGCGGCGAAGCTGGTGATCTCGGCCGGCCTCGTCTACCCTGCGGCGAAACAGCCGACGGGCAACGGCGCCACGGCGGCCCACTGACCGGGGGTCAGGACACGAGCGCGCCGAGATCGACGCTGCTCTCGCGGTTGAGCGCGCCGCCATGCCGCGCGAGGAAAGCCTCCGCCGCCGCCCGGCCCGCCGCCTTCAACTCCCACAGAAGCCCGAGCGTCGGCACCAGCTTCGTCGCCGCGGTGAGCGAGGTCATCAGCGCGTCGTCGGCGACGATATGGACCAGCACGTCCTTCATCGCCCCCGCCTCGACCCGGCCGTCCGCGATCAGCTCCTTGACGAAGTTGATCGCGCGGAACTCGCGCAGGAGCGAGGAATTGAAGGACACCTCGTTGATCCGGTCGAGAATGTCCTGGGCCGAACGCGGCACCGCCTCGCGCCTGAGGGGGTTGATGCTGACGACGACGATATCGGCCGGAAGCCCCGGATCGAACAGCGGAAAGAGCGCGGGGTTGCCGGTATAGCCGCCATCCCAATAGGCCTCGCTGAGGCCCGTCGCCGGATCGTCGATCTCGACCGCCCGGAAAAGCGTCGGCACGCAGGCCGAGGCGAGGATCGCGTCGGTGCTGATCTCGGCACCTGAAAACACCCGGATCTTGCCGCTTCGCACGTTGGTCGCGGCGACGTGGAAGGCCGGTCCCGCCGACCCGCAGACCAGGTCGTAGTGGAACTGCGATACGACCCGTTCCAGCGGATTGACGTAGAAGGGGCCGAAATCGTAGGGGCTGAAGAGCCGCGTGAAGGTCTCGCCCGGCGAGAACGGCGCGAAGCGCTCGGTCAGGTCCGACCAGAGCGTGCTTACCGGCAGGAAGGCGCGAAACCACGACGCCATCCGCATGTCGCCGACCGCCCCCACCTGCGCCCAGAGCCAGTCGAGGTTCTCGCGCGCGCCGTCGCGCCCGCCCATCGCCATCCCCGCCTTCAGTGCCGCGCCGTTCAGCGCGCCGGCCGAGGTGCCGGAGATCCCCGCGATCTCGATCGTCCCGTCTTCAAGGAAGCGGTCGAGCACCCCCCAGGTGAAGGCGCCATGGGCGCCGCCGCCCTGCAGGGCGAGGTTGATCCGTCTCACCGCCATCCCGTCCGCCTCGCCCTTCTTCGTTGTCCAGATACCCCGGGGGGTCGCGGGGGGCAGCGCCCCCCGCACGGGTCGCCTGCGTCAGCAGGCGAACCCCGGTCACATCGCGGTCCAGCCGCCGTCGACCGAGATCGTCGTGCCGGTGATCTGCGCCGCCGCGTCGGAACACAGGAACACCGTGGTGCCTCCGATTTCCTCGACGGTTGCAAACTCCCTGCTTGGCTGCCGGTCCAGCATCACCTCGCGGATCACCGTCTCGCGGTCCATGTCGTGGACCTTCATCTGGTCGGGGATCTGCGCCTCGACGAGCGGCGTCAGCACATAGCCCGGGCAGATCGCGTTGCAGGTGATCCCCTGCCCCGCCGTCTCCAGCGCCACCGTCTTCGACAGGCCGACGACCCCGTGCTTGGCCGCGATATAGGCCGACTTGAACGGCGAGGCGCGCAAACCGTGCGCCGAGGCGATGTTGACGATCCGCCCCCATCCTGCCTTGCGCATCCCCGGCAGCGCCGCGGCGGTGGTATGGAAGGCCGAGGAGAGGTTGATCGCCAGGATCGCCTCCCATTTCTCGACCGGAAACTCCTCGACCGGCGCGACATGCTGGATGCCGGCATTGTTGACGAGGATGTCGCAGCCGCCGGCCTCCTCCACCAGCGCCCGGCATTCCGCGCCCTTCGACATGTCGGCGCGGACATAGCGCGCGCCAACCCCGAACTCGGCGCCGAGGCTCTTGGCCAGGGCATGGTCTTCCTCCCGGTCGGTGAAGGAGTTCAGGACCACGTCCACCCCCGCCCTCGCCAATTCCCGCGCGATGCCCAGACCGATGCCGGAATTGGATCCGGTGATGATTGCGGTCTTGCCGGAAAGCGTCATGTCCATTCTCGCTGTTTGTTGCATCTGCAGCGAAGATAGGTGCTGCGGATGCAAAACACACGCTCGGATTCAACACTGGTTTTCACGAAGGGATGAGGCGGCGATTCCGGCCGGGGCGGCTTTGGACGCTGCCGCTTGCAGGGGGCATCCGTTCCAAAAAAAACGCCCGCACAAGGCGGGCGTTAAGTTATTGAGGCAGGTTTCATACAGGCAAGAAACCTATCGAGCAGTACCCACTTTATACGCGGTCCTTCGCCACTGGCCAAGCTAAAAGTTTGAAAAGGCAGGGAAGCCCGGATAGCGTCGGCACCAACGAAAAAAGGGCAGCGGGGATTGTTGCGCAAATGCGACCGGATTATTTCATCCGCTTCGGGTGTGCGATCGGGCTCTGGCTCGGCCTCATCGCCGGGTCGGCGGTGCTTGCGGAGCCCCGGCACGGCATAGCTATGTATGGCCGCCCGGCGCTGCCACCCGATTTTGTGTCCCTGCCCTATGCCAACGCCGACGCGCCGAAGGGCGGGCGCATCGTTTTCGGCGAACCGGGCGGCTTCGATTCGCTCAACCCCTACATCCTCAAGGGCAACGCGCCCTGGGGGCTCGGCATCCACACCGTGGAGACGCTGATGGGCCGTTCGATCGACGAGCCGTTCTCGCTCTACGGCCTCATCGCCGAATCGGTCGAGACCGACGAGGCGCGGACATGGGTCGAGTTCACGCTGCGCCCCGAGGCCCGATTCTCCGACGGCAGCCCGGTCACGATCGAGGACGTCATGTGGAGCTACGAGACCCTCGGCACCGCCGGCCATCCGCGCTACCGGGGCACCTGGGACAAGGTCGCCAGGATGGAGCAGACCGGCGCCCGCTCGGTCCGCTTCACCTTCAACGCGCCCGACAGGGAGCTTGCGCTCCTCATGGGGATGCGGCCGATCCTGAAAAAGGCGCAGTGGGAGGGCAAGGATTTCGCCGAAAGCTCGCTCGACGTGCCGATGGGAACCGGTCCCTATGTCGTCGCCGATTTCGAGCCCGGCCGCTACATCACCTTCCGCCGCAACCCCGACTACTGGGGCACGGATCTCGCCTTCAACAAGGGCCAGAACAATTTCGACGAGATCCGCTACGACTATTTCGGCGACGGCGACGTGGTCTTCCAGGCCTTCACCTCCGGCGAGACGACGTCCTTGCGCGAAACCAACTCGGCGAAATGGCTGGCCCAGTACGACTTCGCCGCGATCCGGTCCGGCGAGGTGGTGAAGTCGGAGATCCCGAACCAGCGCCCCTCCGGCATGACCGGCCTGGTGATGAACACCCGCAACCCGGTCTTCGCCGACTGGCGGGTGCGCGAGGCGATGATCCTCGCCTTCAACTTCGAATTCATCAACCAGACCCTGAACGGCGGCACCGAGCCGCGCATCGCCTCGTATTTTTCGAACTCGGTCCTCGGCATGGATCACGGACCCGCGACCGGCCGGGTGGCCGAGCTTCTCGCCCCCTTCGCCGCCGACCTGCCGCCCGGCACGATCGAGGGCTATTCCCTGCCCGAGGGCGACGCCGCCCGCGCGCTCGATCGCGGCAACCTCCGCAAGGCGCTGGCCCTTCTGGAAGAGGCCGGCTGGACCGTGCAGGACGGCGCCCTGAAGAACGCCGGCGGCCAGCCCTTCGACTTCGAGATCGTCCTGTCCTCCGGCGCGACCGAGACCCAGTCGATCGCCGACATCTATGTCGCGGCGCTGAAGACGCTCGGCATCACCCCCCGCGTGACCGCCGTCGACAGCGCCCAGTACAAGGAGCGGACCAACAATTATGAGTTCGACATGGCCTGGTACACGCGCTCGCTCTCGCTTTCGCCCGGCAACGAGCAGCTCCTCTACTGGGGAGCGAAGGGCGTGACGGACCCCGGCAGCCGCAACTGGATGGGCATGAACGCGCCGGCCGCCGAGGCGATGATCGCCGCGATGACCGAGGCGCGCAGCCAGGAGGAGTTCATCGCCGCGACCCGGGCGCTCGACCGCATCCTCACCGCCGGGCGCTACGTGATCCCGGTCTGGTTCTCGAAAGTGTCGAGGATCGCGCATTCGGCGCATCTTCACTACCCCGAGCGGATTCCGCTATACGGGGACTGGCCGGGCTTTCAGCCCGAAGTCTGGTGGTACGAAGAATAGGGATGGACATATGCGCAGACTGATCCTGATCGCGCTTCTGACCGGCCTCGCGGCCTGCAACACCGTTGCGGGTGTCGGCGACGATGTCTCGGGCGGGGCCCGCACCGTGCAGAGCTGGTTCTGATCCGGCCCGTCGCCTGTCCATTCCGGGACTGCCGGGGACGGGCATGACCGCCCGCGCCCTCCGCCCGCGCCGGGCGCCGGGGTTCCCGGCCGCTCCCGTCAATTCCCTTGACCGGGCCGCGCTTTCGCGGGAGATCGGTGGCAGCGGAACGGAGGGGTGAATGGGCATTTTCGAACGGTTCCTGTCGGTCTGGGTCGCGCTCTCGATCCTCGCCGGCGTGCTTCTCGGCCTCGCCTTTCCGGGCCTCTTCGAGCTTGTCGCCGGTCTCGAACTCCACCGCGTCAACCTCGTCGTCGCGGCCTTCGTCTGGATCATGATCTATCCGATGATGGTGCAGGTCGATTTCGCCGCGATCAAGGATGTCGGCAAGCGCCCGCGCGGCCTTCTGCTCACGCTCGTCGTGAACTGGCTGATCAAGCCCTTCACGATGGCGGCCCTCGGCTGGCTTTTCTTCCGCATCCTCTGGGCGGACCTCGTCGATCCCGAAACCGCCGGGGAATACATCGCCGGGATGATCCTCCTCGGCGTGGCGCCCTGCACCGCGATGGTCTTCGTCTGGAGCCAGCTGACGCGCGGCGATCCGAACTACACGCTGGTCCAGGTCTCGGTGAACGACGTGATCATGATCTTCCTCTTCGCGCCGATCACCGCCTTCCTGCTCGGCGTCACCGACATCGTGGTCCCGTGGGAGACGCTCCTGCTGTCGGTCGTGCTCTATGTCCTGCTGCCCCTCGTCGCCGGAGTGCTGACGCGCCGTCGGCTCGCGGCGCGGTCGGACAGAAACGCGGTGCAAGCGTTCCTCGCCCGGATGAAGCCCTGGTCGGTGATCGGGCTTCTCGCCACCGTGGTCCTCCTCTTCGGCTTTCAGGCCGGCACGATCCTCGCCCAGCCGCTGGCGATCGTCCTCATCGCGGTGCCGCTTCTCGTGCAGTCCTACGGGATCTTCGCGCTGGCCTATGCCGGCGCCCATTTCCTGCGCCTGCCGCACGCCATCGCGGCGCCCGCCTGCATGATCGCCACGTCGAACTTCTTCGAACTCGCCGTGGCCGTCGCGATCTCGCTCTTCGGGCTCGACTCCGGCGCGGCGCTGGCCACCGTCGTCGGGGTTCTGGTCGAGGTGCCGGTGATGCTGTCGCTCGTCTGGTTCGCCAATCGCACCCGGGACTGGTTCCCGTCCCGCTGATTTTCCGCGACGCCCCTTTCCCCCGCGCCCGAACCCGGGCAAGATCGGGGGCGACGAACGATCCGAACCGGCAGAGATACATTCATGAAATGGCACCACGTCCAGGAAAACTGGCCCGCATTCTTCGAAGCGATCCTCGACAAATGGCCCGAGGCCGACGAGGACGAGCTTGAGGAGATCGACGGCGACCAGCGCGCCTTCGTCGCCTATGTCGCCCGGCTGACCGAAACCGAGCCCGCCGATGCGCGCGAGGAGATCCGCAACTGGCTCTCGGGCGAGTTGCCGGCCGACGTTGTGATGGACCCGCGCCACGACGACCACTCGATCCGGATCTCGGGCAAGTTCGTTCCCGAAGGCGAGGACGAATCCGACGACGATGCCCGCTTCGGGGATGACGACAAGGAATAGGCTTCCCCGGTCTTCGGTAAGGTGGGTTTCAACCCACCCTCCGGCCGGGGTGGGTTGAAACCCACCTTACCCGACATCGCCTGATGCGGATGCGCCATGATGACACGAAAGGGTCAGGCCAAGCGGTCGGGACGCACGGCACACCGAGCGCCGGGCGTATCAGCCGAGCGCATACCCCGCGCCGCGCACCGTGCGCACCGGATCCTCGCCGCCATGGGCGCAGAGCGCCTTTCTCAGCCGGCCGACATGGACATCGACGGTGCGGGTGTCGACATAGATGTCGCGGCCCCAGACCCGGTCGAGCAATTGCTCGCGGCTCCAGACCCGGCCGGGCTTTTCCATGAAGGTCGTGAGCAGGCGGAACTCGGTCGGGCCGAGCTTCAGCACCTTGCCGTCCCGGTGCACCCGGTGGGTTTCGGTGTCGAGCGTGATGTCCTCGAATTCCAGCATCTCGCCCATCGCCGCCGGCCGCGACCGGCGGAGCTGGGTCCGCACCCGCGCCATCAGCTCGACCACCGAATAGGGCTTGACCATGTAGTCGTCGGCGCCGGTCTCGAGCCCGCGCACCAGATCGACCTCCTCGGAGCGGGCCGAGAGCATGATGATCGGCACGCCCTTCGTCTCGGGCCGCGACTTCAGCCGCCGGCAGACCTCGATCCCCGACACGCTCGGCAGCATCCAGTCGAGCACGATGAGATCCGGCGTCTCCTCGGCGACGAGCAGGAGCGCCTCCTCGCCGTTGTCGGCCTGGGAGACGCGGAACCCCTCGGCTTCGAGGTTGTAGGCCAGAACCTCGCGCTGCGCGGGCTCGTCCTCGACCACCAGGACAGTCGGCGCTTGCATCTCAGTCTTCCCCAACCCCGATCGTGGTCACGCTTTCGGCCTTCGGCCGGCCCTCCTCGGGCTGGGAGCCGGTGACGAGGTAGATCACCTGTTCGGAGATCGTCGTCGCGTGATCGCCCATCCGCTCGATGTTCTTGGCGATGAAATGCAGGTGCATGCAGGCGGTGATGTTGCGCGGGTCTTCCATCATGTGGGTGAGGAACTCGCGGAAGAGCGCGTTGTACATCTGGTCGACGTCGCGGTCGCGGTTGCGGACATCCTCGGCCAAAGCCACGTCGCGGGTATTGTAGGCGTCGAGCGCGTCCGACAGCATCGCGACCACCGTCTTGGCCATCCGCCGCAGCGATCCCGCCGCCCCGGTGATCGCCGACATCTGGCCCAGCACATGGGCGCGCTTGGCCATGTTCTTGGCGTAGTCGCCGACCCGTTCGAGGCTGGCGGAGATCTTCATCACCGTCAGCACCGTGCGCAGATCCGAGGCCGTCGGCGCCCGGAGCGTGATCAGCCGCGCCGCCTCCTCGTTGATCTTCTCCTCGAGCGCGTCGATGGCCTCGTCGCCCTTGCGCACCTTCTCGGCGAGATCCTCGTCGCGGGTCTCGAGCGCCTGGGCGGCCTCGAGGATCGCGGTCTCGACCATGCCGCCCATCCGCATCACCAGCGCCTGGCAGGTTTCGAGGTCGCGGTCGAAGGCGCGCAGGATATGTTGATCGCTCATATGCGGGGTCCCCCTCAGCCGATCCGGCCGGTGATGTAGCTTTCCGTGCGCGGATCGCTCGGATTGGTGAAGATCTGGCTGGTCTCGCCGTATTCGACGAGGTTGCCGAGATGGAAGAAGGCGGTGCGCTGGCTGACGCGGGCGGCCTGCTGCATCGAATGGGTGACGATGACGACCGAGAACTGCGAGCGGAGCTCGTCGATCAGCTCCTCGACCTGTGCCGTGGCGATCGGGTCGAGCGCCGAGCAGGGTTCGTCCATCAAAAGCACCTCGGGCGAGGTCGCGATGGCCCGCGCGATGCAAAGCCGCTGCTGCTGACCGCCCGAAAGCCCGGTGCCGGGCTCCGAGAGCCGGTCCTTCGCCTCGTTCCAGAGCGCGGCCTTCCTGAGCGAGGTCTCGACGATCTCGTCAAGTTCGGCCTTGTTGCGGTTCAGACCGTGGATCTTCGGGCCGTAGGCGACGTTGTCGTAGATCGACTTCGGAAACGGGTTCGGCTTCTGGAACACCATCCCGACCTTGGCGCGCAACTGCACCGGATCGACGCGCTTGTCGTAGATATCCTCGCCGTCGATGGTGATCTTGCCCTCGACCCGGCAGATCGGGATCGTGTCGTTCATCCGGTTGAGGCAGCGCAGAAACGTCGACTTGCCGCAGCCCGAGGGGCCGATGAAGGCGGTCACCGTCCGATCGGCGATATCGACATCGACATCCTTGATCGCGTGAGTCTCGCCATAATAGACCTGCACACCCCGCGCGGCGATCTTGACCCCGGCTGCGTTCACTGTCTTTTCCACCAGTCGTATGTCGTCCATTGTCGCAGTCTCCGCCATTTTTACCAGCGCCGTTCGAATTTGCGGCGCAGAACGATCGCCACCGCGTTCATGATGAGCAGGAAGATCAGAAGCACGATGATCGCACCCGAGGCCCGTTCGACAAAGGCCGGATCGGCGCGCTGGGTCCAGTTGTAGACCTGCACCGGCAGCGCCGAGGCCGGATCGAAGAAGCCTTCGGGCGGGGCGCCGGGATAGTCGCGCACGAAGGCCACCATGCCGATCAGCAGAAGCGGCGCGGTTTCGCCCAAAGCCTGCGCCAGACCGATGATCGCGCCCGTGAGGATGCCGGGCATCGCCAGCGGCAGGACGTGATGCAGGATCGACTGCATCTTCGATGCGCCGACACCGAGTGCCGCCTCGCGGATCGAGGGCGGCACCGCCTTCAGCGCGGCGCGCGTCGCGATGATGATCGTCGGCAGGGTCATCAGCGTCAGCACCAGCCCGCCCACCACCGGCGCCGATTGCGGCAGGCCGGCGAAGTTGATGAAAACCGCAAGGCCGAGGATACCGAAGACGATGGACGGCACCGCGGCAAGGTTGGAGATATTCACCTCGATCAGGTCGGTCCAGCGGTTCTTCGGCGCGAATTCCTCAAGATAGACCGAGGCCGCGACCCCGATCGGCAGCGACAGCACCAGCACGATGATCATCATGTAGGCCGAGCCGAGGATCGCCACGCCAAGCCCGGCGGCTTCGGGCCGCAGTTCCGAGGCGTCGGGGGCGGTGATGAAGAGCCAGTTGAAGGCCTTGATCAGAACCCCCTCCTCGCGCAGCGCATCCGCCAGGCGCAACTGGTTGGGCGAGACATTGCTGTCGCGCGCCGCGCTCTCCATCGACACCCGGCCCTTGAGGTAGCCGTCGATGCGGCCGTTGGCGAGCACCTTGAAGCTGACGGTCTGGCCGACGAGATCGGGATGGGCAAGGACCCGGTTGCGCACCAGCGCCGCCGCCTCCTTGGAGATCATGTCCGACACGTCCTTGTCGGTCAGCCCCTCGATCACGATGCCCTTGGATGCGATCATCTCCTTCAGGGCCGTGTCGAGCAGCTTGCCGTAGCCGATCGTCGTGACCCTCTTCATCTTCTCGGGGTCGCGGTCGCCGGCCTTGTCGAGGACGGCAGCATCGAGCGGCACGTCGAGCAGCAGCGAGGCCTGACGGAACGAGCTTGCGCCGTTCAGAAGCACCGAACTCAGAAGCAGCACCAGCGCCACCAGCCCGATCCCGACCGCGATCAGCCCGTAAAGCCGGAACCGCGCCTCGGCCGCATTGCGCCGGCGCATGCCCTCATCGGGAGCGTAGAGCGATTGGCGGGGAACCGCGCCGCTGAACGTCGCGTCGGTCATTCGTACTGCTCCCGGTATTTCCGCACCACGACCAGTGCGATGACGTTAAGGCCCAGCGTGAATATGAAGAGCATCATCCCGAGCGCGAAGGCGACCAGCGTCTCGGGCGAGGCGAACTCGGTATCGCCGGTGAGCTGGCTGACGATCTTCACGGTGATCGTGGTCATCGCCTCGAAGGGGTTGAGGCCGAGCCGCGCGGCCGCCCCCGCCCCCATCACCACGATCATCGTCTCACCGATGGCACGGCTCGCGGCCAGAAGGATGGCACCGACGATCCCCGGCAGGGCGGCCGGCAGGATCACCTGCCGCACCGTCTCGGACTGGGTGGCGCCAAGGCCGAAGGACCCGTCGCGCATCGACTGCGGCACCGCGTTGATGATGTCGTCGGAAAGCGACGAGACGAAGGGGATCAGCATGATCCCCATCACCAGCCCCGCCGTCATCACCGAGGAGGAGGAGGAGCCGAGCCCCATCGGCTGGGCGAAATAATCCCGCAGGAACGGGCCGACGGTGATCAGCGCGAAAAGACCGTAAACGATGGTCGGGATGCCGGCGAGGATCTCGATGGCGGGTTTGGCCACCGACCGCAGCCGCTTGGAGGCATATTCCGACAGGTAGATCGCGATCATCATCCCGACCGGCACCGCGAAGATCAGCGCCACGAAGGAGACATAGAGCGTCCCCCACAGGAGCGGCCAGATGCCGAGGTCGGATCCGCCGCGGAATTGCGGGTTCCAGGTCAGCGAGAAGAAGAAATCCCTCGCCGGGTAAAGCTGGAAGAAATGGATGCTTTCGAAAAGGAGCGAGCCGACAATGCCGAAGGTCGTCAGCACCGCGACCAGCGAAGCGCCGATCAGCAGCGCCACGAGGAAGCCCTCGAAGACATTGCGGGCGCGAAACTCCGGGCTGACCCGGCGATATGAGAGCACGAGCCCCGCGAGAGAGGCCGCGATCACCGCGATCACCATCGCCAGCCGCGAGGTCTTGAGCGCGCCGCGATAGACCTTCGCCGCCTCGAACACATTGGGTTTCACATCGCTGCCAAGCGCGACGCCGACGCTCGCAAGGCGAGAGCGGACATTGGAGAAATCCGCGCGCATCGCCTCAAGATCGGCCTCGCTCAGCCCGTCCTGGGCCGCGACGGCATCGAGGCCGCCGGCCACCCGGCGCACATCGCTCATCACCAGATCGAGCGATCCGCCCTCGGGGATATCGGCGGGCGTGATGAAAGAGGATACCCGGCTTTCGATGACGATGGGCTGCACGAAGAGCCAGGCCCCCAGAAAGAGAAGGGCAGGAACCGAGGCGAAGAGAAAGACGGTCTGGCCGTAATAGCCGATCAGCGAGTGCAGCTTGCGCCGGTCGCCACCCGTCAGCGCCATCGCCCGGCGGCGGGCCATGACATATCCCGCGACCGCGATGGCGAGGACGATCAGGATGAGGACGGAGATGCTCATGGCGGCCTTCCGGACAAGAAAACGGGTGGCACCGTGGCGCCACCCGCATGTGTCAGATCAGTTCAGCGGACCCATCGGGGTGCCGGCGGCAACCATCGCCTGCGTCGCCGCAAGCTCCGGATCCGAGACGAGGCCGTAGGCCGCGAGCGGGCCGTCCGGGCCGGCCATGTCGTCGGAGACGAAGAAGTCGATGTATTCCTGCAGGCCCGGGATCACCCCGAGATGCGCCTTCTTGACGTAGAAGTAGAGAGGACGCGAGACCGGATACTCGCCCGAGGCGATGCTCTCGGTCGAGGGCACCACACCGCCCATCGTGGCCACGCGCAGCTTGTCGGTGTTGTTCTGGTAGAACGACAGGCCGAAGACGCCGATGGCGTTCTTGTTGGCGTCGATGCGGGCCAGCGTCTCGGTATAGTCGCCGTCGATGTCGACCGACGCGCCGTCGGTCCGCAGCGTCAGGCAGCCCTTCGGGCCTTCCTCTTCGCCCTTCGCGGCCTTCAGCGCCTCGAGCGCGCCGGTCTCTTCGCAGCCGGCCTCCAGCACCTTCACGTCGAAGACTTCGCGGGTGCCGTGCTTGGTGCCCGGGATGAAGGCGAGGATGTCCTGCGCCGGCAGCGCCGGGTTCACGTCGGCCCAGGTCTTGTTCGGGTTGGCGACGAGCGCGCCGTCCTTGACGACCTCGGCGGCCAGCGCGTTGTACCAGTCGGCGGGCGTGAAGGCGAATTCCGGCCCGTTGATGTCCGAGGCGAAGACGATGCCGTCATAACCGATGCGGACTTCCATCACCTCGCTCACGCCGTTCGAGGCGCAGAGGTCGATGTCGGACTGCTTGATGCGGCTCGACGAGTTGGCGATGTCGATGGTGTTCTCGCCCACGCCCTCGCAGAGCTTCTTGCGACCGGCGCCCGAACCGCCGCCTTCCACGACCGGGGTCGGGAAGTCGAAGTTCTCGCCGAAGGCTTCGGCGACGATGGTGGCGTAGGGCAGCACGGTCGAGGAGCCGGCGATCTGGATCTGGTCGCGGGCATCGGCGGCGGTGGCGGCAGCCGCCATGGCAATCGCCGAAACGGTGAATTTCACGGTATTCATTGCATTCTCCTGCAAGTCGCGTTGCGGACGCCCCCCCCGGGCGACCTTGTGCACCGCTCTAGACTTGCGCAGTTATGCTTTTGTGACAGTAATGTAACGGTTTCATGACAGCCTGCGGCCCAGGCCAGGCCGGCGCCCTGACGCCGGTCAACCGGCCGGCAGGATGACGATGAACCGACTGCCTTTTCCGACCTCGCTCTCGATCCGGAAGCGGCCGCGATGGCGGTTGACGATGTGTTTCACGATGGCGAGGCCGAGACCGGTGCCGCCCTTGGCGCGCGACCGGTCGCTGTCGACGCGGTAGAATCGCTCGGTCAGGCGCGGCAGGTGCAAGGGGTCGATGCCTTCGCCCCGGTCGATCACCTCGACCTGAACGGCCGGCCCGCGCAGCACCGGTTCGCGTTCGAGTTCCGAGACGCGGACGACCACCTCCTTGCCCGAACCGCCGTATTTCACCGCGTTCTCGACGAGGTTGTGAAAGACCTGCATGAGCTGGTCGGCATCGGCCCTGAGCGTCACCGGCGCCTCGCCCGCCTCGAGCCGCAGCTCGACCCCGGCGGCGCGGGCCTGATCGCGGTGGGTGGCGAGCGCCGAGCGCAGGAGCCCGACGATCTCCACCTGCTCGGCCGGCCGCCGGCGTTCCTCCGCCTCGACCCGGCTCAGCGACAGAAGGTCGTTGACGAGGCGGATCATCCGGCCCGATTCGCGCTCCATGATGGCGAGGAAGCGTTCGCGCGCGCCCGGATCGTCGCGCGCGGCCCCCCTGAGCGTCTCGATGAAGCCGACGAGGGCGGTCAGCGGGGTGCGGAGCTCGTGGCTGACATTGGCGACGAAGTCGCGCCGCATCGCCACCGCGTGTTCGAGCGCCGTGAGATCCTCGAAGGCGACGATCACGTGCCGGTCCCGGCCCGCCGACAGGCCGGTGAAGGTCAAGGCCAGATGGGTCTCGCCCGCCGGGGCGGTCATGACGATCCGCGCCGTGCGCTTCTCGCCGTCGTGAAGGCAGGCGTCCAGCCCGTTCAGGAATTCCGGATGACGCAGGAAGGCGCTGCAGGACCGGCCTTCGAGCGCCAGGCCAAAGAGCGTCGTCGCTGCCTGATTCGCCGCGACAACACGCTGGTCGTCGCCGACGAGGATCAGCGCCGTCGGCACCGCTTCGAGGATCTCGCGCGTCTCCGCCGCC
>WOYI010024064.1_pt1 | contig 65468 bp, 59 predicted proteins | sample 6423411 | NCBI WGS metagenome assembly WOYI01 (sample SAMN13441803, study PRJNA592873) | oil field metagenome | biome: oil field; feature: oil-well bore; material: oil-contaminated soil; isolation source: oil-contaminated soil from oil-well borehole | place: Germany: Wietze | collected 2016-10-18 ... | reverse complement strand
CAGCCAGGCACACTGTGCCTGCGCAGCAGCTCCAGCAGCAGCTCACGGTAAGGGGCAAGGCCGCGGTAACAGATGACCTCTACGGGCAGGTTGTCAAGAGCCTGCAAGAGGGCTGCGGCACAGCTGGGCTCATTCAGGAAATCGGTCAATGGGCACAGCCTGGTGAGGATGGTAAAGAGGATCCCCCCTGTCTCGGGCAGGCGGCGCAGCGTCTGGCGTTCGCTGCGCACGAAGAAATCTCCGGGGGCATCCTGCGGCGTGATGGCCGGCGGTGGCTGCGGCTGGAAGAGGGTCGCGCTGTCGTGGATGGTCCAGTTGCTGCGCTGCAACATCATGCCGGGGCGCAACCCGGCAAAGAGCCTATCCATGGGAGTGGCCAGACGCTCCTGGTAGCAGGGCACCGGCTGGTGGATGGCGGCAAGGGGCTGCCCGATCTTGTGGGCCAACAGCCAGCGCGAGGGAAAGCACACGCAGGCTGCCACCAGGCGGTAGGGCTCGTCGGGTGCATCGCTGGCCAGCAGGCACAGGTCTTCTGCCACCAGCCGGGCGGCCCGTTCCAGGGGATGGCGGCCTGGTGCCGTGAGATCATGGCTGTGGCCGGTGGCCTGGTCCAGCAATCGCCCGCTGGCCTCTTGCAACCTGAATCGCTGCGGAAAGCGCCCAGCCAGGTGAGCCACAAGCATGGCCTGTGCCTCCTGCCCCATGGCTTGGGTATGCGGCAGGGCGGCGAAGACCTCCTGATGGCGGTTATCCAGCAGCGACCAACGCAAGGGCAATAATTCGAGATGACCATCGGCGATCCAGTCCGCTTCATCCCCACGGGCAAGCCCCATCTGCGGCCTGAAGGGCGCTTTCCTTTCCTCTTCAAGGACAGGCAGCAGGGCTTGGGGAGGGTAATAGGCCGGCCTGGACTGTGGCGGGTTCATTGGGCTGCCGCAGGATACCGCCAGTCCGGCGCAGCTAGAGGGCCATGGTTTTTTACAGCAAGGGTAACGGGCCATCCCCGCAGAACATGCAGGACCACTCCTTGGTCTGCCTGGTCGTCCAGCCGCAACATGGCAAAGCGGGCAGCGGCGGGCAGCAGCAGGCTGCCTGGGCTGGCCAGGCGAGACGCATGACGGTTACTGCGCGGCGCAGGCCGGCCTGGCTCACGCGGGTATCGGAAAAAGCCACGACAAGGCAGATATTGTGGTGGGCGGGCTTGGGCGTTCGGGGGGGTGCTCGTGTGCAATCTTCTGTTTCCTGGGCGACCTGGATCATGATGATGATCGCATGGCCTTGCTGCTGGAACACGGCCCGCGCAACCTGGATTGAATGGATTGACGCAGCACCCTGGCTCAGGGAAAGGCGGCCTCGGTCATCATGATGCTTTCGGGGGCGAAGTTCTCGAAGCGGGTATAGGTCCCCAGGAAGGTGGTCTTGAACACGCCGGTGGGACCATTGCGCTGCTTGGCCAGGCGAATCTCGGCAATGCCCTTTTCCGGCGATTCGGGATTGTAGACCTCGTCACGGTAAATGAAGGCGATCACATCGGCATCCTGCTCGATGCCGCCCGATTCGCGAAGATCAGACATCACAGGCCGCTTGTCCGGGCGGGATTCCAGGTTGCGGTTGAGTTGGGACAACGCCACCACCGGCACGCTGAGTTCCTTGGCCAGCGACTTGAGGCTGCGGGAGATCTCCGAGATCTCGTTGGTGCGGTTCTCCCGGGTGCCCGGAATGCGCATCAGCTGCAGGTAGTCCACCAGGACCAGCCCGAGGCCCCGCTCGCGCTTGAGGCGCCTTGCCCGGGCGCGCAGCTCCATGGGAGAGAGGGCCGCTGTATCGTCGATGAAAATGGGCGCATCCATGAGCAGGCTCACCGCCGAGGTGATGCGGTCCCAGTCCTCGTCCTGGAGCTGACCGGTACGGATCTTGTTCTGCTCGATGCGCCCCAGGGAGGCGATGAGGCGCAACGCCAGTTGCTCGCCGGGCATCTCCATGCTGAAGATGGCACACGGCGCCTTGTGGCGCAGGGCGATGTGCTCCACCATGTTCATGCCGAAGCTGGTCTTGCCCATGGAAGGCCGGCCAGCCAGGATGATCAGTTCACCGGCATGCAGCCCCGCGGTCAGCGCGTCCAGTTCGGTGAAACCCGTGGCCAGGCCCGTGACCGCGTCTCCTCCTGCCTGGTACAGGGTGTCGATGCGCTGCATGGCGACACCCAGCAGTTCACCGATGCTGGCAAAAGCGCTGCGGCGCTTCTGGCTGTGGTCGCCCAGGGCAAAGAGCTCCTGCTCCATGCGATCCAGCAATTCCACGGCATCGCTATCGCCCCAGTCCAGGGCTTCCGTGCTGAAGCGGCTGCCGAGCTCCATCATGTGGCGCAACAGCCCCCGGTTACGGATGATCTCGGCATAACCGCGCAGGTTGGTGACCCCGGGCGCCTCACGGGCCAATGTGGCGAGATACACCAGGCCACCACTCTGCTCCAGCTGCCCGGCGGCCTTGAGGCGTTCGGAGACCGTAATCACATCGATGGTCTTGTGGCGCTCCGAGAGCTCCTGCATGGCCCGAAAGATCAAGCGATGCTCGCTTCGGTAGAAGTCATCCTCCTGGAGCTGGTCGGCGATCTCGAAAAAATGGGCCTCTTCCAGCATGAGGCCACCAAGCAGGGCCTGTTCGGCCTCCAGGGAATGGGGCGGCAGGCGTACTGCCGGTGTCGGGGTTCTGCTGGCCATGGCCTAGAGCTGTTTTTCCACCAACACCGTGATGACGGCCTCCACATCGGTATAGAGATGCACCTGCAAACGATGCTCGCCCAGCTCGCGGATGGGGCCGTTGGGCAGCCGCAGCTCACTGCGCTCCAGCGTGATGCCCTGGGCCTTGGCGGCATGGATCACATCGGTGGCGGTGATGGAGCCGTAGAGCCGCTGTTCGTCGCCGATGGCCCGGGCAGACAGGCGCACCACCACCTGATCCAGGGCGGCGCGCCTGGTTGCGGCCTGCTCCTTGCGGGCCGCCGACTGGGCTTCCAACTCGGCGCGGCGCTGCTCGAAGGATTCGATCATTTTTGGGGTGGCGCGCACCGCCTTGCCCTGGGGGATGAGATAATTTCTGGCATAGCCTGGCTTGACCGAAACCCGGTCGCCAAGTCGGCCCAGATTATGGACCGCATCGAGCAGGATGACATCCATCACATTCTCCTTATGTCTATATGTCTATCAATGGTCTATCAAAGGGCGCCCCTGGGGGAGCCTCTGGTTTCCTTATGAGTTCCTTATGAGATTGTACACGGCAACAATGAGGCGCCGCTTCATGGTCCAGGGTTGTCCGGCTTGTTGGCCTGTTGATGGCCGGCTCTTTTGCGAAAGCCCACGAAGTTATCCAGGCAACCCAGCATGATCAACACGATCACCACTTGGGGCAACATGAAAATGAGCAGGATATAAAACAAGGCGAGCCACACCCCCCCCGAGCGCAGCAAGGCAGCCATGGCATGCACCACCGCAAGCCCCTGATAGAAAAAGAGGGCGGCCAGGGGTCCGCAGAGCGTCAGGAAAAAGGGCGAGACCATGCCGAGCAGGGCGCACAGGCCCAGGAGTACCGTCAGAACCACGCCATTGTGCAGCCCGAGAAACTCGGTCCTGAAAAAACCCGGACGCATCAAGCCCGCCTGCCAAGCCCTGGCAAGCAGGGCACTCAACGCCAGCAGCACGGACCAGCAGGCCGCGAGCACGCCGGACAGCCATGGGGCCACCAGGGCCGCCAGGGAGGCGGGATCGGTCTTGAGTTCCTGCCAGAGCTTGTGGAAGGGCGCACCCTGGAGTTGGGCGGTCAGCATCTTTTCCCACCAGGGCGCAGGATCACCCAGGATCACAAACACCATCACCACCGCCAAGGCCGCCAGCGCACTGGCGCCATACAGGCCATGCTGCAGGGCATCGCCGCGATGGATGGCCAGGGCCAGCAGCGGCATGGGCAGCCAGGTCAGGGCCGCCAGCAGGCTGGCTTGGCCCAGGCCGCCAAAGACCAGCCAGTCGATGAGCACGAACCAGCCCATGGCCAGCGCCACCAGTTGTATGGCTGGCCGCAGGCCACGCTGCAGGGCATAGAGAAGCGCGATGGCTCCGCCCAGGCAATGGAACAGGGGACCGATCAGCATGCCCAGGCCGCCAAAAAGGATGATGACGCCCAACGCCTGGGGTAGCCCCTGCAGGGACCAGCGCGCCAAAGCAACCATGTTCTTGGTGATTACGCTGTGTTATGGAAAGGGTGTCTGGTCAAACTGTCCGGTCAGCTGAGGCGATGCTGGTCGGTATAGGGCAGCAGGGCCAGGAATCGAGCCCGCTTGATGGCCCGAGCCAGCTGGCGCTGATAGCGGGCACTGGTACCTGTGATGCGGCTGGGGATGATCTTTCCTGTTTCAGAGATATATGAGCGAAGGGTCTGGATGTCCTTGTAGTCGATCTCTTCCACCCCTTCGGCGGTGAAACGGCAAAAGCGCGCCTTCTTGGGAAAACGAGCAGACATGATGGGGACCTCCTGTCAACAATGGCATCACAACACAGGGTATCTACTGGGTCTCGGGCCGGCTCTCCGCTTTACTCTTCGCTCATGGCGCGGCGGGGCCGGTCGTCCTCGGACTCGCTCATGGCGCGGCGGGGCCGGTCGTCCTCGGACCCATATTCATCGCCATCGTCGCGATAGCGCTCGCGGCCTTCCTGATCGCGACTGCGTTCCAGGGGAGAGGGCGTGGTTTCTGCCCTGGGCCGCGCCAGGACCATGCGGCGCAGCACCGCTTCGTTGAAGCGCAAACGCTCTTCCAGTATAGCCAAGGTGGCGTTGTCGCATTCGAAATTCACAAGAACATAATGCGCCTTGCGCAGTTTCTGGATGGGATAGGCCAGGGTGCGCCGCCCCCAGTCTTCAAGGCGATGTACCGTGCCGCCCTGTTCCTGGATCAATGTGGAATAGCGTTCCACCATCTCGCCCACCCGCTCGGATTGCTCCGGATGGAACAGAATGACCAATTCATAATGACGCATGCTCATCAAATCCCCTGAAAAGGAAATATTGTCTCTCAATTGCAAGCGTTGCGCAAGGCAATCGCCTGGAGGGCCACTCATCCCGGCAGGCCGCCGGCTCCGGAAGCCTGGACAGGGGGGGCGTTCAGGAGCCGAGATGTTTGTCCTGGCGTGACTGCGACCACAAGGGTTGCAGGAGCCACTCCAGGGGCCACCACACCAGGACGCTGCAGAACAGCGCTTGCCAACGCAGGGCACTGGGCTGACCCAGCAGGGCATGCAGCCAGAACGAAGAAATCTCGTAGAGCAGCACCATGGGGACCAGCAGCAAGGCCTGTTGCCAGATGGCGAAAATATCAAAAAAGGCAGCACAGCGTACCGCCATGGCGGACACCACCGGCAGCAGCAAGGCATAAAGACCCAGCGGGCCGCCGCTCAACACATCCAGCAGCAACCCCACCAGCCAGGGACCCAGCAAGCTGGCGCGATCCGGGCGGTTGATGGCATGGTGCCACACCACCAGAAGACACCATTCCGGTCGGTACAGCGCCCAGGATGGTGGTAGGGGCCAGATGGTCAGGAGCAGGGCAGCCCCGGCTGCCAGAAAAAAACGTGCCAGAAAAGGCCAGTATCGCGGATGCCAGCCCCAGAACACAATAGATGTCATCCTGCGCCATAGCCGACCAGGGGGTCATAGGGCGGCAGAACGATCACCTCGCGGCTGCGACTCAAATAAGCCACGGGGGCGGCATCCACCTCCAGGAAGCGTGCGCCTGGTTCGCGCCTGACCTGCTGGACCACCGCGACCCGGTCGCCACGCCGAAAACGGCCGCCGAGACCAGAGGTCACCAACAAGTCCCCCTGGCGGATATCGGTGGTCAAGGGAAGATACTGGATGCTGAGCCGCCCCATGTCGCCCGTGCCCTGGGCAAGCGCGTGGGTGCCATTGCGCAGCACCTCCACCGGCAAGGCATGGTCGGCGTCGCTGATCAGCAAGGCCCGGGAGGTGCGTGAGGAGACGGCGATGACCTGGCCCATGACGCCCCTTTCATCCAGCACCACGGAGCCCTGCTGGATGAGCTGTTGCTGACCCACATTGAGGATGACCTCATGGTGGAAAGGATCGAGGCTCACCATGAGAATGGAAGCCAGCACGGCCTTGCGATCCATGTGCTGGATCTGCCGGTCGAGGCGGCGCAGGCGGCCATTTTCGGCCTCGAGCGCGGCGAGCCGTTGCGCCTGGGACTTAAGAATCAGGTTTTCCTGATGAAGCCGTTGATTTTCTTGCACCAGGCTCTGTTGGCGACGCCCATAGAGCCCCACGTGGCGCAGCATCCGAAAGGGGGCATCGATCACGACATAGAATGGCTGGACCAACCCGTCCAGCGCAGGACGGATGCGCCCCAACACACCCCCTGGGTTAACATGGGTGCTGTCCACCACCAGCAACACGGCACAGGTAGCGGTCACCATGAACAACCTGGCACCCAGCGGCCTGCGCTTGACAAATATGGGGCGCCCGCTCATGCCGCCCCCAACCGTGATGCGCTATTCTTCCAGCGTGAACACATCGATGCCCTGTTCATCGATCATCTCCAGGACCCGGCCGCCACCGCGGGCGACACAGGTCAGCGGATCCTCGGCACGGATCACCGGCAGGCCGGTCTCTTCTATGATGAGCTTGTCGAGCCCCCGCAACAGACTGCCGCCTCCTGTGAGCAGGATGCCGGATTCAGCCACATCGGCGCCCAGCTCGGGAGGCGTCTGCTCCAGGGCAGTGCGCACCAGGCGCACGATGCTCTTGAGCGGCTCGTCCAGGGCCTCGAGGATCTCGTTGGAGTTGAGCGAGAAACTGCGCGGCACCCCTTCGGCCACGTTGCTGCCGCGTACCTCCACCTCCAGCAGCTCGTCACTGGGAAAAGCGCAGCCGATCTCCTTCTTGATGCGCTCGGCGGTTGACTCGCCGATCAGCGTGCTGTAGTTGCGTCGCACATAGCTGATGATGGCCTCGTCAAAACGGTCGCCACCGAGCTTGACGGAGTTGGCATAGACGATCCCGTTCAGCGACAGGATGGCCACCTCCGAGGTGCCGCCGCCCACATCCAGCACCATGGAGCCCCGGGCCTCGCTCACCGGCAATCCCGCACCGATGGCCGCGGCCATGGGCTCCTCGATGAGGAAGACGCGCCGGGCCCCGGCGGCCTCGGTGGCCTCGCGAATGGCGCGGCGCTCCACCGGATTGGAGCCGTGGGGCACGCACACCACCACCCGCGGCCGCGGCCGCAGATAACGGTTGTTGTGGACCTTGCGGATGAAATATTGAATCATCTTGCCGGCTGTGGTGAAATCGGCGATGACCCCATCCCGCAGCGGGCGGCTGGCGGTGATGTTGGCGGGGGTACGGCCCAGCATGGCCTTGGCCTTGACGCCGACGGCCTCGATGATCTTGCCGCGCCGCGGGTCCTCGCGCACTGCCACCACCGAGGGCTCGTTGAGTACGATGCCCCGCCCCCGGGCATAGACCAGGGTGTTGGCCGTACCAAGATCGATGGAGAGGTCGTTGGAGAAAAAACCTGTTAAGCTGATGGTGGCCATGTAGATCCCTCGGTAGGTTGGACGATGTATTCTATCAGAGCTTAAGGCAGGATTCATGATGGATGAGCAGCAATGGGGCCATGTGGCGCAACTGGCGCGCCTGTTCTTCACGGCCGAGGAACAGGCCGCCTATGCCACGCAGGTGTCACGCATCGTGGCGTTCGTTGGTGTCCTCGCCAACGCCCCCTGTCCGCCCACGCCCATGGCCCATCCCTTCGAGAGCGCCGTGCGCCTGCGCGACGACCTGGTCATAGAAGGCGATGACCGGGAGGCCCTGCTTGCCAATGCCCCGGCGTTGCACGATGGCCTTTTCCTGGTGCCCATGGTGCTGGATGCGCCGTGAGCGCCTCGATGGCGCAGTCGCGTCCGCGGTCTTGGTGATGGACGCGCAGCGATGACCGACTGGCGCAGTGTCACTGAGCTGAGCCGGGCTCTTGCCTCTGGCAGCTGTTCCAGCATGGAGCTGACCCGGCACTTCCTGGAGCGCAGCGCCCGGTTTGCTGGCAGGCTCAACGCCTGGATCACCGTGGACGAGGCGGGAGCCCTGGCGGCAGCACAGGCCGCCGATCGGCGCCGGGCGCACGGCGAGGTCCTGGGGCCACTGGATGGCATACCGCTGGCCCACAAGGATATCTTCTGCACCAAAGGGCTGCTGACCACCTGCGGCTCGCGCATGCTGGCCAATTTCAAGGCCCCCTACGACGCGACCGTGGTTGCCAGGCTTGCGGCACAAGGCATGGTGCTGCTGGGTAAGACCAACATGGACGAGTTTGCCATGGGCTCGTCCAACGAGACCAGTTATTTCGGCCCGGTGCGCAACCCCTGGGATGAAGGCAGGGTGCCGGGTGGCTCTTCGGGCGGGTCGGCTGCGGTGGTGGCAGCCGGCCTTGCCCCTGTGGCCACCGGCACCGATACCGGCGGCTCTGTGCGCCAGCCGGCCGCACTGTGCGGCATCAGCGGCTTGAAGCCCACCTATGGGCGGGTATCGCGCTATGGCATGATCGCCTTTGCCTCGAGCCTCGACCAGGCTGGCATCATGGCGCGCAGTGCCGCGGATATTGCCCTGCTGCTGCAGGTGATCGCCGGGCTCGACGAGCGCGATGCCACCAGCGCCACCGCGGCGGTGCCAGACTACATGGCCCACCTGGAGCACCCCCTGGCCGGGCTGCGCGTGGGGGTGGTTGACGAATTCTTCGGGCCCGGCATGGATGGTCGCGTGGCCGCCGTGGTGGAACAGGCCACGGCCATCCTCGGTAACCTCGGCCTGCGCTGCACCTCGGCCCATCTGCGCGAGCTGCATCTGGCACTGCCCACCTACTACATCCTGGCGCCCGCCGAGGCCTCGTCCAACCTCGCGCGCTACGATGGCGTGCGCTACGGCTATCGCTGCGCCGAGGCGCACAGCCTTTACGAGCTCTACGCCAGGAGCCGCAGCGAGGGCTTCGGGCCCGAGGTGAAAAGACGCATCCTCATCGGCACCTACGTGCTCTCCCGGGGCTATTACGATGCCTTCTACCTCCAGGCGCAGCGCGCCCGGCATCTCATCGCCGCTGATTTTCACCACGCCTTCGAGCAGGCAGACATCCTGCTGGGGCCCACTGCCCCGGAGACAGCCTTTGCCCTGGGCGCCAAGACGGCCGATCCGCTTGCCATGTACCAAAGTGATATCAACACCATCCCGGTCAACCTTGCCGGGCTACCGGCCATCTCCATCCCCTGTGGCGAGGTGGACGGGCTGCCGGTGGGACTGCAGCTGATCGGCCGGCCGTTCAGCGAGGAACTCCTGCTGGCCGTGGCGCACCGCTTCCAGCAGGCCACCGACTACCACCGCCGCCTTCCAGAGGCTTTTTCGTGACCATGGCCAGCACGCCGCTAAGCGCAATGCCGGGGAAAGCGCCATGAGCTGGGAGGCGGTCATCGGTCTCGAGGTCCATGTGCGGCTTGCCACCGCAAGCAAGCTCTTTTCCGGGGCGGCTTCCAGCTATGGTGCGCCACCCAATGCCACCGCCTGTGCTGTGGACATGGGCTTGCCCGGCGTGCTGCCGGTGCCCAACCGGGAAGCGATCGCCATGGCGATCCGCTTCGGCCTGGCGCTGGGCGCGCGCATCGACCGGCAGTCGGTGTTTGCTCGCAAGCATTATTTCTATCCGGATCTTCCCAAGGGCTACCAGATCAGCCAGTACGAGCAGCCCATCGTGGCAGACGGCGTGCTGCTGATCGAGGGTGACCAGGGCGAGCGCCCCATCACCGTGGTGCGCGCCCATCTGGAGGAAGACGCTGGCAAGAGCCTGCATGAGGGCCTGGGTGGGGCCAGCGGCGTGGATCTCAACCGTGCCGGCACACCACTCCTGGAGGTGGTCTCGGGCCCCGAGATGCACAGCGCCGCCGAGGCGGGCCACTACCTGCGCAAGCTGCACACCCTGGTGCGCTGGCTTGGCATCTGCGATGGCAACATGCAGGAAGGCTCCTTTCGCTGCGATGCCAACGTCTCGGTGCGCCGGGTCGGCGCCACCGTGCTGGGGACGCGCAGCGAGATCAAGAACCTGAACTCGTTTCGCTTCGTGGAAAAGGCCATCGCCTACGAGATCGAGCGCCAGATCGCCGTCTTGGAAAGCGGTGGCAGGGTGGAACAGGAAACCCGTCTTTTCGATCCGGCCAGGGGAGAAACCCGTCGCATGCGCGGCAAGGAAGAGGCCATGGACTACCGCTATTTCCCGGACCCTGACCTCTTGCCGGTGGTCATCGACGAGGCCTGGATCGAGGCGATCCGCGAGACCATGCCCGAACTCCCCGATGCCCGGCGAGCGCGCCTCGAGGCCAGCTATGGCCTGCCCCGGGCCCAGGCCGCGCTGCTCACCAGCGACAAGGATCTTGCCGACTACTTTGAGGCGGTGCTGGCGGTACAGCCTGCCGTACCGCCTGCTTTGGCGGCCAACTGGGTCACCGGTGAGGTGCTGGCGCTGCACAGGGGGCAGGGCGCGCCCCTGGTGGCACCCGCGCGGCTCGCCACGTTGCTGGCCCGCCTCGAGCAAGGGGTCATCTCCAGACTGGCCGCCAAGGAGATCCTGGAGGTGCTGTGGCAGCAGTGCCAGCAAGGCGAGCCCCCGGAGGACTGCGATACCCTCATCGATCGCCTGGGGCTGCGCCAGGTGCGCGATGATGCCGTGCTCCACGAGCTGGTGGAGGCGATCATCACCGCCAACCCCCAGCAAGTGGCCGAATATCGGCAGGGCAAGGATCGGCTGCTGGGCTATTTCGTGGGTCAGGCCATGAAGCGCTCGGCAGGCCGCGGCGATCCCAAGCGCCTTGGTGAGCTTTTTGCCGCTCGCCTCGCCGCAGCGCCTGCCGGAGAGTAATCCTCGCCCAGGCTGTCTCGGCACTGGCCCCTGGGCATGGGCTGCAGACAGCTAGCGCTTCGCAGGGGCTCAGGCCGGCACAAAACCACTGGGGGCGGCAAGACAAACACCGCGGATTGGCGCTATAGTGTGGTCATGGGCAGGCCAGGAGGCGTGATATTCGATCTGGACGGCACACTGGTGGACAGCGTCTACCAGCATGTGCTGGCTTGGCAGGAGGCCTTGAGTCAGGTGGGCATCGATCTGTCGACCTGGCGCATCCATCGCAAGGTGGGCATGAGTGGCGGCCTGCTCACCCAGGCGCTGCTGCGGGAGACCGGCGGGCGCATCGACCCCCAGGCCCAGGCGCAGTTGCTGGGATTGCATGCCCATGCCTACGCCGCCCACGCCCACCGGGTGCGACCCCTGCCCGGTGCCGAGGCTCTGTTGAGCCATCTGGCGGTTCAGCAGGTGCCCTTTGCCATCGCCACCAGCGGTCGCCGGGAGACCGCCCAGCAGGTCCTGGCCGTGCTGCCATTGCCGCCCGATACCCCCCTGGTGACCCGGGATCAGGTACGCCATGCCAAGCCAGACCCCGATCTTTTCCTGGAGGCCGCAAGCCGCCTGCACATCGCTCCCGAAGAGGCGGTGGTGGTGGGTGACAGCGTCTGGGACCTGCTGGCAGCACGGCGTGCGCGCAGCCTGGGCGTGGGCCTGCTGTCTGGCGGCTACGGCCAGGATGAACTGGTGCGCGCCGGGGCCTACCGGGTCTATGAGGATCCACTGGACCTGCTGCGCCATCTGGACGAGGTGGGCATCCGGGTACCCTGAGCCATCCGGCATGAACCCGACTGTGGCCTTGATAGCATCTTTGTGATAGGATAGCCTATTTTGATGTCTTGTCATGCCCTTGTGGGGCATGGCGACTCGAGGCGCATTTTGACCCCTCCTTCCATCTGGCGGCGCAACCTGTTCGTATGCACCATCTGCGCCTTTATCTGCGTGATGGGCCTGACACTGGTCCTGCCCTTCCTGCCGCTTTATGTGGAACACCTCGGCATCCACACCCAGGCCGGTGTGGTGCGCTGGTCCGGGGTAGCCTTTGGCGCCACGTTCATCACCGCAGCCATCATGGCGCCCGTGTGGGGTCGCCTGGCCGATCGGTATGGCAAAAAGCCCATGCTCTTGCGTGCCAGCCTGGGCATGGCGGTGGTGATGGCCGCCATGGCCGCGGCAGACAATGTCTACCAGCTCACCGCCATGCGGTTGCTGATGGGCATGGTGGCAGGCTACGTCCCTGCCGCCGGTGTCCTGTTGGCCCATCAGGTGCCCCAGGAGCGCTGTGGCTGGGTCATGGGTGTGCTGTCCAGTGGTGCTTTGGCTGGCAACCTGCTGGGCCCTCTGCTGGGTGGCTTCCTCGCCGACCACATCGGGGTACGGGGCACCTTCCTGGTGACAGGTGGTTTTCTGCTGATCAGCGGCCTGCTCACCTGGTTGTATGTGTATGAGGCGCCGCACACCGCCGCCGCACAGGTTCAACTGCCGCCCCTATGGTCCTCCATTACCAACCGGCACCTGGTGATCATGGTGCTGTTCACCGCCATGTCACTGCAGTTTTCCCTGATGTCCATCGAGCCCATCGTCACCGTCTTCGTGGGTCAGCTGGCGCCCCATGCCAGGAATCCTTCCTTGCTGGCAGGGCTTGTGGTCTCGGCACCGGCATTCTCCAGCATGTTGTTGGCCCCGGGCGTGGGGCGCCTGGCCGATCGCCTGGGCCATCTGCGGATGGCCACGTTGAACCTGCTGGGCACAGCCTTGGTCCTGATGATCCAGCCCATGCTGTCCCATTACTGGTCCTTCGTCGCCTCGAGACTGGTGATGGGCATGACCTTGGCTGGCCTGTTGCCAGCGCTGAGCGCCCTGATCCGCTGCCATACCCCAGAACAGGTGGCAGGGCGCGTCTATGGCTACATGCAGACCAGCCAGTGCCTGGGCCAGATCGCCGGCCCCATGCTGGGGGGGCTGGTGGCGTCCCGGTTCGGCTTCCACGCGCTCTTTTTGGCCACCAGCGCCGTCTTGCTGATCAATGGACTACTGGCCATGTCGCACGTGGTGCGCAAGCCAGCCCCGGCGGTCAGCAACGTCTGACATTCCTCGGCGGCGTGCGCTGTGCTAGGCTGGATGAAGCGCGTATAATTCCCTGTGTGGGTCGCCCCCCGAACCTCATTGGACCACTTGCGGACAAGATGCCATGGATGCCAACCACAACCCAAGCACAACAGAAGAGCAAGCCTGGGCACCACCCCTGGCGCTGCTCCAGGTCACCGGCCCTGAAGCGCAACCATTTTTACAGAACCTGCTCACCGCCGACCTGCGCGCCCTGGCACCGGCGGCGGGAACCATCCAGGCTGTACCGGCTGCTTTCCTGAACCCCCAGGGCCGGGTCCTGTTTGTGGTCGTGGTGGCGCTCGCAAGCCCCCAGCAGGCGTGGCTGGTTGTACCCGAGATCATGCGCGCCGAGACCAGCAGGCTGTTGTCCCGCTATATCCTGCGCACCAAGGTGCGCCTTGTTTCCTGGCAGGGCGCCATTGAGCTGCAAGAGCCGCTGGCAACACAACCAGGAGCAGCACCCTGGCAGGGCTTCATCCGTCCGGCAGGCGAAGGCGAGCAATACAGCCTTGGCTGGCCCAACGGCTGGGTGCTCCATTGGACCAGCGCGCCACGGGATCCAGCCCATGCCCCGCCAGCGGCGCCATCCCCATGGGCGGCTTTCCATGGCCAGGAGATAGCGACTGGGATGCCCTGGATCCTGCCGGGCACAAGCGGCCTGTTCCTGCCGCAGATGCTGAACCTGGAGCAGCAAGGCGGCCTCAGCATGGAGAAAGGCTGCTATCCCGGCCAGGAGATCGTAGCCCGGGTGCATTTTCGCGGCCAGGTCAAGCGCCATTTGTACCATGGCACGGCAGCCCAATGGCTGGAGCCGGGCACACCTCTTTACAGCGCCACAACCACCCCGGAGCAGCGCGGCAGCCATGCCCCGGGCCATGTGCTGCGCTTGGCCCCCCAGGGGCAGGGCTGGAGAGCGTTGCTGGTGGCCGAGGCCCCCGGTTCCTACCAGAGCGCTTCTGGGGTTGCGATAACCATCGATGCTGCTGCTGATGACCAGGGGCAGCGCAAATCGACCCCACGCCAACCCAGCCCCCAATCCACCAGCCCGGAGATGGGCACAACCTCGTCTGATCAGCACCCCGCCTAGACCTGGGAGACCAGCATGGATCTACAACAAGGCGCCAACCAGCCCCTGCGCACCGCATCACCCCGCGTCACCCTGACCACCCAGGGTGTGCCACAGGGCATGGAGATCGACGCCAGTGCCTTTGTCCTGGGGGTCGATGGCAAGGTGCTGGGCGATGCCGCCTTCATCTTCTATGGCCAGAAGGACTTCGGCCAGGGTGCCGTCACGCTTGGTGATCCCGGCACCTTTACCCTGGATCTGGGGCGGCTGGAGCGGACCGCAAGCAAGATCCAGTTCGTCCTGACCATCCACGAAGGAACGACGCGCCGCCAAACCTTCGGCCAGATCACAGCAGCCCAGATGCAGGTGCATGATGGCGGCGAAACCATCACATTCCGCCTGCCCACAGCAGGTATGGCTGAGGCAGCCCTCATCATGGGCGAGATCTATCGCCACAAGGAGCAATGGAAAGTGCGTGCCGTGGGGCAGGGATTCGTGGGCGGGCTTGCCGCACTGGCCAGCCATCTCGGTGTGGACATCACAGAAGAACGACCAGCCCAACCGCCAGCTGCAGCACCTGCCGCGCCACCGCCCAGTTCGGCTGAGTCCGCACCGGGCGTGCGCCTGCACAAGGTGGTCCTGGAAAAGAACAAGCCTGTTTCCTTGGAAAAGGGCCGCGGTCTGGGCGAGATGCTCATCAACCTCAACTGGAATCGCAGCCCAGCGGGTCAGCAATCCAGAGGATTGCTGCAGCGCCTGCGCGGTTCAGGCGGCATCGACCTGGACCTGGGTTGCATGGCGGCCTACCGGGACGGCCAGAAAACGGTCATCCAGGCCTTGGGTGAGAATTTCGGCTTCTTTGAGCAGTGGCCCTATCTGCAGCTCATGGGTGATGACCGCACCGGCAGTGCTACCGAGGGCGAAAATCTGCGCCTCAATGGCGCATATTGGGATCAATTCGAGCGCGCTCTGGTCTATGCCTTCATCTATGAGGGCGTGCCCAACTGGGCACAGACCGACGGCGTGGTCACCATCAGGGCTCCAGGCCATCCTGAACTGGTGGTCAACATGGACAGCACAGCCAGCAACGAGCGCTGCTGTGCCATTGCACTTCTGGAAAACGAGGGCGGCAATATACGTATTTCCAAACAGGTGCGCTACTTCCGCGATCAACAGCTCATGGATGAGGGTTTCGGCTTCGGCTTCCGCTGGGCTGCAGGGCGCAAATAGCCCATATACTCCATTGCTCCACCGCGCCCCTCTGCGCTCCCGGGTGCTGTCCTGGACAGGACAAGGCCCCAAGCCCTTTCTCCCGGGAAAATCCCGGAGGGAACCGCGGTTCTGGTCAGGCTCCATCGCACGTTATCTCGAGACCCTTGTCTACTCCGCAAGACTCATGAGGGTTGCGTTGCCGCCCCAGGCTGTGGTGTTGATAGAAACGCTGCGCTCCGTCAGGAAGCGCAACAGATAGTGCGGGCCGCCGGCCTTGGGGCCGGTGCCTGACAGCCCCTCGCCGCCGAAGGGCTGGGACTCCACGGTTGCGCCCACCATGCAACGGTTCACATACAGGTTACCCACCCGGGCTGTGCGCCGCACGGTCTCGATGGTGCTCTGCAGCCGGCTGTGCACCCCCATGGTCAGACCATAGCCTGTGGCGTTGAGGGCCAGCACCTGTTCTTCGAGCCTGTCATGGGGGAAGGTGCACACGTGGAGCATGGGGCCAAAAACCTCGCCTTGCAGCATGCCCAGATCCTCGAGCAAAAAGGCCCTGGGAGCCACATAATGTCCATCCGGCAGGAAAACGGGCAGAGGAGTATGGCCGATGGGTTGTGCCACCTGGGCCATGCGCTGGGCATGTTCCTCCAGGGCATGGGCGGCGGCACTGGAGATCACAGGACCGATGTCGGTGTGCGGCGTCAGGGGATGCCCCACATGCAGGGTGGCCATGGCACCCTGCAGCAGGGCAAGCAGCCGCGGTGCCAGCTCCTCCTGCACGCACAACACCCGTAGCGCCGAACAGCGCTGGCCGGCAGCCCCAAAGGCGCTCCAGATGATATCGTCAATCACCTGCTCGGGCAGGGCACTGGCGTCCACGATCATGCCATTTTGCCCCCCCGTCTCGGCGATGAAAGGCACCACCGCGCCACGACGCTGGCTGAGCACGGCCTGGATGCGCCAGGCGGTTGCCGTACCGCCAGTAAAGACAACACCTGCAAGACGGGGATCCTTGAGCAGTGGTTCGCCCACCTCCGGGCCATTACCCAGCACCAGCTGGATGACATCGCCAGGCACGCCACATTCAAGAAGCAAGCGGATGGCGGCCGTCGCCACCAGCGGCGTCTCCTCGGCCGGCTTGGCCACCACAGCATTGCCGCACACAAGAGCAGCACTGATCTGGCCCAGAAAAATCGACAGGGGAAAATTCCATGGGCTGATGCAGACGAACACGCCGCGGGGCGCCAGCCACAGTTGATTCTCCTCGCCGGTGGGGCCAGGCATCATCCTGGGTCCAGCCAAAAGGCGCCTTGCCTGCAGGGCATAAAAGCGCAAGAAATCCACAGCCTCGCGCACCTCCCCCAGGGCGTCGCTCATGGTCTTGCCACCCTCCAGCATCAGCAAGGCCAGCCATGGGGCATAATCGGCTTCCAGACGCTGGGCGGCTCGTTCCAGAATGGCGGCACGCTCTTGCACCGCCTGCAGCGCCCACGACGCGAAGCCGGCATGGGCGGTAGCCATGGCCTGCTCACAGTCCTGGGGTGTTGCGGAAACACTGTTGCCCAGGATATGGCCCTGATCGGCCGGGCTGGCACATGGGCTTGCATGACGCTGGGACACTGGCAGGCCAGCAATGATGGATGAACCGTGCCAGTATCTGTGGCGAGCGCCCTGAACGGCGATCCACAGGGGATCTGCCACCACTGGATTGGCAAGGTCGAGCCCCTGGGCGGCCAGGCGATCGGGAAAAATCAGGCGAGGCAGAGGGATACCTGGGTGCGGCTTGGGCTCACAGGCGGCAAGCGCCTCGGCCGGATCCTGCAGCAGTGTCGCGATGGGCAAGGTGGCGTCGGCAATGCGGTTGATGAACGAGGTGTTGGCACCGTTTTCCAGGAGGCGGCGCACCAGATAGGGCAACAATTCCTCATAGGAGCCCACCGGGGCATAGACCCGATGGGGCACTTCGGGCATGGCCGCATAGAGGGCCTCGCCCATGCCGTGGAGGCGCTGCAGTTCAAACCCTGCCACGTGTCCTGCGGCCAGCTCCAGAATGGCTGCGGCCGTATGCGCATTGTGGGTGGCAAACTGGGGATAGAGCACATCCCGTGCCGCCAACAGGCGCTTTGCGCAGGCGAGATAGGAACAGTCGGTGGCCGCCTTGCGCGTCCACACCGGATAGCCATCCAGTCCCAGCATCTGGGCCCGCTTGATCTCGGTATCCCAATAAGCCCCCTTCACCAGGCGGATCGTGATGCGCCTGTTGCGGGCGCGCGCAAGCTCGATCAGATAGCCCACCAGAGCAAAGGCGCGCTTCTGGTAGGCCTGGACGGCCAGTCCCAGGCCATGGGCGTGGGCCAGTCCCGGCTTGGCCAGCAAGGCCTCGAAGACCTGCAAGGTGCCATCGAGCCGCCAGCTCTCCTCGGCATCCAGCGTCACCCCCAGGCCATAGGCCGCGGCATGCTCCACCAAGAGCCGGACCCGTTCGATCAGTCCCGGTAGGACATGGGGTAAATGAAAGGGCTCGAAGCGCGGTTCCAGAGCCGAAAGCTTGATGGAAATGCCATGACTCACAGCAGGGGACTTGCTGCCCTGGCAGCGAGCACCAATGGTACCAATGGCGCGCTGGTAGGCCATGAAATAGCGCTCAGCATCCTCACGGGTTCGTGCGGCCTCGCCAAGCATGTCGAACGAGCAGCACGGAAAGCCCTCCTGGTCGGCACGCTCCAGAGCCTCTGTGATGGTGCGGCCCACGATGAACTGCCGGGCCATCAGGCGCACCGCCTGAACCACCGCCCGGCGCACCACGCTCTCCCCCAATCTGCCCATCAGCCGGCGCAGCATGCTCCCGGGTTCGAGGCGCATATCCACAAAGCGCGTACCCAACATCAAGCCCCACACCGAGGCATGGGCCCAGAAGTCTTCCGCCTTGGCACGCTCCCAGGCCCCGCTGCTCAGCCGTTCGGCAATGAGCTGCTCACAGGTGGCCTCATCGGGAATGCGCAACAGGCTTTCGGCCAGGCACAACAGGGCAATCCCTTCCCTGGTATCCAGGGCATAGGTATGCAACAAGGCATCCAGGCCCCGGGGGGGATGATGACGCAGGAGGGACACCAATGCTGTGCCGCGCAGGAAGATGCGCTGGCGCATGGCGTCGTCACAATGCGCCTCGGCCAGCACCATGTCCGCCAGGGTTGCCTCAGGCTCCAGGTCACAGCGCAGCGCTGCGTGCCGGCTGGTCTCGAGGTCAGCGCTCATCTCCGGACACTATGGTATGGGGTATGAACTGCTTGTCTCTTGTGCCGACAAGCCCAACGGGACAATGGGGGCGACAGCCTGTCCTTGGACATAATCCACGCCAAAGCGTTTGATCCGATCCAGGGTAACCGGGTCCTCGATGAACTTGACCACGGAATACATTTCCAGGGCATGAGCCAGCTGGTTCAACGCCAGGACGAGCCGAAAGCGGTCCTCGTTGCCGATGGCATGCACGATGAGCTGTGGGTCAAACTTGAGGATATGCACCGGCAGCATACCCAGCTGTGCAATGGATCCGGAACTGGTCCCGAAATGGTCGATGGTAAAGCGGCAGCCGTACTGTGCCAGGGCCTGCATGAAGCGTACGGCCTCGTCGAGGCGGGACAGTGCGTGCTGTTCGGCTACCTCGAACCACACCAGGCCATGCAGATGGGGATGGCACTGCAAAAAGTGCTCGATCTCTCCAAGCAGTTCCTTGTTTTCCAGGGATGACCCAGAGAGATTCAGCGAATAGGGGCCCTGGAGTTCATCCGGGGATTGGTGGGCAAGAAAATCAAAAAACTCCTCGATGACGCAACGATCGATGGCGCTGGACAGATTGAAGCGCTCGGCAGCCGGAAGAAAGGCCTCGGGAGAGATGATCTCCTCGTTCTCCACTACCATGCGCACCATCACCTCTTCATAGGGCTGCAAGAGAGGGGTGGCTCCTGTGGGCATCACCTTTTGGGTATAGAGTCGAAAGCGGTGCTGCTCCAGGGCTTCTGTGATCCGCTGCGCCCAGCTCTGCTCCCGGCGCAGGGCCGCCAACTGGCGGTCGTCCTGCCGATAGACATGCACCTGATCGCGACCGGAGGTCTTGGCGGCATAACAGGCTGCATCGGCATCGGCCAGCATCTGTTTGAGGCTGGACGAGCCATCGAGGCGCACCAGGCCGATGCTGGCGCCAATGGAAAAGGTCCGCCCATTCCAGTGAAAGCGAAAGGCGCGCAGAGCCTGCAGCCAGCCATTGGCCAGCTCCACCGCCTTGTCCACAGGACAATCCCGCAGCAGTACGGCAAACTCGTCCCCACCCAGCCGGGCCAATAGGTCGGTATTGCGGATGTGAATGATTTCCTTGTTGAGCAGACTGCTGATGTCCTTGAGCAGGGCGTCCCCGGCCAGATGACCGCATGTATCGTTGACGATCTTGAAGCGATCCAGGTCGATGAATGCCAGGACAGAACCCGGGGAGGAGGGAACCATGTCCCGGAGCATCCCCAGCGTGCTTTCCAGCTCTCGCTCGAATTTGCGGCGATTGGCCAGACCCGTGAGCTGATCATGATCAGCCTGATCCGACAGCGTTCGGGTAATCCTGTACTGCTCGCTCATGTCGCGCACCACCAGGACAAAGCCTGTCAGGTGACCGTGCGCATCGGGAATGGCGGCAGCGGAAAAGGTCACCGCCCTTTTGGCTCCATCGCGATGGATCAGCCAGAAATAGTCGCCGGGAGACATTGTGGGCCGCTGCTTTGCAAAGGAAAGTGGGTCGACGAGGGTGTTACCGGCCTCGTCATGAGCCAATTGCACCACCTCCAGCAGTGGGCGCAGGAGCGCATCCCTCATGGGTATCCCGGTCAAGCCCTCGGCGATGGGATTCATGTAGGTGATGCGACGATTCTTGTCGCAACGCACCACCGCATCACCGGTGGTCTGCAGCGCAAACTCGGCCAGCTGTTTTTCGGCATACAGCTGATCCGCCGCCTGGCGCCGGGCACGGACGTCACGGATCACCGCCGTGAGAAAACCCTCCTCGTTCATGGCCTGCCCAAAGGAGACCTCCACGGGGCATGGCCCGCTTGCCGTCCTGGCCAGACACTCGAGAACATCCACCCCCAGGGCGACATCCTGCTGCTGGGCCATAATAAACTTCTGGATCAGATCCACGGGCTGGTGGTTGCCCTCATCGGCCGACAGCCACATGTCCAGCGGGGTGCCGCAAAGCTCGCTTTCGGTTTTACCAAACAACTGTTGGGCTGCGGGGTTCATGGACATGACAGCCCCGGTGGGGGCCAGCGTCAAGACCGCATCACGCATATCGCGTACGATGGCCGAGGCCCTGGCGGTGGCCCGCTCCAGGCTGTCAAGAACCCGATTGTACAGCTTGGCGATCTGCCCCACCTCGGTAAAGGGCTCCTCTGGGGCACGCCTGGAGAGATCGGCCGTTTGCTCCTGTGCTTGTGCTTCCATGACCTGCAACAGATCGATCAGTTCGGTGGTAGCCCCATGCTCGGTCACATTCAGGCCCTGGTATTCATCCTCCTTCGTGATGCGCAAGGGCCTGATCCGGTTTGTTGTCCAGAGGATGAGAAAGCCCACCCCGAAGCACCATGTGCCACAGATGACGATGCCAAAGAGTTGCACCCAGAGCTGATCCATGCGACTCAGGCCCGTGCCAATCAGCGCCTTGTCGCCAAACAACACAGCCAGCGTGCCCCAGATCCCGGGCCCCAGGTGCGCTGGGATGGCGCCCACAGCATCATCGATGCGCAGCCTCAACAGTATGTCCTGCACCACGAGCATGATCACTCCGCCAACGGCACCGATCATCATGGCAATCGGTGTATTGACCACATGGCAGTTGGCCGTGATGGCCACGAGACCGGCGATGGCCCCATTGATCAGGGCCTCGGGCGAGACCAGCCCGGTACGCAGCCGATCGATGACGGTGGCCGCCAGGCAGCCACAGCATCCTGCAACAAGGGTATTGGTGATTATAATGGGCACACTGGCATTGAGTGCCAGGGTGCTGCCGCCGTTGAAGCCTATCCAGCCGAAAAAGAGCATGAGCATGCCCAGGGTGGCAAAGGGCACGTTGCTGCCCGGGATGGACACTGGGCGCCCCTGGGCATCGAAACGGCCGGTGCGCTGCCCCAGGACCAGCACCCCTGCCAATGATACCCAACCCCCCCCGCTGTGTACCACAGAGGATCCAGCAAAGTCGATAAAGCCCCTTATCCCCAGAAATCCCGCGTGGGAGGCATCCAGTCCCTGCCCCCACACCCAGTGACCATACACGGGGTAGATCAGACCTGTGACCATCAGCGTCGTGAGCCCATAGCCAATGAGGTGCATGCGCTCGGCCACCGCACCGGACACAATGGCGGCCGAAGTGGCGCAGAACATGAGCTGGAAGACGAAGAACATGGCCTCATGAGCCAGATGATCGCCGCTGAATGGCATGGCCAGGTAGCTCAGGCCAATCAGGCCACCCCAGTCGCGCCCGAACATCAGCCCAAAGGCAAACAGGTAAAAAACCACCGTGGTGATCATGAAGTTGAGGGCATTCTTCATGGCCACATTGATGGCGTTCTTGGCGCGGGTGAAGCCTGCTTCCAGACAGAGAAAGCCCATCTGCATGGTAAAGACCAATGCTGCGGCAATCAGCACCCACAGGAGATCCACAGGCCTCATGTCATGAACCAGAAACAGACTGCATCAACGCAGGATGCCTCTGCCGGGCTCCTTGAGAAAGTTCCATAGGACGGCGATCTCCGGTTGTCCTGTAGCCAGGTCGCCCAGCACATCCCGGGCCTCATCCAGGCGCTTGCCTGAACGGTAGATGAGCCGGTAGGCCCGGCGAAGCCTGGCCAACTGTTCCTTGCTGAAACCATGGCGCTGCAATCCCACCACATTGATGCCCCGGGGCTGTACCGGGTCAGTTGCCACCAAGACAAACGGCGGCACGTCCTTGGTTATTGCACAACCCATGCCAAGGAAGGCATAGGTACCGATGCGGCAGTGTTGATGCACCAGCACGAAACCGCCCAGACCGGCATGGTCCTGGATCTCCACATGGCCAGCCAACGAGGCGCCATTGGCCATGACGATCCCTTTGCCCAAGACACAGTCATGGGCAATATGGCAATAGGCCATGATCCAGTTGTGATCACCGATGATGGTCACCCCTCGCCCCAAAGCCGTGCCACGATTGATGGTCACATATTCCCTGATGGTATTGTGATCACCGATCTCCAGCAGGCTCTCCTCGCCAGCATACTTTTTGTCCTGGGGATCTCCTCCCAGACAGGCAAAAGCATGGATGCGGTTGTGCCTGCCAACACGCGTCGGCCCATAAAGCACCGCGTGAGGCCCGATGATGGTACCCTCGCCGATACTGACTCCTTCGCCCACTATCGCATAGGGCCCGATGGTGACATCGGCTGCTATCGCAGAGCGCGGGTGAATCACCGCACGCTCATCGATCATGTCCCGTGCCTCGTCTGCCCCCTGGCGCTATAGGGCCGCGCGGCACACATCAGTTCCGCCTCGGCACACAATTCACCATCCACCTGGGCCGTTGCGGAAAAACGCCATACCTGATGGCGACTTTTCAGGAGCTGGGCCCGCAGTATCAGCTGGTCGCCCGGCTCGACGGGACGCTTGAACCGTGCCTTGTCGATACCCACGAAATAGTAAATGATGTCCTCCTGACCCGAACCCCCGACGGTCTCGTAGGTCAGAATCCCCGTGGCCTGGGCCATGGCCTCTACGATCAGCACGCCGGGCATCAGGGGCCGTCCTGGAAAGTGGCCCTGAAAGAAAGGTTCGTTGATCGACACATTCTTGACGGCACAGATACGGTCTCCGGGCACGCACTCCGTGACCCGATCCACCAGCAAGAATGGATAGCGATGCGGCAGGCGCATCATGATTGCCGGAATATCCAAGACCTCACCCCTGCTCATGGAGCCTCCCACGCCTCATGCGCCGCACCTCGCGGCGTAATTCATCCAGATGGGCAAAGGCAGCCGCGTTGCGCCGCCAGACTTGATTGGGGGCTGCGGCTATGCCAGAAGAATAGGTACCCGGATGACGCAGGGAATGGGTCACCATGCTCATACCGGTGATCGTTACATCATCGGCTATTTCCAGGTGTCCGCCTATGGCCACCGCCCCGCCAATCAAGCAGCGCGCCCCAATGATCGTGCTGCCCGCCACGCCAGTGCAGCCGGCTATCACGGTATCTTTGCCAATGCGCACGTTATGGCCGATCTGCACCTGATTGTCCAGCTTGACGCCATCGGCAAGCTCGGTGTTGTCTATGGCACCCCGATCAATGGTGGTGTTGGCGCCCACCTCAACCTCATCACCCAGCACCACAGAGCCCAGCTGGGGGATCTTGAGCCACCCCTGGGGGCCTCTCGCAAACCCGAACCCATCCGCACCGATCACGGCACCCGGATGAACATGACATCTTTTTCCCATGGTAACCCCAGCACCCACGTGACACATACCCACCAACACCGTCCCTTCTCCCAGACAGGCGCCACGCTCCACCACGCACCCTGGACCCACCAGCACACCCTCTGCCAGCACCACCTCACTGCCGATGGTGACATGAGCGGCAATGCTGACCGAGGGCGCCACCCAGGCGTCCCGGGCCACAGAGGCCGTGGCGTGCCGGCCAGGTTCGGGACGTGGCGCGGGGGGGGCAAACAATGTGGCAATATGGGCATAGATCAGATATGGGTTGTCATGAATCAGGGCCGGCAACCGGCACTCTGCCGCGTCCTCGGGACGCAGCACCACCGCTGCTGCTCTGCTCGAATGCAGATGACGGCGGTATCTGCCATTGGCCAGAAAGGCAATGGTGCCAGGCTGGCCCGGGTGCAGCGCGCCAACTCCTTCGATGCTCAATTGCGCAGGGCCCGCCAGGGTGCATCCGAAACGCCGGGCCAACTCGCCAAGGAGATAGGGTGGAGCAGCCGCGCTCATGCCCTTCTAGGGATGGGTCTTGTTGAGCTCGGCCAGCACCTCGTCGGTGATATCGATGCCATTGGCGGCATAGGCCACGCCATCCACCAGGATGAGGTCGAGCTTTTTCCTGCGGGCCATGGACTCCATGATGGTCTTGATGGTATCGTTGATCCGCTTGAGCTCGAGGCCGGTACGCTTTTGCACATCACTCTGAAATGCCCTTCCTTTGACCTCCAGTTGCTGTCCGCGCTGGCGTATGTCACCCAGCAGCTTTTTCTTTTCGGCTTCTTTCATGACCTCGGCCTCGCGACGGTAGCGGGTCTCCAGGTCCGCGATCTGTTTTTGCTCGTTTTGCAGGGCCATCTGGCGGGGGGCGAATTCCCGTTCCATGGCCTGGCGCACAGCCTTGGCCTGCGCGGATTCCTCCATGAGGCGCGACACGTCCACATAGGCAACCCGAAGATCAGCCAAGGCCGGGTGCGCGGTCCCCGCCAGAATTATGGCGCAACAAGCCAACACAACCCGCATCGCTCGTCTTGCTGTATAGAGCCTCATTGTCTAACCCTCCATGAAATGCCTGGGTACCCTGCCTCCCGGCAGGGCTCGCTCAGAAACGCTGCCCGAGGCTAAAGTTGAAGATTTGGGTCTTATCGTCCTTTTTGTCCCGGATTGGGGTCGCTACACTAAACTCAAGCATACCCACAATGGGAGCAAGCCATTTGAAGCCCACGCCACTGCTGACCCGTAAGCCACTGCCAGAGAAATCGTTCAATTGATCATAGACATTCCCAGCATCCACGAATACGCCGATGCGCATATTACGCGAATGGACGATTCCCTCCAGCAGGGTGGGAAAATCCAGCTCAAATTGGCCATAAGTCAGCAGGTCGCCGCCCACGGGATTGTCAAAGCGGTCGCGGGGGCCAAGTTCTCCATCCCTGAAGCCACGCACGGTGCGAATGCCGCCGCCAAAGAACTTTTCGTCTGGGGGCACATCATTGACATCGCCATAGGTATCGATGCCTCGCGCGCCGCTGTTGATGCTGAACAGCAGGTCCTCGCTGAGAGGAAAATACTGTTCGAAGTCGTACTCGACACTGTAGTACTGCATGTCCCCCAGGGGAACCGCCACATCCAGCGTGACATTGTGCAGGTATCCCTTGTCGGGGAAGAGGGAGCGATTCCTGGTATCCCGAGCAAAACCCGCACTGAGGTCAGTGGTCAGATAATGCTCGCCGTTTTCTTCCACGAACTTGATCACTTGCTCAGGGCTGTATTTTGGATCAGTGCGCAGCCTGGTGTCCTTGACGCGTCCGCCCAGGGTGATGTTGTTGTACTCGCTCAATGGGATCCCGAAGCGCAACAGACCGCCGAAGCTGTCGCTGTAAAACGACGAGGTGACATCCAAGAGACGATCGGTGGAGCGGTAGAAGGCGCCCACGGTCCGACTGACACCATTGATGGTGAAGTAGGGCTCGGTTAGAGACAGACTATAGATCTGGGCATAGCTGCTGGCACTGAGGTCCAGGTTCATGGCATTGCCGGTACCAAATACATTGGAATGGGAGATGCCCGTGGACAGCACCAGACCCTCGGAACCCGCATAGCCAGCGCCCACCTGAAACGACCCGGCGCTGCGCTCGGTAATCTTGAATTCCACATCCACCAAGTCCGGGTTACCGGGCACGGGCTTGGTGTCCACATTGACATTTTCCACATAGGGCAATCGCGACAGCCTGGTCACCGTACGCTGCACCTGGGTGGTGTTGAAGACGCCGCCCTCCAACTGCCTGCTCTCTCGGCGCAAGGCCTCATCATGGGTCAGGCTGTTGCCTTGAAATTGCACATGGCGCACATACGCCCGGGCACCGGGTCTCACCACGAAGGTCATGGCCACCTCTCGCTTGGCCTCATCGATGCTGGGCACCGTCTCCACGTTGGCAAAGGCATAGCCGTTGTCACCCAACTTGTTCTTGATGCCATCCTCACTGGCGGTCACCTGCTTCCTGGAAAACACCTGGCCGGGCTTGATCTGGGTTGCCGCCATGAGTTGGTCTGGCGGCAGAATCAACTCACCGGCCAGATCCACGGTGGAGACCTTGTAGACCTGCCCTTCGTTCACGTCGATGCCGATGTAGATATCCCGCTTGTCCGGAGACAAGGAGACCTGGGTGGAGCGAATGGTGAACCTGATATAGCCCCGATCCTGATAGTAGGAGCTCAGCGATTCCAGATCCCCGGCCAGGGCTTGTCTGGAATAGCGATCCTTCATGCCCAGGTAGCGCGCCACGAAGGCATACCAGCGGGTGGTGGTGAGGCTCAGGGCACGCCTGAGCTCATCGTCGCTGAAGACGCTGTTGCCCACGATGTTGATCATGCGGATTTTGGCAGCCTCGCCTTCCTGGATGGTGACAGCAATCCGCACCCGATTGTCAGGCAGTTCTTCCACCTTGGTGGAGATCTGCACGCCATATTTGCCATTGGCAAAATATTGACGGCGCAGCTCCTGCTCCACCTGATCCAATACCGACCTGTTGAAAAAGCGCCCCTCGGCCAGCCCCACCTGGTTGAGTCCCTTGGTGAGATCCTTGGTTTTGATGTCCTTGTTACCGGTAATGGAAAACTGGGCGATGGTCGGGCGTTCCTTGACCCGGACCAGCATGGTGCCTCCTTCCCGATAAATGGCCACGTCGGAGAAAAAACCGGTGCTATACAAGGCGCGCAATGACTCCGCGATGCGCGGCGGCGTCAGGACATCCCCCGGGCTCACGGGCAGGTAGTTGAGCGCCGTGCCCTCCTCCACCCGCGCCAACCCCTCGAAGCGGATGCGGCGGACCACGAAGGCCGTCTCTTCGTCTTGCCCCGCGGCCGCCTGGGCCAGGGCGGGAGGAGAAACCGCGGACAAGGCCAGCAACCCGGCGGTTGCACCCAGGAGGGGGGCCGCCATGCTTCCAGCCCGGCGCCTTGCCTGGAGCACCTCGCGCTTCATAGATACCTCACAACCTGCTGCCAAACATCGGCCATTCTAGCGCACATCCCAGCTTGTTTTTCAGAAAAACAATCGCGAAAGGTCATTATAGAGAGCCAAGGCCAACAATGTGAGCAGCACGAGCATGCCCACCTGCTGGGCGACGAGCTGGAAGCGCTCCGAAAGTGGCGATCCTTTGATGCCCTCGATGATATAGAACAAGGCGTGACCGCCATCCAGCATGGGAATGGGCAGGATGTTGAGCAAGGCAAGGCTCAGGCTCAACAAGGCCATGAACTGGAGAAAGGAGCCCATGCCCCCGGAAAGCGATTGACCGGCGGAGACGGCGATGGTCACAGGGCCGCCGATCTGACGTGTACTGGCCTGCCCCTCCACGGTCCTGGCCAGCAGCACCGCTGTGGCCCCCCCCATGACCAAGGTCCAATCCCAGGCAGCCAGCAGGGCAGGGGCTGGCTGCCTGCGATCGACAATCAGGTAGGGCCTCATGGCCGCAGCGGCGGGTGGCGCTGCGGCAATGCCCAGGAACCCAAGCGCACGCCCAGCCCCCACACGCTGACCAATCCGAACACGGTCATGATAGATGGACCCCTGGCGCTCATAGGTGATGACCACCGAGACAGAACCCTTGTGCCGCACCATGTCTGCCAATTCATCCCAGGTGCTGACCCGATGGTCATCGATGGCCAGGATGCGGTCCCCGACTTGCAAGACACCTGCAGCCGGGCCTTGTTGCGCCACTTGTCCCACCACAGGTGGTATGGGGGGTAGCGCTGCTTGCAGACCCAGGCTCGACAAGAGGCTTTGTCCACCATCATCGGTTTCGCGTGACTCCAGCACCAAGGACACCGGGTGCTCGGCTGCCTGCGATCCCTGGGGGTATACGGTCATATCGACCTGGCCGCGCCGCAGCGCCTGCCAGAGCAAGGCCATGGCCACCTGGCCCCAGGTCTTCGTCACCACGCCACCCACCTTGGCGATCTCATCTCCCTGGTGCAATCCGGCCCGGGCCGCTGGGGTATCGGGGGCCACGACACCGAGCCTGGGAACGAGCCCCGTGGTCCCTACCATGAACATCAGCCAGCACAACACCACAGCCAGGATCACGTTGGCCACGGGGCCTGCCAGCACGATCAGCAAACGCTGCCAGATGGGGCGTTTGTTCAAAGTCGCCTGGGCCAGGGCTGCGGGCACGGGGGCCTCGCGTTCATCCAACAGCTTGACATAACCCCCCAGGGGAATGGCGGCCAGCACCCACTGGGTGCCGCGGCGACTGGTACGGCACCATAGGGGTCGACCGAAACCGATGCTGAAACGCAAGACATGCACACCGCAGCACCGCGCCATAACGAAATGGCCGGCCTCATGGAAGGTCACCAGCACCCCCACCGCCAGGGCAAAGCCCAGCACGGCCCTCAGGAGATCAGGCAGGGCATGGATCATGCGGCAAAACGAGACAGCACTACCTGCGCCTCGCCGCGAGCCAACTCATCCAGAGCCAGCATGTCCTCCACGCCATGAGGTTCCCCATGGTGCCCCGCACGACCCATGACGGCATCCAGAACCGCGGTGATGCCGGTGAATGGCAGGCGTCCCGATAAAAAGGCCTCCACAGCCACCTCGTTGGCGGCCGACAGGACCAGGGGGGCGCAGCCTCCTTGTGCAGCGGCCGAGAGACACAGGGCAAGGGCGGGGTAGCGCGCAGGATCGATGGCCTCGAAATGCAAGGTGCCCATGCGCTGCACATCCAGGAGAGAGGCCCCTGAGGGCGCGCGGCCGGGAAAGGCCAGCGCCTGGGCGATGGGAATGCGCATGTCGGGGTGAGCCATGTGTGCCAGCACCGAGCCATCCACGAACCCCACCAGGGCATGGACGATGCTCTCGGGGTGCAGCACCACCCGGACCCTGTCGGCAGCAACGTCGAACAGGACGCAGGCCTCGATGACCTCCAGGCCCTTGTTGACCATGGTGGCCGAATCCACGGAGATTTTCCTGCCCATGGTCCAGTTGGGATGACGACAGGCCTGCTCCGGCGTGATGTATGGCAGCTGTTGCAGGGGAATATCGCGCACCGCACCACCGGATGCGGTCAATGCGATGTATTCCAGACCAGCTCGCCCTGCAGCCAGGCACTGGAACACGGCGTTGTGTTCACTGTCGATGGGGACGATCTGGGCACCATGCGTCCTTGCCTCGGCCATGAGCAATCCACCCGCCATGACCAGGACCTCCTTGTTGGCCACCAGCACGCGCTTGCCGGCCCGTATGGCGTCCAGGGTAGGCAGCAATCCCGCTGCTCCTACGATGCCGGCCATGACACAGGTCGCCTCGGGCAAGGCGGCCAGCGCGCACAGGCCCTCTCTGCCAGCCAGGACCCGGGTCGCAAGCCCGGCATGTCTGATCGCGGACTCGAGGCGTTGGGCAGCCGCCACATCATGCAGGGCTGCATAGTCAGGGTGATGCTTCAGGCACAGTCTGTACAGGGCTGCCTCATTGGAACCCGCCCCCAATGCCACGATGGGAATGTTCTGGCGCGCCGCCACATCCAGCGTCTGGCGGCCCACCGTTCCGGTGGCGCCCAGGATCGCGATGCCGCTATTCACCTCAATACACCGCAAAGCACCAGCCCCCCAGCCACGAAGGGCGCGGCACCCGCGAGGCTGTCCAGGCGATCCAGCAGACCACCATGACCGGGTATGAAGCCGCTGCTGTCCTTGGCGTGGGCGCGGCGCTTGAGAAGACTGATGGTCAGATCCCCGATCTGGGAGAACAGCACGCCCACGAGACCCAGCAGGCCAAGCTCAGGAAAACCGCGCGCCCATCCCAGCAACAAGGCCATCGACAAACCACCGGTCAATGCACAGCAGAATCCTTCCCACGTCTTTCCCGGACTGATGGCCGGAGCCAGCTTGCTCCGGCCCCACACCTTGCCCCCCGCATAGGCCGCCACATCCGCAAAAAAGACGATGAGCAAAAAGCTATACAGGAAATAACGGTCGCAAACCGCCAGCAGAACCCACAATGCCAGCAAGGGCAACAGGGTCATCAGCAGGCCCGGCACCACCGGGACGACATGCGCCCCACCTGTGACAATCTGCCAGCCCATGATGCACCACCAGAAAACCCCAAGGACAAACAGGGGATAGAGGAACTGCTGGTCCAAGATTGACGCGACCAGCATCAACGCCCACGCCAACACCACCACCACCAACAGGACAACCCTGGTACCTGTGCCAAGGCCAGCCAACTTGACCCATTCTATCACACCACCCAGGATCACCAGCAGACCCAGCAGAGCCACAAAGGCCATGGGCGACAGGACTACGGCAGCCATGAGCAGGGGACCGGCCACCAGGGCCGAGATCAGCCGCCAGTCAAGCATGATCACCATCGGGCAAAAGCCCAAAACGGCGGGTGCGCCTTGTGTACCAGTGCAATGCCTCGTCGAGACGTGCCTCGTCGAAATCGGGCCACAGCACATCACTGAAATACAGCTCGGCATAGGCGATGTGCCACAACAGGAAATTGCTGATGCGCCGCTCGCCACCGGTACGCACCAGAAGATCGGGATCCGGCAAACCGGCCAGTTGGAGACGGGCGGTAAAAAGCGCCTCATCCAGTGCATCAGGCTCCAACAGCCCCCTTTTGGCCTCAGCCATCAGCCGGCGGGCCGCGGCCACGATGTCCCAGCGGCCCCCGTAGCCGAAGGCCACCACCAGATCCATGGCCTGGCCGGAGCGGGTCTCCTGGAGGACCTCGTCCACCCGCCGCTGTGTCTCGGGTGACAGGATGGACCGGTCTCCCACGCAATGGACACGGATATCATGGCGCAGCAGCTCATCGCAGTATTGGTTGAGCGCCTTGGGAATCAGGTTCAGCAGAAAGGCCACCTCACTGGGAGGACGGCCCATGTTTTCGCTGCTGAAGGCAAAGATGGTGAGATACCTGATGCCACGACGCCTGCTGTATTCCACCAGCCTCTTGGCAGCCGAGACGCCGGCCTCATGACCCGCGGAGCGTGGCAGACCGCGACGCTTTGCCCAGCGGCCATTGCCATCCATGACCACAGCCAGATGCTGAGGCATGCCGGGAAGGGCCTCCTCGATGCAGCGTATGGCACACACGCAAGAGTCCCCTCAGACTTCCATGATATCGTGTTCTTTCTGGGCACTCAGTCGATCGATCTCGGCGATGGCTCGATCGGTCAAAGCCTGGATGGCCTCCTGGCCACGACGTGCCTGGTCCGCCGGTAGCGTCTTGTCCTTTTCCCCCGCCTTGATCGATGCCAGGGCATCGCGCCGGATATTGCGCACCGCCACCCGGCCCCGTTCGGCCGCAGCACGGATCATCTTGGCAAGCTCGGTGCGGCGTTCCTCGGTCAACGGCGGGATGGTCACCCGAATGGATTCACCCAGACCGGTGGGGGTAAGGCCGATATTGGCGGCCATGATGGCCTTCTCGATGGCCCCATTCAGCGCACGGTCCCAGGGTGTGATGGTGAGTGTCCGGGCATCGCTGGATGCGATCGTGGCCAGTGACTTGAGGGGCATCTCGGCACCCTGATAAGACACATTGATCTGTTCCAGCAGGGCAGGGCTCGCCCTGTTGCCGCGCAGATGGGCGAGCTCATCCTGAAAGGCAGCCACAGCCTTGCGCATGCGTTCGGCGGCATCCTTTTTTATGCCCTCCATGTCTCCTCTCCCGTGGCACAGACCACCGCAGTACCGATGGTACGATCATTTTCCATGATGATACGGCGCAAGGCCCCCTGGCGGCGCACATCGTAGACCCGCAGGGGCAGGTTGTGGTCGCGGCACATGACGATGGCTGTCTGGTCCATGACAGCAAGGTTGCGGCTCAGCACCTCGTCAAAGGTCAGACATTCATACCGGACCGCCTGGTGATCGGTCATGGGATCCGCGGAATACACCCCATCCACCTTGGTGCCCTTGAGCAGCACCTGGGCGTTGATCTCGATGGCCCGCAGACTGGCTGCGGTATCGGTGGTAAAAAAAGGATTACCCGTCCCTGCGGCGAGCACCACCACACGACCCTTTTCCAGGTGGCGCTCGGCGCGCCTGCGGATATAGTCCTCACACACCTGATTGATGCGCAGGGCCGACATGACCCGCACCACCACGCCAAGGCGTTCGATGGCATCCTGCAAGGCCAGGGCATTCAGAACGGTGGCCAGCATGCCCATCTGGTCGGCCGTCACCCGATCCATGCCCTGCCTGGCCAGGCCAGCACCGCGAAACAGATTACCCCCGCCGATGACGATGGCCAACTGGCACCCGGCCTGGCTCACCTCGGCTACCTCGGCAGCGAGCTGGCCAATCACCTCTGGGTCGATGCCATAATCGTAGTCACCCAGCAGCGCCTCTCCGCTGAGTTTCAGCAAAACCCGATGATACGCCAGCGCGCCAGCTTCACCCCGGGATGTCTCCCCAACGGCGGCCATGGACAACCCCTCTCTCCTCAGGACAACTCAGACCGCCTGTTCCTCTTCCTCGGCCACCTCGAACCTGGCATAGGCCAGCACCCTGGCACCCCGGGACTTGAGCAACGTGCCCACAGTCTGCTCGGGTTGCTTCACGAAAGGCTGACCAAGCAATGTCACTTCCTCCACGGCCTTGCGCAATCTGCCCTCGATCATCTTGGCCACAATGGCCTCGGGCTTGCCACTGGTGGCCGCCTGGGCCTGGAAGACATCCTTTTCCCTCTGCAAGAAGGAGGCTGGCACCTGATCGGCATCCAGCCACCGGGGCCGGGAGGCGGCAATGTGCATGGCCACGTCCCGGGCCAGGGCCATGTCGCCGCCTTGCATATCCACCAGCACGCCGATGCGGCGGCCATGCTGATAGCTTCCCAGCACATCGCCCTGGCGTTGCATGAAGACCACACGGCGCACCACCACGTTCTCGCCCACCTTGCCCACCAGGTCGTGACGGGCCTCCTCGGGCGTTTTGCCCTCGATGGCAAGGCCGAGAAAATGCTCCAGATCCCGTGGCTGATGCTGCAAGACGGCCTGCGCCAGCCATTGGGTGTACTGCTGAAAATCGTCACACTGAGCCACAAAATCGGTCTCGCAATCCACCTCCACCATGGCCGCAGCACCAGCCTGCTCATCCAGGACCAGGGCAACACGGCCCTCCCTGGCAGCATGTCCGGCGCGCTTCTCGGCCTTGAGCACACCCCGCTTGCGCATCAACAAGACGGCGGCTTCCATATCTCCCTGAGTCTCCTCCAGGGCCTTCTTGCACTCCATCATGCCAGCACCGGTGCGCTCCCGCAGTGTCTTCACCATACCTGCCTGAATCGCCATGACAGTCTCCATAGCTAAAAAGCGGTTGAACAAGGCAAAAGCATCCCTCTCGCAAGGGGTGCTGCCCTCCTGATGGCCCTCAACTCCCCCCGCGGACCATCTCCTCCTCCAGGAGCTCATCAGGGGCAACAGAGCGGCCCGACGCCTCGCGACCCTCCAGAATGGCATCGGCCATCACCTGACAATAGAGCTCCACGGCCAGCCGGGCATCATCATTACCGGGAATGACATGATCGATTCCTTCGGGCGAGCTGTTGGTATCCACCACGCCTACCACCGGAATCCGCATCCGGTTGGCCTCCGAGACGGCGATGTGCTCGTGCCCGACATCCACCACGAACAGAGCGTCGGGCAGGGTCTCCATGAGGCGAAAGCCGCCGAGACTGCGCTCGAGACGCTGGCGCTGCCGATCCAGGGTCAGGCGCTCCTTTTTGGTGAGTCCTTCCGTCCTTTCCTGCAGCAGCCTTTCCAGTTCCAGCAAGCGGCTGATGGAGCGGCGCACGGTGGCAAAGTTGGTCAGCGTGCCGCCCAGCCAGCGCTGGACCACATACGGCATTTCGCAGCGTTCGGCTTCCTGACGCACCACCTCGCGCAGGTTGCGTTTGGTGCCCACAAAGAGGATCTGCCCGCCTGTGGACGCCACGTCCTTGGCAAACTTGGCCGCCTGGCGCAGAGCGGGCAAGGTATGCTCCAGATTGATGATATGAATCCGATTACGTGACCCATAAATATATTGGGACATCTTGGGATGCCACAGTCGGGTCTGATGCCCAAAGTGGACACCTGCTTCCAGCAGGTTACGCATTGATATGTTCATGAGTGCCGCCTCGAAATTCTCATAAGGACCAGTTGTTGGGAAAGGGCCAGTTGTATGGGAAAGGGTATTTTTTATACCATACATGGTATGGCTCTCGCAATCAAAACCCATGTCCATCCCCATCAAGACACCTGAGGAGCAGGCGCACATGCGCGTTGCCGGCCGCCTGGCAGCCGAGGTGCTGGAGATGATCGCCGCGCATGTCCGGCCTGGCGTCACCACAGGCGAACTCGATGCGCTGTGTCACCGCCACATCGTCGAGGTCCAACAGGCCATCCCAGCTCCCTTGCATTATCGCGGCTTTCCCAAATCCATCTGCACCTCTGTCAACCATGTGGTCTGCCATGGCATTCCGGGCGCAACGCCCCTGCGCTCCGGGGACATCGTCAACATTGACATCACCGTCATCAAGGACGGCTTTCATGGCGACACCAGCGCCATGTTCCTGGTAGGGCAGCCCAGCCAACTCGCCAAACGCTTAAGCCAGGTCACCAGAGAGGCGTTATATGTGGGGATCGCCATGGTGCACCCCGGTGTGCGGCTCGGCGACATCGGGCATGCCATCCAGACCTATGCCGAGGAGCGGGGTTATACCGTGGTCCAGGAGTACTGCGGCCATGGCATCGGGCGCGCCTTTCACGAGGAACCCCAGGTCCTGCATTATGGCTTGCCGGGAACGGGGGCCGTGCTGATGCCAGGCATGTGCATCACCATAGAACCCATGCTCAATGCTGGCAAGCGCCATGTCAAGCTGCTCGCCGATGGTTGGACGGTGGTCACCAAGGACCGCTCCTTGTCGGCGCAGTGGGAGCATACCATCCTGGTCACCGAGACCGGGGCGGACATCCTCACCCTGCGCACGGGCGAGACACCACCATGAGCCATGGCGCATGAGCCTGCCGACGTCTTCGTCCCCCGCCCAGACCAAAAGACCGCACCCCAGTGGTGGAGACGGGAAAACCCAAAGCGCGCTGCGCCATGAAGACCAGTTGCTGCGCCAGGCCTTTCTGGAAGGGCAACCAGCCATGGCACTCATGGCGCAAAGACGTCGCCTCCTGGATCGAGCCCTGCGTCAGGCGTTCAGGGAATTTTTTTTCAAGCCCCTCCCACAGCTGGCCCTGTTTGCATTGGGCGGCTATGGCAGGCAGGAGCTGCATCCCTGCTCCGACGTGGATGTCATGGTGCTGATCCCGGAAAGAGCCGGCGGGGCCCTGCGCCAGCGGGTGGCTGCCTTCGTGCGTTGCCTTTGGGATCTGGGCATCCAGATCTCCCCATGCGTACGTTCCGTTGCGGATTGCAGTCAGCTTGCTGTCCAGGACATCACCGTCTTCACCTCGCTGAGCGAGGCGCGGCTGTTGATTGGTCCGCACGCCGCAGGCGAGACATTGCGACAGGCCCTCGCCCCGGAACACATGTGGGATTCCTCGACCTTTTTCGACGCCAAGGTCCAAGAACAGCAACAACGCCATGCCCGTTTTCAGGATACCGCCTATCAGCTGGAGCCAAACGTCAAGGAAGGGCCAGGGGGCCTCAGGGATCTGCACACCATCTTCTGGGTGCTGCGTCGCCATGCCGGGAGGGTGCGGCTGAGCGACCTGGTCCAAGCCGGCTATCTCACCGCCGCCGAGCGCACCTCCCTATTGACGGCCAGGCATTTCCTGTTTCGCGTGCGCTATGCGCTCCATGTCCTGGCGGGACGTCGCGAGGATCGCCTGCTGTTCCACTACCAGCTCCAGGTGGCCAAGCTCTTCGGGTACCGCGGGGACAACAACAGGGCCGTGGAGCGCTTCATGCAGCGCTACTATCAAGCCGCCCGGGAGGTGGAGCGCCTCAATCAGTTGCTGTTGCAGCATTTCGAGGAAAGCGTATTGCATCGCCACGAGGGCAGGGCCATCATCCTGCCCGGGGGCCATTTCGCAGCGCGAGCCGGGTTTCTGGAAGCCCATGCCTCCGATCTGTTCACAAGCCAACCCCTGACTTGTCTCGAGGCGTTCTGGTGGCTTGCAGTCTGCCCCTGGCTGCGGGGGATGCGTGCTGTCACCCTGCGCCAGCTGCACAGCGCAGCCCCCGTGGTGCGGGCCTTGCGCCATGATCCCGAGGCCCATCGCCTGTTTCTTGGCATCCTGCGCCAGAGCATCCATGGCGCCACCACGCTGATGGAGATGAACCGCTATGGCGTCCTGGGCCATTACATACCGGCCTTTCGGCGGGTGACGGCCCACATGCAGTTTGATTTATTTCATACATATACAGTCGATCAGCACGCCCTGTTCATGGTTGGGGAGCTGGCGCGGATCCGCAAGGGGTATGACCACAATCGATTGTGTACCAGGTTGATGCAACGCATCCCCAAACCAGAACTGCTGGCGATAGCTGCCCTGTTTCACGATCTGGCCAAGGGCAGGGGCGGCGATCACTCCAGACTGGGGGCTGCCCTGGTACGCCGCTTTGCCAAGGCACATGGCCTGAGCAGTGATCAGCGTGAGTTGGTGGCCTTTCTGGTGGCGAACCATCTTCTGCTGTCTCTGACCGCACAGCGCCGCGACATCTCCGATCCCCAGGTCATCACCGAACTGACGCGACAGGTGGGTGATCCCGGGCGACTGGATCATCTTTTTCTGCTCACGGTAGCCGACATGCGGGCCACCAACCCCCTCCTGCTGACAGCCTGGAAGATGAGCCTGCTGATCAGGCTGTACGAACGCGCCCAGGAGGCCTTCACCAGCCCCTCGCCGCAGCTGGTATCCCAGCGCCTGGAACGGCGCGCCAAGCGTCAGGCACTGCGCCTGCTCAAGCAGCGCCAGGTGCCCCTGTGCGCCATCGCCCAACTCTGGCAGCGCCTGAATCCAGACTATTTCCGCCAGCACGACGGTCATGACATCGCCGCAGAGACCATGGCCATGCTGAAAGCGCCGCCGGGGGAAGCCGTGGTGGCGCTGTATACGGATCAGCGCCGCTCGGCCACAGTCGTCTTCGTGGCCAGCCCCCCCCGGGACGACCTGTTCGTGCTGATCAGCGCGCTGATTCGCCAGATGGGCTTTGCCGTGGAGGCAGCCGATCTCTTACCGCGCCGCGATCAATGGATCACGGCCTCATGGACCATCCTCGAGGAAGACGGGCAGCGCATCACCTCCGCCTATCGTCTCCGTCAGCTGCAGCAAACCCTCACCCAGGCCCTCACCCAACCGACCCAGTTGCGGCTGGATGTCAACAGGACCCAATCGAGCCGCTTCCGTGCCTTTACCACCCCTATCCAGGCCATCGTCACCACCACGCCCGGGGCAGGGTATACCCAGATCGAACTGGTGGCACCCGACCGTCCCGGCTTGCTCTCCCAATTTGGCCAGCTGCTGGGTGAGCTCAAGCTGCGCCTGCGCAGTGCGCGGGTCGCCACCATCGGGGAGCGTGCCGAGGACGTGTTCCTGGTCACAGACCTCCAGAATCTGCCCATCACCGATCCGGCCCAATTGGATACCATTGCCCAAGTGATCGAACAACATCTGGGAGCTGCGTGCCCATGAACGACCGATACCCAGAGCTGGCACACCACATCGCCGTCGCCTGCGCCGCAGGACCCGACGAGCTGCGGCACGACACCACCATGCGCGAGCACGTGCTTGCCGCCCTGGAGCTGCTGGAGACCGGGCAGATCCGTGCTGCCGAACCTGACGGGCAAGGCGGCTACCTGGTGCACACCTGGGTCAAACAGGCCATCCTGCTGTGTTTCCGGCTCTTCGAGCAGACCTGCATGGCCACGCCACTGACCAATTTCTTCGACCGCATCCCGCTGCGCCACCAGGGCTGGTCCGAGACCGAGTTTCGTGCCGCAGGCTATCGCGCCGTTCCCGGAGCCCTGGTACGCCGCGGTGCCCACGTGGCCAGGGATGTGGTGCTGATGCCCTCGTTCATCAACATCGGTGCTCATGTGGGGCAGGGCACCATGGTGGATACCTGGGCCACCATCGGCTCATGCGCCCAGGTCGGCGCGCGCTGCCACATCTCCGGCGGGGCAGGTATCGGTGGGGTGCTGGAGCCCCTGCAGGCACAACCCACCATCATCGAGGATGACTGCTTCATCGGGGCGCGCAGCGAGATTGCAGAAGGCGTGCGAGTCGGACAGGGGTCGGTCATCGCCATGGGCGTGTTCCTGGGACAGAGCACCAAACTCTTCCATCGGCAGCACAACAAGCTTTTGCCCCCGGGACTCGTGCCCCCCTATTCGGTGGTGGTCCCAGGAACGCTGCCGGCAGCCGATGGCAGCCACAGCCTGGCCTGTGCTGTGATCGTCAAGCAGGTGGATGCCCAGACCCGGGGCAAGACAGCGCTCAACGACCTGCTGCGCGATGCCGGAACATGACCATGCCCTCAGCAGCCCACAATGAGGTGGTGTCGTTGGCCATGATGCTCATGGAGCGGCCTTCGGTGACACCAGACGACGCTGGTTGTCAGGAACTCGTTGCCGAACATCTCGCCGGAGCAGGCTGCAGGATCAGGCACCTGCCCTTTGGCCATGTGAGCAATCTGTTCGCCTGGCACGGCCAGGGAGCACCGGTGCTTTGTCTTGCGGGACATACCGATGTGGTGCCGCCAGGCCCGCTCAACCGCTGGCGCACGGACCCCTTCACGCCCACCTTCCGCGACGGCAGGCTGTACGGTCGCGGTGCGGCCGACATGAAAGGCGCCGTGGCAGCCATGGTGGTGGCCATGAAACGGTTCGTCCATGCCTATCCCCAGCACCGCGGCACCCTGACGCTCCTGCTCACCAGCGACGAGGAAGGCCCGGCCACCGAGGGGACGGCCATGGCGCTGCGCGCCTTGCGCGATGAAGGCTGGGTGATGGATTTCGCCCTGGTGGGCGAGCCTTCTTCAGAGGATCGCCTGGGCGATGTCATCAAGGTGGGGCGCCGGGGCTCGTTGAGCGCAGCCTGCACCATCTTCGGCAAACAGGGCCATGTGGCCTATCCCAAAAAGGCTGACAACCCCATCCATCTGGCCCTGCCCGCCTTGCAGGCCCTGGCGGGCCATGATTTTGCCGATGGCAACGCGCTCTTTGCCCCCACCTCCTTGCAGCTTACCAACATCCATGCCGGCGTGGGCGCCGACAATGTCATTCCGCCGGAACTGGTGGTCCGACTCAACTGCCGTTACCCACCCCCCACCACGGCCCAGCAGTTACAACAACTGATCGCTGCTCTTCTGGAGCAACATCATCTCAGCCACGCACTGCAGTGGACGGAGGGCGCCCATCCCTTTCTCAGCGTCCAGGGGCGCTTGCTTCAGGCGCTCTCTGGCGCTGCCAGTGCTGTCACCGGCATCGAACCACATCTTTCCACGGCGGGAGGCACCTCCGACGGGCGTTTTTTCCATGCCCACAGCGTCGAGGTGGCGGAGCTTGGGCCGCGCAACGAGAGCAGTCATCAGATTGATGAATGGGTCATTCCAGAAGAACTGGGGCTTTTGGCGGCCATTTATCAGGATACCTGTTGCCGCCTATTGACTGCTTGACGGGGCAGGCGCGTCGCTCAACAAGATCACGTCCATGCGAAAGACGTTGCCACCGCAGGCCTTTGCGCGGTACATGGAATGGTCAGCCTTGATGAGCAGCTCGTCGGCGCTGTCCCCGTGATCCGGAAAAATGCTGACGCCGATGGAAAGCCCGATATGTACGGTATTATGGCCATCGCCAATGACATAGCTTCCGCTCGCATGATCGATGATCTTGGAACAGCAAGCATCCACCGCCGGCCAGACATCTGCGCTGCCAGAAAGCCCCTCGACGATGAAAACAAACTCATCCCCGGCAAGCCGCGCCACGGTGTCCGTCTCGCGCACCGCTTCCCTCATGCGTCTTGCCACCTGGCGCAGCAGGTCATCGCCAGCGTGGTGGCCAAGGGTATCGTTGACCTGTTTGAACTTGTCGAGATCGCAGAACAGCACTGCCAGGCGCGAACCCATGCGCCGGGCCCGGCCGATAGCCTGCTCCAAGCGGTCATAGAACAGGCTGCGGTTGGGCAACCCCGTCAGGGCATCATGGGTGGCAGCCTGTTCCAGCTTGAGCTGACCCTCGATATCCGCCGTCTTGTCCCGAATGACACATTGAAAACCCACCACCTCATTGTTTTCCTTGTTCAAGATGGCCCTGACGACGATTTCGGCGGGAAAGGTGGCAGCTGCGTTGGCCCGATACAGCTGGATGTCCGCCAATCTCAGCACCAAGGCCCCATCCTGCTGCGGTTCGCCGATATGTCGCAGTTCGCCGAGTTTCTGATCCAGCGCATCATAGCTCTGTTCACTGGCGACATCGAACAGACTGAGCCCGCCTTGATCTTCCGTATTGCCGTTTCCACTGGACAAGGCCCGCCTTGCGGCCTTGTTCATGTAGCTGATGGGCCAGCGCTGCACGGGATCATTGCGCAACTCCAGGACCATCATTTCAGGTAGCATGTCGGCCATTTCCTTGAAGCGCGCGCGCTGCCGATACATCTCGATGCCGTGCCATGTGCGCTGATAGACCAGCATGGCTGATAACAGAGATGCCAAGAAAGCACAGGACAGGATCACGATAGGCAGCAACCAGGAGTCGGACCGGGAGGACGCCAGCTGCACCACAAAATGGCGGCCAGCCACGAATATGGGGGCATCGGAAAAATCTGCATTCTTTTCATCTGTAGTATTTCTGTATATAATATTACCGCTGGCCTGATCCAGCACCCGAACCACATAGGAATGCAAAAAACCCGGATTGAGCAAACTTTGAAACAGCACATCCAGACGGAGCACGGGGCTCAGATAGCCCACAAAACGACCCTGACTGGAAACCGGGATATAGGCCGTCAGCAGGACGGACCCCTGGTCGCCCTGCAACGGCGGCGAGATGACGGTCTTCTTTTCCAGGAAAGAGCGCATCATCAATTCATGCTGCATGGGTTGATCGAACAGGGGCAGTCCGCCCAGGAAGAAATTGCCCTCGGGCATCATCCAACGGACAGTCATCTCCGGGGTCAGGAAGGCAATGGCCGCAATGGAGCTGAAGCTATGCTGCACATGAGAGACCGTTTCGCGGAAACGTTCCTGGTCGATGGCCTCTCCGTCTTGCAGACGGCTTTTCACCATGGTGGCCAGCGCCAGATGGATCTCCACCTCGCGACCAAAACGATAGGCCACCTGCTCTGCCAACAATCTGATTGTCTCGCTTTCATGACCGCGACGCTCATGGCGCACGCCCAGCCACGCCACCACAAACAAGACAAAAAGACCAAAAAAGGTCATGGCGGCGCGTTGCTGGGCCCTCCCCCCCAGGGACATGCCAGTGGTCACGGCGCAATGCGTCTGATCATCTTTATTCTCTTTGAGTCCGTTTTTCTCGTTTTTTATCTCGTTATTTCCCGTGATTTCATTGCTTTTGCATCATGCAGCTTGCTTGCATCTTGCCTTCCTTGTGGCCAGCATGCACAATGACCGGCAGCATGAGCAAGCCGCCTGAATGAAACCAGCCTTGGGTAAGGCAATGCAAAAAAGAAACCACTGCTTTGGCTTTCCTCCATACCCAACAAGCAAGCGGTGCTTCTTCAGGTTTATAGCAAAGCGGCAGCCCTGTTGACAAGCAATGGTCACGCGGCTTTTTCCCGGCAGCCAACCTCGAGACAGCTGTTGGCGCCTGAGGGGGCCTTATCGTGGTCATTATAATAGCCTGAACAACGCGCCCAGGGGGCATATCCGTTGACTCTGCAACAACTACGCTACATCGTCGAGGTGGTAGCCTGTGACCTCAACATCAGCAGGGCGGCCATCATGCTGGGCACCTCCCAGCCAGGCATCAGCAAGCAGATTCGCGCGCTTGAAGAAGAACTGGGGGTGCTCATCTTCCAGCGCCAGGGCAAGCATCTCACCCGGCTGACCGCAGCTGGGGACACCATCGTGCAATTGGCAGAAGAGCTGTTGCGGGAAGCGGCCAACATCCGAGCCATCGCCGAGGAACACCGTGATGAGAGCAGCGGCGAACTGCTCCTGGGCACCACCCACAACCAGGCTCGTTATGTGCTGCCTGCCACCGTCTCCTCCTTCCGGCAGCGCTATCCCCATGTGAATGTCCACCTGCACCAGGGCACCCCACCCCAGGTGGCAGACTGGGCGGCCAGGGGTCAGGTGGATTTTGCCATCGCCACAGAATCCATGGGGTTATACGAAAACCTGATCATTCTGCCGTGCTACCGCTGGGATCATGGCATCATCGTACCACGGGATCACCCGCTGGCCCAGCAGGGCTCATCCCTCACGCTGGAGATCGTCGCCAGCTATCCGCTCATCACCTACGTACATGGCTTCACGGGGCGGTTTCATCTCGATGAGGCCTTTGCCCGGCACGGCCTGCACCCCCAGGTGGTCTTGAGCGCCGTGGATGCCGATGTGATCAAGACCTACGTGCGCCTCGGCCTGGGCGTGGGCATCATCGCCCACATGGCCTATCTTGCCGATGAGGACACAGATCTCGCCTACCTCGAGGCAGACCATCTGTTCGCCGAGAACATCACCTACATCGGCTTTGCAGCCCGGCGCCAGTTGCGCGGTTTCATGTATGACTTCATGGAATTGTTCGCTCCCCATCTGCAGCGCGCGGTGGTCGAGCGCTTGCAGCATACCGCCCACCCTCTGGAACGCGCCCAGTTGTTCCATGACCTGGCCGCCCATCTCCCGCAGCATGCCCAGGGGGTCGATGGGCCTCTCCCCCCCACTCGCAAGACAAGCGGCGAGAGCAACATCTAGGTACGCAAGACCCTCTTGATGTTGCGTGTGGCCTGCCGGATGCGCTCGGTGTTTTCCACCAGGGCAAAACGCACGTAGCCCTCGCCGCGTTCCCCAAAGCCGATGCCCGGGGAGACGGCCACATGGGCCTGGTCCACCAGCAGCTTGGCAAAGGCAAGCGAACCCATTTCCCGGCAGGACTCAGGAATACGCGCCCAGGCGAACATGGTGGCCCTGGGGGGAGGGACGTCCCAACCGGCCCGACCCAGCCCCTCGATCAGCACATCGCGCCGCAACCGGTAACGCTCACGATTCTCCGCCACGCAACCCTGGGGGCCTTCCAGGGCGGCGATGGCCGCCACCTGGATGGGCGTGAAGGTGCCATAGTCCAGATAGGACTTAAGACGCCCCAGGGCATGCACAAGCTCGGCATTCCCACAGAGAAACCCCACCCGGAAACCGGCCATGTTGTAGCTCTTGCTGAGGCTGAACGATTCCACGGCCCAGTCCTTGGCGCCTGGCACCTGCAGGATGGAAGGGGCCACATAGCCGTCGAAGCACAGATCGGCATAGGCGAGATCATGGATCACCCACAGATCCAGGCGCTGTGCTGCCTCGATCACCCCATGAAAAAAATCCACCGTCACACATTGGGTGGTGGGGTTGCTGGGAAAATTGAGCACCAGCACCTTGGGTCTGGGCAGGGTGTTGTGCACCGCCTCTTGGAGATTGCCGAAAAACTGGTCCTCGTCGCCATCATCCGGCATGGCCAAGCGGCGGATGTCGGCACCGGCAATCACGAAACCATAGGGGTGCACGGGGTAGCTGGGGTCCGGAACCAACACCACGTCGCCAGGCTCGGTCAGCGCCATGGCCAGATGCGCCAGCCCCTCCTTGGAGCCCATGGTGACAATGGCTTCATGATCCGGGTCCAGGACCACCCCAAAGCGCTCCCCATACCAGTTGCAGATGGCACGACGTAAGCGGGGAATGCCCCGGGACTGGGAATAGCCATGGGTGCCGCTGCGACCCGCCACCTCCTGCAGCTTGGCCACCACATGGGCGGGGGCTGCCTCGTCGGGATTGCCCATCCCCAGGTCAATGATGTCCTCACCCCGGGCCCGGGCCGCGCGGCGCCACTCATTGACCGTTCCCAGGACATAGGGTGGTAGCCGTTCGATGCGTCCAAAACGATGCTGCGGCATGCTCTCCTCGTGTTGCTCGGCTTGCTGCTGCTTAGGAAGCGGCCGGGGGGGTGTGTTGCCTGACTGGCTGGTCGAGGGCGGCCAGGAATGGCAGGCGGCGTATCCTGCGGCCGGTGGCCGCGAAATACCCATTGGCCAGCGCCGGGGCCACAGGAGGCAACGCCGGCTCTCCCACGCCCCCCACCTCGCGCATGACCTGGGTGAGATGCACCTCGATGGGTGGCACCTCATCGCAGCGCAGCAGATCGTACTGATGGAGGTTGACGCTTTGCACCCCCCCCTCGGCAAAATGGACCGCCTCTTTCATGGCGGCAGAAAGCCCCATGACCACCGCACCTTCCACCTGGGCCGCCACCAGGTCGTGATTGACCACGGGGCCACAATCCAGTACCGCCACCACACGCGCCACCTTCGGCCGGCCATCCTGAACCGTCACATCCGCCACCATGGCGCAATTGCTGCCGAAGCTGTAATGATAGGCGACCCCCTGGCGTCGGCCACCACCAGCTGGCTTGGGTCTGTAAGCGGCATGCTCACCCGCCAGGCGCAGCACGTTCAGCGCCGCCTCGTTGCCCTGCAGCAGGCTCAGGCGGTAGGCCAGGGGATCGGCCTGTGCCAGATAGGCCAGTTCATCCACGAAAGACTCCACCACAAAGGCGTTGTGGCTGGCCCCCACGGAGCGCCACGGCCATACCGGGATAGGCAGCGTCACAGGCGACCAGCGCACCTCCAGGGCCTTGACGGCATAAGGCAGGTCCGCCACGCCGGCCACAGCGGCCCGATCCACCCCCGGTTTTTGCCCACCGGGACCAGCCAGGGGCTGGGTGGCCACATGATGCGACCAGGCCAGGATGGCGCCGTCTTCCCCCACGGCGCCGCGCAGGAGGCTATGGCAGCCGGGGCGGAACATGCCGGCCTGGAAGTCGTGTTCACGCCGATGCACCAGCTGCACCGGGCCATCGATCGCCTTGGCGATGGCCACCGCCTCGGCCACCATGTCGGTGGCAAGGCGTCGACCAAAACCGCCACCAAGATAGGTGGTCTGTATATCGATGCGCGCCGGCGGCAGCCCCGAGACCCGGGCGGCCGTGGCCAGAGCCTCGGTCTGGTTCTGGGTGCCCACATGGATCTGGCAGCGATCCTTGTGCCAGAGCACGGTACAGTTCATGGGCTCCATGGTCACATGGGCAAGATAGGGCAGCTCATAGAAAGCCTCGATGGTTTTCGCCCCCGCAAGACCCATTTCCACCTCGCCCCGGTGCACGGCCAGCAACCCTTGTTGCTGCAGGGCCGCGGCAAAGGATTCGGTCACGATCCGGTCATCCAGCCTGGCGCCACCTTGCCAGTCCACACCCAGCGCCTCAGCCCCCTGCAGCGCCTGGTAGGTGGTATCGGCCACCACGGCCACAGCCCCTTCCAGGGGAACCACATGGCGCACCCCGGCCATGGCCCGGGCGGCGGCCTCATCGATGCGACCGGGGCGGGCGCCAAAGGCGGGCGGCCAGGCCAACACAGCCACCGGCACATCCCGAGGTCTTGCATCCAGGCCAAAACAGGCGCGGCCCTGGACCTTGTCCGGCACATCGACCCGGGGCACCGGGCGGCCCAGCAGCGTGTGCTGGTCGGCGGAACGCAGGCGCAGCTGGGAGCGCTCCGGCCATGGCATCCTTTTGGCTAAGGCGATAAACCGGCCAAAAGGCGCACTGTGCCCGTTGCCGGTTGCCAACAGGCCGCCATCCATGCGCACCGTACCAGGCTCCACCCCCCAGGTCACAGCTGCCGCCTGGATCAACAGCTCCCGGGCCGTGGCCGCGGCTTCCTGCAATGGGCGCCACATATGGCGGATGCTGGTAGAGCCCCCAGTCACCATGCGGCCTCCCACCGGGTCCACATAACGCTCCTCGGCCCTGGCCTGGACAAGGCGCATGGCCTCCCAGGCCACCCCCAATTCATCGGCGACGATCTGCGCAAGGCCGGTCATCACGCCCTGGCCCATCTCGCTCTTGTTGAGAAAAAGACGCACGAGACCGTCTGCCTGGAGCTCCAGGAAGACCCCGCATTCGAGGTTGTCCTCCAGCAGCGCTGCCCGGAGAGGCAGCGCCCCGGTCATGGAAACCGCCATCACCAGCCCACTGCCCAGAAAGGCGCGTCGCTCCATCAGGATACCTGCCCGCTGGCCACCTGGATGGCCCGGACGATGCGGTTGTAGGTACCACAGCGGCACAGCACGCCACGCATGGCGGAACGAATCTCGCTTTCTGTGGGCTTGGAAGTCTGTTGCAGCAAGGCGGCAGCCTGCATGATCTGGCCCGATTGGCAATAACCACATTGTGGTACCTGCTCGCTGATCCAGGCCCGCTTGACGGGATGATCGGCGGCGAGCCCCTCGATGGTGGTCACCGCCTCGCGCACCTCGCCCACTGGCAGGAGACACGAACGCAGCGCCTGGCCGCCCACCATGACGGTGCAGACCCCGCACTGGCCGATGCCACAGCCATATTTGGTCCCCCGCAACAGCAGGAGATCGCGCAATACCCACAGCAGCGGCACATCATCGCCCACCTCGACAACATAGGTGGACCCATTGATCGACAAGGAACGATGTGGCATGGCAACCATTGGCAATGAGGGCGACTCTTTGGCTCGATCAGCTCGATCCACTGACCCGTTGTTATTGTATAGCCTGATCCTTCAGGGACTCAATGCACACAACCGATCAAGCGCTACCGCCTGGGGGAAGCTGGCGCAAAAACCTTTCCCGGGGCTCACCTTGATGGAGTTATATCATCCATGATAGCATGAGCCGGACTGCAGCCGAGATCTTTCAATAGCCCAACCCCTGGGGGAGATGGAAGCATTGCGTCAGGCCGCTGGACTGATCGGGAAAAGGAAAATAGGGAAAGGTATGTCGCTCAAGCTGTCCGCCTCCTTGGGAATCCTCGGTGTGGCCGCCTGCACCGTGGCATCAGCACAAGGCCGCAATGGTTATACCATATTGAGCCCTTTACCCCAACAAGCGCAGGACCCCAGCTATGGCAGCGACATCATCGGCTATGACCGGCAACGCCATCGCCTGATCTTCTGGCGCGAGCTGATCAATGGGGCATGGGTGCCCCTGTTACGCGCAGAACCCGTCCGTACCCCAGACGCCCCCCCGCCTGGGGCCGTGAGCGGTGATCCGGTACGCACCGGGTTCTTGAATCCGCCCTTCATCTGTGGCTCGCGGCTCACCGTCATTCAGGATTATCGCGAGTACCACAATGTCCGCTTGCACGCCATGGGCGACAATACGGCGAGCAACCAGTTCTGTGCGGACCTCAACGAGCCGCGCACCTTTGTCCTCGACCAACAGCGCTCTCCAACCCAGGTCTACTATGACCCGAATGACCCGGAACCAAGCCCGAATCAATTTTTCGATGACAAACGCGCCTTTACCATTCTGTATCGGGAGAGCACCTACACCTATTTCAGGATGGATATTCCGGCCCTGGGGGCACAGCCCTGAAAGGGCCCATAGCGGCTGCCGTTCCGGATGGCCGCTGCATGCACCCTCACTTGACCCCCACTTGACCCAAAGGAATCCTCTCACCCATGAAATGTGCCATCGAGCCGGACAGCCCAAATACCATCAGTGGCGCGTGGCCCGCCTGGGCTGAGTTGCTGCTTGAAAAAAAAGAGCAGGTGGAAGCCTGGCTCGATGCGCAGCTGGCGCGCTGCGATCCATTGCCCTATGTCTCTGTGGACATCCGCAACGCCGGCTTCAAGATGGCAGCCGTGGACACCAACTGCTTTCCCGCCGGGTTCAACAACCTGTCCCCCAGCGCCCACCAGCAGGCCAGCGCGGCGCTGCGGCGCTATCTGTCGGGTCGCGTTGCCCAGGATCAGGTCATTGCCCTCCTGGCCGAGAGCCACAGTCGCAACCTGTTCTATTATGAAAGCCTTGCCGTGCTGCGCCATCTGATTGCCGAGGCTGGTTTCACCATACGCCTGGCAACACTCATGGAAACCGATGCCCAGGACATCATGGAGGTGGGGCTGTCCGCTGGGCGCACCCTGACCCTGGAGTGCTTGCGCCGGCAGGGTGAGATGCTCTATGTGGGACAGCAACCCGTCGCCCTGCTCTGGCTCAACAACGATCTTTCCGCGGGCGTACCTGAGATCATCCAGCACGCCGCCGTGCCGGTGGTACCCCCTGTGGCCATGGGCTGGCAGCAGCGCTCCAAGTGGCGCCATTTCTCGCTGTACAGCCAAACGGTGCGGGATTTCGCAACGGCATTGGGCCAGGACCCCTGGCAGCTGGAAGCCAGCTGCGGCCGCTGCCAGGATGTGGACCTGCGCCACGGTCTGGGCATTGCCTGTCTCAAGGACCGTGCCCGGGAGATTCTGGCAGAGACCAGCGAGCAGTACGTCACGCGACACATTGCCACACGTCCTTTCGTGGTGGCCAAGGCGGATCAGGGCACTTATGGCCTGGCGGTGATGGTCATCAAGGATCCCGGGGAACTGGATCACCTGAACCGGCGCCAGCGCCAGCGCATGGCCCGTGGTAAGGAAGGCGTTACCGTAAGCCGCGTCTTTCTCCAGGAAGGGGTACCCACCACCGATTACCGACAGGCAGACCATGCCCCGGCAGAACCAGTCGTCTACTTGATCGGTGGGCAGGTCGTGGGTTCGTTCTATCGTATCCACCCGGGACGGGGCGACAGCGACAGCCTCAACGCCCCGGGCATGGAGTTCGTGCCCGTGGAGCACATGGACGAGCGGGACTGGATCCATGGCGTGGTGGCCAGGCTGGCCCATCTGGCAGCTGTGCAGGAGGCGGCATGACGGTACGTCTCGGCGTGGTGATGGATCCCATCGCACACATCCATTTCAAGAAAGACACCACACTGGGCTTGCTTCTGGAAGCCGCACGTCGCGGTTACCAGCTGCAGTACATGGAGCTGGGTGACCTGTATCTGCAAGGCGGCGCGGCCAAGGCCGTGATGCGGCCCCTGACCGTGCGCGATGATCCCCGGGACTGGTTCAGCCTGGGCGAACCCCACGAGGGCCTGCTCTCCCAGTTGCTGGATGTGATCCTGATGCGCAAGGACCCCCCCGTCGACACAGAATATCTCTACAGCACCTATCTCCTGGAGCGCGCCGAGGCCGACGGCTGTCTGGTGCTCAACCGTCCCGAGGCGCTGCGCCGCGTCAGCGAGAAACTCTATACTGCCTGGTTTGCTCATCTGTGCCCCCCCAGCCTGGTGAGTCGTGATGGCAAGCGCCTCCTGGACTTCGCCGCGACACATGGAGTCGCCGTGGTCAAGCCCCTGGGCGAGATGGGGGGGCGCTCGGTCTTCAAGCTGGATCCGGCTGACCCCAATGCCAGGGTCATTCTGGAAACAGCCACCTGCAACGGCAGCCGCTTCGTCCTGGTGCAGCGCTATCTCCCGGAGATTGCAAACGGCGACAAACGGATCCTGGTGATCAACGGCGAGCCCATGCCCCAGTGTCTGGCGCGCCTCGCCGCCCCCGGCGAGTTTCGCGCCAATCTCGCAGCTGGTGGCCGCGGCGAGGTCAGGCCGCTGACCGATCATGATTGGCACATCGCCAGGCAGGTGGGTCCTGTGCTGCGCGAGCTTGGCATCCTCTTTGCCGGGCTCGATGTGATCGGGGAACATCTGACGGAAATCAATGTCACAAGTCCAACGTGTATGCGCGAGATCGAAGCCGCCACTGAGCTTGGCATTGCTGGGAGCTTTTTCCAGGCCATCGAGAACAGGCTGCAACAGCGCATGCCCTGAAAGGCATTTCCGTGATAGAACCCAGGCCACTCACCGGTGGGCCAAACCCTTTCATCCCTTCATCCCTAAAAACCAGCAATGTCAATACGTGCATCATGAGCATCACCCCAGCTGATATCCTGGTATCCAGGGGCAAGGTCACCGCCGCGGACCTGGCCCGGGCCGTGCGCCTGCACCAGGAAGACGGCGGCACCCTGGACGAAATCCTGCTCAGGCTCGGCTTTGTCTCCGATCGCGACCTCGCCGAAGCCCATGCACAGATCGACGGACTACCCCTGCTGCGCAGTGACTCCTTCCCCCAGGAGCCCCTGTTCGAGAACCTGCTTTCTGTGGACTTTCTGACCAGCGCCAAGGCACTGCCCATCTGTGAGGATGACCAAGGCGTGCTGGTGGCCATGGCCAATCCCTCGGATGCCTTCACCGCAGAAGCCATCGCCAGCGCCATAGGGCGCCCGGTACGCAAGGCGGTGGCACCGGCCACAGAGCTGGAAACTGCACTGCAGAGGCTCTACGGCAATGCGTCCAGCTCCATGGCCCAGATTGTCCAGGAGGTGGGCGAGGAGGAGGCTGGTGAGGGAGAAGACATCGCCAGACTGCGTGATCTCGCCAGCGAAGCCCCCGTGATCCGCCTGGTGAGCCTGCTGCTGTCCAGGGCATCCGAGCTGAGAGCCTCCGACATCCACATCGAACCGTTCGAAAAGGTGCTCAAGGTGCGCTACCGCATCGACGGCATCCTGGAAGAGGTGGAGTCACCCCCGCAGCAGCTGGCCGCTGCGGTCATCTCGCGCATCAAGATCATGGCCAACCTCAATATTGCCGAACGCCGCCTGCCCCAGGACGGCCGCATCAAGGTACGCATTGCCGGCAAGGAGATTGACCTGCGCGTCTCCACATTGCCCACGCTGCATGGCGAGAGTGTGGTGCTGCGCCTGCTGGACAAAGGCGGCGTGACGCTGGACTTCGCTGCCCTGGGTTTCTCCGGGCATGACATGGCAATGCTGCTTCCGGCCCTGGAGCAGCCCCACGGCATCGTACTGGTCACAGGACCTACCGGCAGCGGCAAGACCACCACACTCTATACCGCCTTGAGCCACCTCAACACACCGGACAAGAAGATCCTCACCGTGGAAGATCCAGTGGAGTATGTGCTGGATGGTGTCAACCAGATCCAGACCAAGGGCCAGATCGGGCTGACGTTCGCCCGGGTATTGCGCTCCATCCTGCGCCAGGACCCGGACATCATCATGATTGGCGAGATCCGCGACCTGGAAACCGCCCAGACCGCCGTCCAGGCCGCGCTGACCGGGCATCTGGTGCTGTCCACGCTGCATACCAACAATGCCGTGCAGACCCTGACCAGGCTCCTGGACATGGGTGTGGAGGACTACCTGCTCAGCGCCACCATCAACGCCATCATGGCCCAGCGCCTGGTGCGCAGGCTCTGTCCACACTGCGTCCACCATGAGCCGATCCCCCAGGAGCTTTTCCAGCGACTGGACCTCGGACGGTTTGGGGCACAGGATCAGACCCTGCCACGGCCCGGGGGCTGTGCCTTGTGCGGCAACGGCTATCACGGTCGGCTGTGTCTCACCGAGATCGTCCCCATGACAGAAGAGTTGGGGCGGCTCATGCTGCGCCGCGCCGGCACGGCCGAACTCGGCGAGGCCGCCCGCCACGCCGGCATGCGCACCATGTTCGAAGACGGCCTGGAGAAGGTGGCAAGCGGGCTCACCACGCTGGATGAGGTGGTGCGGGTCACCCAGGACAGCTGATGTCGCGTTATCGCTATACCGCACTGGACGACCAGGGACGCACCACCAGGGGCGAACTGGAGGCCGCCGACACCGAGCAGGTATTGCGTTTTTTGCGCACCGCACAGCTGATCCCGGTGCAAATCGCCGAGGCTGCCACCCAGCAGGCATCGAGGCGCAGCAAATGGCTTGGCAAGCGCAGCGACAAGCCGGTGCGCTCAGCCGATCTGGTGGCTTTTTTCCAGGAGCTGGCGCTGTTGCTCCATGCCGGCCTGCCGCTGGATCGGGCCCTGTCAGCCATCGCCTCCCAAAGCCCCCATCCTGGGATCGTCAATCTGATACAACGCATCCGGGACAAGGTCCGGGGCGGCAGTTCGCTCGCCGCTGCCATGGAGGCACAGAACCCTGTCTTTTCCAGGCTGCAGATTGGCCTGGTGCGCGCCGGCGAGAGTGCCGGGGTTCTGGAAGAGGTGCTGGCCCGGTTGGCGGAATACAGCGAACGCAGCCAGGCACTCAAGGAACAAGTGCGCGCAGCGCTGACCTATCCCCTGATCCTGCTTGGCGTCTCCCTGATCTCGGTGTTGGCCCTGCTGACCTATGTGATCCCGCAGTTCCAGGCCATGTTTGCCGATGCCGAGGCGCAATTGCCCCTGGCGACCAGGGTGGTGATCTTTCTTGGCAATGGGCTCAAACAGTATGGCTGGTTGCTGATCCTCATTGGCGCTGGTCTTTTTCTGTTGCTGCGCCGCGCCTACGCCAGACCCAGGAGCCGATTGGTCATGGACGGCTATCTCCTGCAGGTGCCACTGCTCGGCACCTTGTTGCGCCAGATGGAAACGGCCCGCCTGTGCCGCACCTTGGGCACCTTGGTCCGCAATGGCATCACCTTGCTCAATGCCCTCAATATCGCCCAGGAAGGGCTTGGCAACAGGGCCATGGCAGCGGGGCTGAACCCGGCGATCAGCGGCCTCAAAAGTGGCTCGGGGTTGGCAGGGCCTCTTGCCAAGGCACAGATCCTGCCGCCACTGGCCATCCACATGCTGCAGGTGGGCGAGGAGTCCGGCCAGCTGGATACCATGCTCTTCCGGGTGGCCGAGCTCTACGAGCGGGAGACCGACCGGTCCATCAAGCGCATGCTCTCCTTGCTGGAACCGGTCCTGATCCTTGGCCTTGGCGTGCTGATCGGCGGTATCATCATGAGCATCTTGGTGGCCATCGTGAGCATCAATCAGTTGGCCATGTGAACCCCGAGAACAGATCCCCGTCCAAAAGCCCTGGACCGGGGACGATCAACAATCAAGTGATATCAACTTTCAGGAGCTACTGCGATGCCCGCAATCAGGAAAACACGAGCTGGCCTGCAATCAGGCGGCTTCACGCTCATCGAGCTGCTGGTGGTCTTGGTGATCCTCGGCCTGCTGGCGGGCGTGGTGGCCCCCAACGTGATCAAGTACCTGGGTCGCGCCAAAACCGATACCGCCCGGGTACAGATCGAACAGCTCGATCATGCCCTGGAGCAGTTCTACCTGGACAATGGTCGCTATCCCACCAGTGAGGAGGGTCTGGGTGTTCTGGTATCGCCACCGAGCCAGCCTGGGAATTGGCATGGCCCCTATCTCAAGAAGGGCGTTCCCAAGGACCCCTGGGGCCATCCCTACGCCTACCGCACGCCGGGCCAGAACAGTCATGGTCCCTATGATCTCTACAGCCTGGGGCGTGATGGCCAGGAAGGCGGCACAAACGAAGATGCGGACATCGGCAACTGGCAGTCACAGTAAAGGGTTCACCCTGCTGGAGTTGATGGTGGTGTTGGCCATCATGGCTCTGGCCCTGGCGGTGGTTCCCATGCAGCTGGCAGGCACCCTGGAAAAGGCCCGGCTCCAGGCCGCCGCCCGACAGATGGGCCAGGCGCTGCGCCTGGTGCAGAGCAACGCCATGGCCCGGCGTCATGCCCAGAGGCTGGAGGTGGATACCAGGCATGGCCTGTGGCGAGCGGATGCACACAGTCACCATCTGCCCAAGGGCATCAGGGTAACGCTCACCACGGCGCGCAGCGAACGGGTCAATGCCTTTGTGAGTGCGGTGCGTTTCTATCCTGATGGCACCTCCACCGGTGGGGTCATCGAGCTCAGCAACAAAAGCGGCGTGGTCAGCATCCAGATCGACTGGTTGACGGGTGCGGTGGCTGTGCGACGCAAACCCACATGAAACAGCCCATCATCATGCCAGCCAGGCAGGCTGGTTTCACGCTCATCGAGGCGGTGGTGGCCTTTGCCATTCTTGCCTTGTCGTGTGGGGTGGTCTACCGTGTCTTTGGCGACAGCCTGCTTTTCCAAAACAGCCTGCAGCGCCGTCAGGCCGCCATGGCCCTGGCTGAAAGCAAACTTGCCGAACTCAATGCAGAAATCCCGCTCCATCCAGGCATCCAGCAAGGGACGACCCCGGATGGCTCACGCTGGCAGGTCAGCGTCACGCCTTACATGGAACAGGGTCTGACTGTGGACCCACGCCTGCCGCTGCGACTTTTTGCCTTGGATGTCCAGGTCACCTGGCAAGACCGTAACCAACCCTATCACTTTGCCCTGCATGGATTGCGCCTTGGCAGTGTGGAATGACCCATCCATGAACCATCGATCGGCAGGCTTCACCTTGCTGGAGCTGATGATTGCCATGGCCATCTTCGCCTTGGTCATGAGCATGGGTCTGACTGCCATGCGCCTTGGCAGCAGCAGCGTGGTGCGCCTGGATCAGGCCAGTGCTGTGGGTGCCAATCAGCGCATCGCCTATCAGGCGCTGCGGACTGTGATCCAGGATGCGCTGAGCCCCAGCCTGTGTACCCGTCAACCCAACATGCGACAGGCCATCGTGGCTACAGCCGACCAGTTCACGTTCTGCCTGTTCCGCCCCCCCGGGGTGCTGCCCGGGGGCATCTACATGGCGACCATTGCCATCGAGGAGCAGCTGGGCAACCGCCGCTCCATCTCCCTGACCCTGGCCCCGGTGCAGGGCAGCGGGGCCGCGTTGTTCCAATCCGAAAGCCGCGTGCTGCTGCGTCATGTGGCCGAGGCCCGGCTCAGTTATTACGGGGCGCCACAACGCCTGGAAGAGGGGTCCTGGTTTGCCCAATGGCCCAGCACCTTGCAATTGCCGCGCCTGGTGCGCGTGACCTGGCGCAAGCCAGGACAGAAAACCATCACCTATGTCTTTCCCATCCCCCAGGCCCGCTAAGCGCCTTTGGCCAGCGCCACAAGAGGGCTTTGCCCTGGTGGTGGTGCTCTGGATCGTGGCGTTGCTCAGTGTGCTGGCCATCAGCAGCGCCCAGAGCACCCGTTCCGAGACGGTGGGCACCCGCAATCTCCTTGAATTGGCTCAGGTACGCGCTGCGGCCGACGCCGCGGTCATCCGGGGCATCTTCGGGTTGTACCAGGACCTGCTGCAGCAGACCAGCCTGACCAGCCCCATCCGCCCCGGTAGCGGCCGTCCTCGGCCGTGGCGCTTTCATGGTGCTGCAATCACGCTGACTGCCATGTCCGAATCTGGCAAGGTGGATCTCAATACCGGCAACGAACAGATTCTGCATGGCCTGTTCAGGGCCGCCGGCGCCGACGAGCAGCAGGCGTTGCATCTGCGCGACGAGCTGCTCGATTACAAGGACCGCGATGACAACCCCAGGTCATTTGGTGCCGAACGCCGCGACTACCTGCAGGCCGGACTGGGCAACGGGCCGGCCAACGCGCCATTCATGCGCATCGAGGAACTGCTGCTGCTGCCCAGTATGACAGGAGATCTCTATGAACGCCTGGCAGGGGCCATCACGGTCTATTCCCGTCAACCGGGTGTCGATCCTGCGGTAGCGCCCGACCTGATGATCCGCTCCCTGCCATGGCTTGCGCCCAGCGTGGCTGAGCGTTATCTGGAGGCCAGGCGCCTGGCCTGGCAACAAAATCAGTTGCCGCCCGTGGACATGCTGGGCAACGCAACACCCCTGCTGCGGCCAGGGCTCAGCCAGGTGTATTCTATCAGGGCCGAGGCCACCCTGGGTACGGCCCATTTCACCAGGGAGGCCGTGGTCTATCTCATCGGCAGTCCTGATCTACCCTTTGCGGTGCTGGCATGGCGCGAACCATAAACAAACCAGGTCTGCTCAACATGGACATGGGCCAGGTATTCTCCACCTGGTGGCAATGGTGGCGCAAGGAGCTCCTGGGGCTCCTGCCACCTGGCCTGCGGCAATGGCTGCAGCAGGACAACAGGCGTTTGATCCTGCGCCCCCGGGGCAACACGCTGCAAGTTGCCGCCGCCGCGGATCCTCTGCATCCGCTCCGGGAGATCCCCCTGGATGATGGGACACCAGATGCGCACGCCATCCGGGAAAGCCTGCGCCCTCTCAGGCTCGATGCTGCGGCCATCGCTGTACAATTGCCACCGGGCATGGTTCTCAAGCGTGCCGTGAGCCTGCCTGCCAGCGCCAGGAACAGCCTGCACTCCATCCTCGGTTACCAGATGGCGAGCCTGACGCCCTGGCCCCAGGAGCAGGTCTATTTCGGCTGGCATCTCCACGACACAGCAGGTTCCTTGCTGCACCTCACCTTGTATGTCTGCCCGCGCACCAAGGCAGACCCTGTCATCCAGCCATTGAAACAGCTGGGCTTCCAGCTCCACGACCTGCTGAGCGACGAGGGTCTGCTGATCAAGAATTTCTTTGCTGCCATGGAGCTTGGAAATTGGCGCCAGAAGCTGCGATCCCCTTTGCCATGGCTGGGTTTGCTGACCTTGGCGACCCTGGCGCTGACCCTGTGGCTCCCGTTGCATTTCATGTCCCAGGAACTGGCCATCCTGGAGACCCAGTCACAACGCGCGCGCGCTCAGGCCTTGGAAGCCTCGGCCATCCGACAACAGCTGGAACAGATCAAGACGGAAACGGCCTTCCTGGCCAAACGGCGCAGCAGGCAGCCGCCGGTTTTCATGGTCATCGAAGACCTGGCCCTCCACCTGCCCCTGGATGCCTGGGTTTATATGATGCGCCAGTCAGGCAGCGAGGTGGTCATCTGGGGCATGGCCGCCTCGGCCAAGGATGTGCTGGCGGCCATGAAAAAATCCCGTTATTGGCAACATGCCACCTTCGAGGCCCCTGCCGTTGAGGACAACTCCCGGGATAAGGAGCGCTTTCAGCTGCGCGCGCTCCTGGGCCGGTCCCCTGCGGCAACCCAGGACAACCCCATAAACGGTGATGGACTATCCAATGATGCACTGGATGAAGAAGAAGGACTGGAACCGTAGTCGGGCCCTGGCCGTGGCGCTGTTGTGCCTCGTGGTCAGTCTCCCGGTGGTCTCGCTGGGCATTCCCTGGTTATCCACTTACCAGGATCTGTCGCAGCGCCGCGCCACAAGCAGAGACTCGTTGCAACGCTATCGTGATGTGGCAGCCAGACTGCCCGCGCTGCAAGCCCAGCTTGCCACACTGCGGCGCGACCACGACCGTGCCGGCTACTGGCCTGCCGGCAGCGGCCTGGCCGATACCGTCAAGGCCATGGTGGAACAGCATGGCGCCACGTTGACCAGTGCCCAGGAAAAACCGGGTATCAGCCAGGGAGGTATCCCCCAACAGGCAGTACGCCTGTCGATGATGGCCCGGGCCGATCAGCTCACGGCCCTGCTCTATGACCTTGAAACCCATGAACCGGCCTTGTTCGTGGAGGATATCTCCATCACCAACCGCCACGCCTTCTCCTCGTCCACCACAAACGTCACAGGCACCCTGCAGGTCATGCTGGAGGTATCGGGTTACCAGGCCAAGGCGCCATGAGCAGGCTGCATGCCATCACACCGCGCACCGCCGCTGCAATCTCCCTGGGCAGCCTGTCTATGCTGCTGGGTACCGTGGCGCTGGCGCTCATCCTACATGGTCGACACACCATGCAGACATTAGCCCACCAGGCGGACGCGGACCAAAAGCCCATGCTTCCTGTGGCAGCCATGCCGGAACAAAAGGACCAGCCACCCCAGCCAAGCTGGCCGCGCCGCGAGGAACTGCGCGCCAGCCTACGTCAGCCACCTTTCTATCCCGACCGCAAACTGCCTGCAGCAGAGGCAGCGTCTGTCAGCAGCGGCGATGAGCGCTACCGTCTATCCGGCACTGTGGTCTCTGGGCAACGCCGTTTCGCCATCATCGAAAACCGCGCCACCAAGGAAACCAAGCGCCTCGGCGTCGGGGAAAGCCTCGATGGCCTGCCCATCACCGAGGTGTTGCCAGACGTGGTCATTCTGGGGCAGGGTACGCAACGCCGGGAATTGCATCTTACCTGGGCACCGAGCCCCACGTCGACGCCGCGGCGTACGGTGGTTGCCAAATCAGAAAAAGTGGTGGCCAAACCGGAAAGAAAACCACCGCAAGCGGCACGGGATCAGCGGCGCATCACGACCAATCAGCCCCCCTTATCGAGCCGTGGCGTCAGGCGATAGATACGATACGGCAGGGGGGCAGGTTCGATCCACATGTACTGCACCTTGCCCTGCCATATGAACCGATGCTGCTCGCACAGATCCTCCACAGCCACCGCCTCATGATCGGCAAGCCCCCATTCCCACAGGGGCACCTCGAAGTGGGCCCCATGACCCTGATGGGGGTCCAGATTGACGAACACCAGCAGCATGTTTTCCCTGTCTGCGCTCCATCGGCCAAAGCTCAACAGGTTGGGATCCCAGATATTATAGAACACGACGCCGCGGTGATCCCACAGCGCCTTGTTCTCCAACCGGATCCTGTTGATCGCAGCGATCTCCTCCTTGATATGACCTGGACGATCATAATCCCACGCCTTGAGTTGATACTTCTCCGAGTCCAGGTATTCCTCGCGGCCCGGCAGGGGAGTGGCCTCGCACAGCTCGAAACCGTTGTACATGCCCCAACTGCCGCAGAGCAAGCCAGCCAGTGCCAGACGGATCAGGAAAGCAGGCCTTCCGCCGTTTTGCAGGAAAAACGGGTTGATGTCCGGCGTATTGACGAAGAAATTGGGACCGAAGAACTCCCGCGGCGGTCCATAGGCCAGTTCCTGAAGATAGGAGGTGATTTCTTCCTTGGTGTTGCGCCAGATGAAATAGGTATAGCTCTGCTCGAAACCCACCTTGGCGAGACGATACATCATCTTTGGCCTGGTGAAGGCCTCGGATAAAAAGAACACATCGGGGCGATAGTCATGGATCTCCCGCAGCATCCACTCCCAAAACGGTAGCGGCTTGGTATGGGGATTGTCCACCCTGAAGATGCGGACACCCTGGTCGATCCAGAAGCGCACCACATCGCACAGCGCTATCCAGGAATCCGGGAAGGCTTTGCCATAGAACTCCACATTGACGATGTCCTCGTAGCGCTTGGGCGGGTTTTCCGCATAATGGATGCTGCCATCCGGGCGCCAGCGGAACCACTGGGGATGTTCCTTGATCCAGGGATGATCCAGGGAACACTGGATGGCGAAATCCAGGGCGATCTCCAGGCCATGGCGCTCAGCGACCTTTACCAGCCGCCTGAAATCATCCAGGGTGCCCAACTCGGGATGGATGGCGGTATGGCCGCCTGTTTCATCTCCGATGGCATAGACGCTGCCCACATCGCCGGGTTCCGCCTTGAGGCTGTTGTTCTTACCCTTGCGGTTGGTGTGCCCGATGGGATGGATGGGGGGGAAATACAGCACATCGAAGCCCATCTCCTGGATGGCCGGCAATCTGCCGATGACATCGTCGAAGGTGCCGTGGCGCTGACCATCTCCGCTTTGCGACCTGGGGAACATCTCATACCAGGAGCCGAAGCGTGCCTTATGACGCAAGGCCAGCAGCGGAAAGCCAGGGCCTGGGTGATTCGAGGTGGACAGATTGGCGCGGTCTGCATAGCTGGCCATGGCAGAGGCCGTCTCCTCACTGCACAACAGCCTGTCCAAGGCCTCGTCGCCCGAGGCCTCACCGATGGTCTTGACCAAGGCTGCGGTCTTCTGGTGCTTCTGCAATGCCTCAATCACCATGTCCCGGCCTTCCAGCAGTTCCGAGGTGATGGTCTGGTTTGCCACCTTTTTCTTCTCGAGTCCATGCCGCCAACTGGCGTAGAGGTCGCGCCAAGCGAGGATGTAAAACTCATGGAGTCCCATCCGGGACAGAGACAGAAAACCCCTCCAGCGATCATTGTCGAAATGGCTCATGGGGGCTTCTTGCCAGGTATTGACGTCGTGATGGCGGAAGACCACCGCAGCACGCAGCACATCGTGCCCATCACAGAAGATGTCCGCTTCCACTGTCACCTGAGCCCCCACCACATCCTTAGCGGGAAAACGCCCCCCTTCGACACATGGGGTGACGCGCTCGATGGCGATGCGTTGTTGGGACATGGCCACATCAGGGCCGGTTGTGCCTGCCTTGGTCATTGCAGCCATGTCCCGCTCCACCAGAGGATAGAGACGCCAGGGATCCTTGATGGCATAGAGACCTCCTCAAAACCCGAAATATTCGTATTGGTGATATGCATGGCGTGAAACCCGATCTCGTGATGCCATCGGGATGACTATCCCTTTGCAGGATCGGCCCCGCCAGGAGCAGAAATACAAACGCAATCCCGCCATAGCCATCTTCTTGAAGTGGCTTTTCAGAAAGAAAAATTGGTTGCTACAATGCAAAGTCAAATTGACGCATCTGTCACCAAAGGGACTGCATGACACCAATGACAATATTTTCTCATGTCCCATCCTGAAAGCCAAACAACGCAAACAACCATGGATGGTGATTATGCTGCCATCGATCTGGGTTCCAACAGCTTCTACCTGCTGGTGGTACGCCGGGTCCATGAGACCATCCACATCACGGACCGTATCCGGGAAACGGTGCGCCTTGCCCAGGGTGTGGATCACACAGGGCGCGTTGCTCCAGGCATCATCGAGCAGGCCATGGCCTGTATTGCCCGTTTTGCCGAAAGGCTCAGCGCCGTACCGCGTCACCACATACGGGCCGTTGGTACCCAGGCTTTCCGCGAGAACAAGAGCCTCGATGACTTCCTGCATCAGGCCAGTGAGGTACTGGGTGTGCCCATCGAGATCATTCCCGGGGAAGAGGAAGCCCGGCTGATCTATCGGGGCATTGCCTGGCGGGAGGGTATCCATGGCCAGAACATGCTGGTTTTCGATATCGGTGGCGGCAGCACGGAATTAGCTGGCGGTACAGCGGAAGAACCCGACTGGCAGGATAGCATTCCCATGGGTTGTGTGAGTTTCAGCAAGCGCTTTTTCCCACCCCAACAACCCATCAGCAAGAACCGCTTACTGCAGGCCAGGTTCAGCGCGCAAAGCCAGGTCTGTCATCTGTGTCCCGGGATGGGCACCCCCGAGGTGGTTTACGGGGCCTCGGGCTCGGTGCGGGTAGTGAGATACCTGCTGGAGTATTTCGATCTGCTCCAGGGAAACGCCATCACCAGCGCAGCGCTCGATTCGCTTGAAAAGCAGCTCTTCCAGGGGCAGACCATGAACAGGAACAAGCTGCTTGCCCTCATTCCCGACCGCGCCGAGGTTTTTCCGGCTGGCCTTGCCATTTTGCGAGGCGTGATGGATGGCCTGAACCTTTCCCATGTCCAGGTGACGGATGCCGCCTTGCGGGAGGGTATCATGGTGGAGCTGGTGCGACCCGAAATAGCCAGTGACACCCGGGAAAAAACCATCCAGGGCATGCAGCGACGCTTCAGCTTGGATGACCGACACGGTATCCGGGTTGCCAACACGGCACAGGCCCTGTGGCCACAAATTGCCTCGGCCTGGTCACTGGACCAGGACCCATCCGATCCGGATATTCTACGCTATGCCGCCTGTCTCCACGAGATCGGCCAGGCCATCTCCCATGTGGGTTACCACAAGCATGGCGCCTATCTGCTGCGCCATGCCCACCTGGCAGGCTTCACGGAACGGCAGCGCCACATCCTGGTCATGCTGGTGCGCAATCACAGAAGACGGCTCACCATGAATGCGCGCAAGCTGGATGGAGCCCAACGTTCCCTGCTGGGTCTGTGCATCACCTTGAGACTTGCGGTGCTGCTCAATCGCAACCGCTTGTTGCAGCCCCCGCCGCCCTGGACCATTCATGGCACTTATCCCACCTTGCATCTCGATACCCAGAAAGGCTGGCTCGACCAGCGCCCCTTGCTGCGTGCCAATCTGGCAGAAGAAGCGCACCGGCTGCATCAGGCCAAGGTGCATCTGCGCCTTGGCGAATATGCACCTTGAAGATGCTCTCCATCACAATCGGATGGGCATCACCAGGCCAAGCCAGGTGGGGGCTGTACTGTCATGGATGGTTAATGGCCCAAGACCCCCTTCCACATAGGCAAGCTCCACCTCCGGCGCTTCAACCACCGCCAGGGCGTCTGTCAGGTAGCGAATGTTATAGGCGGCCTGCAAGGGCTGACCTCGCGCCTGTACCGCAAGGCGTGTCTCGAACTGTTCGTTCTGCCCTGCGCTGATGACCAGTTCACCGGTATCTGCAACAGCAAACTCGGCGGCCGTCACCTCATCACTCACCAAGGCAGCACGCCTCAAAGCCGTGAGCAAGGCCTGACGGTCCAGTCTCATCTGGCCTGATGTCTCCTTGGGCAGCACCACTTTGTAGTCTGGATAACGTCCTGCCACGGTCTTGCTTTGCAATGTCCATTGCGGGGTGTAGAAGGAGATGATCTCCTCATGCCATTGCACATGCACCCTGTCCTCTTCTTCCTTACTGGACAAGAGCCGCCGCAATTCGAGCACGGTCTTGCGGGGCAGGATGGCCCGCAAGTCAGACTGCTGATGATCGAGAGGGGCTGTAGCCAGCGCCAGCCGGTGACTGTCTGTGGCCACAGCTGTCAGGGTGTCTGTTTCGCTATGAATAAAGACACCATTGAGAAAGAAGCGCAGATCCTGATGCGCCATGGCAAAGGCTGTACGTTCCAATAAGGTGCTTAAAACGCCCTGGTGGACGATGACCTCAGGGCCTTCTTTGTGCTCGATCAGGATATTGGGAAAGTCACTGTCATTCAGGGTTGCGAGGGTATACCGATAGCCGTTTCCCGATACCGTCAAGCGGTTCTGGCGCCATTGCAGACGTAAGGTTTCTGCCTCGCCGGCTGTCCTGGTGATCTCATAGAGACGCCGGGCTGCCACGCAGCAACCCAGGCATTCCGTAGAGGTAACCGGCAGATCGAGACGCAAGGTCATGTCTCCATCACTACCATATAAAGAAATGGTATTTTCTTGAATCAAGAGAAGAACATGACCCAGGATGGGGAGCTTTGGGGAGCGTTCCACCACACCCATGATGGAACCCATGGCTCGATTCAGGTCATGTCCTGAGACTGTTAACTCTATCATTCTATATATTTAAACCTATGGTAGTAGTGATGCATAAATCTGTGGGATGTCTGCTGTCAGCGGGCAGCAGAGCCTGAAAAAAAGTGGAATATTCTGTGGATAACTTTTCGGCATACCAGCAATCCACAGCCCCATGACAAGTTATCCCCAGGTTGTGTTCAGTTTAGATCACGCAGTCTACGGACGAGAAGACGATAATCTTCTTCCACCGTTTTATCCTCCATGCGCAGGTTATCAATGGTGCGACAGGCATGTAAAACTGTGGTATGATCCCGTCCCCCAAAATGGCGACCGATATCCGGTAGACTGCAATTGGTGAGCTCCTTGGCCAAAGCCATGGCCAATTGCCTTGGTCTGCTGAGGCGGCGCGTACGACTGCTTGAGAGCATATCATTTATACGAATCTTGTAATATTCAGAAACTACTTTTTGTATATCATCAATGGAGATCATGCGGTTGTGGGAGGCAATAAGATCCTTGAGTGTTGCCTTGGTGAAGTCCAGATCGATGGCATGTCCCAGGAACTGGGCGGTGGCCACCACCCGCCGCATGGCGCCTTCAAGTTCACGGACATTGGAACGGATACGCCTAGCGATGAAGTAGATCACATCGTCCGGCAATTCCACCTGCAAGAGCTCTGCTTTTTTGCTGATGATCGCGGCTCTGGTTTCAAAATCGGGTGGGTCAATGGCAATGGTGAGTCCTGAATCGAATCTCGAACGCAACCTTTCCTCGATACCCTTGACCTCCTGGGGATAGCGGTCGCAGGTAATCACCAGCTGACGACCGCTTTCCAGAAGAGAATTGAATGTGTTGAAAAATTCCTCCTGGGAACGCTCCTTGCCGGCCAGGAACTGGATGTCATCCACCAGCAGCGCGTTGACCTTGCGGTGGGTGGCCTTGAATTCATCCATGCGGTTCTGGCGCAGTGCGCGGACCATATCAGCCACGAAGCCCTCGGAATGGCGATAGGTCACATAGGCTGATTGATCATGATCCATGATGTAATGGCCGATACCGTGCATCAGGTGGGTTTTTCCCAGACCGACACCACCATAGATACATAGTGGATTGTACATGGTACCAGGGCGGCTGCCGACGGCCTTGGCAGCTGCCAAGGCCACCTGGTTTGATTTACCTTCCACGAAACTTTCAAAAATGAATCCCGGAGTGAGACCATTTTGGGGATTTTTCATGTTTCCTGGGGGAACATGCTTGCCGGCCTCATGTTCCTGGACTTGTTCCTGGTGTCCCTCATGGGACCCTACCGCGATGCGGATCGGTATCTCGGTAAGACCCTGCAGCTGTTGCAGGGCTTGCTCGATGAGCGGGAGATAATGCGTTTTGACATGTTCCACGACGAATCGATTGGGGCCCAACAACAACAAGGCGTCGTCTTCCCAGGTGGCCTGGAGCGGCCGGAGATAACGCCCAATTTCTTGTTCATCGAGGCGGTCCTGGAGGTAGCGGACTATATCCTTCCAAAAATGGACGTTTTCAGACATATCGGTAATATTCCTTATATATATGATTATTAGATAACAATGCTCTGGCTGCTTTTCAGGAGGCCCAAAAGGAATTATGCTACGGGTATGGAAGAAGGCGATTTTGAAAAAACTCTAAACCAATTGGAAACGCTAGTCACCAGCCTGGAGAGTGGTCGTTTGAGTCTGGCCAATGCCATCGAGGCCTTCGAGGCGGGGATGGGGCTGTTACGGCGGGCTGAGGCTCTCCTCAAGGAGGCGCAGCAACGCGTCGAGGTATGGTCGGCCGAACCGGATCAGCCGGATACGGTCGATGAAGCAAACCAATGCGCACCATGAATCATCCTGATATTCGCTGTTATTTTGGCCATATGTTGCCGGCATGACCTGTGAACGCAACCCCGGGATGGCGGTTGTGGAGGATTGTCTGCGGCATTTTCTTTCCCGGGTACCGGCGGCATTGGATCAGGGAATGCGTTATGCCCTCTTCCCAGGTGGCCGGCGGTTGCGTCCCGCTGTGGTGCTGCAGCTGGGCCAGGCCATGGGGGTAGCGGCCGCCAAGCTGGTTGCCGGGGCAGCCGCTGTGGAGATGATACACGGATACTCACTGGTCCATGACGATCTGC
>WOYI011123834.1_pt1 | contig 65709 bp, 69 predicted proteins | sample 6423411 | NCBI WGS metagenome assembly WOYI01 (sample SAMN13441803, study PRJNA592873) | oil field metagenome | biome: oil field; feature: oil-well bore; material: oil-contaminated soil; isolation source: oil-contaminated soil from oil-well borehole | place: Germany: Wietze | collected 2016-10-18 ... | reverse complement strand
TCACGTTTTCTTAATAATAAAACTTTCTTCAATATGGCGGAGAGAGGGGGATTCGCCCAGCATCCGCTGGGCGTCCGGCGCATGCCGGACGAACCCTCAAACTCACGTTTTCTTAATAATAAAACTTTCTTCAATATGGCGGAGAGAGGGGGATTCGAACCCCCGTGGGAGCTTGTGGCCCCCAAATCGATTTCGAGTCGATCCCGTTACGACCACTTCGGTACCTCTCCGCACCGATATCAGTCGGACGAGTCGGCTTTTATCCTCTTTTCCCGAAAAAATCTACTCAATATTTGCCCGCATTCTTCCCGTAATATTCCTTCTGTTATTTCCACATGATGATTCAATCTTTCATCATTTAGAACATTAAACAATGAAACTACAGCGCCGCATTTAGGATCGCGCGTCCCGAAAATGACGCGTGTCAGCCGTGCCTGAACAATCGCGCCCGCGCACATTATACAGGGCTCAAGTGTAACGTAAAGTCCGGCACCGTCGAGCCGGTAATTGCCAATTTTTTCTCCCGCCTGCCTTAACACCAGTATCTCTGCGTGCGCTGAAGGGTCATTATTCTCAATCGGTGAGTTATGCGCCCGTGCTAAAATATTGCCTTTATGCACCAATACCGCCCCAACGGGAACTTCGCCGCAGCTATAAGCTTTTTGCGCTTCCTCCAGCGCTATTCTCATAAAATCATTATCTGTCTGCATTTTTATACGATGAAAATATTCCTGTTAATTTTTCTTAATGAAAGAGAGGCTGAATTGATTAGATACCGATCTGAGCAATTGACTTTATTTTCGCACGGCAAGATCTCTGATCTTTATTTCGTCAATGCTAAGATTGGCCTGTTTAAGCAAATCAAGAAATTCAACCTGACGCGATTCAGGAAGAGATTGAATCTTCCCCATTTGATTGTTGATGTAATCTATTTTCGCTTTCAGGTCAGCAAGCAATGGGGCCAGATCAACCGGTGGTGGCGCGGTCTGCGGTTGTTTTAATTCTTCCGGTTGAGCACCGGCTTTAATCTTGATTTCTTCCAGATATTCAGGGATGGTGACATCGAAGCCCAATTTTTGCCGGATTAATGAAGCAAGCACATCCTGCGCGCCGATTTCACCGTGTACCAAAAACACCGGCATTTTTTTGTTCTGAAAATGTCCCAGCCAATCCATAAGCTGACTTTGTCCGGCGTGGGCGGAAAAACCACCGATGGTCCATATTTTGGCGTTTACGGCAATATCTTCATTGAAGATGCGGACTTTTTTCGCACCTTCGACGATTTTACGGCCGGGAGTTCCCTGGGCCTGAAAGCCGACAAAAACAATGCTCGCGCCGGAGCGCCACAAATTATGTCGCAGATGATGTTTGATTCTTCCGGCATTGCACATGCCGGAGGCGGAAATAACGATGGCCGACCCTTCCATTTCGTTGATTCTCATCGATTGCTCTGTCGATGACGAAAACTTTAGCTGCGGCAGATCCAGAGGATCTTCACCTTTTTTCAGAATTTTTTGCGTATCCGTATCCAAGTATGAGTGGTATCGCCGGAATATTTCTGTTGCCTTGATGGCCAGTGGACTGTCGAGAAATACCGGCATATCCTTGGGCAACTTTCCCTTAATGTTCAGCAGATAAAGAGAATAAAGCATCTCTTGCGTTCTCTCGACTGCAAAAGCGGGAATGATGATCTTTTCGCCCCTGGAATAACTATACTGAATGGCCTCGGCCATTTCATTGAGACTGTCCTCTTCGCCTTTATGATCGCGATCACCGTACGTCGATTCCATAAAAAGATAGTCCGCATCTCTGATCGTTGCGGGATCCTCCATGAGCAACTGATGGCGACGGCCGATATCGCCGGAGAAAACCAGTTTTGTGGAGGACCCGTTTTCTTCGATGAATAATTCCAGTATAGCCGCGCCCAATATGTGGCCGGCATCCTGAAAGTTGGCTTTTATTCCGTTACCGGGAGTGAAAACTTCATTGTATCGTTTTGTTTTAATTAACGGGCAGACGGCTTCCGCGTCTTTTGTCGTATAAAGTGGTATAATCTTTTCAGACTTACCATAGCGTTGCATTCTTTTCATTTTCGAAGTCGCATCGGTTTCCTGAATATGGGCGCTGTCCAGAAGCAGTATCTTGATGAGGTCTCCCGTCGGTTCGGTTGCGTAAACTGTGCCGCGAAATCCGTTTTGCACCATGCGGGGAAGCAATCCCGAATGATCAATATGAGCATGAGTAATAAGGAAGAAATCAATGTTGGCCGGGTCATAAGCGGCTATATCCCAATTGCGTTTTTCCATGTCGTCGCTGCCCTGATGCATGCCACAATCAACGGCGAATCGGGCCTTGTCCGTTTCTATAATAAAGCAAGAGCCGGTAACTTCTCTTGCCGCTCCGGCAAATTTAATTTTCATTAGAAATCCTTTTTTGTTCCGAACTTAAAAACAGTATGATGATCAGAAGTTGCCATTGCGAGTCCGCCAGGGCGGACGCGGCAATCTCAATAATACATATCAGGAAAGGGATTGCTTCGGTCGTTGCACTCCCCCCGCAAAGACATGTTGTAAATTATTTATTCCTGTTAAACCGTTTGCCGCCTGTCTTTTCTGCCGATTAAAAACCGGCTTTACCCGCTTTCTTCAACTTCTTGGCTTCTTTTTTTTCTTTCGCGGATTTCACTGGTTTCTTCTTCGCGTCTTTTTTCACATCTTTCGATTTACCCATAATCTGTCCCTCCAATTTTATAAGTTAAGATTCAGCAAAAACATCATTTTTAGATATACGTTGTAAATGAATATAATAGAAGGAAGGTATTTCGTCAAACATAAAAATGTGCATAAAAATGTGCAGTTTTCTTTTTGTTGACAATGCTTCGCTGATTAACGTAAATTTACATCAATAAATGTGAGAAAATTATGTCAGACATTAATGAACCCCAGCCGGTGATAGACGCCTGCAATATAAAAAAATCTTTCGGCGCGTTTACCGCGGTAGATGACATTTCCTTTTCTGTTGATAAAGGGATGTGCTTTGGCATTCTGGGACCTAACGGCGCCGGTAAGACCTCCACCATCAGGATGATCTATGGTTTTTCACCGCTTACTTCCGGCGATATTTTTGTTTTCGGGCTGGACATAAAAAAACTACACAGAAAAATCAAAGCCCGTATCGGCGTATGCCAGCAGGATAACACTCTGGATCCTGATCTGACGGTGATGCAGAATTTTGAAGTTTTCGCCCGTTATTTCAACATTGATAGAAAAACAACGTTGGAAAGAGCCTCTTCTTTATTAAAATTTTTCGCTTTGGAACAACGCCGGGACGCGCGCGCCACGGAGCTCTCCGGAGGAATGGTGCGCCGGCTGGTCATTGCCCGCGCCTTAATCAATCAGCCTGAACTTCTGATTTTGGATGAACCGACAACCGGCCTTGATCCTCAATCGCGCCATCAGGTATGGGAAAAACTGGAAAGTCTGAAAAAACAAGGTATGACTATTTTGCTTACAACTCATTACATGGATGAGGCGGCGCGCCTTTGCGACAACCTGGTAATCATGGATCATGGCAAAATTTTGGCGCAGGGCTCGCCCCAATCACTGATCAGCGAGTACACGGGAGAAAATATTATTGAAGTCGCCGAGCCGGAAGATAATTTACGAACATTTTCCCGTGAAAAGAAAGTCAGGCAGGAGGATCTGGGGCATCGTCTGATTATTTACGCTGAAAACGGACCTGAGCTTTACCAGGAAATTTGCGGCCGCTTTACTCATAAAAGCTGTATATTGCGTTCCGCGACTCTCGAAGATGTTTTCTTGAAATTAACCGGAAGGGAGTTGCGCGAATGAATGTTAATATCTCCATCCGATTCATTCGAATCTGGCAGCGCAATCTTACAGTGTACAAAGAAAGCTGGAAAGTAAACTTTCTGCCGCCGCTTCTGGAGCCACTTTTCTACCTTCTGGCTTTTGGAATCGGCTTCAGCGGCATGATTGACTCTGTCAGTTATGCCTCAAAAGAAGTTTCTTACGTGCGTTTCATTGCGCCTTCGCTGGTGGCGATAAATATTATGAACAACGCTTTTTTCGAAAATACCTTCGGTTCCTTTGTGCGGATGTATTACCAGAAAACGTTTGACGCCATGATGGCCACTCCACTCAACGCCGAAGAAATTATCACCGGTGAAATAGTCTGGGGAGCGACAAAAGCGGCAATTGGAACAGTTATCATGCTGATTGTAATAAGTTTCTTCGGATTGGTCAGTTATCCGGCAGGACTTTTAATTGTGTTTGCCGCATTTCTGGGCGGTATTGCCTTTGGTTCGGTGGCCATGATATTCACCGGCATAGTAGCAAGAATAGAGCTGTTTAACCTGCCGATATTTTTATTCATTACACCCATGTTTCTTTTCAGCGGCACTTTTTTCCCGATAACCGGCCTGCCCCTCTGGGCGCAATATTTCGCGCTTTTATTACCGCTCACCCATCTGGTCAATCTTGTTAGGGCGTTGAGTTTCGGCTTGTTTAATTCAGAGGCATTGATCGGTTTTTGCTATCTGATTATTTTCTGTCTCATCATGTTTCCCCTTGCTATCTTCAAAATGCACCGCAGACTGATTAAATAATATTTGATACCGCGGCAAAATAAAAAAGGAAATATTGCTTGACTAATAACCGGCAATATGAACAAGTAAAAACACGAGCAAAATTAAGTGTGTTTATATTATGGAATGATAGATCTTTCTTAATAAATGAGACACAACCACCAAAGCTCCAAAGAGCATGGTGGTTTTTCGCTTTAAGCGGCAAAGAGCTTTTTTTTTTAAAAGCTCTGGAGGTAAGGCATACAAGCCCCTCACTTTTTCCTTCCTTCTCAACCAGGAGACGGATGGGGGTGATTTTGATGCTTTGTGGGGCCCCATCGGGGAAAGAAGGAACAATAAGTAATTAACAAGAAAGGGGATTAAAATGAACAAAAATTTGTATGTCGGCAACCTGTCTTATAAAATCACAGACGAAGATCTTAAATCAAACTTTTCCGAGGCAGGAGAAGTTGAATCCGCAACCATCATTAAAGACAAGTTTACAGGGCAATCCAAAGGATTCGGTTTTGTCGAAATGAAAACAGAAGAAGGCGCGACGGAAGCCATCAAGAAATTCAATGGTGGAATGCTTGACGGTAAGGCAATCACCGTTAACGAAGCAAGGCCCAAGAAAGAATTTGGCGCCGGCGGCGGTGGCCCCAGAGGCGGCGGTAATCGCGGCGGTGGCGGCGGATTTAACAGAGGTCCGAGAGGCGGTGGTGGTGGTGGAAACCGTGGCGGCGGCGGTGGCGGAAGATACTAAGATATTACACCGGTAATATAATCTATACGGTGTCATTCCCGCGCAGGCGGGAATCCAGTATTTTATAAATAAAGAGCAGAAGGCTTTTTACAAACCTTCTGCTCTTTTCTTTTTAAATCTAGAATCCAGCCGTCAAAAATAGCTTTTGTAAAGATCATTACGCGCCGATTTTTAACAGGTACTTATTGTGCAATTTCGTAAGCAGGATAAGCGCGACAATCGAACCTATCAGGCAACAAAACATATCGGTTTGCGTATCCCATATGTAACCTTGTGTTCCAAGAAAAGCTTCCGTGTCCGCAGGATTGGAAAGAGAAGCCAGCCATTCAATAATTTCATAGAGAGCTGAAAAAGCAAGGGGTACGGCTATAGATATGAACCCAAGCCACTTGCCGCGCCTAAGCGGTGATGTCCTTGCAAGAATTTCACGCGTATATATGGCCGGACCGAAACCTTGCATGAAGTGTCCGATTTTATCATAATTGTTGCGAGTCCAACCAAACCAGTCTTCCATCCAAAAACCCAGCGGTACCTTGGCGTAGGAATAATGACCGCCCAGCATCAGAATCATCGCGTGGATGGCGATGATTGAATATGTAATAGTGGTTAATGGAAATCTTTTATAGGTGAGCAACATAATCGGCAGGGCAATCATTACCGGAAAGGTTTCCAGAATCCAGGTAAGACGTGTATCGTGCGGTTCTATTCCCGACCAAATCCAGAAAGCCAGAGCTGTAATCAAGAGAAAAAGGTGATACGTTTTTGAAGACATGTAAAATTTCCTTTTCGTTATTTGCTTACTGTCACCCAGAGAAATATTTCGTTGCCAATATCGCGGTAATCGGCGGCCTCTATTTTAAAACCGATATCGATTAAATCCGAGTACAACTTGTCGGCGCTTTTATGACTGTAATAAAGCTTTTGTCCCATGAATTCCTTGTAACCGTCAAATTCGATTTGACCGGTATATTCTTTTGTCGCGTAAGTGAATAGCGCTTTCCCTTGCGGGCCAAGCCATTGATATAATTTTTCAAACAAGGCGTAATGATCAACGCTGGGAATATGAAACATACTGTAAATCGCCGTAATAGCATCGAATTGATTAGGCGGAAATTCAACTGCCAGCACATCGGCTTTGATAGTTTTCATCTCCGGAACATATTTCGAGGCAAGCGCAAGCATTTTTCCGGAGAAATCTACGCCTGTAACTTTCCAGCCGCGATCAATAAATAATCGGGGAAACGGCTCGCCGGCGCCGCATCCCAGATCAAGCAAGTTACCCTTTTGGGGTTCCAGCCGCTCATAAAAAGAATTGAAGACTTCCGTCATGTCAAAAAGTCCACGGTTCTTCTCATACGTTTGGGCAAAACCATCGTAGATTTTTTGCAGAGAAATATTCATGGTGTCGCGTTTCTGATATCGGCATTTAAACATGTTAATAGTTGTACCCATTGTGCGTGTCCCCCGCTGGCGGGGGATCCAAGGGGGTGGATATTTTTGAGGCAGTTATAACACCCATAAACTAAATCGACACCCTTCTCCACCTCCGTCCCGATTCCTCATCGGGACACCTCCGCCAGCGGAGGATAGAGAAGGAAACGTTGCATATATTTAATTGCCGAAGTAATACGAAAACATTTATTTATCTTTTGAAGGATAATATTTTTGGGGAAGAATAGCAAATTATTCAAAGATTATTTTAAGTTGGTTCCTAAAGATAATTGGTATCAAATCAGCTTGCAGCAGCGGCGTGGTTCTGATACCAGTGCGCCACTTCAACAAGGAATTAACTATCGCGAAACACTGCTGGCCGCGCTGCAAAATTTTACCGGCACGGTGGTGCTCGTCAGCCATGACACGCCACTTCCTGCGCTGTCTCATCAACCGCGTCTTCGAAATTGATCATGGCGAGATGCGTATTTATAACGGCAATTACGAATACTATCTGGAGAAGTCCGGCAGGGAACATCGCGCGGCTTGATTGAGCAATGGTATAAATTGTTTCCGGATTATCGCGAAGTTAAGCAACAAATTTATTGCGCAGTTCTTCTTCGATTTTTTCTACCAGAAATACTTTAAGCAGTGACTGATAAGGAACGTCACGTTTATTGGCGAGCATTTTCAATTCTTCCAGAACAATTTCCGGCAGTCGAATGGAGATGGTTTTCGATGAGGGCTTGAGATTGGAAAGCGTAACTTTTTTGGCCTTTTTCCAATCAACATAATCCGTGGAATCATGCTTGCCCCAGAATTCTCTTTCCTGCGCTTCGTTCTCAAATTTTAATTTATTGGATTTCATGTTGTTTATAAACCTTTCTTTCCTTAGCGCTCATATCTCTTGCCGAAATAACGCGGATCATATTTTTTCTGATCGTAAACACCGCAAAGAGTAAACGGTTGCCATCTGTCCTGCCCAAAGCATAAAATCGATCTTCTCGCGCTGAGTGAATATCATCATCAGCTACCACCAGCGGCTGATTAAAAAACATCTGCTCGCACTCAGCCGGAGAGACTCCATGCTTAATCCAATTCTTATCAATGTTGCCGTCATTCCATTCAAAACCAGTCGCTTTAAGCAGCTTATTCATATCCATGCCTGAAGTATATGACCATCATATACAATTGTCAAGTTGGAATCTGCTGACGAGTTTAGCAGTTTTTTATTTCTGGACGTATTTATTATGACGATGAGCCAGGCAAAGATTTGACCTGTCAACCTCGAAATTGATCATGGTGAGATGCGTATTTACAATGGCAGTTACGAATATTATCTGGAGAAATCCGGCCGGGAACATCGTGCGGCCTGATATGGCAATGGCTTACTTATACCAATTCGGATGTAAGTTACCACCTTACAGGCGGTAATTACCGGTAAGGTAAATTTTTGATTTATTATGCGCTCCCCTGCGGGATGCGCATCCGGTCATTCGCCTACCTTTGTTGGCTTCGTCGTCGGCGTTCTCAACGTATTTTCATATACGCCTCCGGTGCCTTTTCCTCGCCGTCGCGGTATGCTTTTGACTGCGAATTGGTATTAAATCTAAGCTTTGTAAAATGATAGTTAATTTCGGAATTCCCCAAAAGAAAACCAGTAAAGTGTTCCCGAATTACCCCAGCAATACAATAAGTTAATAAATATAGATTATTTTTTGTGTCATACCTATTTAACCATATGCAATAAAATACTTGACAAAAAATATATCATGTGTTACCATATGACATAAATTGGAAAAGGAAAGGAGATGCATAAAATGAAAAATATATCAGTGATTATTGGCAAAAATGCAAAATACTCAATCGATTTGAAGGATGAGTATCAATCTGAAGAATTTATTAACTTTTTTGAAGAACAGATGCAGATAATTAAGAAGATTATGCCGAGATCATCCACCGTTAATGTACCATTAATAGCAGATAATACAACTTTCAAAAGAAACGTTTTGTTCGACCAGTTGGATATAATGGTAAAGGGTTTGGGTCGTGACATTGAGACTAAAGAAAATGACACGATGAGAACCTACACTTCAATAGTAAAATCAAAAAATAAAAGAAGAGGACTTGTGTGGTTAAAACCTATTGGAAGCTCCCTCTTAATACATCTTCGAACAATGGATTATGGTGTAATTGATAAAAAGAAGGAAATTGTCTATTCGAAACCTGGAAAAACCACATTTGGGAATTATCCCACGTTGACGATAAATGACAAAGCTGAGCTTGAGAATTCATTAAGAATAATTAAACATGCATATGAATCAGCATAGCATATATACAGGTCTATTGCCTATGACGATGCAAAATTTTTATGGCCAAACGGGAAATGTTTCACGCCAGCGATTAATTACGACAAGGGGGGTAGTCAATTAGCTCCTCCAGATTATGTGTAGCACCTTGGAATTACACGACAAATCTTTCATAAATGGCAAATAGGCTATCTGCCAAAAATACCCATAGATTATAGGGTGTTGGCGTTCCGTAGGAGGAGCTAATTGACTACCCCCCTACGACAAATTTATCGCTGTCTGGATGCTTTTATTGGACGAATTAATGTATTCGGTAATTTTTTCGGCGATGGTTTTGATGACATATTCGAGTTCCGCCTCGTTCTTGTCCGGTAGAGTCATGCGGAAACCACGCCGCTACACAACGCTGATATTTGCATTATGCGGCGGCAATTTTGTCCACCATCACTTTATCAAAAGATTGAACTATCAGTTCATGAACATCGACCTTTTCAGAGGCTGAAAGTATTTCAATGCCAATAACATTACCTTTATCATCATAATCCATGATGATATCCGAAGTCACTTCATCTGTGTTGTGAATACGGTCTTCTTTCAGACGAATATATATAGCATCGGCATCCTGACTATAATGCATTCTCATATCATTTTACCTCCTTCACGTATTTACTGATTTTATCTGTGATGTAAGCAGTGATTAACAAATCACCTTCGGTAACAATCCGTAATAATTTGCCCGATGACAACTTCTGATAAATTATTCTGTTTCCTGTGCCGGATGTCTTACTATCGGGATTTTTTAAGGCATCTTCAATCAGATCTTTGGATATATCTCTTTCTTTTAATTGCAGCAGAATATGCTGAGTCCATCGCCAGTTCATGTGCTGTAATTATCCTTATTTAAAGGGAAAAGTCAAGAACGGAAGTCCTCAAAGAAAAACAAGAACATCCTGAACATGAGTACGCCCCTGAAATCCTTTTTTCTAAATGGTGAAATGCTTATTTAAATAAGCAGCCGCGAAGCTGTCAGATTTCCGGGGACATCCTTACGAGTTCTTATTTCAACACCACAGCTAAATAAAGCCTTCACGCCTTATCGATTCAGGCGTTGCTTTAAGACAAATTTATCGCCGTCTGGATGCTTTTGTTGGACGAATTAATGTATTCGGTAATTTTTTCGGCGATGGTTTTGACGACATATTCGAATTCCGCCTCGTCTTTGTCCAATAGTGTCATGCGGAACCCGAGCAGTGATGTAAAGAAAGATGTCAGCGGAACCACGCAGATGCCTGTTGCCGCCAGAAGATAATAAACAAATCTCTTGTCGTGTTCGATAGGTTCCTTGACCAGGTTCTCTACAAATTCCCTTATTTCCTTGTTTTTAATATGCAGCGTTTGGTTGCTGTTGAGGCCGGATTCATTGAAAATGATTGTCATATAAAACGCGCCGTCGGTTTTGTTAACCATCAGGCAGGGAACGTCCTTTAGAATATTGTAAGCGATATTTGAAAGTTTTTCGTAATGCTTTTTGCGCGTATCAAGGTAATTCTGACATTCCGGATGCGTCATTATTCTGGGGATCGCCAGTTGCGGAAGGGTTGTTGAACAAACTTCAGACATTTTCTGGTGCAGTATGGTGTTAATGAAGCGGTCAAAGATAGGGTCCTTACCGGCATTGTATATTTCCATCCAGCCGCAACGGGCCCCGGGCCAGGGCAGTTCCTTGGAAATTCCTTTCATGCTGATGGCCGGGACATCGCCCACAATGTCGGAAAGCGGCACGGTTTTTTTGCCATTGTAAACAATATTGATGTAGGTCTCGTCAAAGACAACGAAAAGATCGTTCTCTTTCGCAATACGCACGATTTGCTTCAGCGTTTCTTCCGGATAAACAAAACCTGTGGGATTATCGGGATTAATAACCAGAATCCCCACAATGGCCCTGTGACTTCTAACTTTTTGCTCCAGCTCCCGCATATCCGGAGACCAGCCGTTATAGGGATTTAAACGGTAGGTATTGGGCGGGAAAGAAGCATGCAAAACCTCCGCCATGAAATGCGTGGAATAGGTCGGTTCCGGCATAATCATTCGGGCATCAACCTGAATGGAACTGTAAGCGCGTGCAATGGCATCTCCCAAACCGTTGAAGAAGATTATGTCTTCGGGAGTGATTTGTATCTTTCCGCGATCGTTGAGGCGATCAGCGAGAAATTGTCTTGTTATGTCCATACCCTTAGTCGGCGAATATGCAAAGGAGGCGTCGTCTTTGATTATTTCGGTAAGAACTTCCTTCATCCAGTCGGGAATTTTTTCTCCCTTTTGCACCGGGTCGCCGATATTCTCCCAGATTACATTAACGCCCAATTCCTTGAGCTTATTGGCAATAAGAACAATATTACGGATTTCATAAGTCAGCCCGCTACCGCCGCGGGAAATTTCAAAACGCATAAGTATTTTAACCCCTTAGATGTTAAGTTTTATTTCATAGTACATATTTGTTTAAATTTCCATATTTTTTTAATTATTTAGAAAATTTTCCGAAGACAAATTATATTTTTTGTGTTATCGGAGTGCCGCGTTATGCAACGTTGCGCTTTCACGCTTAATCATAAACAGACAAGAGGAATAAAATGGAAGAAACAAAAAGCTTTTCGGAATTACTTAACGAAACAAATCTTATGCCCCAGCGTTTTTCAGTGGGGGAAAAGATCAATACCACCATCGTAAAAATTACAGTCGAATGGATATTTCTTGATTTGGGAGCGAAAAGCGAAGGTTACCTTGATAAAAAAGAGCTTATGGATGAAGAGGGCAACCTCACTGTTAAAGAAGGCGATTCCATCACGGCTTATTTTGTTTCTTCACGTCACGGTGAAAAACTTTTTACCACCAAATTGCTGACCAGCAAAAGCGTTGACGATTTCCTGTTTAAAGCCTACGAAACTCAAATTCCCATGGAAGCAACTGTGGAGAAGGAAGTTAAAGGCGGCTTCTCTGTTAAAATAAACGCGAATGTCAGCGGTTTTTGTCCCTACTCGCAGATGGATACGAAAAAAATCGACGATGTTGCCGCTTATATCGGCAAGAAATTTGAATTTATCGTTGCCGAATATTCGGAAAACGGACGAAATATAATCCTGTCGCGCCGTCCTCTTCTCGAAAAAATAGAACAAGAGAAAAAAGGTGCGCTCAAGGAGTCTCTGAAAAAAGGAATGATTGTAAGCGGCGTGGTCGCCAGCGTGCAAAAATTCGGCGCGTTTATTGATCTTGGCGGGATTCAGGCTCTGCTGCCTGTTTCGGAAATGGGTTGGGGCAGGGTTGAAGATCCGAAACTAATCTATGCTTCCGGTGACAAAGTCGAAGTTGCCATCATTAATCTGGACTGGGAAAATAATCGTATCACCTTATCCGTTAAAGAAAACCTTCCCAATCCCTGGGATGAATTTATAAGAAAATATCCCGAAGGCAGCCAGTTGAAAGGCAAGGTTTCAAATCTGACCAATTTCGGAGCTTTTATTACGATAGAAGCCGGGGTGGAAGGGCTTCTGCATATTTCCAAAATCGCGCGCGGCAAAAAAATCAAACACGCCGGTGATGTTCTTAAAGCCGGTGAAGAAATAGAAGTTAAGATTGAAAAGATCGACCGGGAAAATAAAAAAATTTCATTGGATCTGGCCGGAAGCGATAAGGATACTTCTGCCACGGGCGATGAAGATGACTTCCGTAATTATATCGCCAAATCGCCGAAAGCCATGGGCACCCTGGGCGATATGTTCAAAAAATCAGGGAAGAAACATTAACCTGCGTCAGCAGAATTTCATGCGATAGAAAATATCAAAGCCGGTTCTTTATCACTGATAAAAACCTGTTAAATTTCTATACTCTGCCCGGGATCCAGAACATGTATCTGTGATGTCTTAATCGAAAGCAGTTCTTCCGCATCCTTTTTAGTACCGGCAACCGCGCCATAATGTATTGGAATCACGTGCCCCGGTTTTATGTCATTAACAGCTTGTATTGCAGAGGCTGCGTCCATTGTAAATGTGCCGCCTACAGGCAGACAAGCGACATCAACCTTCAGCTCTTTCATCTCGGGTATTCTGTCTGTGTCACCTGCGTGATAGATACGCTTGCCTCCTATTGTCAAAATATAACCAACCCATCTGTTTTCTTTGGGATGAAACTGTTTATCAACATTATAGGCAGGAACAGCCTCTATCACCATATCTTTTACTGTAACTGATTTTCCGGGGCTAATCTTATTTTTTGCCAGAGGTACATCCTCCGGACCAACAATAATTGTATCGGCAGAAGAAAGATTCTTGATTGCATCATCCGAATAATGATCAAAATGACTGTGGGTTATCAGAATAATATCAGCCTTTGGACCCTGAACATTCCAAGGATCGATGTATATTATTGTTGGTCCGTGTTCTACCTTTATGCTCGCATGTCCAAGCCATGTAATTTTTATGATCATAGCAGTATTCTCCTTTTGCATTAATTTTATAAATTATTACGTGTTTCAATCGAGGAACGTCAAGAATTATTCTTCTCCCAGCACAATCAAAGCGTCGGCGACAACCGGATCGGCTCCGCTCACGATAATCGGATTAAGATCGATTTCAGATATTTCCGGATGCAGCAGAGCAACATTACCCAACGCTTGAATTATTTGAGAAAGCTTGTCTAATCTGACTTTCGGCATGCCCCTAAACTCATCCAGCAGTTTCTTAGCGCGGATATCAGCGAACATCTCCTGAGTGTCGGCATCGCCCAGAGGCGCCAGGCGCAGAGTTGTATCTTTGTAGATTTCAGTAAAAACTCCGCCGAGGCCGAAAATGACGCATGGACCGAATCCGGCAAAGCGCGTCATGCCGGCCATAAATTCCCTGTTACCTTTCAGCATTTCCTGAATCAGCACCGGCTCCTTTCTGCCCGCATTCTTTTGAATATTCTGAAATTCCGTTTTCAGTCCGGCTTCGTTTTCCACATTCAAAGCAATAAGACCTTTACCGCTCTTGTGCATGATTTCCCAACTGCAGGCTTTCATCGCTACCGGGTAGCCGATTTTCGTTGCAGCGGCAAGAGCATCTTCCACTGTTGCGGCCAATGCTTCTTTTGTTACCGGTACGCCATAGGAGGAAAGTAATTTTTTAGCCGCATATTCATCCAGAGCTTTTTGACCATTTGCTTTTGCCTGTTTAATTAAATCGCAAGCAAGTCCGCTAACCGCCGGGAGATCGATTTTACAAACCGGTTGGCGTTCTTTTATCTGTTTATAGCGATAAAGAGAGCCTAATGCCCGTGCTGTATCTTCCGGACAATAAAAAATCGGCGTATTTGTATCCCGATAACCTGTCATATAATTATCTTCCCAATCAAAGAAAGTAGATATCAACAACGGCATTTTATACTTATGAGGCAGTTCAAATGCTCCGGGGACAACGGGTTGACCAAATTTTAAAAACTCTTCCAGTGAAATGTTTCCGGCCAGTTCCTTAAGGCTAGGATAAATTTCGCGCATGTAACCGCTCATCATTACACCATGAAGGACAAGTGCATCCACTTCGCCGCTTTTTATAATAATCTCCGGCAGGGTTACGGTAAGGTTTTTCATACTCAAATCGAAAGTCATATCGACGGGATTGGCGGAGGACGCATGCGGTTCAATATGTTTTCTAATTTCTTTTTGTAAACCATCTGAAAAACGGGGAACTTCCAGACCGACCGAATCGCAGGTATAAGAAATGGCTGTTGAAGGGCCGCCGGAGTTGGTTATTACACCGACGCGTTTGCCACGCATCTGCGGCTGTGTTGCCAGTGTCCAGCCATGCGAATAAAGATCTTCAACAGAATATACACGAATTATGCCGGCTTGTTTAAAAAGTCCATCATATAGAAAATCAGGGCCGGTCATTGCTCCTGTATGACTTAGACTCGCGCGTGCACCGGAAGAAGAGCCACCTACATATTGGGCTAATACAGGTTTGTGAGGTGTAATCCTGCGGGCAACCTCCAAAAATCTTTCTCCTTCGCGGATTCCTTCTATATAAAGGATGATGGCTTTAGTTTGCTCATCTTCTCCCAAATATTCCAGAGCATCAATGATATTAATACTGGCTTCATTACCAAGACTGATTGCTTTGCTAAACCGAATTCCTCTTTTTTTCAGGTATGGCAGTACCTGGCTCACGTAAGTACCGCTTTGGGAAGCAAAGCCCAGCGGACCAGGCTCCTTGATCATAGGCAAGACAGTTGTATTTAACGCAATTTGAGAGTTGATTATTCCCATACAGTTAGGACCGACAAAACGCATCCCGTAGCGCCCGGCTATTTCGCTGATCTTTTTTTCCATTTCCCGTCCTGTCGCACCTGTTTCCTTGAAACCGGCAGTTATAATGATTACTCTCTTCGTACCGATTTTGCCGAAACTCTCCAAAACAGGAATGATGGATTTTGCGGGAACTATCAGCATTGCCAAGTCAGGAATTTCTGGCAAATCCTGGACAGAGGCGTAAGCTTTAAGCCCTAAGACTGTTTCTTCTTTGGGATGCACCGGAAAAATTTTCCCCTCATAGCCTTGCTTCAAAATATTAAGCGCCATTACCGTGCCCATTTTTGACGGACTATTGTTTGCTCCAACAACTGCAATAGATTTTGGATTCATAAGTAAATGAAGTGGATTTTCAATCATTGACGGGTTCCTTTATTAATATTTAAATCGGGTATGTATTACATACCTACATTTTTAGCATTAATCAACAAATTTTTTAGAAGGATGCAAAAGTATCACACACGCATCCTTTAATTTTGCAACTACGTATTGCGGATAATATCGCCACGTGCACGATACTGGAACAAAATTCTTTCTCTTGTCAATAATTTCTACAAAACGCTCCAGTATTGCATCATTAGTGAGATACAAGGGAACTCTATCATCATGAAAACATGGCGCTGAGATCATACGGCTGTACAATATCGTACCAGATTGTTTAAAATGCACAGGAAGATAGATAAAAGTTTTACGGCATCTCGCCTCCATGTGTCCTGTACCTGTTTGAATGGAAATATATTATGCGACAGTTCAGTGTCTCCGTTATTATACCAACTTTTAACCGGCCGCATTGCTTGCTCAAATTGAGCTATTGATGAGCAATCCTCTTTATGGTGTCAGAATACTGGTTCTGCTGATCAGGAAAAGACTTTATAGATATGGAATCACGCTGAGAGACAAATTCTTAAAAAGAAAGCCGCTGGATTTCAGATGGCTCCAAAGTTAACAAAACCAAGACTTTTATTTATTTCTCCGGTGTTTCCTTTACTTAGAGAAAAAAGCCGGCAACCATGGATTCTGCGTGTTGTCGGAACTTTTCCGGAAAATAAAAGGATAAAGCATTTAGAAAGTTTTCCCGAAATAAAATTTGCAGGCCGGGTGAAGGACCTATCCCCTGAGTACGACGCGGCGGACATTGTTGTCGCTCCTATCCGTGGTGGAGGCAGCACCAGGATTAAAATACTGGAAGCTTTTGCCCATGGAGTCCCTGTTGTTTCGACATCCAAGGGATGCGAGGGACTGGATGTTGAAAACGGAATACATTTCTTTATTTTCATACAATGATCCCGCGATTGGTCAATACCGGTATGCCCACCTGTCGGATATTGCCCGTCTGGAAATTTTGTAAGTACGGTGGAATATACGCCGATATAGATACTTTGTTTATTAATAAGCTTCCGGATAGTTTTTTTGAACGTGAATTTGCCATGGGTACGGAAAAGGTTGACTGGACAGTAACAGCGGGAGGATCTCTACCGGTTGAGTCGGGAGCATCCGGATTTGATTCATGTGGAACCCCAACGCTCATTCTTCTTTTATGACTGGACAGGAGAAGGAATCAGGGGAATTTTTGAAAAATCCCGGCCGAATCTTGATGAAGTGTATAGCATCCATCTTTGGAGTCATAGGTGGTGGGACCGCAACAGAATTGATACCTCTTATTTCCATGCCGGAAGATTGTCACCTGAATATTTAAGATTTTCCAAATCAGCTTACGCCGAACTGGCCCGGCCTTTTTTGCCTGAAAGTATGCCGTATAGCCGTTTGCGATTTAAATTACAGAAAATAAAAACTGTTTGGGAAAATGGAGATTTCGCCAGCAGAAAATATCTAGGAAAAATATACAGAGGTGATTATTTTATTTCCCTCGGACGCGGCGAAGGATGGGGAATGGGCTCGTACGAAGCGGCCAGGTGTGGTAAACCAATAATCATAACAGGCTTAGGAGGTGTTCTTGATTACCTGCCGGAGAATCTTTCTTATCGCGTGAGCTATGGATTGATACCTGTTTGTTGTGAGAAAGGCGGTCAATCATATACCCCTGACCAGTTATGGGCAGAACCTGATCTGGCACACGCCCGGCAATTGATGCGTCAGGTGTTCGAAGATCAACAGGGCGCCGCGGAAAAAGGTATGCAATTAAGGGATTATGTTACCCATAATTTCAACTCTGCGCTTATTGCACAAAGGTGTCTCGATTCATTGGAGCATTAATAAACACTACTCTCGTCAGACAGATATCCTGAACACGCATAAAACTTCACGACCATATTTGCTTGACATGTAACTCCATTGCCGTTTATAATTTCTTTGTCAGAGCTTACAAAAGTTTTAATTTAAACGTATTTTAAGGGGAGGAACAAACGATGAGTAAAAAAGGAATGTCCTTATTTCTTTGTTGTATTTTAATTATGGTTGGTTGCGCTCAGACCGGAACAATGACAAAAAGTGAGCAAGGCGGTCTTTTCGGAGCGGGAGGCGGAGCCGTAGTCGGAGCGATATTGGGGCAGGCCATCGGACATAATACCCAGAGCACTCTTATCGGCGCGGCCATTGGCGCTGCTGTAGGCGGTGGCGGTGGTTACGGCGTTGGCGCGATGATGGACAAGCAGGAAAAAGACATGCGTGAGGTTCTGGCAAAATCGGAAGCTACATCTGTAACCAGAGAAGGCAATCTTCTGTCGGTCACATTTAAAGGCGATGTTACCTTCGATACGAACTCAGCAGAATTGCGTCCTGGACTCTATAACGAGATAAACCGGGTTGCCGGCGTTTTAAACCAATACCCCGATACCTTAATCAGAGTGGAAGGACATACCGACAGTAAAGGTTCCGATGAATATAACATGGATCTTTCGAAGAGGCGTGCCAATAATGTAAAAACTTTACTGGTTATGCGCGGTGTAGCTGAAAATCGCATTGAAGTCGCCGGATACGGCAAAACCATGCCTGTTGCAACCAATGATACCGAAGCCGGACGACAGAAAAACAGAAGAGTAGAAATCAGGATTGCGCCAAAAGTACAAACTCAAACACCGTAAAGTACAATTAAATTCATAGGAGGAAACATGCTTGAACTTTTCAAAGGAGAAATCCCCGAAACAGATAAGCTGGTTGTATAATTCAAAAAAAGATCGACAGTCCCAAGAACACTCTGGAAGATATTAAAGACGTGATTTTCGATCATATTGCCGAGCATGAGGTACTTGACAAGAAAGATGCTTACGATAAAGCGGAAACAATTGCTTTCCGTGCCGTCAATAGCCTGATAGACGATCGGGAAGTGAACACAACTAATTACAAAAGAATTAAGGAATACATTTCCTCCTATCATTCTTTCAGTGCTTTCAATCGTCTGATTGTTGATTTCCAGATGTTTCCGGTCAAATATAATCAGGTATTTATGAAACGATGAAGACGCAAAAGCCTCTGTAGTGAAGACCTACTTCCTTTTCATAATGTGAAGGATAGTGTAATCTTCGCCCATTATGTTTCTACGATGCACGAATCGCCAAAAAGATGGCAAGGCACATCGTTATGGGAGCGTGGTGGAAAACCGCCGTGTATCCAACGGCAAGGTTGTTCAGCGTCAGGTTCTGTATCTGGGTGAGATTAATGACTTTCAGCGGGAATCGTGGCGCAAGACAGTAGAAGTGTTCGAGGATGGACGTTCATCGTCCAGGACGATGGCGCTGTTTCCCGATGATCGGCTGGTCGAGATCAATGACGAGGATGTGGTGCAGATACGGTTTACGGAGGTGGAACTGCGCCGTCCACGACAATGGGGTGCCTGCTGGTTGGCCTGTTGGCTATACAAGCAATTGGGACTTGATACGTTCTGGTCAGAAAGATTGCCGCCAAGCCGCAAAGGAACACACTGGGATTTAATGGTCCAGGCCCTTTGTTGTTATCGCCTGATCGATCCGGGGAGTGAATGGCATTTCCATCGTCACTGGTACGATAGCTGTGCGTTGCCCGATCTTTTAGGAGCGGGTTTTGAGCTGGTGGAAATCCATAAACTTTACAAATGCCTGGATCACCTGCTTGAACATAAGCGGGCGTTGTTTGATCATTTAACCCAACGCTGGAAGGACATATTCAATGCCACATTTGATGTCCTTTTGTATGATCTGACCAGCACCAATCTGTTTATTATCTGGTGGGAACTCCCAAAGGACGTCTGAATCGCTACGAGAAAGACCTGACTCAACGGTCATGGCAAAAAGTTCGTGATGGCGTGGCTGTCAAACGGCTGCCTCAAGAAGATGAGGTTTACATCCTGGCGCAAAGTCAGGACCGAATCCTCAAAGAACGATCCATGCGACGGCGTCAGTTGAAACGATTATGGGCACGGTTACATCAACTCAAGGGCATGGCCTTAATCCGGGATGAGTTATTGCTTAAACTGGGGGCAGCCAAACAGCAATCCCCTTCAGCCTGGCGGCTTGTACAAATCGATATTCCCCAAAAGGACGAGGCGTTGCAATTCTCTCTGCTGATAATCGAACCGTTGTGATGTCTCGATATACCAAACCGGATTCGGATCTGCTGCTATTGCTCAAACAGCTAAAGTTGTCTTTCCCTGATCAGCCGAAGCCCAAAATGGTCGTCCATTGGCCAAGACCAAAGAAATGACGTTGTAGTGAAGACTTTTTTAATCTTCGTATTGATTTTAAATGACTTTTTTCTTGTTTTTACCGCCAATCCGCTAAGTCGGGCTCCTAGTTTTTATTCTTCCTCGGCCTTCCGCCTTTTCCTGGAACTAAAATCCTCTCTAGCTTACTCTCCAGCCGCTTAATAAAATGAATATTCCCCAACGGCCTGCCCGTCTGCTCATGCCGATGGATTAATAATTCATCTTCTTTTGTGTACCCGCTGGATAGAAATTCGTCCCAGTCGTCGATTAGTTTTAATAACGGCTTTACCCTGACAAGTTCATCATCTTTTGCCGTCAAATGAGCTTTGGCACTGCTCCATTGATATTGTCCCGGTCTTTTAACCAGCCTGGCTTTAACCGGATTAAGTTCCATGTAGCGCGCCGCCGCTAAAAGATATTGTTCATCCATGACATATGAGGAAAAACGCCCCTGCCACAGGTGACCTTTCCATTTTTCCCGAAAGTTGATCCGGCGTGTATATCGTCTGTGCGTCTCTCCTATCGCCTGACGAAGTCCTTCTTCTGTTTCGGGTACGGCAATAAGCTGAACATGATTAGGCATTAAACAATAAGCCCATATTCCCACGCCGCACTTATTACACCATTCAGACATGGTTTCTATGTAATACCGGTAATCTTCTTCACAAAAGAAGGTGTCCTGCCGACGATTGCCTCGCGGGGTGACATGATGAGGATATTTTGCTGCGACTACTCTTGCTATACGGCCCATGTTTATTGTCTACGACTATAATCACTGCTTGTCAAGAAAAACTAGTATGGTGTCCCCAGATTTTTGGCCAGATTTTTCCAGATTTCCTTTTAAGGCTCTATTTATCGCCTCTATACTCCTTTTTTCTCAAACCATTTAAATAGACCGACGAACGCCGCTCCCAGTACAATAATAACGAACCAGTGATTGATTCCCAATGCGGCGGGGAGAGTAACCTTTCCGAAATTCCCCCATGTCAGTACAGTTTCTTTTATAATCGGATAGACTTCGGCATAAATTCCAGCTCCAAGAATCATGCCCAACAGACCGAAGGCGGCGTCGTAGCGACCTTCGCCGAGGGCACCCATTGCCGTTGCAGGACAGTATCCAACAATGCCCCACCCGATGCCAAAAATCAGGCCGCCAATCACATTCCCGCCAAGAATCAAAGGCTTGATGGAAAGCTTGATTAACCCCAAATCCAACAGAAGATAAATTCCCACCATGGCAACGAGGATCGTGGTCAGCATAAATTTAACAATGGTCATGTCCTTTAAGCGTAGCGCTCCTAACTGACGGTCGTACCTGACGACCTGGGCCTTCTGCATACAGAAACCGAACAAGATTCCCGTGATGGCACCTATGAACAGTTCATTCATGACCATTACCTCCATACAAAAGTCTGGCTATTATGACGCCCCCGACGAAAAAACACACCAGAGAGACATAACCGCTGAGAGCTACCTGAGCAAGACCGCTCAGCCCATGTCCGCTCGGTCACCCATCGGCTAGACGGGCTCCGAACATCGCCACAGTGCCACCCAGAAAAGCGGCTATCCATCGTCTGGTCCGTGAAGACCCGAAGCGATCTTCCCACATTCGGGGCACGGCCACGGCTTTCTTTTCCCCGGAGAACCATGCAGAAGCCAGTGAACCGAAAAGCACGCCAACAACAAACATAAACTGCCAATCAACTTTCACCTTTTCCTTAATGAAGTACTCCATGCCGGCAACTTTTTCCGGGACAACAGTCTGCTCAATCAAACCGGCGGCACGGACAAACGTTGTCGAGGCGCCGAAATATTTTCCTGAAATAAAAACCGAAAGAATGAGCAAAAGACCCGCCAGAGCGCCGGCGGCATAAGGAGACCACGTTTTTTCACGCAAGACATTCATAAATCTTCACCTCCTGGATTACTGATTTAAAACGGATTACGTAAAAGCACTTTTTTGCATTTATAGGTTATATTATATTTAATGTCAACAAATAACCATTTTGGGGTGTGCTATCTTTGATTATCCTGAAGAGATTGTATTTAAAGTCCAAAAACCGTAAAACATTTTTTATACTTAATTCTTAAAACCTTTTTATTTACTTTATCGTTTTTTTCTTGAAATGTAATCAATAAGTTGTATTATGATCCGCAATAAACTGCGGAGCCTTTCCTGCTCATGGCGAATTTCATCACCAACAATAAAAAAAGTGATCTTAAGAAACGGCTGATTGAATTAATCTCCAAAAGCGAGGAGTTAAAATTTCTCGTCGGCTTTTTTTATTTCTCCGGTATTCGGGAACTCTATTTTGCTCTTCAAAAGAATCCTGAAGTCTCGGTAAAAATTCTGGTCGGCTTGAATGTTGATCGTTTCAATCATGGCCTCATTGAATATGCCCAAACCGATCAATCATCGGATGAAGAGAAAACTTACAAATTTTTTGAATCCATTAAAAAATCTCTCAACACCGAATATTTCGATACCGAAGAGTTTTATCAGCAGGTCCGCTATTTTGTTGACTTGATTAAAAGCGACAAGCTGATTATCCGCAAAACATACGAACCCAATCACGCCAAATTATACATTTTCAAATTGGAACAGGATCAAGTCGGGAAAAATACCTTGTTCATCACCGGTTCCAGTAATCTGACGCAGGCGGGGCTTTCCACGCAAAATGAATTTAATGTGGAAATCAGCGATTACGGTTTTGAAGATGCCGAGGAGTATTTCGATAATCTCTGGCGTCAGGCAACCAGCATCACCGAACATGAAGAAACAAAAAAGAGGCTGATTGAAGTCATAGAAAGAGAAACGCTCATCAAAGAAGTTTCGCCTTTTGAAGCGTTTTGCCTGATACTGAAAACATATCTTGATGCCTTTGATCAGAAAAAAGTGGGCGATTCAATAATCTCACTCATGGAAAAAAACGGCTACAAACCTTATCAGTATCAACTGGATGCTGTTAAACAGGCAATGAAAATTATTGACGATTATAACGGTGTCATCATTGCCGACGTTGTGGGACTGGGCAAAACAATCATCGCCTGCGCCGTGGCCAAGCAACTGGGCAGACGCGGCATCGTTATTTGCCCGCCCGGTCTGGTCGGCGATAGAAATCTGAATTCCGGCTGGAAAAAATACGTTGAGCAATTTAAACTCAACGATTGGGAAGTCCGCTCACTGGGCGATCTGGAAAACACGCTGGATTTTGTTAAAAAGATCGAAGACATTGAAGTCGTCATTATTGACGAGGCGCATCGTTTCCGCAATCAGGATACCCAGGATTACGACCTGCTGAAAAATATCTGCCGCGAAAAAACAGTCATTCTTCTCACCGCCACGCCTTTTAACAACAGACCGGCGGATATTCTGTCTTTGCTTAGCTTGTTTATCATTCCCAAACAGTCAACCATAACGCTGGACAGCAATCTGGTTGATCAGTTCAGGGGATTTAAAGGTATTTTCGACCGTTTAGGTTACATCAAGAAATATCATAATTCCACTGACGAGACAAAGCGCCAAAGAGCGCAAAACAATTACAAAGGATTATTCGGTGAAGAAAAATTTGACATGAAGAATGTCACCAGGCGATCTCACTATCTGGCAAAACAGATTCGCAATGTCATCGAACCGGTGACGATCCGGCGCAACCGGTTGGATCTCACCGGCAATCCTTACTATAAAGACGAAGTCACACAGATTTCCAAATGCGCCGATCCCAAGGAATGGTTTTACGAATTGTCCAAAGAGCAGTCGGAATTTTACAGCCGGGTCATTGAACATTATTTCGGCGACATAGATAACGGTGGCCGCTTTAAAGGCGCGATTTACAGGCCGTTTGAATACAAGGAAGGGAAAACAGAAAAACTCGATGAGAAAGGCAATCGGCAATATATCCAACAGCGCAACTTGTTTGATTTCATGCGCCGTATTCTGGTCAAGCGTTTCGAGAGTTCTTTCGGCTCCTTTAAACAAAGCATCATCAACTTTCAGCGTATTACCACTACCGCGCAGGATTTCATTAAAAGAACACAGGAATACATTCTTGATCGGGCATTACTCGAGCGGATCTATCAAGCCAATGATGATGAAATCGAAAAACAATTACAGGAATATGAAGAGAAAATCAACAAGGGCGAATATCCGAAAAATCACGAACGCTACAAGCTGAAGGATTTTAAAGAAAGAGATAAATTCGAAGCCGATATTCAATCCGATCTGGATTTGTTCGCGGAAATCCTGGAAGAATTGGACAAATTGGAACTGGTCAAGAATGATCCTAAAACCGCCTGCCTGATTCAAAATATCACGAAGCAACTGAACGCAAAACCAAACTCCGGCGAGCCCCGGCGCAAGATTATTATCTTTTCCGAATACGTGGACACGGTTTTGTATCTGAAAAAAGAAATGACAAAACGCTTCGGAGAAAAAATGCTGGTTGTTGCCGGTGATTTATCTGCCGCAAAGATAGGGCAGATTAACAAAAACTTCGATGCTTCCTATGCCGGACAAGAGAACCATTATGACCTTTTGCTGACCTCGGACAAAATATCGGAAGGTTTCAACCTCAACCGCGCCGGCATGGTCATCAATTATGATATCCCCTGGAATCCGGTGCGCGTGATTCAGCGCGTGGGACGCATCAACCGCATCAGCAAAAAGGTGTTTGACGAACTCTATATCGTCAATTTCTTCCCGACGGAACAGGGCGCCGAGTTGGTCAAGTCACGCGAGATTGCCGCAAACAAAATGTTTCTGATTCACAGCGCCCTGGGCGAGGATGCCAAAATATTTGACGTGGCTGAAGAGCCGACACCCGCGGGATTGTATAAACGCATTCAGCAGAATCCCGATGAACTGGAAGAAGAAAGCTTTTACAACAAAGCGCTCAGAGAATTGATCAGGATTAAAAAAGAACATCCGGAAATTCTGAATAACCTCGAAAATTATCCGCCGCGCGTGAAAGTTGCCAAACAGTTTACCGAAAACGAATTGCTGGTCTTTTTTAAAAAAGGCAGAATGTATGTTTCCTCTCTGCCTTACACCGAAGACAAACCAACACCGGAATCGAAATCTTTTGAAGAAGTGTTTGACAAAGTCAGATGCGCGCCGGAAGAAAAAGCACTGCCGCTCAGTGAAAATTTCTGGCCGGCCTACGAGGCTGTCAAAAATCACAAGCCTTACATGCCCGGCGCGACCAGCGAACAAAGCCTGGAACAACGCGCCCTCATTAAGCTGAATAATCTGATTAACGGCGTGCAGACGCCGGAACTGATGCCTTATAAAGATTTTCTCCGCACACTGCGGGAAGACATTCTTCATTACGGCACACAGTCGGAATACGCTCTGCGCCGGATCAGTAATTTCTCCGGCGATGAAAAAAGAATCGGCGGCACCATTGACGAGATTCGGCAACTGCAAAAAGAACTGGGCCGGGACTATCTGGCCAGGGCGATTGCGGGTCAAAAGAAACTGCAAAAAGACATCATCATTGCGATTGAGAACAGATTGTTTTAAAGAAATATTTATTTCCAAAAACTTGAAATCACAAATTGTGATCTCAAAGAATGAAGTTTGTACAGTGTTTCATAAATATCTATCCGGCATGTCATTTCGAAGCGAAGCGAGAAATCTTAATGATAGCAAGAATATACAAGATATCTCCCGCTGGTCGATATGACAATGTTGCATTGAGATGCCAAAGGAGTTTGAGGGTCCAAATTGACACCTCAGAGCATTAAGTGAAACTTGAGGTCGCAATTTGCGACTTCAAGTCGGGGTAGGATGTGAGTATCGTTTGTTTGTGCGAAAGGTATCGCAAAATGTGATCCCTTTGAAACAGAGCGAAAGGTGAAAATCAATGGCTGAATATGAAATCATGAAGAGTGACGACATTCAACGCCGCATCTATACCATCCGTGGCGTCCAGGTCATGCTGGATAGCGATCTGTCTGAATTTTACGGAGTGGAAACCAAAGTATTGAATCAGGCGGTCAAGAGAAACATTGAAAGATTTCCCAAAGAGTTTCGTTTTCAACTTACTGTTGAAGAAAATGATTCTCTAAGATCACAAATTGTGACCTTAGAGAATGAGAACAACTTGAAGTACCAAATTGGCACCTCAAAGAATGAGCAAAACTTGAAGTCACAATTTGTGACTTCAAGTTGGGGCGGAAAACGAAAAGCTTCCTATGTATTTACCGAACAGGGCGTTGCGATGCTCTCCGGTGTTCTGAAAAGTGCAAAAGCCGTTCAAATTAGCATTCAGGTTATTAATGCTTTCGTTGCCATGCGCCGGTTTTTGACTTCCAATGCGGAAGTGTTTCAACGCCTGGGCGCGGTGGAAAGAAAGCAAATCGAGCATAAAGCGGAAGCAGACCAAAAATTTGAACAGATTTTCAACGCCATTGAAGAAAAAAGCATAAAACCGAAGCAGGGTATTTTCTTTGACGGACAGATATTTGATGCCTATCAGTTTGTTTCCGGCCTGATCCGTACCGCCCGTAAATCCATTATTATAATTGACAACTACGTTGATGATAGCGTCTTGACTTTGCTTTCCAAAGCCGGCAAGAAAGTTAAGATTATCCTTCTCACCAAAACCATTTCCAAACAGCTTGCGCTGGATATAAAAAAATACAATGAGCAATATCCGGCAATCTCAATTAAGGAATTCAAAAATTCGCACGACAGATTCTTAATTATTGACGACAAAACCGTTTATCATTTCGGTGCATCAGTGAAAGACCTGGGGAAGAAATGGTTTGCCTTTTCCAAGTTTGACAAGGATGCTTTGAAGCTCATGGAAAAACTAACTGATGTCATCGGTAAGTAGGGATCGCTCCCCGAGCGATCCGAAACAAGTGAAATGGTACGATTGGCAATAACCTATAGATTATACGTCGCACCTTTAAATAAGAAAGACATAAACAACCGGTAAAAGGAAAATGACCAACGAAGCCAAACGAATACTCGAAGACATCATCAGCGATTTTGCGCCGGATAAATTTATTCACTTCTTCCGCGCCAAAAGCAGGCAGTTTAAAGAACTCAAAGAAAATCTGCCCTATTACCATGACGATGATTTTACCGAAGGCCAGAAGCTGGGTGAAATCAAATTTGACGGCGGCGATGCGCTGATTGTTTGCGCCTTTGCCGCGCAAAAGCCGCTGACCGAACGCTCCGGCAAAAAAGCGCAATACGATAAAGCCAAAAAGATACTCAAAGAACAGCAGATTTACACCGCGGGCATCTTTATTTTTTCCGACAAAGAAGGCAACTTCCGCTTTTCGCTGGTCTATCCCGAATTCACCGCGGATAAAAAGATATGGTCCAACTTCCGCCGGTTCACGTATTTTGTCAGCTCCGACAAAGATGCAACTAACAAAACTTTCAAACAGAGAATCGGCGACGGCGATTTCTCCGAGTTGCAAAAAATCAAAGACGCCTTTTCCGTGGAGAAGGTCACGCGGGAATTCTATGAAGATATTGCCAACTGGTATTTCTGGGCGATTGAGCACAGCCGCTTTCCCAAAGATGCGGAAGCCGAAGAAAACGGTCGCAACATCAGTATCATCCGGTTGATTACGCGCATCATCTTCATCTGGTTCATGCGAGAGCGCGGTCTCGTGCCGAAAGCCTTGTTTGAAGAAAAAACCATTCGGGATATTCTACATGATACCACTGCGGAGACCTCGACTTTTTACAAAGCGGTATTACAGAACCTGTTTTTTGCCACACTCAGCACCAGAAAAGAAGCTCGGCAGTTTCGAAGCGAGGTGCGCGGGCACAAGGGTTATAACTCCGATTTCGGCAATCAATATGTTTATCGTTATCACGACCTTTTCAAAAATCCGGACGACATCAAAACCTATTTCGGCAACGTGCCCTTTCTCAACGGCGGGCTTTTTGAATGCCTCGACGACAAGCCAAACGGCCTATACATTGACGGCTTTACATCTGTGAAAAAGAATCAGCCCGAAGTGCCCAATTTTCTTTTTTTCAGCGTGGAAACCAAAGCCGATTTGAACGCCGTTTACGGCACAAAAAACAAGACCTATAAGGTTATGGGGCTTCTGGATATTCTGCGTTCGTTTAATTTCACCATTGACGAAAACTCGCCCGATGATCAGGAAGTCGCCCTTGATCCGGAGCTTTTGGGGCGGGTGTTTGAAAATCTGCTGGCCAGCTTCAACCCGGAAACCGCCACCACGGCGCGCAAGGCCACCGGTAGTTACTATACGCCACGCGGCATCGTTGATTACATGGTGAGTGAATCGCTCAAGGCATATTTTAAAACCCATCTTTCCTCAATTGGTCATTCCGAGCGAAGCGAGGAATCTCTTGATGTAAAACTGGATAAACTCTTTTCGACAGAGAACGACGCCAATCCTTTCGATGATCAGGAATCGGAAAAGTTGGTCAGCCTGATTGAGAACGTCAAACTTGTCGATCCGGCGGTCGGCTCCGGCGCTTTCCCGATGGGTGCGCTTCATAAGATGGTTTTCATCCTTAACAAAGTTGATCCCGGAAACGTTTTGTGGAAACAGGCGCAAATCAGGGCGGCAGGCGGTATCACCGATCCCGCCATCCGGCGCGACACCATCAAACGAATTGAAGAATTTTTCAGGGGGAAGAACGCCGATTACGGCCGAAAGCTTTATCTGATTCAACGCTGCATCTACGGTGTGGATATCCAGCAAATCGCGGTGGAAATTGCCAAGCTTCGTTTTTTCATTGCTCTGCTGGTTGATGAAAAAATTGAACCGCAAAAGGACAACTGGGGCATCGAACCGCTGCCGAATCTGGATTTCAAGATTATGCAGGGTAACAGCCTGATTTCCAGTTTCATGGGTGTTGATTTTGACGCAGATACGGACAAGACCGGCGCAAAGACGCAGACAGGGTTTGATTTTGCCGATGCGGACGACGGCTTGATCAAGGTATTTGAGCAGAAGAAAATCGATTTTCAAAACGAACCCGGCGCGGAGAAAAAGAAACAATTCAAAGATGAAATCGAAGATCTGTTAATCCAGATTTTTGAAACACGGATGAAGATGCAAAAGGCTGATTATTTCCAGGCGCTGGAAGACATCGAACGACGCAATGCCGTCATGCCCAGTGCTAGCCGCGTAGAACTGATTGCCAAAGAAAAGGAAAAGCTTTCCAAAAAAACCGGTTTCGATCTGGAAAATATTGAAAAACAACTGCGGGAATTCACCGGCAAAAAGAAAACAAAACCGTTCTTCCCCTGGCGGCTTTATTTTGCCGAAGTCTTTGAAAAAGGCGGTTTTGATATTGTGATCGGCAATCCGCCTTATGTTGAACATAAAAAATTAAAAGGCATAAGCAATCATTTTAAAGATGTCTATACGACTTATTCAGGCACGGCTGATTTATATGTCTACTTTTACGAGAAAGGAATAACGATTCTTAGAGAAAACGGCATTCTTTTTTATATTACATCAAATAAATTTATCAAAACAAGCTATGGCGAAAAGTTAAGAAAATATTTTACAAATTATCACATAATTGAGATTATTGATTTTACTAAAGTTCAAGTCTTTGATGCTTTGGTTGCCAGTTGTATTTTTTGTATTGCCAAAAGAAAAATAAGTGATAATAAAATTTTAATTGCATTTGCTAATGACTCTTTAATTCATTACCCTAATTTAAAAGAATATATAGATAGAAACAATTTTTATTTAAATCAAAATAATTTAAGTCAAACAATATGGCAACTCGAAACAGATAATAGACTTTTATTGAAAAATAAAATTGAAGATGGTTCAACAACAATTATTAAGACCGGAACAATAAACATATATCGTGGCGTTACGACTGGTTACAATCCTGCTTTTATTATTGATGATGAAAAAAGAAGAGAATTATACACAGCGACATAAGTAAAGCAGCATAAATATCTTGCTTAATAAGCGTCCTTTTTGTATACTATATACAAGGAGGGCAGCATGAAACGACTCAACATATCTGATTCTGATGTTATGGAAATAGCTCTTCAGAACGAGATCCTTCGATCTGAAGATGCTCGTTATGACCATCGGTTGCATGGTGTGCTTCTTGTTTGTAGAGGATTTTCGTCCTACGAAGTCGCTAAAATGTTCGGTCAGAACCCAACGACTATTCAACGATGGGTTCGAAGTTTCCAAAAGAGAGGATTTTCTGGATTGGAAGATTTCGAAAAAACAGGAAGGCCGAATCGTTTGACACCGCAACAACTGAAGTCGATTAATAGCGCACTGCGCAAATCGCCGCGGGATTTTGGGTATTCTCAAAACATGTGGGACGGGAAACTTTTGTCGCATCACGTTGAGGAATTGCATAAAGTGGTATTGGGTGTTCGGCAATGCCAAAGGCTCTTTCATCAGCTTGGATTTCGCTTGAGAAAGCCCCGTCCTTTGATTGCTCATGCTGATCCGGCCAAACAGGAGGTTTTTAAAAAAACGCCGTAATTTGGCAAAACGAAAGGACGTAGATTTGTGGAGCTTGGATGAATGCCATTTCCAGCAACATGGTACCAGGGTTGCAATGTGGGTTCCTCCTGAGGAGAAAGATCCAGTCGTGCTGCTTGCTCCGACACGAAAGTCAGTTTCTTTATTTGGGGCCGTAAATTTAAACGATGGAAGACTCGTGACGCGGTTTGAAAACCAGTTTGATGCAATGACGTTCAAAGCGTTTCTCATAGTGCTACTTCGACACAGAAAAAAAGGGAAAAGAATCGTTGTGATACTTGATAATGCCCGATACCACCACGCCAAGATACTGCGGGATTTTCTTCACAAACACCGCAAGATATTGCGTCTTGAATTTCTTCCGGCATATAGTCCGGAACTCAATCCGATTGAGCGTGTGTGGAAATTGACTCGTAGAATCTGCACCCATAATGTTTATTTTCAAAAGATAGAACAAGTAACTGTTTCAGTAACAAAGCAGCATGCTGTCTGGAAAAAACCGAACGAATCCTTGCGTCGCTTATGCTGCATTACTTAGGACGCTATGTATAATTAATGAGGACAAGACAAATAAATCCATAATCAAACCCTTGCTTCAGGGTAGAAATATTCGCAAATGGACTTACCAAAAAAGCAACGAGTATTTATTGCAAACAGGATATGATGAAAACATTAAGAAACAATACCGCATAATATACGGACATCTTAAACAATTTGAAAATGAACTGAAGATAAGATCTGATCAAGGCGTTAATTGGTGGAATCTACGCGCATGTAAATACTATCCAGAATTTGAACAAGAAAAAATCATTTGGGGCTTAACAGCTGATAAATGGGCTTTTGCCTATGATGATGAAAAGCATTATTTACCAAGCAATGGTTATATTCTTACATCGAATGAAATTCCGATTAAATACCTATTGGCATTGCTAAATAGCCGTTTACTGGAATTCTATTTTGGTTTTATTGGCATAATGACAGCCGGTGGCGCTTTTACTCTAAAATATGAAACAATTGTTGAGATTCCAATAAAAGTAATTTCTAATGCGGAGCAAAAACCATTTATTTCTCTTGTTGATAAGATACTTTCTCTCACCTCATTCGACGACTACCTGCAAAATGCAACCAAGCAGGTCAAAGTCGGAGAGTACGAAGCTGAAATCGACCGGATGGTCTATAAACTATATGACCTCTCCTCGGAAGAAATCGCCATCGTGGAAGGAAAGTGAGCGCAGAGTCATTGAATCTAATATAACAGGTTTTTAACTATGCCCAGACGAAATTTGCATGAAAAACCATTTGATGAGGCAACAAAAGATAAATTGGAACTCTACCGCGGATACCTGCGTGAATGGCTTCCTGTATTTATCAATGCGCCTTCTGTGGATACGTTGCAGATATTTGATTTTTTTGCCGGGCCAGGGCTTGATGTTACCGGCAATCCCGGCAGTCCGGTTATCGCCTGTGATGAAATCCGAAATGTTTTGGATCAGTGTAATAAGCGACATTTGAAGGTTTGTCTGTATTTCAATGAGTATGCCGCAGACAAATATCAAAAATTATTAGACTGTCTCAATGCTCAGAAACCGTATTTGAAAGGCGTGGCGTTTGATACGAAGCAGGACGATTTTCATGACACTTTCAAAAGATGGCAACCTTTAATGCAGGGTAGGGTCGCCAACCTTCTGTTTCTGGACCAGAACGGGGTAGATCAAATAACTAAACCTGTTTTTCAAAGTATTGTGAAAATTCCAAGGACGGATTTTCTCTTCTTTGTTTCATCAGCAATGGTTAACAGATTCAAAGAGAACAAGGAAATATGCGAACATTTGCCCATTAAAAAGGAAGATTTTTCTTCTATGAACGGCCAAAACGTTCATCGAATATTGGCGAACGCTTATCCCCGTTGGATACCGGATGGTGTGCAATATTTTTTAGGATCATTCTCCATAAAAAAAGGGGCGAATGTTTACGGTCTTGTTTTCGGTTCCGGTCATCCCCGTGGCATAGATAAATTTTTACAGGTTGCCTGGAAGCATGGCGGGGATGCAAATTTTGATATAGATAAGGATGGTATTGATCCGCGACAGCCTTCATTATTCGCGCAATATGACAAACCAACCAAGATATCAGAATTCGAAAAAACTCTGGAGAAAGAAGTGCTTAACGGTACTTTAAAAACCAATAAAGATTTATACATTTTTGCTTTGCGAAATGGTATGATTGCATCACATGCACGTGATGCCTTAAAATTAATGGTAAAAAACGGAAAGTTACCAAAACAAACACCTCCTGTTTCATACGATGCGTGGAAAAAGTCCGATATAGTAAGTATTCAACTTTGTACAGGAAAGAAAAAATGAATGTGATCTACGAACCAAAAGGACGCGCGAAAGAATATGCAGATCTGGCGTGCAATTTGTATCTTGGTTGTACCCACGGTTGCCGCTACTGCTATGCGCCTGCCTGCATGAGGACAACAGATGAAAAGTGGCACGCTACTGCCAGAGCACGAGCAAGGGTCATAGAACTTCTGGAAAAAGATGCACGAAATTTACGCGGTGATAAAAGACGTATCCTTTTTAGTTTTTTGAGCGATCCCTATCAGCCGCTTGAACGTGAAGAACGACTAACCAGACAAGCGTTAGGTATTGTCCAAACTTATGGTTTGAAAAGCCAAATACTCACAAAGGGATGTGCCGAACTTATCCAAAATGACATGGAACTCATGAAAAAAGCTGATACACATCTTGGCATAACGCTCAGTTTTATTGACGACGCAAAACGGAAGGAATGGGAACCCAATGCATCCACGGTAAATGACCGGTTGGAAATTCTCAAGCACGCACATAAGGCTGGAATTTACACATGGGTAAGCCTTGAGCCGGTTATTAATCCGGAACAAGCAATCGATGTAATTCGTAAGGCCCATAAATATGTGCGATTCTGGAAAGTGGGCAAGTTAAATCATATGAAAGAATACGAGCAATCTGTCAATTGGCATAAATTTCTATATGTTGTTGAAGAACTGTTAAAAAGTTACGGCGCAAATTACTATATCAAGAATGATTTACGCTCTTTTGCTTTTAAGCAGTAAATAAAGGGGTTAGCATATTTAAGAGCCGGAGATTAAGACGCACATTTAATCAAAGGGGCTGAATAGCCTCTTTTTTTACTGATGAACATAGCACACTTTTCTTTTCATATCGCGTCGTCTGCCGCCTCGTCTGGAACCGCATCAGCAAAGCCCGTAGCGTGTAGGGTGCGTTCTGGGAACCCGCCCGCCTACAGGAATCAAAAAAGGAGTTTGTATGAAAAAAAACTTTACCGGTGAAATGCTTGACGATGGTCAATGCATCTGCGGCATTTGCGGAGGCAAAGATAAAATGGGGGGATTGTTAAACCCGATGTCGCCGAAGCCGACCGTGGCCTGTTATCATTGCATGATAAAAATGTCGGCGGAAGCACAGGGCATAACCGTTGCCGAAGCCGAGCGGCGTAAAAACGAGACGATGCGGGTCACGCATTTATTCATCAAGATGAAAATGGATGAGTATGTTGCGGCAACCGGCAGAAAGGAACTTCCGTCCCTTGACGAAGCCAATCACATGCTGTCTTACATCATGAATGTCTGGAATACTTTTTTGCCGGACGAAAAGGAGGCGTTTGAGAAGGAATCTGATTTGGCGCCTCTGTTTCAATCCGTCGCCATGAACTGGCAGTATTTATTGGCGAAATCCAAACAACAGCGCAACGATCTCTGCGCTTGTGGCAGCGGCAAAAAATACAAGGCTTGCTGCTTGACTAAAGAGGAAAACGAAAAGGCAGAGGTGGAAAAATACAAAAAAGTTGATACCTGGGTCATCCGAAAAGCAATGAACCTCATTGCTGAACTGACAGAGAACAAGACATTGAATTTCGGAAAATTATTGGAGTTCTATTTCGGCGCCAGGCGCCTTGCCGATGCCCGGAAATACGGCATGACGCAGCAAGATATGGAGGAGTTCAACGAGTGGCTGATGAATGATTACTACCTCAATGACGAACAAACACCTTTTATTCTGGCGGAGTTGCTGGCTTCCGGGCAATTATCCGGTCATGAAGAGAAACTGGTCACTGCCCGCATTGACGCTCCCAAATCGGTTTACATGGTTACCTTTATTAAAAAAGGAACGGGCGCTCTGCTGCGCAATATGTTCGACAAAAAAGAAGTCTTTGTTCACGACACCGGATTTTCCCAATCCACTCGTGATGGGATGGCCGTGTTCGTCCGGATTTTTCCGGCAGGCGATTATCATTTGCTTTCCGGCGGACATATGGCCTATCCCCCGAATGTTCTCGACGAGAAATTAGAGACAATAATCAAAGCCTATAAAAAAAGCAGACGAAAAGACGGCATTAATAAATTTCTCAGGGCAAACGGTCACATTTTCGGCAAGCTGTTTTGACATATTCTGTCTATCGCGCCGTCTGCCGCCTGGTTTGGAACCGCATCAGCAAAGCCCGCAGCGTGTAGGGCGCAATCCGCTTGCCCGGCGAATGCCAGGACGATTGCGCCGGAAATGATATAATTATGATGATGAGGCGCATAGGCGCCCGGGATGAATTTGATGGATAAGAAACTGGATTTGCAAACGATAAAGAAGTACGCGCCTGCCCGCGCGCTGGAACGGGGTTATGATTATTATCAGAGCGGTCTGGTGAGCAGCGTTAAAGAATATAAAGGCGTTATAAGCGCAAAAGTTAAGGGGCAGCAAACTTATACTGTTCGCCTGCATATCGAAGATGGCGAAGATTTTGATTATTCATGCACATGTCCCATGGGCGATGAAGGTGAATTTTGCAAGCACTGCGTGGCTGTGGCGCTGACGTGGATCAATCGTAACGAAAAAAAGGAAGTCACGAAAAATTCCTATGAAGTTACTTTGAAAGACATCGAAAATTATCTGAATACACTGGACAAAACGACTCTGGTTGATATGCTCATACAGCAGGCACAGGAAAACGACATGCTTTGCAAAAAGCTTGGTTTTCAGGCGGTGCAGGCCGTCTCCGGCGAGTTTAATGAAACGGTGTGGAAGCAAATGATTCGTAGTGCTTTTGAGATTGATGATTACATCGATTACCGTGAAATGTATCAGTACATGGAAAATGTCAGCGACATGGTTGATTCTCTCGATGATTTGCGCGAGAAAGGCTCGGCGATGGAAGTGATCCGTCTTGCGGAATATGCGCTTCATCAGTCGGAAGATGCCATGGATTCCATAAATGATTCGGACGGCAAGATGGGGGATGTCATGGAGGATTTGCAGGAAATTCATTTTCGAGCTTGTGAAAAATCCAAACCGGATCAGGAGGAGCTGGCGGCGCGGCTTTTTAATATGGAATTAAACAGCGTATGGTCCATATTTTACGGGGCGGCAAAAACCTACGCTTCAGTTCTTGGAGACGCCGGTCTGGGAGTCTATCGTCGTTTGGCGGATGAGAAATGGAAAAAAATGGATCATGCTCCATCCGGGCTGCGCCGACCGGATTCCCATATCGCATCGAATCTTGTGCACATCATGGAAACGCTGGCGGAGTTGTCCGGTGATGTCGAGGAACTGGTAAATATTAAAAAACACGATTTGTCTCATGCATACCATTATCTCACGATTGCTGAGATATATAAGGAAGCGGGGAAGAAAGAGAAAGCTCTGGAGTGGGCGGAAGCGGGCATCAAGGCTTTTCCTCAGCGCACCGATTCACGGTTGCGGGAATTCCTGGCGAATGAGTATCACCGGCGAAAGCGCCCGGAGGAGGCGCTGAATTTAGTCTGGAAAAATTTCGAAGATAATCTCTGTCTGGATCAATATCAGAAATTGAAGCTCCAGGCGGAAAAAACTGCGCAATGGCCTCAGTGGCGCGAAAAAGCAATTGCGTTGATTCGCAACGATATTGCAACGAAGAATCGAAGGGATAATCCGTGGGGATTTTTCCCGGGGCATTCCTTGTTGGTGGAAATATTTCTCTGGGAGAAAAATATGGAAGCCGCGTGGCAGGAGGCCAAGGATGGAGATTGTTCAAAACAACTATGGATACGACTTGCTGCTCTACGCGAAGAAAATTATCCGATGGATGCGGTCAGCGTTTACAAAAGAATCGTAGAGCCGACAGTTAAGCAGACGAACAATCAGGCTTATGAAGAGGCTTTCAACCTGATCAAAAAAATACAAGCGCTATGTCACCGCCTCGATAAAGACGCCGCATTTGCAAACTATCTGGCCGAACTTCGCCTAAAGTATAAAGCGAAACGTAATTTCATGGTTCTTTTAAGTAAAATCAAGGAAGAAAATGGGACAGGTACATTTATTTTAACCACTGCCGGACCGCGCCGAACTGGATAAAATCGTTTTCGACGCGCTTGGCCTGACCAAGGACGAACGCAAGGAAGTCTATCGCGCCGTCTGTCGCCTCGTCTGGAACCGCATCAGCAAAGCCCGCAGCGTGATCGGGGAAATCAACATTCACTCTTTTTTGTTCCTGTTCCGGCCTGTACCGTTTGGAAACATCGAGATATTTTGTAATATCTTCACCTTTATCAATTTTTTTATCGAAGTCCTTAGCCTTCATATATATCGATCTCCTCTTTTCTTGACCGGCGAACCAAAATGATCCTGATTCGTTCATCTCTATACGTTATAATCGAATTGCCTCATAAAAAATGTTACCAAAGAGAGTGATAAAATACATGGATAAAGAAATTAAACTTTCTCTCACAAAACAACTTGAACTCTTAAACCCTTTTGAGTTAAACAATATCGTGCAAATGAAACTCAAAAAGATTACCAGGCTTCGGTAACATTCTTTATGAGGCAACAGGGGGATTGTTTGAAGCGGATTAATTTCCCATCGGTTTTAGTAGCCATATGATCATTAAAATAAAAAAATTGTTATTCCACCTCACCTCTAATTACTTTCTAAAGAACATTGCGCCACTATTCATGCTTCTAATTTTTGCATTAATTTGTTTTTTCAGTCAAGCTTCACAATCAGTAACCGCTGATGAATTTCATCATTTACCTTCCGGTATATATAACCTGATTACTTTCGACTGGCGAATGAATAATGAGTCTCCACCTTTAATAAAATGTCTTCCCGCATTAAGTTCACTCATCACCAATCCTGAAATAGATATTAACTCATATTATAAATTGCCTAATACATGGACAATGGGCTACAGCTTTATGTACCTGAATAAGGACAGATACCGGTCAATCTTTCAATACGGACGATGTATTATAATAATAGTTGGCTGTTTGCTGGGTTGGTTAATATATCTTTGGGCAAAAGAATTATATGGTTACAAGGGAGCTCTTTTTTCTTTATTCCTTTATGTTTTCAATCCCAATATTTTGGCACATTCTTCATTAATAACCATCGATATTGGGGCAAGCTGTATAATATTTCTGTCTATTTATTGTTTCTGGAAATATTTAAATAATCGTAATCGCAATGCTATAATGATTGCCGGAGTTACCCTGGGACTGGCCCAGCTTGCGAAATTTACGGCACTGCTTCTCTATCCCATTTTTTTTATTATTATAATTTCGTTAATTCTCACCCACAGTAACAACCGCGAAGACGTAAAGCATATTGACTCCAAGATGAACAAGGCCATAAATTACTTCAAAGAATTTTGTATAATATTTTTAATCAGCATTGTTATTATAAATGCCGGTTATCTTTTTTATGATTCTTTTAAACCTATATCTGAGTATCATTTTACCAGTAATATTCTGAAAACTATTTCTTCATTTCTCTGGAATGGATTTCCAGTACCGCTACCTTACGAATATCTTAATGGGTTGGATACTCAAATGACTATCTCGGCTGGCGGAATTCCTTTTTATGTCAGTTATCTTATGGGAGAGCATTCTCTGAAAGGATGGTGGTATTATTATATCATCGCCTTTTTTGTTAAAAATCCCGAAACAGTTTTTATAATATTACTTCTTACAGTCGCTGTCTGGACAGGAAACAAGAAAGAAAGGCCGGACAGGATAACGACTCTATGCATATGGATTCCAATGATATCGTATTTTATCTATTTTTCTTTTTTCACGCATATCCCCATTGGCATAAGATACATCCTTCCGGTTTTTCCTCTTTTTTTCCTGGCTGCCGGTTATCTTTTTAATGAATTATTATTAGCGCAAAAAAGCATTAAGATAATATTAGCCATTGCGGCGTTGTTGTATCTGTTTACCGCGGCAGCCATCTTCCCGCAATATTTATCCTATTTCAATACTGTTTCCGGCGGCTCGCAAAACGGATCTCGTTGGCTTATTGATTCCAATCTTGACTGGGGACAAAGCCTACCCGCTTTGAAAAAATATATGGATAATCATCATATCGATAAAATAAACCTCGGATATTTTGGACGGGTTGATCCTACCATATACGGTATCAATTATTCTCTTGCCGAGAAAGAACCATCCGAAGGACTGTATGCAATCAGCATAAATTTTCTGGTGGGTCGACCATATTATCTTCTAAAAGAAAACACTCGGGAATTATTTTACATCGATATGAACTATTTCAATAACTACAGAACTCTTAAACCATCAGCCATTATTGACAATACAATTTATATTTTCGATCTGAGAAAAAGATATGGCAATGTTTAACTACGCAATGGACATGCTTAAAGATTACCACCGAAATGGAAAATATTATCTGGATAAAGAAAAACTCGCCCAGGCAAAAGCTCAATTAGGTTCTAAAAAATAGAATGATTGCTGTTGAGCACATTCCTCAATGTGCCGCTTCAATTTACAATTTATTTAAATCAAGATGCTTTCTTTAGCCGTTCCGCCACAAATACTTTAATGATAGACTGCCGCGGTACACCCAGACGTTTTGCCTCTTTGTCCAGCCGGTGAATCATCCATTGAGGGAAATCAACATTCACCCTTTTTTGTTCCTGTTCCGGCCTGTATCGTTTGGAAACATCGAGATATTTTGTAATATCTTCACCTTTATCAAATTTTTTATCGAAGTCCTTAGCCTTCATATATATCAATCTCCTCTTTTCTAGACCGGCGAACCGAAATGATCCTGATTCGTTCACCCCGATAAGTTATAATACCCGACCAGTGTTTATCTTTTATCTTGCCAATGATCAGAAATCTTGGCTCGTCTACCACTTTGGCCGGTATTAAAGTATAATCAGAATCATCCCACAAAGCCTGCGCCGTGCGAAAGTCGATTCCATGTTTATTTTTATTGTTCTCGCTTTTTTGAGAATCAAACTCAAATTCCATGGTATAGATATTATACCTTTTGTCTGCCAATAGCAACTATTGTTTTTGGGGTTGTTTGAAGAGGAGATTGGTAATCAAAACGAACAATGGGAAATATTATCAGGACAAAGAAAAACTCACCCAAGCCAAAGTTCAATTAGGTTCTAAAAATACAAAATACTCACAATAGGCCGTAATACTCCGAAGGAACCTAGTGTCGTGTCAATCCAGAAATGTCATTTCGACCGCAGGGAGAAATCTAAGATTTCTCAGTTGTGAAGGCTCCTTCGAAATGACAGAGTATCGTTGACATGACACTAGATAAAGGTAGTCCGGTTGCCAAATCCTCAAGCGGACTTGAAAATATTGGATTTGCATGTTGTATATTTGGGTATTCTTGCCTAAATTTGGACCAAAGAATTCCGATATGTGGTATCCAAATATTTGCTGGTGTCTGATACCGCATGCCACATATAACTTCATTCACAGGCGGTTTTTTATAGCTTGGCAACTGTGAAGATAATTTCTTATTTGATTTTTTTGATTTCACAATAAAAAACCTTCGGATTTACTTCTTATGAAAAAATGTTTAAACTCTTTCATTAATTATAATTATTTATATAGAAAAAATATTATGAAGTCAAAACAAATATCTCATCACTTAATTACTTACTGAAAAACTAAATTTGCTATGTTAATCTTTTTCTCTTTTATGTTGTGTTCCCACAAAGCAAGAATTTATGTTTGCTGGCCTTCCTGTTTCTTCACCATGATTAGTACCGCCGAAATCGCACCTTCGGTCATGCCGGGAATGCGCTCCATCTGGCCTAAGGTTTGCGGCGCAATTTTGGTGAGCTTGGCTTTCAATTCGTTGGAGAGGCCGGGAACCGAGGAATAATCAAAGTCCGGCGGTATTTTCTTTTTTTCCTGATCTTTTAATTTTTTCACGGCATCGAACTGCCGCTTGATGTAGCCTTCGTATTTGGTTTCAATTTCAATCTGCTGTTTGACAAAAGAATCATCTTGCGGTTCCCAGCCGGGAAATCCGGCCAGATTGTCATAGGAGATTTCATGACGTTTCAGCAGGCCGTGAAGGGTGCTGTGATTATTCAAAGGCGGCGATGGAATTTTTGCCAATGCTTCGTTTATTTCCGGTGTTGGATTGATAGATGATGCTTTGAGATGTTCAATGCCCTGTTTTATCTTTTTAATTTTGTCCTGAAGATCCAGATAATGCGCACGTTCAATCAGCCCCAGCTCGCAACCTTTGCCCATCAAACGAATGGTTGCATTATCTTCCCGCAAAATCAGGCGGTACTCGGCACGCGAGGTAAACATTCGGTAGGGTTCATCCACACCTCTAGTTACCAGATCATCAATCATCACTGCCATATAGGCTTCAGAGCGATCCAGAATGAAAGCTGGTGCTCCTTGCACGGCGCAGGCTGCATTGATGCCGGCCCAGAGACCCTGCGCCGCCGCTTCTTCATAACCCGATGTGCCATTTATCTGTCCGGCCAGATACAAGCCGTCAACCAATTTTGTCTCCAGGGTAGGTTTGAGTTGCGTGGGCTGAACAAAATCATACTCTATGGCGTAAGCCGGACGCATGATTTCGGCGCTTTCCAATCCTTTTACACTGCGCACAATCTTGTATTGCAATTCCAGCGGGAGGCAGTTGCCCAAGCCCTTGGCGTAGACTTCCTGCGTGTCGAGTCCTTCGTGCTCCAGCACCACGGGATGGCTCTCGCGTTCACTGAATCGCATAACTTTGTCTTCGAGTGATGGGCAGTAGCGGGCACTTACTCCTTTAATGATGCCGGAATACAGAGGCGAGTGCTGAATATTTTCCCGAATTACGCGATGTGTTTCAGCGGATGTTGCGGAAAAATAAGAAGGCAGGCGCTCCGTACGCAACGCATTCGTGGTAAAGGAAAAAGGCTGCGGCGAAGGGTCGCTGTCCTGACGCTCGAGTCTGGAAAAATCAATGGAAGAAGCACACAGGCGCGGAGGAGTACCTGTTTTCATTCTGCCAATATCAAAACAAAGCCCTTGGAGATTTTTAGCCAGCCCAATGGAAGCCAGTTCTCCGGCCCGTCCCGACGGGATTTGTGATGCACCGACATGCACCAGGCCATTTAAGAAAGTCCCAGTGGTGATAACAACTTTTTTCGCTCCGTAAAAATGTTCGCTCTGATCCAGCACGCCTATTACTGTGCCGTCTTCAATGACCAAGCTCTCAATCATCGCCTGCCGAATGTAAAGATTGGGCTGGTTCTCGACCACTGCTTTCATGGTTAGACGGTAGAGTTGCTTGTCGCACTGCATCCGGGACGAATGAACAGCCGGACCTTTGGAAGCGTTGAGCATGCGAAAATGCACGGCTGTTTTGTCGGTGACTTTGCCCATCTCGCCGCCGAGCGCGTCAATCTCTTTGACGAGTTGACCTTTGGCTAAACCGCCGATGGCCGGATTGCAGGACATCAGCGCAATCGAATCCAGATTGATATTGAATAACATTGTCCGGCATCCCATGCGCGCACAAGCCAGGGCCGCTTCGCAACCTGCATGCCCGCCGCCGATTACCGCAACATCATAGTTGTCTGTTAAGTTATCCATTTTTCGAATCAAACACTTGCTCTTGTATTAAATCAATAGTAAAAGTTTTTACGGCATAGACCGTAAAAAAACAACAAAAAAAGAGGCGGCCTTGGGTAAACCTGATTTTTGGAAAAATTCTAAGCGGTACTACGACCTGAAAAGCTACTGGCGAAATCTGTTCGGCTGTAATGTCCATAAACTACAGATTGACGCAGGCTTTACCTGCCCCAACCGTGACGGGCATGTGGCTGTAGGCGGTTGTATTTACTGCGATAGCAGAGGATCAACTTTGCGCCAGAAGGGTGAACTGCCATCAGTTGCTGCACAAATCGCCTCCGGTAAAAAATATTATAAGCCGCATGCGTCAAAATTTATTGCTTATTTCCAAACATTTACCAACACTTACGCATCCGTGGAAAAATTGCGGGCAATCTACGATGAAGCTCTGAAGCAGGAAGACGTCATCGGCCTTTCCATCGGCACAAGACCGGATTGTCTCGGTTCCGATGTTATCGAATTATTAAACGGCTACGCGAAAAAGTATCACATCTGGGTTGAACTGGGTTTGCAATCTGTTCACGACAAGACTCTGCAGTTTATCAACCGGGGACATAATTTTCAGCAATTCCTGAACACAGTGAATGCTTTGGCTGGAAGCGGCTTAAACATTTGTGTCCATATTATCATTGGCTTACCGGGAGAAAACGACAAAGATGTGCTAACCACAGCCAAAACTCTTGCGTCACTTCCAATCAACGGCATAAAAATTCACTCTTTACTGGCTTTGGAAGGAACGGTTCTGGGCGAAATGTATAAAAAAGGTACCTTAAGTATGATAACCAAGGAACAATATGTTTCTTTGACAGTCGATATTCTGGAGTTATTACCTCCGGAAATGGTCATCCAGCGCCTGACTGCCGACGGTTATCGCGATATTTTTCTTGCGCCGGACTGGGCAATGAATAAATTAGATGTGTTAAATTCGATAAATAAAGAATTGGAGAGACGGGACTCGTATCAGGGCAGATATTATAAAGGAAAAAATTAGCTGTAATTTGAGCATAAAAATTGCTAAGTGAAGGGTTAAGGCTGTTTTGCCGAAATGTTTACAAAAAACAAGGGAAATCAATTAAAAATAGAGGAAATCCGTTTATCGCCGGAATTATTAAGAATTAATTCCCGCTATCCCGGCGGGGGAGGGCTGGCGAAAATTCTCCTTATTTTGATTGTTGCGCTTCCATAACATTTGACCTGATGCAATACGGTATTTACTTCACATCCGATCAGATGCAACAGGCGGATACAATCGGAAATCGTATGGGTATTATTACTCCGGCAATTAAATATATACAATGTTTCCTTCCCTATCCTCCGCTGGCGGAGGTGTCACGTAGTGACGGAGGTGGACAAAGAGTGTTGATGTAACTTATGAATATTATAACTGCCTTAAAAGCATCCACCCCCTTAATCCCCCGCCAGCGGGGGACACGCATAATGGGTACAATGATTAACATGTCTAATTGCCGAAGTATTAAAAGACCAGAAAGTTAATTTTTACTTAGATTTATGATAGCAATAATTAATTATAACGCCGGAAACATCACAAGCGTGGCACGGGCTCTGCAAAATATCGGGCAGGATTTTGTCATAACGGACGATACAACAAAGCTCGAAACTGCGTCTCATATAATTTTCCCGGGTGTTGGCGCGGCCGGTGAGGCAATGGCTTATCTGCGCGCAAGAAAGCTCGATGCCTGGCTGAAAAAATATATTAAAACCGGCAAGCCGCTTTTGGGCATTTGTCTGGGTACGCAGATTATTCTGGATTATTCCGAAGAAAATAAAACCGAATGTATCGGCCTTGTTGCCGGTTCCACAAAACGCTTTCCCGACAATCTGACTTCCGCTGGTCAGGTATTAAAGATTCCGCACATGGGCTGGAACAGCGTTAAGTTGCAACGCAGTCATCCAATCTTTAAAAATGTTTCGCCGGACGCCGAATTTTATTTTGTGCATTCCTATTATCCGGCACCATCTGATGATGCAGCCTTTTTAGGAACAACCGATTATGGCATGATATTCTGCTCGGTTCTGGCCAAAGATAATCTTGTGGCCATGCAGTTTCATCCGGAAAAAAGCGGTCGTCCCGGGTTACAGATTTTGAAGAATTTCTGCGCTTGGAGGGGAAATGCTAAGTAAGAGAATTATCCCTTGCCTCGACGTGCGTGACGGCCAGCTCACCAAGGGCATCAAATTCAAAGGTAATGTGGACATCGGTGATCCGGTGGAAGCCGCACGGGAATATTACGAACAGGGCGCTGATGAAATTGTTTTCTACGATATCACGGCATCGTCAGACAAACGCGACATCATGATTGATGTGGTACGGCGCGTGGCGGAAACGATTTTTATTCCTTTTTCCGTGGGCGGCGGTATCCGCAATCTGGAAGATATGCGGCGTGTGATTCTGGCTGGAGCGGAAAAAGTCAGCGTTAATTCCGCCGCGGTGGATGATCCGAAAATAATTTCTCAGGGAGCAAAAACTTTCGGCAGCCAGTGCATCGTGTTGGGTATGGATGTAAAAAAAGTGGAAGTATCCGGTAAAACTCCCTCAGGCTATGAAATAGTAATTCATGGCGGCAGAATTTTTACCGGCATTGATGCCTTATGGTGGGCAAAAGAAGCGGAAAATCTCGGCGCCGGTGAAATTTGCCTTAATTCCATTGATGCCGACGGCATGCAGACAGGATATGAACTGAATTTAACAAAAATGGTTTCCGAAAATGTGCATATTCCCGTTATCGCTTCGGGCGGGGCGGGAAAACCCGAGCATTTGGCTCAGGTGTTGACAGAAGGAAAGGCTGATGCGGCCTTGATTGCTTCCATGGTGCATTATCGTACGTACACGATTACCGAAATCAAACAATATTTAAACGAAAAACAAATAAAAACGAGAATGCTGTGGTAGTTTGATAATTCTTTTCACTAGTCAATACCCTTGTGAAGTATTATAATAAAATTATAAGTCAGGAGGCTAATTAAAGTGGATGCAAAAAGGTATGAATTAAATGTCCAGTTGGCGCAAATGCTTAAAGGCGGCGTCATTATGGATGTAACCAATGTTGAACAGGCAAAAATCGCGGAAGAAGCGGGAGCCGTGGCGGTCATGGCTCTGGAGAGAGTGCCGGCCGATATCCGCAAAGATGGTGGTGTGGCCAGGATGTCCGATCCTTCAATGATTGCCGCAATTAAAAAAGCCGTATCCATCCCGGTTATGGCGAAAGCCCGAATCGGTCATTTTGTGGAAGCGCAAATTCTGGAAGCCTTACGTATTGATTATATTGATGAAAGCGAAGTTTTAACTCCGGCTGATGAAGAGTGCCATATTGATAAAACAAAATTCTCGATTCCTTTCGTCTGCGGCGCGCGAAATCTTGGTGAAGCCTTGCGCCGGATTGCCGAAGGCGCGGCAATGATTCGCACCAAAGGCGAGGCGGGAACGGGAAATGTTGTAGAAGCTGTCCGCCATATGAGAACAATGAATCGTGAAATTCGACAACTGGCACAGATGCCCGTAGAAGAAGTCACCGGTTTTGCTAAAGCAAATGATCTTCCTTATGAGTTAGCTTTAAAAGTCAAAGGGTTAGGACGTTTGCCGGTGGTTAATTTCGCGGCAGGCGGTATTGCCACTCCCGCTGATGCGGCGTTGATGATGCAGTTGGGCTGTGACGGTGTTTTTGTCGGCTCCGGCATTTTTAAATCAGCCGACCCGGCCAAACGAGCTCGGGCTATCGTCAAGGCTACTGCTTATTTCAATGATCCTCAAAAGGTTCTGGAGGCTTCTATGGATCTCGGAGAAGCCATGCCTGGTCTGGAAATTTCTCAAATTCCACCCGAACAAATCCTGGCAGGACGCGGCTGGTAATTTGCTATGACTCTCCATTTAGTAAGCAACAAGCCATCTATAATCGGCATTCTGGATTTGCAGGGCGGAGTGCATGAGCATCTGGAACACCTGGAAAGGCTAGGTGTCGCTTATAAACGAGTTAAGCAGGCGGAAGATTTTGCCGATCTGGCCGGATTGATTATTCCCGGCGGCGAAAGTTCCTGCTTGTCCAGATTACTTAATATTTTTGAAATCAAGAATGTCTTGCTTGGAGCTCATCAACGTGGAATGAAAATCTGGGGTACATGCGCAGGCGCGATCCTGCTGGCAAGCAAAGTCGTTGGTGAAAATTCCTGCCTTAACTTGATCAATATTACAATTGAGCGCAACAGCTTCGGCAGTCAACTCGATAGTTTTGTCAGCGAAGCTTTAATTCCAGCTGTTGCTCCTGAACCCATACCTCTTACTTTCATTCGCGCGCCTAAAATCATTGATGTGAATTCTGATGTTAATATTCTTTTGAAAATTGACGATTATGTTGCGGCAGCGGAAAATGAATCCATATTGGTTACCGTCTTTCATCCGGAGTTAACCGGATGTCTTGCCTTTCATCGTTATTTCGCCATGAAATGCGGCTTGAAAACAACCGGCAATAATCATGATTATATTGATCCGCTTTGGAAAAACTGGAGCTGGACAAAACATGCCGGCATAATTTAAAAAAATTAAAGGAAATTTCCTTCTCATCAAAATCAAAAATATTGAAGAAAATTTTTTTGCCGTCAGCCGTTACTGGGGAAGCTTAAACTCATCGTTAAAGCGTATTGAACCCATCTGTGCGATGCACACGGGCGTTGCTATTTCCGATATCAACTGGGTCTGGAATGAAAAGCCTTTAAAAAAAGACGACGCACAAGCTATTACCCAAATAAAAGAATATTATAAAAATTTAAATCTACGTTTCTGGTGGTGGGTATATCCCCGTGGACAATCGCCTGAAACCGCAAGAATGCTACAGGACGCGGGACTGCGTTTAATTGCAAAAGTCCCCTGTATGGCCGCGGATTTGAACAATTCATTATCCGGCGCAAATTTTTCTGAAAATATATCAGTCATCGAAGTAAAGGATAAAAGCGACTTGTTTTTTTGGGAAGATGTTTCTTTCCATGGTTTTGAAATGCCTCAACGCGCCAGAGAACAGTATGACACTTTTGTTTCTTCATTTAACCTTGGCACTCAATCTCCTCAAAGACTTTTCCTGGCCTGTTTAGATGGAAAGCCCGTAGCGACCTCCCTGCTTTTCACTCACGGAAAGTCGGCGGGCATCTACTACGTTTCTACTCTTCCGGATTATAGAAACAAAGGATGCGGTCTGAGCATCACACAAGCGGCGATGCAGGCGGCGATGCAGGCGGGATTTAAAGATATAATTCTACAGGCAACGCCAATGGGAAAAAAGGTTTACACCCGGGCAGGCTTTAAAGAATACTGCCGCGCGGAAATTTATAAGCTTTAATGTCAGCTTAAAGCTATCCTGAACCATCTTAGAATTTATAACCTCCATCATCAATTAAGATATTACAAAATTGTCTTTTCTCTGGTCTTATTGGAGAAAGCCATCAATGCCGCTGGCACGGATGGCCTGCTTTTCGGCAATGCTCATCAACTTGGTGTTCAAGCCTTATCTCTCGTAGTCACAGTTGTCTTTGCCGCGATTATGACCTTCGTCATCTTCAAGATCGTAGACGCGTTTAACTGGAATTAATAATAAAAAATTTTGTTTTTAGTCACCGGTTACTTTATGTACTACAATTCTGTACGGTTTTTCAATTATTCATAACGAAACAGTTCTTTAATCAGTGATGGTTCATAGGCTTTTATCATGATTACATCTTTAATTTTCATATCTTATAATAGCAATCATCCATGGCATGAATATTGATGTTATGAAATATTTATAGTAATATGCGGCATAAGATTGAATGGAGCATTTCGTTATGACGTCTGACAATGAAAGTGACAGGGTATCGCGGGAAATAAAAGAGCTTTCCCTGCTTTTTGAGATAAGCAAGAAATTGAGCGAAAGTCTTGACCTTAAGGCGGCCCTGAAGTTTGTCCTGAAGAGTATGGCTGAAAACACGGAAATGCCCCGCGGCGCCCTGACGATATTGAACCGCAGCAGCGGGGAAATTATCATTGAAGAAGCCTATGGACTTCTGCCTGAGGAACAGGCCAAAGGGAAATACCTTATAGGTGAAGGCATTACCGGCAAGGTGATTGATACGGGCGAGACAATCATTGTGCCCAGTATTTTCGATAACCCCTTGTTTCTGGACAGGACCGGATCCAGAGAGAAATTAAATAAACGTGATATTGCGTTTATCTGTGTCCCTATAAAAATAGGCAATGAAGTAATCGGGACCATTTCTGTTGATCGTCTTGTGACCGGAGACACCTCCTTTAAAGAAGATGTCCGGCTGCTCACGATCATTGCTTCCACAATATCGCAGGCTGTTCGTCTGCGTCAATTGGCCCAGGAAGAACTCGACAAGATCAAAGAAGAAAACATTCGTCTGCATGATGAACTGAAGATTCGGTACGGTCCCAAAACCATCATCGGCACGTCAAATATCATGCGGAACATCTATGGGTTGATTGAAACGGTCTGCCGCACAAATGCCACGGTTCTGATCCTGGGTGAAAGCGGCGTCGGCAAGGAACGCGTTGCCCATGCGATCCATTACAATTCGAGTTATGCAAGCGGTCCTTACATCATCGTCAACTGTGCGGCACTGCCGGAGTCCCTTATCGAAAGCGAGCTTTTCGGGCATGAAAAGGGCGCTTTCACCGGAGCCACTGGGTTTCGCAAGGGACGTTTTGAACTCGCTAACAACGGCACCATCTTTCTTGACGAAATAGGCGACCTCCCTCCAGCCGTTCAGACAAAATTACTGCGCGTTCTTCAAGAGAGGATGTTCGAGCGCGTCGGCGGCAATATGAGCATAAAGGTAAACATCCGGATTATCGCCGCAACAAACAGGGATCTGGAGGCGCTCATACGGGAAGGAAAGTTCAGGGAAGATCTCTATTACAGGCTGAACATCTTCCCCATTGTTGTTCCGCCCCTGCGGGAGCGAAGGCCGGACATCATCCTGCTGGCCAATTATTTCATCGAGAAATACGCCCAGGAACTGGACAAGAAGATAGTGAGTATCTCCGTCCCGGCAACGGATATGCTCATGCAGTATCACTGGCCCGGAAATGTCCGGGAGCTGGAAAACTGTATCGAACGGGCCGTCATTCTCTGTACAGACGGCGTCATCAAAACCCATCATCTGCCGCCGAATCTGCAGAAGAGCGAGAACTCTCCCCTCATCGAATCGAAAGGCACCTTGCCGGATATGTTGATCTCCCTGGAAAAAGAGATGATTGCCAGCGCCTTGAAACGCTGCTGCGGTAATATGGCCAAAGCAGCACGAATCCTGGGATTGACAGAAAGAATCATGGGGCTCCGAGTGGCAAAATTCGGGATCGATCCGAAGAAAATGAAATAGTTTTTCCTGAGAAATTCTACTCGTGACACTTCCTACAATTCCGAAGGATAATTTTAAAATTACTACCGCTGCGTCGTTTTTTCCTTTGTCTTTACAAGGCTTACAAAACTTCAATTCAGAAAAAATTATTTCTTATGTCGTGATTATCACGGCACATCAAGAAGGGTGACCTCCGGAAAATAAACGTTCTTCATGTTCTGGCACGACTCTTGATCTACAGAAAGGTAAATGTTGAATGCAGGTAAAAGGAGAACAACAATGAGAAAAATTGCAATTTATGGGAAAGGCGGGATCGGAAAATCAACGACCACGCAGAACACCGTGGCCGCCCTGGCGGAAATGGGGAAAAAAATCATGATCGTGGGCTGCGATCCCAAAGCAGATTCCACCCGTCTCATTTTGGGTGGATTATCCCAGAATACCGTTCTCGATACGCTGCGTGAATCAGGTGAAGATCTCGATCTCGATGACGTTGTCAAACTCGGCTTCAAAGGAACGCGTTGCGTGGAGTCCGGTGGGCCGGAGCCCGGCGTGGGTTGTGCAGGACGAGGCATTATCACGTCCATCAATCTGCTGGAGCAGCTTGGCGCTTACTCAGGAGCATTCGAGATGGATTATGTCTTTTATGACGTCCTGGGAGACGTGGTGTGCGGCGGCTTTGCCATGCCGATGCGGGAAGGCAAAGCCAAGGAAATCTATATCGTCGTTTCCGGCGAGATGATGGCCATGTATGCGGCAAACAACATCTGCAAGGGCATCGTGAAATTTGCCGAAGCAGGCGGCGTGCGACTGGGGGGACTCATATGCAACAGCCGGAAAGTGGATAATGAACAGGCTCTTATCGGGGCGCTGGCGGCTAAACTGGGAACACAGATGATTTACTTTGTACCGCGCGACAATATCGTCCAGCGGGCAGAAATCAACCGTAAGACTGTTGTCGAATTTGAACCGGCGGCAGGTCAGGCGGACGAATACCGCCGGTTGGCCAAGGCAATTGATGAAAACAAAATGTTTGTGATTCCCCAACCCATGGCGATAGATGAACTCGAAGCGCTCTTGATTGAGTTCGGCATGGATCAATAACAGGATTAAGGAGGGAAATAAGATGTTGATGATCAAAGCCATTATACGGCCGGAAAAAGTAGATGTTGTTTTGGAACAGCTCATGTCGGAAGGATTTCCGTCAGTGACCAAGATGAATGTTTCGGGGCGAGGCAAGCAAAGAGGAATCAAGATCGGTGACATCACTTATGATGAATTACCCAAAGAACTCTTGATGCTGGTGGTTCCCGATGCGGACAAGGAACTGGTGATCAATCTAATCATGAGCGCCGCGAAGTCCGGCACACAGGGGGCCTTTGGCGACGGCAAGATATTTGTTTCCCAGGTGGAAGAAGTTTACACGGTCAGTTCCGGAATCAAGGAAACAAACGCCGGAATCCAGGAGGTTAAATCATGAAAGAAGTCATGGCCGTAATCCGCATGAATAAAATTAATCAGACGAAAAAGGCGCTGATTGCCGCCGGCATTTCTTCCATGCACGCCCGTGATTGTATGGGGCGCGGTAAGGGGCTGGTGGATATTCAACTGCTGAAGGGAGCGGAACTTGGGTACGAAGAAGCCATCTCTCAACTGGGAAATTCGCAAAGGCTGATCCCGAAAAGAATGATTTCCGTCGTTGTGCCGGACGCTCTTACGGATAAGACCGTCTCGGTCATCATTGCCGCGAACCAGACGGGGAAATCCGGCGACGGCAAGATATTTGTAATGCCTGTACTGGATGCCGTTCGCGTCCGGACGGGTGAGTCGGGAAACGACGCACTCGATGAAGCATAAGAAGGAGACAAACATGCCGACAAACAATAATACAGCAGTGGATGAAGCAACCTTGGCTAATGAAGTCAAAGAACTCATTCTCAGGAAATATCCGGCAAAGGTGGCTCGCAAGCGGGCCAAGCAAATTATGGTGAACAAGGTTGAAGGTGATCAGGTTCCGGAAATTATGGCTAATACGCGCACGATTCCGGGAATCCTCACCATGCGGGGTTGCGCCTACGCCGGTTGCAAAGGCGTTGTCCTGGGGCCGACGCGCGACATTTTGCAGATTACTCACGGGCCGATCGGTTGCGGATTTTACAGTTGGGGAACCAGGCGGAACCAGACAATGCCCAAAACACCGGAGAGCGCCAATTTCATGACCTATGCCATGTCCACGGATATGCAGGAAGAAGAAATCATCTTCGGCGGAGAAAAGAAACTCAAGAAAGCCATTGAAGAAGCAATTGATTTATTCCATCCCAAAGCCATCGGCATTTTTTCCACCTGCCCGGTAGGGCTTATCGGCGATGATGTTCATGCCGTCGCCCGCGAAATGGAAGAAAAGTATCCGGAGATCAACATTTTCGGTTTCAGTTGCGAGGGATATAAAGGTGTCAGCCAATCGGCAGGCCACCATGTCGCCAACAACAAAGTCTTTACCGATGTGGTCGGACAGAGCGAAATGCAAAAAGAAGGAAAGTACCGGTTCAATATTCTCGGTGAATACAACATCGGGGGAGACGCCTTTGAGATCGAACGAATTATTGATCTCTGCGGCATGACCCTGCATTCCACTTTCAGCGGCAACTCGGAATATGACGAATTTGCCAGCGCCCATACCGTTGATTTGAACGTCGTCATGTGCCACCGCTCTATTAACTATCTGGCCGAAATGATGGAAAAAAAGTACGGAATTCCCTGGTTTAAGATCAGTTTTATCGGCGCGGAAGCTACCGCGAAGTCGCTACGCAAAATTGCGGCCTACTTCGGCGCTCCCGATCTAATGGAGAGAGTTGAAAAAGTCATTGCCGAAGAAATTTATCATGTGGAAGCCGTGCGTCAGGAAGTCCGTGCGCGCTGTGAAGGTAAAACAGCCATGCTCTTTGTCGGCGGCTCCAGGGCGCACCACTATCAGGAGCTGTTTACCGAGATCGGCATGAAGACCTTATCAGCAGGGTATGAATTTGCTCACCGCGACGACTATGAAGGGCGCAAGGTGATCCCTAATATCGTTGTGGACGCCGATACGCGCAACATCGAAGAATTGACGGTGGAGGCCGATCCGGCACGGTACCGGCCCCGCAAAACGGAGGAAGAATTGGCGCAATTAACTAAACGAGAAGGCATCGGTTTTAATGAGTATCTGGGAATGATGGTGGAAATGAAAGCAGGCGATCTGATTATTGATGATCTTAATCATCATGAAGCGGAGGTTCTGATGGAAAAATATAAACCGGATATCTTCTGCGCCGGCGTCAAGGAAAAGTATGTGATCCAAAAAGGAGGAATACCGCTCAAACAGCTGCACAGTTATGACTACAGCGGCCCTTATGCCGGATTCCACGGCGCGGTCAACTTTTACCGGGAGATTGACCGGATGGTCAATTCCAACGTCTTTCGCTTCATTAAAGCTCCCTGGCAGAAGAACCCGGAGCTGACGGGCAGCTACGCCTACAACAGGTAAAATGAACAATTAAAGGAGAAACATCATGCTACTTCGACATACACCCGAGACATTAGCCGACCGATCGGCCCTGACGGTCAATCCGGCCAAGACTTGTCAGCCCGTGGGAGCCATGTACGCAGCGCTGGGCATTCACAATTGTCTCCCGCACAGCCACGGTTCTCAGGGCTGCTGCGCCTACCACAGGAGCGCGCTGACCAGGCATTATAAAGATCCGATTATGGCCACGACCAGTTCCTTTACGGAAGGGGCGTCCGTTTTCGGCGGACAGGCCAACCTGCTGGAGGCAATTAATAATATTTTTACGATTTACGGCCCTGATATTGTAGCCGTTCATACGACTTGTCTGTCGGAAGTCATCGGTGACGACCTGGGACAGATCATCAACAAGGCAATCGCGGATGGTAAGATTCCCAAAGGCAAACGGGTTATCCACACCAACACTCCGAGCTTTAAGGGATCGCATGTGACTGGTTTTGCCAACATGACCCAGAGCATGGTCCATTATCTTGCCGAAAACACAGGAAAGAGGACAGGGCAGATCAATATTATTCCCGGATTTGTCGAGCCGTCGGATATGGCCGAAATAAAAAGAATCTCATCCCTGATGGGAGTAAAAAGTATCCTTTTCCCCGATACATCGGAGGTCGTCAACGGCCCTCTGGACGGACGTTTTCACATGTATCCCAAAGGCGGTGCAACGGTAGACCAGATCCGGAGCGCCGGAGACAGCGCTTTCACCGTCTCCCTGGGTAGTACTGCATCTCTGTCGGCGGCAAAGCTTTTGGATACGAAATGCGGCATCCGCTTCAAGGATCTGGAATTACCGATCGGCATTTCGGCAACAGATGCATTTGTTGATGCGCTCAGGAAAGCTGCCGGCGTGAGCGTTCCCGACAGTATTATGGTGGAACGCGGACAAGTCGTTGACGTTTTGACGGACAATCATCAGTATTTTTACGGGAAAAAGGTTGCCCTTGTCGGAGATCCCGATCAATTAGTTTCGCTGACGCAGTTTCTCACCGATATGGATATGAAGATTCTTTATGTGGTGACCGGGACTCCGGCAGGAGCAAAATTCGAGGAAAGCATTCGTGGCTTTACCGGACCTGAGACGATTATCAAGCATGGCCTGGGAGCTGATTTGTTTTATTTTCACCAGTTGGTGAAAAACAACAAGCCGGATCTGATATTTGGCAACACTTATGCCAAATATATAGCCCGCGATGAAGATATTCCCCTCATCCGGATCGGTTTCCCGATTTATGACCGGGTCGGCCACCAGTATTTTCCGGTAGTGGGTTATCGCGGCGCTATGCGTATGATGGAAAAGATTCTGAATGCTTTGCTGGACCGCCAGGACCGCGATGCACCGGAACAAAATTTTGAATTGATCATGTAAAGGAAAGAACGATGATTGAGATTCTCGACGCTAGAAAAGATCAGATTTTTGAAAAAGGCGCACAAGATACCTTCGAGATGACTTGCGAAAAGGTCAGCGTTGCCGGTTCGGTAAGCCAGCGGGCCTGCGTTTTCTGCGGGTCCAGAGTTGTTCTCTATCCGATCGCCGACGCTCTGCATTTGATCCACGGCCCAGTAGGCTGCGCCGCTTATACCTGGGACATCCGGGGATCGCTATCCTCGGGACCGGAACTGCACCGGTTGAGTTTCTCCACCGATTTGCGCGAAAACGAGGTCATCTACGGCGGCGAGAAAAAACTTTATGCGGCGTTAACGGAACTCATCGAAACGTATAAACCGAAGGCAGCTTTTGTTTATGCCACTTGTATTATCGGCCTTATCGGCGACGATATTCAGGCTGTCTGTAAGAAAGTGGCCGCCGAGCAGGGGATTGACGTAATTCCGGTTCACTCCGAAGGCTTCCGGGGAACAAAAAAAGACGGTTATAAAGCGGCCTGTGAGGCTTTATATCGTTTGATCGGACAGGACGACAAAGCGGTTGTGTCACAGCACAGCATCAATATTCTCGGGGATTTCAATCTGGCCGGAGAAACCTGGATCATCAAGGAATACTACAAAAGGATGGGTGTGGAAGTAGTATCGTGCATGACCGGCGACGGCAGGATTGATGAAATCCGGCGGGCGCATAAGGCGTCCATGAATGTCGTACAATGCTCCGGCTCAATGACGTATCTTGCCCAAATGATGCAGGAGACATTTGGCATACCCTTCGAGCGTGTTTCCTATTTCGGCATTGAGGACACGGCTGAAGCCTTATATACAGTCGCCCGGCACTTCCACGACGCGACCATTTTGCAAAACACGGAGGAATTGGTGCGCGAAGAAGTAAACCGCATTTATCCCGAAGTGGAAAAATACCGGCAGGAGTTGACCGGAAGAAAGGCCGCCATTTATGTGGGCGGATCGTTTAAGGCTTTTTCGCTGGTCAAAGCTCTGCGCCATCTGGGGATTGCGACTGCTATTGTCGGCTCTCAGACCGGCAACAAGGAAGACTACGAATATCTGGAAGAGATCTGCGACCCCGGAACCATTATCGTTGATGATACGAATCCGCTGGAACTCTCCCGCTTCATGGCTGAGAAGAACGTGGATTTGCTCATCGGCGGCGTGAAAGAACGTCCCATTGCCTATAAAATGGGGGTTGCCTTTTGCGACCACAACCACGAACGCAAAGAGGCGCTGGCCGGGTTTGCGGGGATGATCAACTTTTGCCGGGAAGTTTATGCGTCGGTGACAAGCCCGGTGTGGCAATTCTCACCGGCCAAGAATCTGCGGACAAGAAAGGAGGGAACGGAAGATGCAAGCGAATTTTGTCAAGCTGCCCACAGTTAAAAAAACCGGGCCGGCCTTTGTTTCCACACGCAACGCGTGCAAACTTTGCGCGCCTTTGGGTGCAAGTCTTGTTTTCCGCGGTATCGAAGGTTGTGTTCCCCTTATTCACGGTTCGCAAGGTTGCGCAACTTATATCCGCCGTTACGTCATCAGTCATTTCAAGGAGCCGATAGATATTGCTTCTTCCAATTTCAGCGAAGCAACGGCCATCTTCGGCGGCGCGGCTAATTTAAAAATTGCTTTGGATAATCTGATTCGCCAATATAAGCCTTCCGCCGTCGGCATTGCCTCTACATGTCTTTCGGAAACCATCGGCGATGATGTCCAGGGTTATCTCGAAGAATACCGGAAAGTCCATGTGGGTGTAGATATCCCGGCCCTGATTTATGCCTCGACCCCCAGTTACCGGGGAACGCATATGGATGGTTATCATGAAGCAGTCAAAGCAACAGTTGTTGCCCTGGCCTGCGGCGGTCCACGCAGCAACAGTTTAAATATCGTCCCCGGATTTTTGTCGGCGGCGGACTTGCGCCATCTTCAGGAGATTATAGCTGACTTTCAGCTGCCGTGCACCATGCTGCCCGATTATTCGGAAACACTCGACGGCGAATCCTGGTCCGATTACCAGAAACTCTCTCCCGGCGGAACGCCGGTATCAGCGATCCGTGCCATGGGACGTGCTGCGGCAACCATTGAGTTGGGCCGCTCTCTGGCCGGGGAAGAAACAGCTGCTTCCTGTCTAACAGAGGCCTTTGGCGTGAAGAGGGTGACGCTGGGAATTCCCATCGGCATCCGGGAGACGGATCTGTTTTTCAGCGCAGTCCAGGAAATAGCAGGCTGCGAGCTGCCGCAAAAGTATGCCAAGCAAAGAGGAAGATTGGTGGATGCTTATATCGATGGACACAAAACCATCTCCGGGAAGCGCGCCGTGATCTACGGGGAAGCAGATTTTGTCGCCTCCATGGCCTCCTTCCTGGATGAAATCGGCATTGTGCCGTCGCTTTGCGCCACGGGCGCCCCGACCAAAAAGTTTCAGGAAATCGTTTCCTCCTTATTGTCCGCGGGACACAAGGATATCATAATCCGGGAAGATGCTGATTTTGAAGACATGCTCGATATTTGCAGCAAGATCGGTGTGGATATTATTATCGGCAACTCCAAAGGCTATTATTTGGCCAAAAATTTGAACCTTCCGCTCGTGCGCGCCGGTTTTCCGGTTCATGACCGCATCGGCGGACAACGCATTTTACATGTGGGATACGAGGGAACGCAGCAGCTTTTCGATCGGATCGTGAATGCTCTGATAGAGTATAAACAAATTAACTCGCCGGTCGGTTACAGTTATATATAGGAGAGAAAAAATGGATACAAATAATCATCCCTGTTTCAGCGAAGGCGCCAGACACCGCACCGGACGGATTCATCTGCCCGTGGCGCCGAATTGCAATATGCAGTGCAACTACTGTAATCGGGACTTTGAATGCGTCAACGAATCCCGGCCCGGCGTGTCGGGCGCCATCCTGCTGCCCGGGCAGGCGGCGGATTATCTCGACGAGGTTCTGGACAGGATCAAAAATATAGCCGTGGTGGGAATAGCAGGTCCCGGCGATCCGTTTGCAAACCCTGAGAAAACTTTGACAACGCTTTATCTGGTCAGAAAAAGACATCCGGAGATGATGCTCTGTGTGGCTACAAATGGTCTGGCTTTAGCGGACTACGTGGATGAACTGGCAGATATCCAAGTCAGCCATGTCACCGTAACAGTCAATGCGATTGACCCGGCAATTGCCCAAAAAATATACGCCTGGGCCAGATTGCCCGGCCATGTCTATCGGGGCGCCGATGCCGCTGGGATAATAATCGAAAATCAGCAAAAAGCGATACGGCTGCTCAAGGCAAAAGGCCTTACCGTTAAGATCAATACGGTGGTTATTCCCGGAATAAACGATCATCATGTTGTGGAAATTGCAAAAACCATGAAGGAGTTGAAAGCGGATATTTTCAACGCCATCCCCATGTATCATGTGGCTGGCACTCCCTTTGCGGGTATTGCCCCGCTGCCTGAGGACAAGATCGCCACACTTCGCAAAGCAGCGGGCTCCTACCTTCCCCAAATGAACCATTGCAGCCGTTGCCGCGCCGATGCGGCAGGCCTGATCGGTGAAAAACAAAATCAGGAGATCGTGGATCTTCTGAAGAAGGCTTCCTTGCCCGGAAAAGACAAAGCCAGACCATATGTAGCTGTAGCCAGCATGGAGGGCATCTTTGTGAATCAGCACTTAGGTGAATCCGCAGGCCTCTGGATATACGGTTTGGAAAACGGGAAAGCCGTTCTGCAAGAGCGCCGGAACACACCGGCTGCAGGCGGAGGCCAGGAACGCTGGGAAGCAATGGCCCTTCTGCTTCAAGACTGCAATACCATTCTCGCCAGCGGTATCGGTCCCCGCCCTCTGGCCATTCTTGAACAAAGAGGCTTTCAAGTCTTGGTTATGGACGGTCTGGCCAAAGAGGGAGTGGAAGCAATCCTTACGGGAAAAGCTATCCCCAAAATACTTCTGCGTACGGCAGGTCATTGCGGCATTGGCAAGCAGTGCAGCGGGAATGGCATGGGGTGCGGATAAAACAATAAAGAAGACTAATGGAAAGAGAGGACATCCACATGAAAAAACCGAAACATCATATCTTTGTCTGCGGGAGCTTCCGGGCTGCCGGTGATTCCCAGGGTGTTTGCAGCAAAAAAGACTCCCTGCAGTTGCTTCAGTACATGGAACGGGAGCTTTCCGACCGGGGCTTGACGGATGTTGTCGTATCGAGCACCGGTTGCCTTAAAGTTTGCGATCGGGGACCGGCCATGGTGATCTACCCGGAAAACTGGTGGTACGGTAAGGTCGAGAATGAATCGGTGATTGACGAAATCATCGACGCCCTGGAAGACGGCAAAACGGCGGAAAAATATATCTTATAGAAAGATGAATTAAAACTATGAAGAATATTCGCATCAGGAAAGGAGAGCCCGGAGATATCGAGGCGATGGTAACTTTTCTTCATCATCTTTTTGCCCTGGAAAAAGACTTTGTCATCGATGCTGATAAAAACAGGGCAGGCCTGCAACTTCTGCTTGCGGACCAGCGTGTCAGGACAATTTTTGTTGCCGAAGCGGCGGGCATGGTTTTGGGCATGGTTACAGCCCAGATCGTCGTCTCGACATCCAGCGGCGGATACTCGATTTTACTGGAAGACATGTATGTCGATGCCGGATTCCGGCGGAAGGGCATCGGAACAAAGCTTTTGTCACAGGTGCTTGTCTGGGGTTCCGCGCAGGGAGCGGGTCGCGTTCAACTCGTTGCCGACGTCACGAATATCGGGGCATTGATGTTTTACCGGCAGGCAGGCCTGCTGACGAGCCGGATGACCGCGCTCTACGGGACACTGGACGCCATCAACAAAAAAATAACATGATCCGTATGGAAAGAGCTATGCAGGGGAAAAGAATTTTCATATATGATACGACCTTGCGGGATGGAGAACAATCCCCCGGCGCCGGCATGATGCCTGACGAAAAGCTTCGCCTGGCGCGGCAACTGGAGATACTGGGTGTGGACATTATTGAAGCGGGATTTCCTGTCGCCTCCGCGGGAGAATTCATCGCCGTTCGTCAGATAGCCCGGAAAATCAGGGGCTGTCAGATCGCCGCCATGACCAGAGCAAGAATCACCGACATCAACAGGACATGGGAAGCCGTCCGGGAAGCGGCAGATCCCCGCATCCATATTATTCTTCCTGCTTCCGATATTCTGCTTCAATATCAGTTAAGAAAAAGCCGGCAGGAAATAATGGAAATAACAAAAATGTCCGTAGCCCATGCCCGAACCTATACGGACGACATCGAGTTTTCGCCCATGGATGCGACAAGAACGGATAAGGATTTTCTGTGCAGGCTTCTGGAGGCGGCCATCGATGCGGGCGCAAAGACCGTTAATATTGCCGATACGGTGGGTTATGCCATTCCTACTGAATTCGGCGAGTTGATCCGCTACGTATCAGCCAACGTCAAAAATATCGGAGATCATATCCTTTCCGTCCATTGTCACGACGACCTGGGCCTCGCTGTGGCCAATACACTGGCCGCCGTGGAACAGGGCGTAAGCCAGGTGAAATGCACCATCAACGGCATCGGTGAACGGGCAGGCAACGCCGCGCTGGAAGAAGTGGTCATGACCTTAAAGACAAGAAACGATCGCTTCGGTGTGCAGATGAGAATCAAAACGGAGCAGATATATAAGACGTCTCAACTTCTGACGGAGATCACCGGGATTCCCGTTCAGCCCAACAAGGCTATAGTGGGCGCCAATGCTTTTGCCCATGAAGCGGGTATCCATCAGGATGGATTACTCAAAGATACGCGAACCTATGAAATCATGACACCCCAATCCGCAGGCGCTCCGGAAAACCGGTTTATCTTGGGCAAGCATTCCGGCCGTCATGCTATCCGGAGTTATATTGAAAAAACTGGTTACATCGTTAACGAAAGCCAACTGGATGACATTACGACCCGGTTCAAGGGAATGGCTGATCACTGTAAAAATATATCTGATGCAGAGCTGGACGCCATTGTAAAAAAAGTAGTCACATTATGCTCATCGTGACGGCTCTAAAATGATAAAATCTATAAAGCTATTGGTTCCTTCTTTATTCGCAATCTTTACCATTTTCCTGACTTGCCCGGATATTTGTTGCGCCGCAGCGATTAATTGCACATCCGCCGCTATCGGTTCTTTACTGCCGCTCTGGACAGCGCTTCCCTTCGTTGGCATTTTGCTATCCATAGCGCTCATGCCGCTTTTCGCCCCCCATTTCTGGTCTAGTCATTTTTCCAAAATTTCCGCTTTCTGGGCGCTGGTTTTTGTTGTGCCGTTTTTGTATTTTTTTCGTGAAGTTGCCCTTCATGAAATAGCCCATATTATCATCATTGATTTCATCCCCTTTATTTTGCTGCTTGGGGCTTTATTTACCGTTGCGGGGGGTATTTATGTAAAAGGGTCTTTGAAAGGAACCCCTGCCGTCAATAGCGTTATTCTTCTTATCGGAACAATTTTCGCATCCGTTGTCGGCACAACCGGGGCATCAATGCTTTTGATCCGTCCGATCCTGCGTTCCAACAATTGGCGCGTATATAAGGTACATACAGTAGTTTTCTTTATTTTTCTTGTCGGCAATATTGGCGGATCTTTAACCCCATTGGGTGATCCGCCTTTATTTTTGGGATTTCTGCATGGGGTGCCGTTTTTCTGGACAATGCATCTTTTACCGGCAATGGCTTTTGCAAGCATCGTTTTGCTGATAATCTATTTTGTCCTGGATTCTTACTATTTTACCAAGGAAAACAAAATCGCCGTAACTGATCGCGAACCCGAACCTTTCAAAATTGAAGGATCTTGTAATTTTATTTTTCTTGCCGGTATCGTTGGCGCGGTGTTGTTCAGCGGGAACGTCAAATTGGGTGAGGTCAATTTATTCGGCATCCATCAGACGATAGAGAATTTAATTAAAGACGCTATCTTGATTTTGATGGGCATACTGTCTCTTGTTTTGACCAGGCCGGAGGTGCGCAAAGGCAATGAGTTCAGTTGGGCGCCAATAAAGGAGGTGTCCTGTCTTTTTGCCGGCATTTTTGTGACAATCATCCCTGCGCTGGCGATACTCAAAGCCGGTGAACAAGGCGCTCTGGCATTTCTAATCAAATCAGTTAATACACCGGCGCACTATTTCTGGGCATCAGGGTCGCTTTCGAGTTTTCTGGACAACGCTCCTACTTATCTGACATTTTTCAACAGCGCACTCGGGAAATTTTATCCGGGCATGCCGGAAGCTGATGCCGTAGCGAGACTTATTGTGGAGAAAATTCCGTATCTTGTCGCCATATCCGCAGGCGCTGTGTTCATGGGCGCCAATAGCTATATCGGCAACGCGCCAAACTTTATGGTCAAATCCATCGCCGAAGAAGCCGGGGTAGTCATGCCCAGCTTCTTCGGCTACCTGTTTAAATACTCTATTCCTGTTTTGGTTGTCTTGTTTCTTGTTATGACGTTTGTTTTTTTCTAGAGTGGAAGATGTGTGGTGGTCCCTGCCTTCGATGATTGCCGTCGAAGCATCGATATTCATACATATCTGAAGGTTAAGAGTTTATATTTGAACAATTTTGTCATTTATTTATCTGTTTTTATAATCATCTGAAACTGCGATTCAATTATTTTACTTTTCATCATAATCACTTACGACCTTTTACCGGGCCAAATCCAGACAATGGCACGAAGCATGCCTTATCTAAAGACAATGATATTTAAGTTCGAGAAGGCCTTCCCGGATCAAAATATTTACTGGCAAAATCTATTCTATTGGAGGTGTGCAATGAAAAAATTAAGTAGCATATTCTTTATTCTGATCGGATTGCTTCTGATCGCAAGCATGCCGGTCTTGGCGGAGGAAGCTGTTCAGGGCCAGCCGGCGGCGACAGCCGTCACAACAGCAGTTCCGGTCGCTCCGGCGGTGGCAGCCGTCCCAACAGCCGCGCCGGAGAAAAGTGTTGTGCAGCAGGCACTGGATACAGTCAAAAACCTGCAAGTCGGTATTGATACCACATGGGTTCTCATCACCGCTTTTCTGGTCTTTTTTATGAATCTGGGTTTCGGCATGGTCGAATCAGGATTATGCCGGGCCAAAAACACGGTGAACATTCTGGCGAAGAATTTCATTGTCTTTGCCATTGCCTCTGCGGCCTTTTGGGTGATCGGGTGGGGATTGATGTTTGGAAATGGCAACCCTTTCGTTGGGCTTGAAGGACTTCTGTTCGCCAGCGGCGCCGACAACAGTCCCGCCATCGGCGACGCATACAAGGGCGTCTATGCCGCGATCAACTGGACCGGCGTGCCAATGTGGGCAAAATTTTTCTTCCAGCTCGTCTTCGCCGGAACTGCGGCAACCGTTGTGTCGGGTGCCGTTGCGGAACGCATCAAATTTGTTTCATTCATTGTCTTTTCTTTCTTCCTGGTAGGGATATTGTATCCTGTAACCGGTCACTGGATCTGGGGTGGCGGATTCCTTGCTTCCCTTGGTATGTTTGACTTTGCCGGCTCCACAGTTGTTCATTCCGTCGGCGGCTGGGCAGCGCTTGCAGGCGTGTTGATGCTGGGAGCTCGCTACGGTAAGTATCGCGCAGACGGATCTGTCAGGCCGATCTTCGGTCATAATATGTCAACGGCCACCCTCGGGGCATTTGTCCTCTGGTTCGGCTGGTTCGGATTCAATCCTGGTTCCACGATGGGTGTGGGTGACGGTAGCGCCATTGCTCATATCGCAGTGACCACTAACACCGCCGCTGCCATGGCGATCCTCAGTTCGACGGTCGTCTCCTGGTTGATTCAGAAAAAACCGGATCTCTCCATGATCCTCAATGGCGCTCTGGCAGGTCTTGTGGCCATTACGGCCCCCTGTGCTTTTGTCAGTGTCGGATCATCTGCGATAATCGGCCTGATTGCCGGAGTGCTTGTAGTTCTGGCGGTCATGATGTTCGACAGACTTAAAATCGACGATCCCGTTGGCGCTCTTTCGGTTCACCTGGTCAATGGGATCTGGGGAACTTTGGCGGTCGGTCTTTTCGCCGTGGACAAAATCACTGGAACAGCCACTGGAAATGGCCTTTTCTCCGGCGGCGGTTTCAAGCTTCTCGGCGCACAGGCCATAGGCGTTGTCGCAGTCGGCGCGTTCACTTTCTGTGCAGCGCTGCTGGTGTGGTTCCTTATTAAACAAGCTCTGGGATTACGAGTATCTCGTGAAGAGGAAATTGCCGGACTGGATCTCGGCGAACACGGTTCCAAGGCTTATCCTGATTTCCAGGGATTCCTGACAAAATAAGAACCATCGTCGTCAAGACCCAATTTCTAAAAAAGGAGAATGATTATGAAACTTATTATAGCAATAGTACAACCGGAGAAACTGACAGATGTCAAGCAGGCGCTTTCCGAAGCGAAGGTGGGGAAAATGACCGTGTCCAATGTTATCGGCTGCGGGTCTCAAGGTGGATACACAGAATCATATCGAGGGGCATTTACCGACGTCAACCTTTTGGACAAGGTCCGCTTCGAAATTGTCGTGAACGACAATTTCGTCAAACCAACCGTGGACGCCATTATCAAAGGTGCCCGATCTGGAAAAATCGGAGACGGGAAAATCTTCGTAGTGCCTATGGATGAATGTATTCGAGTGCGCACGGGCGAAACGGGCGACATTGCCGTTGGGTGAGGTTATCTTATGGATAAAGAATTTAATACCGAAAAAAATACATTGCAGCGCGTTGTTTTCGACTGTGAAAAAACAGTCATCCGTCATGCATTGGTAAGAACTAAAGGCAACATAACTGCCGCCGCAAGACTTTTAGGAACTACAAAACGCATTTTGGCATACAAGGTCCATAAATACAGTATTGACTATGAACAATTCAAATATGAATTAAATGTAAAGGAGTATTAAATACTATGAAAGACTATATGAAGAAAATGATTACCGCGGTTTTGTTTTTATTGATTATTGCCACATTGCCGACAATGACCTGGGCAGAAGTTGAAGAACAGAAGCCAGCCGTGCCGGAACAAAAAACTGTTGAGCAAAAGCAAGAAGAGGATAAAGTAACCGGCGAGGTCGCCGCAAGTATTCTCAGCGCGTATATTTGGCGCGGTCAGGAACTGAGTCGCGACAGCGTGGTGATCCAACCCTCCGCAACGGTGAGCTATCGGGGATTTACTGCCAACATCTGGGGCAATCTGGACACCGATCCCTACTCGGTTACGGACGGAGAATATTCATCCAACTATACGGAAACGGATGTGACCTTATCCTACACCCATAAATTCGGCATAGTTTCCGCCGGTGCCGGCTACATCTATTATGGTCTGGCGGCGGCAACTCCGGGCGGGACGGATCTGCTGGATTCGCAGGAAATATTTGTCTCTTTAGGCCTGGACACGATTCTGGCGCCCACGCTGACCGTTTACAAGGAAATTGATCATTACCACCAATGGTACTTCCTGCTGGGCGTCTCCCATGTGGTTGAGTTTAACAAGATGATTTCCCTGAAACTTGCAGCAACGGCAAGCTATCTGGTGAGCACAGACGAGACAACTTATGCCGAGTATGACGACAACGCTGCGCCGACCGGCGATAAATTCAGCAATCTCCATGATGGAACCCTGACCGTCAGCCTGCCCATCAAGGCGACATCGTATATTACGCTAACACCGACAGTCTCCTATGTCTTCCCGCTTTCGGATGACGCCAAGAATGAAATGAAGGGGAGGGGGTTAAGAGGAGTAGCCCCTTCAGACCGCGACAGTTCCTTTCTTTATGGCGGGGTTGCTGTGAGCTTTGCTTTTTAAGCCAGATATAAAAAATCAGAAGTTTGCTTGGAAAATTCAAGCTTTAATGATGATGAAGTCGTAAAAAGTCGAAAAACCGTCATACCGGTGAAGGCCGGTATCC